>NPIG01000030.1_pt2 | contig 110133 bp, 118 predicted proteins | sample 8637441 | NCBI WGS metagenome assembly NPIG01 (sample SAMN07420675, study PRJNA396082) | bioreactor metagenome | isolation source: sample BR6 brine-fed electro-methanogenic bioreactor BR | place: Japan: Kochi | collected 2016-06-14
TTTGCCGTCGAGTACTCACGGATTCAGGTGAAAGGGACCGGACGCTTTCGCCGCCCGCCCCCCTCGGCATTTCCGCTGAATCCGGATCACGAACAGCAGGACGACTTCTCGCCGCAGCAACCCGACCTGGGCCGTCCCTTCACCATGTCCTCGATCCGCTCATCCAGCGCCTGCTCGATCTCGTCGACGGCGGCGGCGAACTGGCCGGCGGCCAGCCCCCGCTCACAGGCGGGGCAGGTGGAGTAGGTCTTCTTGAACCAGCGCAGCGGCTGGTAGATCGCTTCGCCGCAGTAGGGGCAGTCCAGCGCGATATTCTCTTCGGTGAGCACACTTTTCTCCTTTAGAGGGAATGGCTGAGCGGTATAGAACCCGTCTCCGGCAAGAATAGCAGAAGGGACCATCCCCCGAACAGGGGCTTCACTTCCCGGAAGAATCTTCCGGGAACAGCGCAAAGACCGCACCGCACACCAGACCGAGCAAAGCCCCTGACCAGGGGCCGGCGAGGGGGCCTCAGGTGCCGCCGACGCACTGGCCGAGATAACCGACCCCGGCGCCGATCAGGGCGCCGCCTCCGCCAAGAACCATTATTCTGACCAAGCGTTTCAAACCTGCATCTCCTTCCAGCGCCGCCGCAATCGCTCGATCCGCATGCGAAACGGGCGGCACTCTGGCATAATGGGCCCATGTCCGAAGACAACGAAGAGTTCGTCATTCCCGAAGCGATTGAACTGCCCATCGACGGCGTACTCGACCTGCACACCTTTCGCCCCGCGGAGGTCAAGCAGCTCATCCCCGACTACCTGGCCGAGTGCCGCAAACGAAACCTCCTCGATGTGCGGATCATCCACGGCAAGGGCACCGGCAAACTTCAGCGCTCGGTGCATGCCATCCTCGGCCGTTTGCCCGAAGTGGCGTCCTTTCGCCGGGCGGGCGAGGATGCCGGCGGCTGGGGCGCGACCCTGGTACGGCTGTATCCCCGGGACGAATCGTGAAATTCTGCCCCGGTCCCTCTTCACCACAAAGGTCACGACATGTTACAAAAAATCACCGGAACCCACCAGGGAGTTCTGGTTCAGGTCGAATTCGACGACGACGTCTACCGGCCCGGCCCTCTCACCTGGGCCCTGTGCGAGCTGATGGAAATTCGCGCCGGCGACCGGGTGGTGGATGCGGGCTGCGGCACCGGCTACCTCGGCCTGGTCGCGGCGCTGCTGGGCGCCGGCGAGGTCGTCTGCACCGACCCGGTGGCCGAAGCGCTGCATTGGACCCGCCACAATGCCCGGCTCAACGCCCTGGACAATCTCGTCGTGCGCCAGGGAGGGGAACTGGAACCACTGGCGGGGGAAGAGGCCGACCTGATCCTGACCCTGCCGCCCCAGATGCCGTTTCGCTGCGACTTCAACCCCTGGCGCTATGGCGGGCCCGACGGCTGCGACGTGATTCTCTCCATCATCGAACAGGCACGCCCGATCCTGGCGCCGCGGCAGGGACGGATGTACCTGGTCCATTCGGCCTTGGCCAACCCTCCCCGGGTGCGCGCAGCCCTCGACCGGACCTGCCGCAGCTGGGAGCTGGTCAGGACCATGGAAAAGGAATGGCGCCCCGACGAGGCGGGCCAGCTGCATCCGCAACTCTACGACTATCTGCTCGCCGCCGACCGCCAGGGCATGGCCGAACTGGAACGGCGCCAGGGCCGTTACTACTACCCCGTATGGTTTTACCACGTGCGCTATTGACAGAGAGCCCACCCTGTTATGAAACCGAACATCCTGGTGATCGTCGATGTGCCCGGCTGGGCCCTGGAGCGCACCGCCGACAATGTCACGCGCCGGCTCGCGCACCGCTACCGCTTCGAGAAGGTCTGCAACCGCGATGCGGCGAACCGCGTCGCCGGGGGCGGCTTCGACCTGCTCTACCTGGCCTACTGGAAGCAGCTCATCGATGCCGGCCTGCGGATCGAGCTGCCGCGGCCGTGCATTTCGGGGATTCGCAGCCATTTCAAGTGGGACGGCGGACGCGGCCTGCCCCCCTCCCCCGAAACCATCGCCGTTCTTCAGCAGTATGATGCCCTCAACGTCCCCTCGCGGATTCTCTTCGACATTTTCCGCGACCGCCACCCGGCGCTCTTCCACACCCCCCACGGGGTCGATGCCGATCTCTTCCGCCCTCGCCCGCCGGGGCCGCAGATCTCCCCCGCGGGAGAACTGGTGCTGGGCTGGGCCGGTTCGCGCGACAATCATCCGGGCAAACGGGGGCTCGACGATTTTCTGCAGCCGGCGCTAAAAGGGCTCGCCGGGGTGAGCCTGCGCACCGCCGCCCGCGAGGACAGGTGGCGCAGCGCCGCAGAGATGGTGGAGTGGTACCAGGGGCTCGACGCCTACATCTGCTGCAGCCGCACCGAAGGCGGGCCCCATCCGCTGCTCGAGGCTGCGGCCTGCGGCATTCCGGTGATCTCCACCCGGGTCGGGCTGGCGCCCGAGCTGATCGAAGACGGCGTCAACGGCCTGCTGGTCGAGCGCGAGGTCGCCGCGATCCGCGCGGCAATTGTGCGCCTGCGCGACCAGCGCGGGCTGCGGGCCGAGATGGGACGCAACGCCCGCCGGGTGATCGAGGAGAGCTGGACCTGGGATCACCAGGCCCGCCACTACATCCCCTTTTTCGAGCGGGGGCTGCAACGACTGCGATGAGCGAGCGCTACCTGATCGTCAACGCCGACGACTTCAACACCGATGCGCCCCGCTGCCGGGGCATTCTCGAGGGGGCCGCGCGCGGCATCGTCACCAGCACCACGGCGCTTGCCAACCTCCCCTGGCAGGAAGCGACCGCGGCCGAGCTCAAGACCCGCTTCGGCGCCGGGGTGGGAGTTCACCTCAACCTGACCAAGGGGCGTCCCCTGAACGCAGGCGCGAGTTCGCTGGTCTCCGGCGACGGGGAGTTCTTCGCCAAGCCCCGCGCCTGGCGGCGGGCCCTGCGCCGGCGCTACGACCCGCGTGAGGTGGAGCGGGAATTCGCCGCCCAGATCGAAAAGCTGCTCGCCCTCGGCCTGGTGCCGAGCCACATCGACGGCAACAACCACATTCACGTCTTTCCCGGCATCGCCCCGGTGGTGGCCCGCCTCGCCGTGCGCTACGGCATCGGCCGCATTCGCCTGCCGCGCGAGCGCCGCTGGGAGAGCTCCTGGCGCTGGGTCGGCAAGCGCCGCTTCATCGGGCTGCTGTCGCGCCGGGCGCAAGGTTTTTTCACGGATGCGGGTCTTTGCGCCCCCGACCATTTTGCCGGCATCGGCTTTCCCCGCCCCGGCCAGCGCGACGATCTGCTGAGACTGCTGCAGGTCCTGCCGGCCGGCGTCACCGAGCTCATGTGCCATCCCGGCTACGGGGCGGCGACTGCGCCGGGCTCTTTTTCCACTTTGGCGCGCGAAAGCGAGCTGGCCGCGTTGACCGACCCGGACGTGGTGCGGCGGGTGGCAGAGGCGGGCATTCGGCTGATCTCCTTTGCCGATCTCCCTCTTGCACCGAAGTGACGCTGCGATCCTACAGATTCGTGTCCCGACGGATGCGCAGGAAAGAAGGAAATTTGGGGATACCGGACTGGTAGAATCCGGTATGCTTGAAGGTGATCACCGCCCCCAGCGGAGGCGGGTTGTCCCGCTCGCCATCGCTGAAACCGGTGCCGATTCTAAAGCGCGTCCCGTCCTCCAGCTCGACCAGCAGCGAACCGAGCCGGCCTGCGTTGCGCCCCTCCCCGGCGATGTGCCCGACCACCACCGCCTCGGCATCATCGAAGTCCTTGACCTTGAGAATCTGCGCGCTGCGCCCCGCGGCATAGAACGCCTCGGGCTTGCGCACGATCAACCCCTCGCCGCCGAGAGCGGTGATCCGCTCCAGCTCCTGCCGCAGATGGGCGCGGTCGCGAACCGGAACCTGGGGAATCACGGCGGCATAGGGCGAGGGGTGGGCGGCAAACCAGCTCTCGGCCTGCTCGATGCGCCGGGTGAAGCCGCCGTCCGTTGCGGGCACGTCGAAGACGGCGAACTGCAGCTGCAGCCAGCCGTCGTGGGGCTGCTGCTCGAGAACGATGCCCACCGTCTGCTCGAAGGTGCCGCGCCCGCCCCAGAGTTCCCCCTCCAGGGCGAAGCCGGGCAGGCCTGCGACGAACGCCGCGGGGGGATGGAACAGCTTGCCGTTTTTCGACCACAGCCGCTTGCCGTCCCAATAGCCGCGCACCCCGTCGAGCTTTTCGCTCATCAGCCAGCCCGCAACATCCTCCTGTCCGGCATCGACCCGGGGGAGCATCATTGCGGTGGGGGCGCCGAAGGCCAGGGGCATCAGCCCGCCGCCCAGCAGCAGCAACCAAAGAGACAGACCGAGAAAAACCCGGAATTTCCGAGGCGGACAACCTTCCCTCATCGCTTCAGCCGACCCGCACCTCGAGATCGACACTCCCCTTGAGAGTCTTGGCCACGATGCAGCCCCGTTCGGCCACCAGCGCCAGTTTCACGAGCTGCTCCCGCTCCAGACCGGCGGCTCGCACCTCAACCACCATCCGCTGAAAGCTCGGCGGAGAACCGTCGAGGGTGCCGCGCACCCTCACCGCCAGCCCCTCGGTGGGGAGTTCGCGCGCCTTGCAGGCGGCGATCAGATTGCTCATGAAGCAGCCGCCCAGCGCCGCGAGAAGCAGCTCGCCCCCCATCGCTCCCTGGTCGGTTCCCCCCTTCGCCTGCGGCCGGTCGACCAGCACCCGGTGGTTGCGGATGAGCGCTTCGCTGGCGGTGGTCTGGCCGATCTGGTGGATTTCGATCTGAATCTCGGGCATGGGAAGGGTCTCCTTGGGTGAAAGGGTCAGAATGAAGCAAATATGCGCGCCGTCGAACGGCCGGGCGCTTGCAGGTCGAGGTCGAGAAAATAGCCGAAGGGGGTCTGCCACACCTCGTAACCCGCCCCCTTGAGCCGCTCTTCGGCACGGTCCAGCAGTTCTTTGGTAAACGGTGCCGCCGCCTTGGTTTCGGCCAGATGGGAAAAGGAATGGAGCACGATGCGCAGGGTATCGTTCTTGCGCGCGCCCCACTTGAGATTTTTCACCAGCTTCTTTTCGATTTTGGCCACGTCCTCTTCGTCGGCCGCCTCGGCATGAATCAGGCCAACCACCGCCGCGGTGATCTCCCCCGGCTCGCTGCAGTCGGGCTGCTCCGGCAGCGTCTTGTGGGCGGGAACGTAGGCGAAGCGGTCGGTGTAGAGCATCAGCAGTTTCATGGCATGGCGTCCGGGTGCGGGTGGAGGTCGGGAAACGGAGTATTATCGCCTCGGCACCGTCTGGAATCAATCCCGCGGAATCAGGTTGGCGGAAAAGAATCAAAACCGTATTGACAGGGATGAAGGGGATAAAGGGGATAAACCGGCTTTTTCGAAGCCATGTGAACAATCGGAATTCCCGTTCACTTCCGCGGGTCGGTCTCGCGGATGATGAGGCTCACGTTCTTCCGGTTGAACCCTTTGTACCCCTCGCCGCGCTGAATGCTTTCCAGATGACTGCCGATGGCGCCCCGGGTGAGGAATTTCTCCTCCTGCTCGTGACTGACGACCTTCGCCCGAACCAGGCCGGCCATGCGTTGCGCAGCAACCGGCCAGCGTTCGGCCAGGCTGAAAGCCTGCTTGAGATAGGAGAAATCGCTGAAGGGCGCCATGAATTCGATGCCGCGCTTTGCCAGGTCGCGGGTGAGGCGGGCGAAATCGAAGCGGGCCGCGAGATGGTGCAGCCCGGCCTGGAAAATCGAATCGCCGTGCAGGGCGCACCACAGCCCGACGGTGCCGAACTCCCCGCGCTCGGGCAATTCCTCGGTGGCGAAGTCGATCGCCACCTCTTCGGGGGCCAGATCGACGTCGAGAAAGAGGGTGAGGCCGGCGGTTTCGTTTTCCATGATCTGGGCGCCCCACCCGGCCTCTTTTCCGGCATAGAAACGTTCGCGGCAGTGGAAGCCGAGCCGGGAGAAGAGCTCCACCAGGCGGGCAAAATGGCGTCGGGAGCTGCGGAAAGTAAGATGATCCTGATTGGCCCAGCCCAGGCCGAGACGATCCTGCCGGTGCTTCTGCACCCCGGCGGCGACGTTACGCGCCAGCCAGTAGCTGCGTTCGGCCCGGCACACGATATGGGCGGCCAGGTCCGCGCCCAGCTGCGCCACCAACCGGTCGGCGAGCCGCAGAGCTTCCGCCAGGGCCTGCTCTTCGTTGTCGCCGGTGCGGGGTCGGGTCTGCCACGATTCGAGCGCCGCCAGGTACTTCACCTGAGTGTTCGGGGGCGGCGTGGCCACCTCGTCACCCCGGTATCCGCGCCGCTCCACCACCAGCAATGCCGCGCCGGGGCGGGCACAGACCAGTGCGCGCCGGAAACGGCTCAGAGGAGCGCCTTCGATCTCGGCCACGAGGCCGTTGATCTGCAGAAAGTCGGCCACGCTCTCCACGCGCAGGGCCACCCCGGCATCGAATTCGGCGGAATTGCCGGTCAGCACCACCTGGGGCAGAAGCGCGCCGGGGTGATGCCAAGCCTCGCGGTCGCTACCCTGCTGGCGCACGAAGCCGGCGGCGGTCAGGGCATCGCGCAGTTGCCCGGAACCGGGCACCAGCAGATGGTCGACCCAGTCGAGCAGGCGCCCGCTGGTCTGAACCTTGAGTTTTTCTTCCCATCGGGCGAGAGCGGGGTTTTCCTTGCGGAAGCCGTCCAGATGGCCGAGGCAGAGGTGTTCCGCCGCTTTCTGTCGCTGCCAGTCAAAACTACGCGTCTTCTTCGCCATCGCTCCCCCCGGCAAGAAGGTTATCGCCCCGACAAGAAGGGCAAACTCTCAAGACCCGGCCAGCAGGCAGGGGTCCCGGTGAATTTCGAGGTGCACGTAACGACCGGCCTCCAGCACCCCGCGGATGACGGCGATGCCCTGCCGGATCTCCTCTTCGCTCACGATCAGGTGCGGCCGGAAGCGAATGCCGCGCTCGCCGCAGCCGACCACCAGCAGCTTCTCCTGAAAGAAGGCCTTCGCCAGCTGGTCGCGGGTGTGGCCGTCGGGGGCGTCGAATGCGCACATCAGGCCCCGCCCGCGGGGATTTGAGACGACCTCGGGAAACTCCCCGGCCAACCGCTGCAGTTCGCCCAGCAGCAGCTCCCCCTGGCGGCGGGCGTTGGCGACCAGCCGCTCCTCCTCGATGATGCCCAGGATGTGGGTGCAGCGCGCCATGTCGACGAGGTTGCCGCCGAAGGTCGAACTGAGGCGGCTGCGCTCGGCGAAGACGTGGCAGCCGACCTCCTCCACCCGGCGCGAGGCGAGAATGCCGCAGACCTGGGTCTTCTTGCCGAAGGCCAGCACGTCCGGTTGCACATCGAAATGCTCGAAGGCCCAGAAGCGCCCGGTAAGCCCGACGCCGGTCTGCACCTCGTCGAAGATCAGCATGATCTCGTGCTCGTCGCACAGGCGGCGCAGGGCCTGGAGAAACTCCCGGCGAAAATGGTTGTCGCCCCCCTCCCCCTGAATCGGCTCGATAATCAGCGCGGCGATGTCGTCCCCGTGCCGGGCGACGGCCTCCGCGATCTGCCCCAGAGCCTCCTCTTCGAGAGACCGGACCCGGGCCAGGTTGGCCTCGTCGAGGGGAAAGGTGATCTTCGGATTGACGATGCGCGGCCAGGAAAACTTCGGGAAGTATTTGGTCTTGCGCGCATCGGCGGTGTTGGTCAGCGACAGGGTGTAGCCGCTGCGGCCGTGAAACGCCTGGCGAAAGTGGATGACCTGGTGGCCGACCTCGCCCTCGTGGCCCCGACCAAGGTTCTTGCGCACCTTCCAGTCGAAGGCGGTTTTCAGCGCGTTTTCCACCGCCAGCGCGCCGCCCTCGATGAAAAAGGCGTGGGGGAGCTCCGCGGGGATGGCGACCCGGGAGAGGATCTCGACGAATTGCGCCAGGGCCAGGGTGTAGACGTCGGAATTGGACGGCTTGTTGACCGCCAGCCGCCCGAGCTGGTCGCGCGCCTGGAGCAGTCGGGGATGATTGTAGCCCACCGCCATGGAGGCGTACATGGAGAAGAAATCGAGATAGCGCTCGCCGCTGCGCTGGTCGACGAACCAGCTGCCCTGGGAGTTCTCGACATCGAGGATGATGTCGAACCCCTCGGTCGGCAGATGCCGCGCCAGGCTCTGCTTCACCCCTTGCGGTTGGATCATCGCCATCTCTCAACCTCCGATATCGAACCGGATGCCCTGCGCCAGGGGCAGCTCACGGCCGTAATTGACGGTGACCGTCTGGCGCCGCATGTACCCCTTCCAGGCGTCCGATCCCGACTCGCGCCCGCCGCCGGTCTCTTTTTCGCCGCCGAAGGCCCCGCCGATTTCGGCTCCCGAAGTACCGAGGTTGACGTTGGCGATGCCGCAGTCGGACCCCGCGGCGGCCAGAAACTCTTCCGCCTGGCGCAGGTCGGTGGTGAAGATCGCCGACGAGAGGCCCTGGGGCACCGCGTTCTGCAGTTCGATGGCGCGGGCGACCGCGCCCCGGTAGCGAATCAGATAGAGGAGCGGCCCAAAGGTCTCCTGCTGCACGATCGGCCAGTGGTTCTGCGCCGCGACCAGGGCCGGCCGCACGTAGCAGCCCGAGGCATAGGCGTCTCCCTCCAGCACCTCGCCGCCGAAGATCAGCTCCCCGCCCTGCTCCCGGGCCGCCTCCAGCGCCGCACGATAGGCCGCAACGGCGGCGCGGTCGATAAGGGGGCCGACGTGATTGGCCTCGTCGAGGGGATGGCCGATGCGCAGGCCGCGGTAGGCGCCGACCAAGGCCGTCTTCACCTGCTCGAAGATCGCGTCGTGAACGATCAGGCGGCGGGTAGTGGTGCAGCGTTGGCCGGCCGTTCCCACCGCGCCGAAGACCACCGCCGGCAGGGCGAGCTCGAGATCGGCGTGCTCGGTGAGGATGATGGCGTTGTTGCCGCTCAGTTCGAGAATGGTGCGCCCGAGACGCTTGGCCACCACCTCGGCGGCGTGGCGGCCGGTGGCCACCGAACCGGTGAAGGAAATCAGCGGCAGGCGCCGGTCGTGCAGCAGGGCCTCGCCGACCCGGCTTCCCGGGCCGATCAGCAGGTTGAAGATGCCCTCGGGCAGGTCGTTCTCCCGCAGCACCTCGGCCAGGATCTTCTGCACCGCGATCGCCGTAAGCGGCACCTGGGAGGAGGGCTTCCAGATCGTCACATCGCCGCATACGGCGGCAATCATGGCGTTCCACGACCACACCGCCACCGGAAAATTGAAGGCGGTCATGATGCCGACCACCCCCAGCGGGTGATACTGGTCGTACATCCGGTGGCGCTCCCGCTCCGAATGGGTGGTGACGCCGTAGAGCATCCGCGACTGGCCGACGGCGAAGTCGCAGATGTCGATCGCCTCCTGCACCTCTCCCAGCCCCTCCTGCAACGACTTGCCCATCTCGCAGGAGACCAGGGTGCCCAGGGGCTTTTTGCGGTCGCGCAGCCTGAGGCCGATCTGGCGCACGATTTCGCCGCGCTTCGGCGCCGGCACCTGGCGCCAATGCGCAAAAGCCGCCTGTGCGGTGCGGATCACCCTCTCGCAGGCTTCGGGTGAGGACTGAAACACCTGGGCGATGGATGTGCCGTCGGTCGGGGAGACCACCTCCAGCAGCTCGCCGCCGCTGTCGGCATCCCAGCTCCTGCCCGTCGACACCCCGCGGTTGCGCTTCGCGATGCCCAATTGCCCGAGGAAATCCATGGCCTCCTCCTCGTGCCCCGCTCCCGCAGACAGCCGCCGGCGGCCGTCGATTATCTGGCCGTCATGCGTTGCACGACCTCGGGCGGCAGGGGGATATTGATCTGGTAATCGAGAAAGCTCACCAGCCGCTCATCGACCTGTTCCCCCTGGCGGACGAACTGTTGCTGCTGCACCGGGACCCAGAAACCGCCGCTTCGGGCGAAGCTCGTCACCACCCGGGTTTCCAGCCGCCCGCGGTCGCCGTGAAGATGCAGCCGGGCCGGCAGATGGAGATCGCCGTGGGATTCATAGGTGAGAGCGACGCTGTAGGCCGGCCCCCGGGCGGGGGTGACATCGAGACGGCGCAGCAGGTGGCGGGAAGGGTCGAGGGCCAGAACCAGTCGCGCAATGCCCTGCTGCGGCAGCCCGAGACCGCCCCGATAAAAGGCGCCGCCCAGGTCGACGGGCCCGGCAAAGCGCACCTCCACCGCCTGCAGAACGCCATCGGAACCGGCCTCGTCCCGGAGAACGACCGCCGCCTGCCCGAGCAGGGCCTGGCGCTCCCCGGCGCGCTGGGGCGGCAGAAACATGCCGTAGAGATCGACGGCGAATTCGGCGGAGAAGCGCCCGATCATCTCCTGCATGTAGGGAAAGACCTGCGCCCCTTCGGCCCGCACCAGAAACGCGTTGTGCTCGCGGGCCCAGTACTTGACCAGGGTCGGCACCTGGGGCCGGGCCATGCCGGGGGGCATGTTGGCGGTCATGCGCGCCAGCATCGTTGCCACCTGGTCGGTCTCGACCACCGTCCGGTAGGTCTGGAGTTCCGGCTGCTGGTCGTTCATCGCCAGGGACGACTGCTGGAGCGGGTCGGCATCCGCCGCCCACCCCCCAGGTGCCGGGATGAGCAGGACGAGGAGCAGGATCAAGCGTTTCATCGAAACCTCCGTTAAATATGAAGACGGGCCTTGCACATGCTCTACTGTGGAGTATAGCCGGGGTCGGAAGACAGACAAGGCCACCGCCCCCTGTGCCGACCTGCCGACCCCAGGGATCAGCCTGCATTATCGCCGGAGGGCCTTTTCCAGGGCTCCGCCGCCCGGAAGACGACATGCTGTTTTAAGGGGATCCCAAAAATCCTGTTGATCGGGGCTAGATTTCGCCGGTTTTGATTTTTTCAACCAAGGTCGATATCTCAGATCCGTAGTTAGCCGATGCCTCGGAAACCTGAGGACCGAAGTCCCTGACGCCGAGGTCGCGGCAAATCGTCCGGTCCTCGCAGAGTGCTGCCGGCTCTCTTGTCCTCCGGGATTTAGGGCCTTCGCTTTTGTGCGCGCCTTCGGTGAACAAAATTTTTGCCCGTAGCGCCTCGAAACTGTAGCCTCGGCCAATTCGGTTCATGACACGAATCAGGTTGCTCAGGTTCTCGGCGTAGGCGTTGGTGACGGGCTGATCAAAGTAGGCGAAAATTTCATCGAACCAGTTGTCGACAGCGGTTAACAACGGCTGAAAATGTGAAAAAATCAACACGCTCTTCCAAGCCCTCATTAATTACTTTTATCGCGCCCGCCAATCTGGTACAAAGACCCTTTGACCTGAGCCGTGCGGCATGCATTTGAAATCACAGGAGGGAACACCATGAAACCGATCGTCTGTCTTCTGATCTGCTGCGCTTGCCTCTGTCTGAGCGAGCCTGCTGCAGCCCTGTTTATCAACGAACTCGATTCCGACACGCCCGGCACCGACGAAATGGAGTTCATCGAACTCTACGACGGCGGAACGGGCCATCTCGATTTGAGCGGATATGCTCTGGTCCTGTTCAACGGCGCCACCGGAAAATCCTATGCCACCTTCGACCTGTCCGGCTATCGCACCAATGACGATGGCTTTTTCCTGATCGGCAGCAGCCGGCTGAGCCTTCTGCCGGACCTGGCTCTCAATAACGGCTTTCTCCAGAACGGGGCCGATGCCGCCGCTCTGTATCAAGCCGATGCGGGCCTTTTTCCCTCCGGCACCTTCCCGACGACTGCCGGGCTGATCGATGCCATCGTCTACGGCACCAACGATCCCGATGCGATCGAGCTGCTGACGGCACTGAATCTGGCGCAGCAGTTCGACGAGGGCGCCGCCGGCGACAAGGACCACCACGCCCTGGCGCGCATCCCCGAGGGCGCCCTCTGGCCGGCGACCTTCGCTGCCCGAACACCGACGCCGGGCAGACTCAACGGTCCGGCTCCCGTGCCGACACCGGAGCCCTCGACCCTGATCCTGACGGCAGGGGGCGCGGCTGTTCTCGGGCTGTGGAGGCGGCGCAGCCGGCTGCATTAGTCCGACCAACCCACGCAGGCCGCAGCGGCCAGGTCAAACGACAAAAGCGCAATCGTACGATTGCGCTTTTGTCGTTTTGTTGGCGCCGGTTGGGTTTTTCCGCCCCGAAGAGCGGCTTCAGAAGAATTCCCGCAGGCTCTCGTCGATTCCCATCAGGGTCTGGTACCAGAATTCCCGCGCCGCCTCGACCTTGTCGGCGTCGAACCGGGCAATCCAGTCCGCGAGCCGCGGGTCTGGATCCCGGTCGACCTCGTGTTTGCGCTTGAGGAAGGTGTGCAGGTAGTCGATGTCGATTTCCGATTCCCAGAAAATCGGGCTGTTGCGGCTGTTGAGACGGCTGGCGAGCACGGCGATGGCGCGCAGGAACTCATCCTTGCAGCCGTAGAGCGATCCCATGACCTCGGGGAGCATCTCCTCCGCCCAGCCGCGGTGAAAGCGGCAGGTGCCGAGATTGTCGAGGATGAGCTCCTGCTTCATGCGCTCGGCGCACATGCGACCCAGGGTGCGCGGCGGGATGAAATCGAAGCTGTAGATCATGTAGTACTTGCCCATGATCGCCATCGGCGCCAGCACTCCGGAGACCCAGTACTGGTTGGGCACCATCCAGCCGCGGCGGTTGAAGGCAAGGTACACCAGGCGGTCGTGCAGCGCCGTGCCCTTGGCCCGCGAATGGATACGGCTCCACTTGCGCACCCCCTCGCGCAGATCGAGGATACCGCGGCGCTCGAGGATGGCGTCGATCAGCTCGCAGCCGAGCTCGGCGTTATGGAGCGAATCGGCGACCACGTCGAACCCGGCCACCTGCCAGCGTGGCAGGCGGGTGACGCCGATCTCCTCCGGGGTCAGCAGCTTTTCGTCGAGCAGATCCATCAGCCAGGCGAGCACCCCGCCGCCGGAGATGGCGTCGAAGCCCATGGCGTCGCAGTGGTGGTTGAGCTTCTCCGCCGCCCGCTGGTCGAAGATGCCGCACAGCGGCCCCATGGTCTGGTAGGGCTCGTAATCCTTCTTGTACTTGCCGTTCATCTTCTTGCACACCGCGACGCAGGGTTCGCCGCAGGTGGCCTGCTGCTTGTTCCGGATGGTCTCCTCGTTGAACTGCTTGAGGTAGTGGTCGAGCACCAGATTGCGGTGCAGGGCCTGACGCTCCTCTTCGCTCCAGAAGATGGTGCGGTAGTTGAACGCCATGATCCGGCCGCCCATGCCGGCGTAGTTGACGCCGAGGGTGCCGCCGGTCTCGACCTTCTCGTCGTAGCGGTATTTGGTGGTCACCTCCAGGTCCTTCTGCATCAGACGCTGGCTGTACTTGTTCTGAAACCACTCGTCGGCCACCTTCTTGTCGCGAAAATCCTCGTCCACCAGGGTGCCGCCGTAGATGATCGCCACGATGCCGTGGTTCTGCACCATGGCGCTGCCGAAGCCGCCGCGGCCGGCCCAGGTGTCGACGTAGCTGATCTTGCCCTTGGTGATCGGCACCGACATGATGCCTCCCATGTCGGTGTGCAGCGCCGCCGGGCCGGTGGCCAGAATGCGCGGGTCGTTCTCGTAGCGCCCGGCGAACATCGCGTAGACCCGGTCGGTGAGGGCATAGACCCCGGTGCGCCCCGCTTTCCAGATGCCCTGCGCGTCGACGGGAACGACCTCGACCTCGATCTCCTCGCCGTGGTTGCGGTTGAGGCAGAGCACCGAGGGAACCGGGGCCTTGCCCACCAGGCTGAGCATGTTGATCCCGAGGTTGTCGAACACCAGCCCCGCCCCCCCCATGGAGCTGATGTAATACCCTTGCCAGCAGGGAGAGAAACCGGTCACCACCAGCCGGTTGGAGCCCGGGAAGATGGAGCCGGCGAAGACGCCGACGCCGAAGTTGAGGCTGCGCTGCTCGGCCGCCAGATGGATGCCGAGATCGACCGGCCCGAAATAGCGGTCGAAGCCGTATTTTTTGATCTTGTAGAAACCGGTTGCCGGATTGACCAGGAGTACGCGCTGGAACATCGCCATGAATCTCCTCAGGTTATAGTTGACGTCGCTCCCCCGGAAGGGGGCAAAGACAGGGGACTTCGGCAGGGTTCACACCAGCCGGACATCCCCTTTCTTCCTGCCGGCGTTATTCGTAGCCGTGATCCGGTCCGGGGGCCGGTTTCATCAAGGCGATGAGCAGCAGGGCAAAGGGGCCGATCAGCAGACCGACGATGGCCCACAGGGCGATATTGCGGTTCTTGCCTTGGGCGAGAACCCCCGCGGCGACGCCGAAAATGGCCCAGGCGAGAAAAAATTCCATTGAAAACTCCGTAAGCTGGGGACAAGTCCTCATCGAACCTTGCAGACGGCCATTCTAGCGCAAAGCCGCCGTCACGCGATGATTTTTTCACGTTAAAATCCGGGGTCGAGAGCAGCGGTCCGCGTCCCCCGCAGCGCCCCCAACCCATGATAAAATATAAGAAAAACAAGGAGGTCGAAACCATGCCCAGCCACAGCGATCTGGCCAAAATCCACATCGCCAAAAAAGAGTTGGGGCTCGACGATGCCGCCTACCGCAGCATCCTGTGGGACCGCTATCACCGTGAATCCGCCGCCGATCTCACCGACCGCCAGGCCGCCGACCTCATCGAAACCTTCCGCCGGAAGGGCTGGCGCCCCGCCTCCATTGGTCAGCGCGGCCTGATCCACGTTCTCTGGCACCGGCTCGAAGCCGCCGGCACTGTCGAGCATCCGGGCGAAAGCGCCCTGACATCGTTCATCGAACACGCCACCGGCAGGGACGACCTGCGCCGCCTCAGCGTGCGCGAGGCGAGCCGGGTGATCGAGATGCTGAAGAAGTGGCTGGAGCGGGCTGCACCCGGGGTGGAAGACCGGCGCCACTGAGAGCCTGGCGCATGGCTCGTCGGGGCCGGCAGAGAGGCTGGAACCGACCCCAAGCGCCTCCCCGGCTGTCCGCCGGCGCTCCGCGAAGAAAAAAACGCCTCCGTGCCACAGGGACCGGAGGCGTTTTTCGCAGAGGACGAAGACGCGATCAGGAGTCGCGGCCCGCCTCCCGCTCAAAGGTGCCGAAGGAGAGTTCGAAAATCTCCAACAGCTCCAGGTTCTGCTTCGAGAGCATCATCGCATTGCCGACGATGCCGTAATAGAGAATGCTCAACCGGGTCTTGGACGAGTTGTCATGAATCCGTTCCACCTGGCGGGCATTCAGCTCGGCGGCGAGAGCCCTCAGTTGCCCGTCTTTTTCCGCCAGACGCTCCAGGTTCCCGGTCTGCTTACGGCTGAAGGATTCTTCCACCTCGAGCAGAATCTCCTGCAGCAGCCGGCGCACATGCTCCAACTCCTCGATCTGCACCGGGAGCAGCCCCTTGTGATGGTTGCCGACATGGGTATAGGCACGCAGCACGATGTCGCGGTGGCCGTCGGTGATCTTCTGCAGCCGGCGGATGGTCTGGGCGTAGCGGCTCGCGACCGCCAGCCCCTTCTGGTCGAGCAGCCGCATCGCCTTGAAGACATTGGCGCTGATGATGTTCGACCACTGCTGCACCTTGCTCAGCTTCTTGCGCTCCACCCCGAGGCGGTCGAAGTTCTGCCGGAAGAGGGCGTCGAGGGTGGTGTCGAGCGAGGCGCGCACCTCCTTCAGCAGGAAGCTCATGTGCTCGAAGGTCGTCTCGACGCCATCCCGGGGGTCTTCGACCGACTTGAGATTGAAGACCTTATCCTTCTGCGCCTCCCGCGCCATGGCGCGGTGCTTGCGATGGGCGTTCCACAGCAGCCCTGCGGCGAGAACCAGCAGCAGGATGACGCCGAAGCCCTTGCCGTAGAAGATGACGGCGGAGAACAGCCCGGCGAAGCTGAAGGCGATGACCGCGGTCATGAACCAGCCGCCGATCACCGTCAGCACCCCGGTAATGCGATAGACGGCGCTTTCGCGCCCCCAGGCGCGGTCGGCGAAGGAGCTGCCCATGGCGACCATGAAGGTGACGTAGGTGGTCGAGAGGGGCAGCTTGTTGGCGGTGGCGTAGGAGACCACGGCGCTGGCCACCATCAGGTTGACCGAAGCGCGCAGCAGATCGAAGGAGGGCCGTTTCCCCTCGTCGAGCACCGGCGGGACGACTTCGGGGTCGAAGCGGCGGCTGATCCAGGTGCGAACGCCGCGGGGCACGACGAGCCGGGCGGTCTCGAAGACATGGAGCACCAGGCGCACGATCGCCCGGGAGAGAAAGATCGATTCGAAGCGCTCGTTGCCCTCCTCCTGCTGACTGAGGCTGATCTCGGTTTCGGTGACGGTGCGGGCCTTTTTCGACAGCCACAGGGTGGCGACCATGACGAGGCCGGCCAGCAGCAGATAGAGCGTCTCCGACTGCACCTTCTGACCGAGCGCCCCCATGGTGGCGGTGAGCGGATCGGCCGTCGCCAGCGCCGCCTTGTAGGCATGCAGACCGGCCAGCGGCACGCCGATGAAGTTGACCAGGTCGTTGGCGGCAAAGGCCATCGCCAGGGCGAAGGTGCCGACCAGCACGATCGGTTTGAGAATGTTGAATTTCATCGTCTGCAGAATCTGCAGGATGACGGCGGACAGCACGAAGATGATGAGCAGCAGCAGAAGGGTGTTGGACTTGATCCACTCGACGTTTTGCTTCGACATGAAGGAGGCGCCCTTGGCCCCCTTGACCAGAATGAAATAGGTGATCGACGACAGCGCCACGCCGCCCCACAGGGCGCCGTAGCGCCTGATCCGGCGCTGGTAGTCGAAGGTAAAGAGCAGGCGGGTGAAAAACTGGACCACGGCGCCGCAGACGAAGGAGATTGCCACCGAGAGGAGAATCCCCATGATGATGGTGATCGCCTTGGCCGAGTTGATGTACTGCACGATGGTCACCAGGCTGTCGCCGGCCTGCACGATTTTGAGCAGCGAGACGGCCACGGCGGCGCCGAGCAGCTCGAAGACGATGGAGACGGTGGTCGAGGTGGGAAGCCCGTAGGTGTTGAACAGATCGAGCAGGAGAATGTCGGTGATCATCACCGCCAGAAAAATCGTCAGCAGCTCGGGCATGGTGAAGAACTGGGGATGGAAGATCCCCTTGCGCGCCACCTCCATCATGCCGCTGGAGAAGGTGACGCCGGCCATGATCCCGAGGCTGGCGATGGCCATGATGGTCGCGCGCGGCGCCACCCGCGAGCCGATCGACGAATTGAGGAAATTGACCGCGTCGTTGCTCACCCCGACCATGATGTCGAGGATCGCGATGATGACGAGGATGCCGACCCCGATGAAGAGAAACTCGGTACTCATGGCGCGCTGTTATCCTTTCCGCCTCGGTCTCGCTTTCATTCGGCCGGCCGCAGGTTTTTCAAAAGGGGAAAATGCGCGGCGGAATAAAAGGCTAAGGGTTGTTTTTTTGTCCGCCCAGCGCGGATTCGGATTCTGTTTCAGAATCGGGCCCCTCGTATAAAGGAGAATTGTTAGGATTGTGTTAGCAGAAGACGCTTTTGTTGGCAAAGAATTAATTTCATTTCAGAATTTTGTCAGACCGCGCGGGCGCAGCCGCGTCTCATCGGTCCCCACCAGGGCGAACTTCTTGCCCCCGACCTTGAACACCAGCGTCACCAGATCGAAGGGGAAATCCTCCACGGCGCCGGGCTTGGCGGTCAGGTAGCTGCGCAGGGTGGAAAAATCCATGGGCTTCCTTCTCCTTTCATCCCAATGCCGATTGACGCACAAGCAGGGGCTTATCTTTGCCGTCAAGTCGTGCTATAAAGTACCACTCTCAAAAACCACTGGGACCGACCCCGTGGTTTTTCTTTTGGAGCCGAGCCATGATTATCGACTGGTATCCCGGTCACATGAAAAAGGCGCGGGCGCAGATCGTCGAGACCCTGCCCAAGATCGACCTGGTGATCGAGGTTCTCGATGCCCGCCTGCCGGCGAGCAGCGCCAATCCGCTGCTGCACAAGCTGCGGGGCCCCAAGCCGTGCATCAAGGTGCTGAACAAGAAAGATCTGGCCGATCCGACGGTGACCAAGGCCTGGGTCAGCTTCTTCGAACAGGAGCAGGGGGTCAAGGCGATTCCCCTCGAAGCAAAAGACCGGCGCGACGTCGGGCTGCTGCCCAAGCTCTGCCGCAAGCTCGCCCCCCACCGGGGCAACAAAGGGCAGAAACCGCTGCGGGTCATGATCGTCGGCATCCCCAACGTGGGCAAATCGACCCTGATCAACACTCTGGCGGGCAAGAAAATGGCTCGGGTCGGCGACAAACCGGCGATCACCACCTGCCCGCAGCAGGTCGATCTGCGCAACGGCATCCTGCTCTCCGACACCCCGGGGCTGCTGTGGCCGGTGATGGACGACCAGCACGGCGCCTGCCGCCTGGCCGCCAGCGGCGCCATCGGCGACAACGCCTATGATACCACCCTGGTATCCCTGGCGACCGTCGCCTACCTGAGCGACCGCTACCCGGCCCTGGTGCTGCAGGGTTACAATCTGCCCGAACTGCCCGAATCGCCCACCCAAACCCTGGAGGAGATCGGCCGCCGCCGCGGCTGCCTGATCAAGGGGGGCGAGGTCGACCTGAACCGCGCCGCGGAACTTTTCCTGCGGGAGCTGCGCGCCGGAAAACTGGGACGCATCAGCCTGGAGCGGCCGGGAGAAGCGCCGCCCCCGGCGGACGAGGCGAGCGGCGATGAGCCGAACCTTTAACTGCCGCGGCTGCGGCCACTGCTGCCTCAACCTGGTCGACGCCTACAACGGCTGCGTCAGCGACGCCGACCTGCAACGCTGGCGGCAGTTGGGCCGCGACGACCTGACCGCCTGGATCAGCACCCTCGAGCTGGGGCCGGACAACCGACTGCACCTGGCCTGGGTCGACCCGCACAGCGGCGACGACGTCGAGCGCTGCCCCTGGCTGCTCGAGCGCCTCGACCGCCGGGGCTACCTGTGCGGCATCGACGCCATCAAGCCCGACCACTGCCGGGCCTACCCGGACCACCCGGAACATGCCGCGGCGACCGGCTGCAACGGCTATCACGTCGATCAGGAAGGATCGAATCCATGAAAGAAAAACCGCTCACCAAGGATCTCTTCGTCACCGACATCGCCTTCGAGGCCGCGGAGGAGGATTTGCGCAAACTCTTCGCCGTCTGCGGCACGGTGCGCTCGGTCCACCTCATCACCGACCGCAAATCGGGCCAGTTCAAAGGCTGCGCCTTCGTCAATATGGCCACCGCCGCCGAAGCGAAGGACGCCATCGACTGCCTCGACGGCGCCCGCCTGCTCAATCGCTGCATCAGCGTCACCGCAGCGCGGCCGAAAAACGCGCCCGTCCCGGTGGTGGAGGCGGTTGACGAAAAGCCGCAGCGGGCCCGGCGGCCACGGGGTCGCCGCAAATAGTCTTTAACCCGCCGCTTTTCTCCGATAAAAAAGAGCAGAACCCGTCCCCGGCGTTCTGCTCTTTTTTCGTTCACACCAGGGGAATCGCCCCGCGCCCTACCTTGTGCGTACGCCGGCCTTCTTGACGGCGAACCAGTTGAGCCACAGCACTCCGGCCACGCCGAGGGCGCCGACGTACTCCAGGCTGCTCTCAACTCCCGTCTTCCACATATCGAGCAGGAAAACTCCGAAAAAACAGAAGGCGAAGAGCTTGTTCGCCCAGGCGGGCCAGGTGCCGCCGCCGCGCCAGGCCGCGCTCAGAATATAGATGTTGCCCAGGCCGTAGCCGGCGGTCACATAGGCGAACACCTTGTCCCATTCGGGTGCGGCGGGCGCAGTCAATATGCCCAGCGCATAGTAGACGAAGACAAAGGAGCTCAGGCCGCTGAAGATAGCCAGGCCGGTGGTAAAGAAGGAATCCTGTGATTTCACGGTCATGCCTCTTGATTGTGAATTGAACTGCCGATCACGACACCCCTTGGCGGCGCCGGAATCAATCGAGCACCAGGTACTCGACGCGCAGAATCTCCAGCTCCTCGCCGCCACCGGGGGTCGCGAAGATCACCACGTCCCCCTCTTCCGCGTTGAGCAGCGCCCGCCCCACCGGCGAGACCCAACTGATGCGGCCGCGGGCGGTATCGATCTCATCGCGCCCGACGATGCTCAGCACCCGCTCTTCGCCGGCGCGGTTCTCCACCGTGACCGTGGCGCCGAACAGCACCCGGGTGCCGGCGCGACCGCGCTGCGCGAGCGGGTCGACGACCACCGCGGTATCGAGTTGCCCGGTAAGAAAACGGATGCGCCGGTCGATCTCGCGCAGCCGCTTCTTGCCGTAATGATAGTCGGCGTTCTCCGAGCGGTCGCCGTTGGAGGCGGCCCAGGCGACGGTCTCGACCATCTGCGGCCGCTCCTGGTAGAGAAGCCGCTTCAACTCGGCGCGCAGCCGCTCGGCGCAGCCCGGGGTCATGTAGTTTCTCTGGTCCTGCGACATGGGTTCATCCTTGAAAATCAAAAAAGTCGGGTAACTATTCACCCTGGTCCGAAAGGGGGCTCCCCTGCCCTTACGCCGGAGCCTGGACGAAGCGCCCGAGCGCGAGCAGATCGTCGAGATTCTCCGAGCGGGCGAGGTAGCCGAAATCGCCGAGGGCGGCGCTGAAGACCGAATTGATCGGCTCATGGTGAACCACCAGATGGCCGAAGGCGCGCATGATCGCTTCGTGGTCGTGGGCGTAGCGCTTGCGCTCCTTACGGCCGATGTAGGCGCAATGGTAAGGCCGGCGGTAATCGCTGGAAAAGGGCTGGCCGAGCACGATGCGGGCCCACTCGCGATAGAGGTCGATGTCGTTGGCGAAATTGAACATGTCCATGGTCAAACCGCCGGGCGGGCGCATGTTGACCTCGATGGCGACGATGCGGCCGGCGGGGACGGTGCGGAAGAATTCGAGATGGAAGAACTTCTCGCGGATGTCGAAGGCGCGCACGGCGCTGCGCCCCGCGGCTTCGAGATCGGGGGGGATCTCGCGCTGGCTGTAGTAGAAGATGTCGCGGTCTTCGTTCACCGTCTCCATGATTCCCTGACTGAAGACGTGCGAGGCGCAGAAAACGATGCGGCCGGCGCGATCGGTCAGGCCGTCGAAGGAATGGATCACCCCCTGGATGAACTCTTCCATGATGTAGGCGACCGGCGGCTTTGCGGCGAAGACCCGCTCCAGCTCCTGCGCGTCGTCGACCCGGAAGGTGCCGGCCGCGCCCACCCCGCGGTCGGGCTTGAGCACCGCCGGAAAGCCGATCTCGTCGGCAAAGGCCTGCGCCTCGGCCAGGTTCGCGACCACCCGCCCGCGGGCCACGGCGACTCCGGCCTGGGCAAACCCCTGCTTCATCCGGGCCTTGCGAGTGACCCGGGCAATGGCGTCGGGCCGCACCCCTGCGATATTGAAATCCTCGCGCAGCCGGGCTTCGGTCTCCAGCCAGTACTCGTTGTGCGATTCGACCCGGTCGAGCCTGCCGTGCCGATGGGTGAAATAGCCGCAGGCCCGCAGGAGCTTGTCGTAATCGTTGAGGTCGGTGCGGTAATATCCGCCCAGGGCGTCGCGCAGCTCGGGGCGCAGCTCCTCCCAGGGAGCGTCGGCGATTCCCAGGACGTTGGCTCCAAGCTGGCGGAGATGCACGCAGAAGCGGTAAAAATTGGGGGGAAAGTGGGGTGACAGAAAGACGATGTTCATGGCGTGATCCTCTCGCAGCAGCTCCCGGCGGGAGTCATGGCGTCAATAAAAAGCGCACCGGAATATGGACGCGGCGGCGCCAGGCCCGCTCCGAGTGGTCCGCTCCGGGGAAGGTGCGCGTCACCCAGCTTTCACCCTCCAGGTAGCCGCGGCGGCGCAAGACCTCGTCGACCTGCCGCTGCAAGGGCTGGTAGGGGGCATCGGCGGTTTCGGTGCCACGGTCGAAATAGAGCCGGTGGCCGAGCGGCCCGGGCAGCCGGTCCGCCAGGTAATCGACCATCTTGCCCCGGCCCGCCGGCCAGTGGGTCGACAGGCAGGCGGCGCCGCCGAAGATTTCGGGGTATTCGCACAGCCCGTAAACCGAGATCATCGCCCCCATGCTCGAACCGAGGAGAAAGGTGTCGGCGCTTGCGGGCCGGGTGCGGTAGCTGCGATCGATGAAGGGCTTGAGCTCCCGCACGATGAACTTCAGGTAACGATCGGCAAGGGGCCGGCCATGCTCTTTGGCATAGGCGGCCTGCTCCCGGGGGCGCAGATACTCGGTGAAAACCCGCTGGGGATCGTACTCGCGGTAGCGATCGGCGGTGTTCCAGATCCCGACGACCAGGGTCGGGCCGATCTCCCCCGCCGCCAGCAGGCGGCACAGAGCTTGGTGCAGCCCCCAGTCCACCCCGGCGAAGGAGGTCCGCGGGTCGAACAGGTTCTGGCCATCCTGGGCGTAGATCACCGGGTAGCGCCGGTCCGGCTGCGCCCCATAACCCGGAGGCAGCCAGAGAACGATATGGCGTTTTTGCACAAATTCGGATGGGAATTCCGGGCATAAAAGAACTTCGCCGCAGTCCCCCCGCTGGTGGTCGCAGGCGCTGGCCATCTGAGAAGTCCGCTTCTTCGATTATTTTGGGCGATTATAGACCAGATGATGAAAGAAAGGGACCGGAATGGACTCTGGGGTGGAAAACATTCTCATTCTGACGGGAAAAGGCCGCAGAGAATAGGGCAAAACCTGAGGACCGCGGGGCCGCGGTCCCGACCGCCGCCGGCCTTTTTGCCCGCCGTCCCGTCACCAGCTCAGCGAAGACCCTTTGCGCCTTTTGCGCGAAATACTGCCGACCACCCAGCCGCTGAAAAGAACCCCGGCGCCGGCGACGAACCACCGGATCATGCCGGTGCGCAGGGCCTGGCTGCTCGCTTCGCGCAAAGCGGTGACCTCGGTCTCCAGCGCGAGGTTGGTCGATTTCAGCCGGTCGCGCTCCTGTTGCAGCTCGACCACGTTGCTGGCCTCCTCGCGCAACCGCTCGTATCTCGCCTTGAACTCCCTGAATCCTTGTTCCGCCTCGCTGCGCGCCTTCTCCAGGGTGTTGATCTCAGCCTTGAGCCGGCCGATCTGGGCATCGACGTCCGCGTAGCTCTCTCTCACCTGCTTGAGCTCATTGGCCAGGCGGCTGTTTTCTTTCGCCAGGCGTGCCGCGACCTGGGCCTTGGGAGTCTCGGTGGTGAGATACTGGGAGATCACATATCCTTCGGTCCCACCGGGCGCGCGGACCTTGACGAATTGGCCATCGGCTTCGAGAACCTCGACGGGGGTCCCGGTTTGCAGCATTTTCAGAATTTTGTATTCGTTGCCTTTGCCCCGGCGCAGCGTGATGGTCAGCTCATCGGTCACATAACGGGTTTCGGCCAGGGCGGAGCTGGTTATGAACAGGTTGAGCAGGAGAACGACGAACAGGCAGGTTTTCAATGGCATAAGAGTCTTCCTCGCGAGTGAGTTTCCGGCTGACGATAAACCAAGCAACTCATGTGCCGGATGTTTTTTTCATTTGATTTCGGCTAGTTGAAACTCCCCCACCACCACAAAGGTGTCTTCCCATGGCGACAGTCGGTGCCGCAGGAGGGCAGTGCGGGAGACCGGTTGTTTCCGGTCGGGGCAATCGTTACAATGGCGAGGGCTCAGGCACGCGGCGGCGGTCGCCCGTATCTGATGCCAGCATGGCAAAAACAGTCACAGCTCCGGAGACCCTGGGTCACAATGGCGAAACGTCGATCTGCCGGAAAAAAAATTTTTATTCCCTTCGCGCTGGCGCTCCTGGTGCTGGCCGCCGCCTGGACGGCCTACCTCGACGTCACCGTGCGCGCGCGCTTAGAGGGCAAACGCTGGGCGCTGCCGGCGCGGGTCTATGCCCGGCCGCTGGAGCTCTACCCGGGGCTGGGCCTGAATCCTTCGGAACTGACCGCGGAGCTGGCCCTGCTCGGTTACCGCGAGACGCCGCAGCCCCGGGAGCCGGGCACCTACCGCTGGCGCCGCCCGAGCCTCGATCTGGTCACCCGGCCCTTCGTGTTCGGCGACGGCCCCCAGGAGGCGATTTCACTGACCGTGGAGTTCGACGACGGCCGCGTCAGCGCGCTGAGACCCCGCGCCGGCAGCGAACCCCTGCATCTGGTTCGCCTCGACCCGGCGCTGATCGGCGGCATCTACCCCGGCGACAACGAGGACCGCGTCCTGGTCAAACTCGACGAGGTGCCAGAGCCGCTGGTCGATGCGCTGATCGCCGTCGAAGACCGGCGCTTTTACCAGCATCACGGCATCGACCCGCGAGGCATTGCCCGCGCCCTGGTGGCCACCGCCAGCGGCCGCGCGGTGCAGGGGGGCAGCACCCTGACCCAGCAACTGGTGAAGAACTTCTACCTGAGCGCCGAGCGCACCCTGCGCCGCAAACTCACCGAGATGGTGATGGCGATTCTGCTCGAGATCCATTACAGCAAGCAGGAGATCCTCGAGACCTACCTCAACGAAGTCTATCTGGGGCAGGACGGCAACCGGGCGATCCACGGCTTCGGCCTGGCCGCTCCCTACTTCTTCGACAAACCGGTAAGCCATCTCGGCCTGTCCGAGGCGGCCCTGCTGGTGGGGATGCTCAAGGGCCCGACCTACTACAGCCCGCGCGCCCACCCCGCGCGCGCCCTCGAACGGCGCAACCTGGTGCTGGCGCAGATGGCCGAAGAGGGCTTCATCACCGAACAGCAACTGCGCCGGGCCCAGGCCGAGCCGTTGGGCGTGGTGGCCAGGCCGCCCCGGGGAACATCGCCCTATCCGGCCTTCCTGAGCCTGGTGCATCGCCAGCTGCGGCGCGATTACCGCGACGAGGACCTGCGCTCGGAAGGGCTGCAGATCTTCACCACCCTCGATCCTCGGGTGCAGCGTGCGGCCGAAAGCGCCTTGACCGGCCGCCTGGCCCGCCTGGAGAAGGCCCGCGGGATGAAGCCGCGCATCCTCCAGGGCGCCCTGCTGGTCACCAGCACCCAGAACGCCGAGGTGCAGGCGGTGGTGGGCGGGCGCGATCCGCGCTTCGAGGGATTCAACCGGGCCCTCGACGCCCGCCGCCCCATCGGCTCGCTGATCAAACCGGTCGTCTACCTCACCGCCCTGCAGCAACCCCAGAGGTACACGCTGGCGACCAGGCTCGACGACAGTCCCCTGGTGCTGCACCAGGCCGGCACCGACGACTGGGAACCCCAGAACTACGACCGCGAGTTTCACGGTCAAGTGCCGCTGCGCACCGCCCTGGCCCATTCGTACAACGTCTCCACCGCCCGGCTCGGCCTGGAGCTCGGCCCGTCGCAGGTGATGGCGAACCTGCAGCGGCTGGGGCTCGAGCGCGAGCTGCCCGCATACGCCTCGAGCCTGCTCGGCGCCAACGCCCTGTCTCCGCTGGAAGTCACCCAGATCTATCAGACCCTGGCCGGCGGCGGCTTTCGCACGCCCCTGCGGGCGATCCGCGAAGTGCTGACCGTCGGGGGAGAACCGTTGCAGCGCTACCCCCTCACCGTCGAGCAGGTCATCGACGGGGCGCCGCTCTATCTGCTGACCGTGGCCCTGCAGGACGTGGTTCGCGAGGGTACGGCCCGCGGCCTCGAAGCCTATCTGCCGGCGGGCCTTGAGATCGCCGGCAAAACCGGCACCACCGACGATTTTCGCGACAGCTGGTTCGCGGGCTTCAGCGGCGATCGCCTGGCCGTGGCCTGGGTCGGACGCGACGACAACCAGCCGACCGGGTTGACCGGGGCCGCCGGCGCCATGACCGTGTGGGGGGAGATGATGGCCGACCTCGACCCCGAGCCGCTGATTCTGCCCGAACCGGAGAACATCGAGCAGGTCTGGATCGACCCGGTCTCGGGGCTGCGCAGCGACAAGGGATGCCGGGACGCCGTCAGGCTCCCCTTTATTGCCGGCTCGGCGCCGACCGAGGCGGCTCCCTGCGGGCCGCAAGGTCTGGGCAACTCGATCAAGGGCTGGTTTGAAAGGATATTCCGATGATTAAATCGTTCCGCCGGGCGTGCGCCCTGGCCATCGTCCTGTTGCTGGCGGGCTGCGCGGTTCTTCAGCCCGGCGCTTCGCCACCGCAGGCGTCGCGGAATCCGGCCGTGGTGGCCCTGCTCGACCAGTCCCGCACCCAGGCGGCCTCCGGGCGGCCGGAAGCCGCCGGCGCAGCGCTGGAGCGGGCCCTGCGCATCGAGCCGCGCAATCCGGCGCTGTGGCAGGAGCTGGCGCGGATCCGGCTCGACCAGGGGCAGTATCGCCAGGCGGAAAGCCTGGCCGCGAAAGCCAATGCCCTCGCCGGCGACAACCGACACTTGCGGGCCGAGAACTGGCGCATCATCGGCCAGGCGCGCACCGGTCTCGGCGACCTGCAGGGGGCCAAGTCCGCATTCGACCGGTCCGAGCGGGAACGCTAGGGACAGGGAGCAGGCGGCCCGGTTCAGGTCACCGGGGGCCGACCGAAGCGGGCCAGCAGCCGGTTGACCACCTCCCGGGCGCGCCGGCGCGGCACCATGGCGGTCAGCCCGCCCGATTCGATGCCCGATTCGGCCTTTTGCCCCGAAAGCAGGCTGAGAATCAGGTAAAGGTCGGCCTTGACCCAGGCCTCGAGAACCACCTTCTTGCCTTCCTTCCGGACATCCACGCAGGTCGGAGCCATCAGCAGCCAATGCCCCTTGCGGTAAACCCGGCGCTCGCCCTGCTGACTTTTAAGGTTGAAGCCGGTCTCTGCCGCCCAGGCCTCGACCTGGGGCCAGGGGTCGCTGGAGCAGGGAAACTCGATGATGGTGCGGTTTTTCATGGGATCGTCCTGAATCGAAATGACAACCGAAAGCTTCCTTCTCTGCAGGATGAATCGGGTCTGAATCGGGTTAGCGGGATATTTTTTTGCCGGCGACAGGCGGTTATAATACCTCGAACCTGCACGAGAACCAGTGAAAATCCAATTCAGCCAGGCTTTTCATCCAGCCCGCCTCCGGCAAGGCGACAGAGCCATGCCCCAGAGAAACATCCCGCGCGGCATCATCGCCACCCTTGCCGCAGCGGCCAAGATTCACCCGCCATAAGAAAATCAATCGCAATGCCCATCAGGACTGGTCCGAAAACCATGAGCGATTAATCTCTTGACCCAGATCTGTAAATTTTCAATAATTAGTTTACGCAAATTTTCCAGTTCTGACGTCGTTAGGTTTTCTTTTTTCCGGAGCGTAAGATGAAAAGACCTTTTGCCTCCGAGACATTTTCCCTGCCGGACAGCCCCTGCCTTCAACGGGGGGAATGTCACAATATCAGTTTGCTGCAATCTCTTCTCGACAGCGTGCCGACCCCCATCGTCTTCAAAGACGACCAAGGCCGTTATCTGGGGGGCAATGGCAAGAAGCCCTCCCTGATGGAGCATCGCCTGACCGGGGCCGACGGCGCGACGAAATGGCTGGAAATCTCGACCTCGCCCATCAAGGGCCCGGGCGGCGTCCTCGAGTATCTGGTGAATGTGTGCCGCGACATCACCGCGCGCAAGGATGCCGACCGCCAGATCGAGCGGCTGGCATGCTTCGACTCCCTCACCGGCCTGCCAAACCGTACGCTGGTGGTCGACCGCTTGAACCAGGCGATCAATCCGGCCCTTCGCGACGGGGCCGCCTGCTGGCGGTGGTTCTGTTCGACCTCGATCATTTCAAGAAGATCAACGATTCTCTGGGGCACGTCATGGGCGACAAGGTTCCGCGGACCATCGCCAAGCGTCTTCGCTCCTGCGTACGGGAAAGCGACACCCTGGGTCGCCTGGGCGGGGACGAATTCGTGGTGGTGCTCTCATCGGTCAAAAGCATCCGCGATCTCCTCACGGTCGTCTCCAACCTGCGCGAGGCCATCGCGAATCCCGTCAAGGAGCACAATCAGGAATTGTTCATCGAGGCCAGTATCGGCATCACCCTGTTTCCCGACGACGGCGAGGACGCAAACGACCTGCTGCGGAACACTTTCCCATCGACCGCATCAAGATCGCCCAGGAATTCGTCCGGGAGATTCCGGCCAAGCCGGAGAATATCGAGATCGTCAGGGCGATGATCGCCATGGCGCGCAGCCTCGCTCTGGACATCATCGCCGAAGGGGTGGAGACGCGGGAGCAGCTCGATCTGCTCTCATCCCTCGGTTGCCCGGAAATCCAGGGCTATTATTTCTCGTGCCCTCTTGAGGCGGGAGATCTGGAAGAATTGGCCCGCGCTCGGCAGCAATCGACGCCCCCCGCGCCCCAGCTTGTTTCTCTGAAGAGAGTGGCGCAGGAGAACACGGAATGAAGAAGAGCACCTGTTTTATTCAATGGCAGGACGCCTACAGCGTCGGCAACGCGGTCATCGACCGCCAGCATCGGTTCGTCATCAATCTCATCAACGAACTCTACGACGGCCTGCGCGACGGAAAAGATTCTCTGGAAATATCCCCCTTCTTGGAGAAACTGGACAAGTATGTCCGCGCCCACTTCGCCTACGAGGAAAAGTATCTCGAAGACAATGAATACCCGAACAAAGATCAGCACTTCGAACTTCACAAAGAGATGAAGATCAAGGCCCTTGAATTCTCCTGGTCGGGGAGACATCCCGAGATGGAACCGGCGGCCGAGATCTTTGATTTTCTCAAACGCTGGTGGCTGAATCACATCCTGAAAGAGGACATGGCCTACGCCAGATATTTCAGGGGAAAGTAACGTTGTTCCCGGGAACCGGTGGGAAGGGAAAATAAAGTTGGAAACTGAGCCCAAAAATTCTCCTGAAATATCTAGGGATTAGCCGGAGACTGGCTTCCGGTTTCGCGCAGGAAGGTGTTCCGAACTTCCATCAGGCCCTTGTCGACTTCTGGGACCGTGGCGACCTGGAGCAAACCGACTGTCTCTCCAACTGGTTGAAAAATTATTTCCTCAACTGCGAAAGCGGAACCTACCATCCTGCCCAACACCACCCGACACTCACGTCGGACTTTTCAATTCACTTCCGCATTGTAATTCACTCCTCGTTGACAACTGGCATTTCGGGTGCGACAATTGACGCACCCCCCCAGAGAGAAGAGAGGTCGTTATGGGAGCCAGTAAACCGAAAGAAAAATCCGGCAGGAATGGAGGCTGGGGCAAAAAAAATGTTGGAAGCGGAAAGTCCGCAACGCTTGTTTCCGGCCGGTCTTCTGCCGGCAAGAAATACAGCCTCAAGGCAGCCGACTCGCTTCCGCCCAAAGGGGAGTTGATTGCAAAGCTTACCCGGAAACCCCAAGGGGAGTTCAGCGCACTTGATATCGTTGCAGCAACCCGACAGGGCTTTCCCAGGAAGGCGCTCGAGGACCTGGCCCGGGCGCTCGATATGGAAAGGGTTGCCGAGCTGGACAGAATTCTGAACATCTCCAAGCGCAGCCTCCAGCGATATGAGTCCAAGGCAAAAGACGAGCCCTTATCCGTAGAGCTCTCCGACCACATCCTTCAGGTCGTGAAGGTCTACGAGCGCACCATGGATGTTTTTGGCGACCGGGAAAGAGCGCTGCGGTGGCTCAAATCTCCCATCATGGCCCTGGGAAGCGAGGTGCCTTTGTCTCTCCTGGATACCTCGGCCGGGGTCGATTTGGTTTTGGATGAGCTCGGCCGCCTCGAGCACGGCATTTTCGCTTGAGGTCTCTGTTCCGCATGGCAAGAGTGCCATTCGCTGACGATCTGACGGGCGAGGGCGCCCGCCGGATTGGTGGCCGTTGGTCGTCCAGGGGCGTTCCGGTTATCCATGCCTCCGAAAGCGCCGCCCTTGCCTCCGTGGAAGTTTTGGTCCATGTCGTTGACGCCCAGGACATTCCCCGGGACCTGCGCCTGGTGGAATTGGAGCTCGACCCTCAGGCAGGGGATATTGAAGAGCTGGATACAGGCAGGCTGCCTAAAAACTGGCGGGATGTGCCCCCGCCGGCGAGCCTGAAGCGCTTCGGGGACGATTGGGCCGCCCGAGCATCATCTATCGGCCTTCGCGTCCCCTCCGTCGTGATGCCCCACGGTCACGAGTGCAACATCCTTCTCAATCCCATCTTCACAGATTTTGAAAAGTTCGTCCGAATCGTCCGTATTGACCCCTTCGCTTTCGACCCTCGCATCCCCTTGGCCCCTCCCAAGGACAGCTGAACCCGCGCCACGAGATCCTGATATCCGCCTACCTCCTGGTCCGGTTTTTCCGTTGCGAAGTCTTAGAAGAGCTCACCGTGGTGGGCACGCAACCAATCAAAAACCTCGCCCCTGAATTCCTCGACAAAGGCCAGCAATTCCTCCGCTTCGCCAGCGCTGACCGCTCCGGTGCGGTCGTATTCGACGATGTTGCGTTTGATCCGACAGGTATCGAGATAGTCGGCATCGCCCTTTCTTGAGTCGCCTAAGATCAGGGGCAGAGCCTGAATCGTGCGGTAATGCTGCAGAGACTTTTCGGGACGGTAGCCCTCGGCATATAGAAGGACGGTACAAAGCTTCAGGGCGGCATTGTAGGCAATGCCGAATGTCCAGTCGGCGGATAGCCCCTCACTGCGGGCGTCGTGGAGATCGCGGTCGACGATCTTGAGCAGGTCGCCGATCTCTTGCGTGCTGGTGCGATGCGCCCGCAGCCAGCGGTTCTCAGCCCAACTCTTCAAGGTCATTTCGTCCTCCCTTGACGAAAAGCTTCTCGGAGCCCATCAACTCGGTGACGAAATGCTCGCCTTGTACCCGGCGCCGGGCGAATTCGGCGACCGCCATGACATGCGGATTGATCTCCCGGCCCACCCGTGGGCCAAGCCCGGAGAGCAGTTCGGTGAGCCGCCGCAACCCCAAGGAGCCGATCACCATCAGGTCGATGTCGCTGGCAGGCTGCTCTTCGCCCCGTGCCAGGGAACCGAACACGAAAGCCACCTGAATGGACTCCTCGGCGGCAAAAGCCTCTCGCAACAGTTCGACCAGACCGGTGGTCTTGCTGACCATGCTGCGGATGTCCGCATAAAGCGGATGCTCGGAGTTGGCCTGATAATAAACACGGTTGCCGTCTCGCTGCCGGCTGACCAACCCAAGTCGCAACAGCTTTTTCAACTCGGTCTGTATCGTCCCGATGACGCAGCCCGATTGCCGCTCCAACTCGCGCATGTGCAGCTTCGCCGGATTGAGCCCGAACAGCAAACGGAAGATTTCGGCCCTGACCCGGGAGGAAAGGATGTCTGCGAGCATGTTCATATCGTATGTCAATACCATACACTTGTATGGTCAGTAAATACAATTATGCAAGATCATTCCGAAACCGCCAGACCTGTCACAAAATCAAAATTGCTGCAGATGCCATTCATTCGTTGCCCCATTCGTTGCTCTGATTGATCAGATTGACGATGATTTTGACGATGGTCTCTTTCTCTTCGGGCCGACTCTCGGCAATGAGCAGGGTGAATAGTTACTGCATATTTTGCACGAACTGCCGACTCTTCGAGTCCCCCCGTGCGAAAGACATTGCGCAGATGCTTGGTAATGACCGAGCGTTCACGGCCGAAGAGTTGCGCCATCTGCTCCTGCGTCAGCCAGACGGTTTCGTGGTCAAGTTTGACCTCCAGGCGTGTTGTGCCGTCCTCGGCTCGGTAGAGGAGGATGTTTTGTTCCAATTCCGGGGCCATCATCTCGTCACCCACCACGCATAAACGAACTTGCCGATCACCCCCAGCACCGCCAGCTCGAGAATCAGCAGCCAGAGCGCGAACGCCTTCTTGTCCTTGCGCCCCCGCAGCTTCTCGGGCAGCAGCCGGTCGAAGTCGCTGGCCATGTTGGTCCAGGCCTCTTTCAGGATGCCGTCCCGTTTCCTTTTCGAATCCTGCCCTTGGGATTGCGGCCTGGCGGGTTTGTTCGTTTTGGTCATATCGGCATCCTTCGATTGGTCGAGGTCTGCCCCCGGGGCGAGCCCCCGGGAAGCGGTCGATGGGCCGAGAGAATGGCGCTCCGGCCTCGCGAGCTCAATCGAAACCCGGAGACCGCGGGGGCGCGGCCCCGCCCGCCGCCGCATCTTCTAATCGAGGCAAACATCATCGTGGCTCTCAAACCGCTCTCGGAATCGCGGCGCCCGTTGGTCAAATCCCGAGAGTGAAATCCCGAGGATTTCCTGAAAAATTCCGGGATCGTTGAACTGGCCATGCCTTTTCGGGTCGCCCTCGCCGCCGGCGAACTTGAGGACGTGAATCCGCCCGCAGACCGAATCTTCCTGCCGGCGAACGGCGATCGCGTCGCGGTTGACGAAAAAGCCGACGCGCTTGCCGGTGGCCGACACCCCCGGATCGAAAAAATTGTCGATCCACACCAGCAGGCTGCCCTGGGGGGCGAAATAGTTGAACTCGCCGGTTTCGTCGCGAATGGGCAGACTGAAGCTGAAAAACTCGCTGTCGACGTAACGGCTGAGATAGGGCGGCACGGTGGTGATGAAATCATCGATGCTGGCGGCGGCCCCCAGGTAGACGATGCGGCGGAATGCGATCTTGGGAAAATCGCGCAGGATGCGGTTGGCGACGATGGCCCCCATGCTGTGGCCGACCAGGACGATCTCCGGTTTCTTGCTCATGCCGGGCTGGTCGTATTCCTTTTCGATCCGTTCGAAAAACTGGCGCAGGGCGCCGGGGCGTTCGATCTTTTCAGCATAGAAGGGCGGCAGGGGCTGAATCTGGTGGGCGAACATCTGGTCGATGCGCCGCCGCATCATGTTCCAGGCGCCACTGCCGTAGCCCGACACGAAGGGCATGGTCAGCACCGCTGGAGGCAGCGACAGCAGGCTCAGGGCGCCGTTTCCCGCATACTCTCCCGCGCTGCGCTCTTCCTTGTCCCAGTTCTGGAACTGCATCGACACCGTGTCCACATGGTGAACGAAGTTGACCGGCAGCCAGATGATTCCGTCGAGCAAGCGGGCAGCGATCATGAACGGCGAGGTCAGGATGCCCGTGACGGGATTGCGCTTGCCGAGCCGCACCAGAAAGAGGTCATCCCACAGCGAACTCCACAGGGAAGAGTCCCAGTTGATGAAAACCGGCAAAATGTCGCCCTGGAATTCGCCGTCGTTTTTCAGAAAACCCTTCGCGTCGGTCATGGTCTCGATGTACTCAAGCCCGCTTCTGACGTCGGTGAGCCCCCCGTGAATCATGACCACCACCCGCCCCGGGGGCTCGTTATCGGCGTGAGCGATGACCCGACCGGCGATCTTGCGAACGCTCTCGCGAAACTCCATTTCCGTCAGCCGCTCGCCCTGGTCGCTCAGGGCGTAGCCTTCCTTGTCGATGATCAGGTGGGGCGCGGTCTGCGGGGCAACCGGCGCGCAGGCGGCAACGAGGGTGAGAAGTCCGGCCGCAAAGAGCCCCAGGAAACGGCTGTTTTTCATGAAATCCCTCCTCGGCCTGATGGGTGGAGACGGTCGAAGCGTCTTCTCCGGAAAACCGCCGTTGCGCTCCGGCTGCGCCACCGGGGGAAGAGGTGAAAAGCCTGCCGAAGGCTAGCCCATCCCCAACGCCTGCGCCGCCGCGCGAAAATAGCCATCGAGATCGCCATCGACGAAAAAGCGGTTGGGCGTCGGCGGCAGCATCACCTCCCCGCGGTTGACGACAACCGTGGGGGCATCCGTCTGATCGGGCAGGTACGAGGCCGGCGCCACCTGAAGGGTCGACCCGAGCACCAGCAGCAGATCGCAGCGGGCCACCATCTGCTCGGCCGCGTCAAAACCATCGACCATCTCGCCGAAAAAGACGATGTCGGGCTTGAGTACTCCGCCGCAGGCCCGGCACCGGGCGACCGGCGGCGTCGGGCTGGTCTCCATGGCCTCCTGCCACCAGGCGTAGGTGAGCGGCCGGTATTTTTTGCCGCAGCCGAGACAGGCGGCCGCATCGTAGGAGCCGTGCAGCTCGGCGACCCGGCGGCTGCCGGCCAGCTGGTGCAGGAGATCGATGTTCTGGGTGACGATTCCGGTCAGAAGGCCTTCTTTTTCCAGGGCGGCCAGAAAGTGGTGGGTGAAGGTCGGGCGGATGTCTTTCACCGCGGCCACGAAGTCGCGGGAGAATTCGTAGAAGTACGCGGGCGCGCGCCGGAACCAGCCGATCTCGAAGACCTTCTCGGGGTCGTAACGGCGGGTCACGTAAAGCCCCTGCGGCCCGCGGAAGTCGGGGATGCCCGCCGCGGTGGAGATGCCGGCGCCGGTCAGGGCGACGACGGAGCCGGCGCGGCCTATCATTGTGGCGCAGCGCTGCGGCGCCAGGGATTGTGCACGCATCGCCATGGTTTCATCCCCTACCCCGGATCAATTTCCACCCACACCGGGCAATGATCGGAGGGCTTCTCCATCGCCCTGATCTCGTAATCGATGCCCGCCTGGCGGCAGCCATCCATCAGTTTCCGGGTCATCAGGATGTGATCGATGCGCAGGCCGCGCCGGGGCTCGGCCTCGAAGCCGCGGCTGCGGTAATCGAACCAGCTGAAGCGGTCGTCGACCTCAGGATGCAGCGCCCGGTAGCTGTCGTGCAGGCCCCAGGACTCCAGCTCGGCGAACCACTCGCGCTCTTCGGGGAGAAAGCTGGTCTTGCCGGTGCGCAGCCAGCGTTTGGCGTTGTCGGCGCCGATGCCGATGTCGCGATCGAGCGGGGCGATGTTGAAATCGCCCATCACCACCAGGGCGCCGGCGGCATCGCAGCGCTCGCCGAGATAGCGCTGCAGGTCGGCGTAGAACTGCCGTTTGCCGGGAAACTTGACCGGATGGTCGCGGCTCTCCCCTTGAGGAAAGTAGCCGTTGATCACCCGCAGCTGCTGCCCCGAAGGCAGGGTGAAGGTGGCGCTGACCAGGCGCTTCTGCGCCGCGTCGCCATCGCCGGGAAAACCGAGCCGAATCTCATCGGGGATCTGGCGGGAAAGGAGCGCCACGCCGTAATGGGTCTTCTGTCCGTGGAAGGCCACCCGGTAGCCGAGGGCTTCGACGGCGGCCACGGGGAAATCGGCATCCTGCACCTTGGTTTCCTGCAGGCCGATGATGTCCGGGCGGTATTTCGCCACCACCGCTTCGAGCTGGTGCAGGCGCGAGCGCAGTCCGTTGACGTTGAACGACACGAGTTTCATGGCACCTCTGGCTGTCTCAGTCGAACCGGACCCGGTCGCCGGGCTTCTGCAGTTCTTTGAGTTCGGGGCAGACCGCTTCCAGGTCGCGGAAGAGCTTCTCGCTGTTGTTGAAGATGGCCTTGATGTCGGCATGCCAGGCGATTTCGACCTGGTGCCCGCAGGCGGTGCAGGTGTCCGTGGCCTTCTCGCCCGTCGGTTCGGCCCGGTAGAAGGTGTAGTAGCCGCACCCCGGGCATTTCTGCCGATGCAGCACCGGTTTGGCCTTTTTTTCGAGAATCATGGCATCATCCTTCTGGCGGATGGGGTTGGAGGCTGCGTTGGTTCCATTCTCGCGGATATGGGCGAGCGATTCAAGTCGGGACCGCGCCCGCGAAACCGCAGCGCCCCTCTCCCCGCTTCAGCGCGACAGCGAAATATCGACGTTGAGTTCGTCCGCCACCGGGGAGAGCCCCTCTTCCAGCTCTGCCAGCGCCATGCCCCGGGGCACCTGGACCTGGATGTCCATCAGATAGAAGACGGTGCCGCTGCCGGGCTCCTGCTTCATGGTCGATTTCAGATCGAGAATGTTGAGGGCGCTGTCGGCGAGAAACCGGCTGATCTTGTAGACGATGCCCGCGTGGTCGACCCCCTCGACGTGCAGGGTACAGGTCTCGAAGTCGCCCGGCGGCGGCTCCACCCGCTGCTGGAGGGGGCGCACCGCGGCGATGATGCCCTTGTCGGCGGCGAGCCTCTGGCACTCTTCGGCCAGGCGCCGCTCGATGTCCTTGCGGTTGCCGGCAAAGAGCAGCACCAGCGTGAACTCATCGGCCAGATTGGTCATGGCGGTGTCTTCGAGGTTGCAGTCGTTATCGAACAGAATGCGGGTGACGTCGGCGACGATGCCCGGCCGGTCTTTGCCGAAGGCGGTCATGATGAAGCGGTGGTCCATGGAATCCTCCCGAGAAAGGTGGTGACCAGAAAAAGCCTGAACCTGAAATCTACCAAATCGGCGCGGTCTTTCCTATGCTTTTGGCCAAATCGCCAGGGTCAGGCCGCTCTGGCGGGCAACAGGTCATCCCCGCCCGGCGGACATCGAAGAGCGCCGGGAAACGCCTTCTTCAACGCGGCCCCGGGCCCAGGTTTGCGCAGCGCCGCCTCACAGCGCCTCGAAATGCCTGGCCATGCGCTCACGCAGCGCGGCGTCGGGCAGACGGCCGAAACCGGCCCCCATGTTGTCGCGCAGATGATGAACCTTCGAGGTCGCCGGAATCGCGCAGGTGACCGCCGGATGGGACACGATGAACTTGAGGAAGAACTGTCCCCAACTTGCGCAGTCGAACTCGGCGGCCCAGGCGGGCAGCTTCTTGCCCTTGACCTGGCGGAAGAGATCGCCGCGCTGAAAGGGCCGGTTGGCCAGAACCGCCATCCCGCGCTCGGCCGCCAGGGGCAACAGGCGCTCCTCGACGGTGCGGTCGGCAATGTTGTAGCTGAGCTGGACGAAATCGAGGGGCTCGCTGCGCAGGATCGATTCCAGCTCGCGGTGATGGCGCCCATGGGAGGTGGTGATGCCGGTATAGCGGATCTTGCCTTCGGCCTTCCAGGCCCGCAGCGTCTCGATGTGAATTTTCCAGTCACGCAGGTTGTGAATCTGCATCAGGTCGAAGCGGCGAATGCCCCACTTCCGCAAAGAATTCTCCATCTGCGCGATGCCCGCCTCCCGGCCGTCGATCCAGACCTTGGTGGCGGCGAACAGATCCGCCGGCCGGCCGCTGCGCTCGAGAAGCCGGCCGAGCACCTGCTCTGCCGAACCGTACATGGGCGAGGAATCGATCAGCTCTCCGCCCCGGTCGAAGAAGGCGCGCACAACCTCGGCAAGCCCGGAGAGGTCGCCCCCGTCGACAGCGACGTCGAAGGTGCGCGAAGTCCCCATGCCGATCACCGGCAGGGTTTCGCCCGTTGCCGGAATCTTCTTGCGGATCAGCCCCCGGTCCCCGGCGTGCAAAGCCACCGGCGTGAACCAGGCGGCGGCCAGCGCGGTCGTCATCGTGCCGACAAAGGCCCGGCGCGAAATACGATAGTCGTCTGCGTTCATGTCGACTCCTTTGGTGATGCGGCCCGTTTTTCCTGGGCCTGGCCTAACTGATAACAGATCCACGCCCATGCGCCCGCCACCGGAACGGCGACGAAGGCGATGGCCGAAAGACTCAGACCCAGAGCCTGCAGGCCGGCGTAGGCCCAGGCGCTGACGGCGTCGCCGCTGCGATAGATGACCGTGTCGATAACGTTTTTCGCCTTGTATTTCTGCTCCCGGTCGAGAACGACGAAGAGCATCTCCCGCGAGGGTTTCATGATGGCGTAATTGCCGGCCCGGCGCACCACCTGAACCACGATCAGCACGCTCAGCAGCGGTGCCATGCCGAGCAGCAGAAAACCGCCCCCCAGCACAAGGGGAATGATCGCCAGCGACCAGCCCAGCCCAAGCACCTTGACGATGCGCCCGGTGAGAAAGATCTGGAAGACGATGGTCAGCGCGTTGGCGCAAAAATCCATGGCCGCGAACACCATCGTGCGCTTTTGCGGGTCGGCGAAGTTGTCTTCGATGATGGTGGCCTGCTGGAAATAGAGAAAGGTCGACAGGGTGGTGTAGAGCAGAATCAGCAGGCCGATGCCCAGCAGGTAGGGCGAGCCGGCGATCAGGCGCAGACCCGCCCAGGCCCCGCCGCCCAGACCTCGCTCGGGGGACGGAACGGGAGTTGCGGCGGACTTGACCGGCGCCGGCCCGGCCGCCTCGCTCCAGGCGGTCAGGCGATGAATGCACAGCACCGCCCAGCCCAGAAGCGCGGCGGAGAGCAGCAGCAGGTTGGTCGTCCCCAGCGGGATGGCCAGAGTCGCGGTCAGGGCGGGGCCGGTCAGCGCCCCGGCGGTGCCGCCGGCGGCGACGAAGCCGAACAGACGCTTGGCCTGGTCATCGCTGAACAGATCGGCCATGAAACTCCAGAAGACCGAAACGATGAACAGATTGAAAACGCTGGTCCAGATAAAGAAAGCCCGCGCCACCCACGCATGGGTCATGCCCGAGCGAAACAGGACGAAAAATAGAAGCAGGTTAGCGATGAAGAAGAGATAGACCAGGGGAAGGAATTTTTTTCGGGAATATTTCGACGTGAGCCAGCCGTACAGGGGAACCGCCGCCAGCATCGCCAGAAAGGTCCCGGTGAAAAGCCATTGCAGATGCTCCACGCCCCCGGCGATGCCCATCTCATCGCGCATCGGTCGCACGATGTAGTAAGAGCACAGCAGCGCGAAGAAATAGCTGAACGACCACAGCAGGGCCCGCACTTCCCGCGGCTCCACCTGAACCAGCTTAGTCAGCCGTCGCTGAGCCCGGGAGGCCCGCTGTTTGGGGGAGTCATCGCGCATCTCTTTCCTGTCCGCCGGGCCGGCCAGAGAAAGCCGTCCCGGCCGCTCTGAAGAGAAAGGAGATTGCCGCCTTTCTCACCTGCCATTATATCGAGTGGCAGGAAAACGTCAGAGTCCACGTTCACCGCCGGCGCACAGGACGCACAAAAAAAAGGTTAGCGGCAATCCGCTAACCCTTTGAATCTTCGATTGGTGCGCGATGCAGGATTCGAACCTGCGACCTTTGGCTCCGGAGGCCAACGCTCTATCCAACTGAGCTAATCGCGCACGGACTGCTTTGTATATCTTATCTCCCCGGCAATTGCAACAGGAAAAATGGTGAGAATCAGGGGGCTTGTACGCGCGCGGACGGCTCTGATAGAATAAATCAACTCTAATTTCAAGACGGACCCCGCCATGCGTATCTTATTCATTCTGCTGCTGTTTTTTCTCGCGACCGACGGCGCTACCGCGACGGCGGCGACCTTTAGTTACAAACTGGAGAAGCTGGCTGACGGGGTCTACGCGGCTCTGGCCGAACCGGGCGGCAAAGCGTCGTCGAATGCGTTTGTGGTCGAGGCGGGCGATGCGGTGGTGGTGGCCGGTGCCCATTTTACCGCCGAGGCGATACGCGACCTGATTTCGGCGGTGGCGATGACCTCGGTCAAGCCGATCCGCTATTTCGTTCTCGCCCACCATCACCGGGGATATTCCTACATCGATCTCGATTTTCCGCCGGGCAAGGACGTGGTCATGTCATGGCAGACCTGGAAGGCCCTCGAAAGCGAGACCCGCGACATCCGCTTCCCCGTCATGTTCTACAACGAAGGGCTGACCCTGAAGATGGGGGGCCGGACCATCATCCTCACCAATATGGAAGCAGGCCACAGCGAGGGCGACACGGTCGTCTACCTGCCCGGGGAGGGCATCCTCTTCACCAGTGATCTTTTTTATCACCAGAGCATCGGCTATCTGGGCGACGGCCACATGCAGGACTGGGTGCTGGCGCTGGAGTTTCTCGAGCGGCTGCGGGCCGATAAAGTGGTCCCCGGCTACGGCCCGGTGAGCAGCCGCCAGGACCTGTCCGAGTTCAAGAATTACCTGAAGGCCTTTCTCTCCGAGGTCTTGCGCCTGATCGAGGAGGGCGACACCCTGGAGCAGGCGAAAAAGAAGTTTTCTCTCCCCCGCTACCGGCATTTTTCCGGGCACAAGCAGTTTCTCGAAGGCAATATCGAACGGGCCTACCGCGATCTGAAACAAACCGTGGCCGCCCCCTGAAACGCCAATGCCGCCTCCGGCCGGAGGCGGCGTTTCTTCCCGCATTGTCCCTGCCGCCTGCGGCTAATGGCGCGTCTGGTTCTCTCCGCCCTGGCTGTTTTGCGAAGCTTCATCGTCCAGGAACCGGCCGACCAGGCGCTGCAGATCGCGGATGTCGAAAGGTTTGCGCACGTAGGCCTGGGCCCCGCACCGGCGGGTCTGCTCCCGGTCGCTCTCTTCCATGAGCCGTGCGGTCATGGCGATCACCGGGCAGTCATGGGCCCGGGGGCTTTGCCGGATGGCCCGAATCGCCTGAAATCCGTCGAGGGCGCCGGGCATCATCAGGTCCATCAGAATCAGATCGGGCCTTTCGCTCTCCGCCAGAGACACCCCCTCCGCGCCGTTGCGCGCCACAATAAATGTCCGGCCTTTGGCGGCGAGAACGATTTGCACCAGACGCCCGATATCGGGCTGGTCATCGACGATGAGTATCTTCTTCACACCTCAAATCCTGCCGACGAGGCTGATTTTGAAAAGGGCCGTGGACTTTTGCGACCCCATGCGAATTCTTCGCGATCGGCGGTACCGGGCATGAGCGTCAGCCGGTTGCGGAACTGCCCGTTGCGGCCCCGACATGGTCACTGAGGGCCACCGGGAAATTGTCGACGAACCACAGCAGTTGCTCGCCTGCCATCTCGTAGGTTTTAGCGCGAGCGGCAGCCAGACGCTGATGCAGCGCCGACTGGGTAATGCCGACGTTCTCGGCGGCCAGGGCCTCGGTACCGAAGCGGCGATAGGCGAGATAGGCCTCGAGCTGTTTATCGGTCCAGGTTTCGAAAATCGTCTGCAATAAAAGGGAGATGGTGTTGGCGCCGGCGTCGAGCACGGAAGTCCCGCTGGCGAGAAAAATACCTCCCCGGTGGCGGCGGGCTCTTTCCAGCCCCTGGCGGGCGCGCTGGATACAGGGCCCGCTCAGGCGGGTCATGCCGGCGAGATAATCCCCCAGAGCTTCACCCAGGCCGAGGCCGGCGGCGATTTTGAGGGGAAAGAGCTGGTGCCGCAGATAGAAATCGATTTCGAACCCGGTCGAAGGCGATGTGACCAGCCCGCGCCATTCGTTGCCGGCGCACAGAGTCAGGGGCATTTCGATCTTGCCGGCAAAGACCCTGTTGGTTTTTTCCAGGGCAGCCTGCAACCGCTCGACGACATCTTCGCGGCCCCGCTGGCCGGCGGTTGGAACCAGATCGGCATTGAGGCAAACAGCTGAGGGCGCATACGCCATAGTCGATACCTGCCTAAAAAAGTAAAAACCCTTATAATTTCACTATCTAAAGATGTAGCCGATTATTTTCGTCTGTCAACAGACCCCGAACCAGCGAAGCGAATTTTCAGGACAAAATCCTGCGGGAGGCAGCAGAAACGAAAAGCGTCCCGGACTCTTTCGACAATTTATGGTATGGTACTTCTTTTACCTGTCGCTAAAGGAGAGAAGCGAATGCCTGAAAAAATCAACCTGCAGGAAGCCATCAAACGCTCGGTGCAGACCGAGAAGAACGCCATGGATTTCTACGCCCTTGGCGCCAAAAACATGAAAAACGAGGCCGCCAGAAAAGTCTTCGAACTGCTGGCACGGGAAGAGCGCGAACACGCCGGCCAATTCTTCAACATTTACCAAGGCGGCGATCTGCCCCCTTTTGAAACATTCATCAGCCAGCCGCCGGCGATGGACGGCGAGTGGCTGACCGATCTGGAAAAAACGCTGATGAGCGGCTTCAACGAGCGCACCGCCATGGAACTGGCGCTGGAAAAGGAGCAGAAGCTCGAAAAGAGCCTGCGCGAGATGGCGGCGAAAATCGACGACCCGACGGTCAAGGCGATCTACGAGGCCAACGCCAAGTCGACCCGTCACCACTACGAACTGATCGAATCGGAGTACGCGCGGCTCATGGGAATGGTGCATGAGACCGACGTCGACACCTTCGTGCGCGAATAGTCCGTCTGCCGACCTCCCGTTTGACGCAAAAGGGGCCTGGTTTGGGGCCCCTTTTGCCTTGATTCAGCGCTACGCCGTCCGCCCTCAGCGTACGCCCCCTTGCCGGCGGGCGTGAAAATCTCCATGCATTCCCGCAGAGTTGCGCCCCCCCTTCCGGTTTGACACCCCTCGATTGCCTGCTATGCTCGTTTCTAATCTTCATTCCCGACCATTGCGCTGACATTGCGGAGGAGCCTTCCTCCATTCCCATCCGGACCCGGCATGAAAAAAATTCTGCTGATCGCCGTTTTCGCACCGGCCGCCCTGCTCACCGTCCTCGGCCTGGTGGTGCTCTACAACCTGCCGCTCGACCGCGGCGAGCGTTCGCCCGAGCAGCCGATCGCCTTCAGCCACCGGCTGCACAGCGGCGGCTACGAGATCGCCTGCCTCTACTGCCACCGCAACGCCGAGCGCGGGCGTCACGCGGGCATCCCCGACATCAAGACCTGCCAGGCTTGTCACCAGTTCATCGCCAGCGATCGCCCGGAAATTCAGAAAGTTCTCGGTTACTGGGAGCGGCGGGAGCCGATCCCCTGGGTGCGGGTTCACGACCTGCCCGACCACGTTTATTTCCCCCACCGTATGCACCTGCGCGCCGGGGTCGACTGCCGCCATTGCCACGGCGAGGTGGCGGCGATGGAGCGGCTGACCCGGGTGGTTTCGCTGAAAATGGGCTGGTGCCTCGGCTGCCACCGCGACAACCAGGCCAGCATCGACTGCTGGACCTGCCATATTTAGGACGCGACCATGAAGCGACGCACCTTTCTGCAACTGACCGGCATGTCGGCCATGGCCAATCTGCTCGCCGGCTGCCGCCAGGGCAATGAAAAGCTGATTCCCTTTCTCGTCTCTCCTGATGACGGCATCGCGCCGGGCGAGGCCAACTTCTACGCCAGCGCCTGCCGCAGCTGCCCGGCGGGATGCGGCATCCTGGTGCGGGTGACGGAAGGACGGGCGAAAAAGGTGGAGGGCAACCCCCACCATCCGGTCAACCGGGGCAAACTCTGCGCCCGGGGCCAGGCGCTGGTGCAGGAGCTCTACCACCCGGACCGGGTCCGTCAGCCGCTGAAACGCACCGGTGAACGCGGATCGGGCGAATTCACTGCCATTTCGTGGGAAGAGGCCATCGGGATGGTGCGGGAAAAGCTGACCGGCCTGCAGAGCGCGGGCCGGCAGAATCGGCTGGCGGTCATCGCGCCGCCGCTGCGCGGCACTCTCGACGAGCTGCTCAGCCGCTTTCTCGAAACCTTCGGCGCCGCACCCTACCGTGCCTGGGAGCTGTTCGGACCCGAGTGGCGCGAGGCGGGCGATTTCTGGGGCCGGGGGAGCATCCCCCCCGCCTACGATCTGGCCCGCACCCAGTACCTGATGAGCTTCGGCGCCGATTTTCTCGAAACCGACCCGTCGCCGGTCCAGTATGGCGAGGCTTTTGGCGCCATGCGCCAGGCCCGGCCTACGGTGCGCGGCCGCTTCAGCTATGTCGGTCCGCGCCTGTCGATGACCGCCGCCTCGGCCGATCGCTGGCTGCCGGTCAAACCGGGAAGCGAGGGGGTGCTGGCGCTGGGGTTGGCGCGCCATCTGCTCGCGCACGGCGCCTACCAGCCCGGAAGCCTCGCCGCCGCCGGCATCGGCGAACCCGAGGTGCGCGCCCTGGTGCAGGACTACTCCCTCGCGCGGGTGGCCCGCGAAACGGGCGTGGCGCAACCGGAAATCGCCGCCGCGGCGCAGGAACTGGCCACCATCCGCCCCGCCCTGGTCATGGCCGGCGCCGGGGTGAGCGCTCACAGCAACGGCCCGGCGACGACCGCCGCGGTGGAACTGCTCAACGTCTTGCTCGGCAATCGCAACCTGCCCGGCGGCCTCTTCGACGCAACCCCTGCCCACAGCGGGCCGGTGGCGCGCTACCCCGCAATGAAGAAGCTCATCGCGGGGATGAACGCCGGCGAGGTCGACATGCTCTGGGTCTATGGCAGCAACCCCGCCTACACGGTGCCGGCCGCCGCCGGTTTTGCTCCGGCGCTGGCGCAGGTTCCCTTCGTGGTGAGCTTTGCCTCGGTGATCGACGACACTGCCGCCCGGGCCGACCTGATTCTTCCCGATCACGCCACCCTCGAGAGCTGGGGCGATGTGATCCCTCCCGGCGGCGTGCTGGCGCCGGTCACCGGCCTGATGCAGCCAGTGGTCGAGCCGCTTTACGACACCCGCCCCTTCGGCGACGTGCTGCTGGCCCTGGGCCAGGCCCTGGGCGGACCGAGCGCGCAGGCGCTGCCCGAAGGCTCCTACCGCGAGGTGCTGCGCAAGCGGATCGCCGGCATTCTCGCCCTGGAAGACGGCGAGTCTTTCGAGCGGGCCTGGAACAAGGTTCTGCAGCAAGGGGTGCTGGTGCAGGAACCGCCCCCCGCTACCGGCAACCGCCAACCCCGGCGTCGGCCGCAACTGGTCGCACCCCGGGCGGCCCGATTTGCCGGCGGTGCCGACGAAAAAGCGCTGCACCTGCTGGTCTATCCCTCACCGGTGTTCGCCACCGGCGAGGGGAGCCACCTGCCCTGGCTGCAGCAGCTGCCCGACCCGATGACCACGGCGGTGTGGGGCTCGTGGGTCGAGATCAACCCGCAGACCGCCGCGCGCCTCGACATCGCCCACGGGGATCTGGTGGAAGTTTCGTCCGAACAGGGAAAAATCCAGGTGCCGGCGGTGGTCTATCCCGGCATCCACCCGCAAATGGTGGCCATCCCCCTCGGCCAGGGCCATACCGGGTTTGAGCGCTACGGCCGCAACCGGGGCGCCAATCCTCTCGATCTGCTCGTCGCCGTCCCCAATGATGAAGGCATCAGGCCGGCCTGGGGCGCCACCAAAGTCGAACTGCGGGTGGTCTCCCGCCGCAGCGATCTGGTCACCGCGGGTCACCCCGCGGGCAGCTACCGCGGCGAACTTCTGGAAATCTGACAAGGCAGGAAACGCTGATGAGCCGTATTGACAGTCCGTATCAATGGGGCATGGTGATCGACCTCGACCGCTGCACCGGCTGCGGCGCCTGCGTGGTCGCCTGCCAGGCGGAGAACAACGTGGCCCTCTCCGACCGGAAACTCTTCGCCGAGGGGCGCAACATGCACTGGTTGCGCATCGAGCGCTACTGGGAGGGGGAATTTCCCAACGTGCGCGCGCGCTTTGTGCCGCTGATGTGCCAGCACTGCCAGGACGCCCCCTGCGAGCCGGTGTGCCCGGTCTACGCCAGCTACCACAATCCCGAGGGGCTCAACGGCCAGGTCTACAACCGCTGCGTCGGCACCCGTTACTGCGCCAACAACTGCCCCTACGCGGTGCGGGTCTTCAACTTTCTCGACCCCGAGTGGCCCGAACCGCTGACGCAACAGCTCAGCCCCGACGTCACCGTGCGCAGCCGCGGGGTGATGGAAAAATGCACCTTCTGCATCCAGCGCATCCGCCGCGCCAAGGAGGAAGCCAAACTGGAGGGACGTCCGGTGCGCGACGGCGAGGTGCAGCCGGCCTGCGCCCAGACCTGCCCGCCCGGGGCCATCGTCTTCGGCAACCTCGCCGACCCGCACAGCAAGGTGTCGATTCTCGCCCGCAGCCCGCGGCGCTTTCGCCTGATCGAGGATCTCGGCACCGAACCCTCCGTCGTCTACCTGAAAGGGGGCGGTCATGAACACGCCGGCTGACGTGCAGGAGCGGATCGCGGCGCAAAACCGGGCGATGTTCTCGTCGACCGAGCCGCCTTCCTTCAAATGGTACGGCCTCGCCTTCGTCCTGGGTGCCGTGGTCGCCTGGGGCCTCTACGCCTTCAGCGTGCAACTGCGCGAGGGGATGGTGGTGACCGGCATCAACCGCCCGGTGATGTGGGGTTTCTACATCATCAATTTCGTCTTCTGGGTCGGGCTGTCCCACTCGGGCACCATGGTGTCGGCGATCCTGCGCCTGTCCCACGCCAACTGGCGACGGCCGATCCTGCGCGGGGCCGAGGCGATGACGGTCTTCTCCATCACCGTCGGCGGCCTCTTTCCGCTGATTCACCTGGGGCGCAACTGGGTCTTCTACTACATGCTCCCCTATCCCAACCAGTACGGGCTGTGGCCCAACTTCCGCTCGGCGCTGCTGTGGGACATGATGGCGATCAACACCTACATCATCGGCTCGACCATCTTTCTCTATTTCGGCATGCTCCCCGATCTTGCCATCAAGCGCGACCTCTCCAGCGGCTGGCGGCGGCTGCCCTACGCCATTCTCGCCATGGGCTGGCGCGGCACCGCCAGGCAGTGGCGGGTCTTCGCCAAGACCTCGACCCTGCTCGCCTGCCTGATCATCCCGGTGGCGGTCTCGGTACACTCCATCGTCGCCTGGGACTTCGCCGTGACCCTGGTGCCCGGCTGGCACAGCACCATCTTCGCCCCCTACTTCGTCATCGGCGCCATCACTTCCGGGGTGGCGGCGGTCATCACCCTGATGATCATCATCCGCAAGGCGTTTCGGCTCGAGGCTTACCTGAAGCCGGTGCACTTCGACAACATGAGCAAGCTGCTGCTGGCGGTGTGCCTGCTGTGGACCTATTTCTATTTCGCCGAGGTCTTCACCACCTGGTACGGGCACAAGCCCATCGAGTGGGAGATGTTCAGCTACATGGCCTCTGAATTCTGGTACCTGCTGGGGCTGATGATTCTCGGCAACTCCATCGTCCCCATCGTCTTTCTCTGCTTCAGAAAAGTGCGTCGGTCGATCAAGGCCCTGCTGGCGATCTCGCTGCTGGTCAACGTCGCCATGTTCACCGAGCGCGTGCTGATCATCGTGCCGTCGCTCTCCCACAAGAACGTGCCCTTCATCTGGGGAAGCTACAGCCCGAGCTGGGTGGAACTTTCGATCACGGCCGCGGCTTTCGCCGGCTTTGCCCTGCTCTACCTGCTCTTCGCCCGTTTCTTCCCGATTCTGGCGATCAGCGACATCCGCGAGGAACCGGAAGCCCTGCGCGGCGAGCGGGCGATGGGGCGCACCACCCTGGCGACCCTGGCGGAACAGGAGGAGTGACATGGAACTGCTGGGCTTGTTTCGCGATATCGATACGGCGGCAGCCGCGGTGGAGAACCTGCGCCAGGTGGGCTTTACCGAAGAGCAGATCACCTCGCTCAGCTCGGTGCCCTACCCGGACGAGGTGCTGACCCGGGCCGAGGACGGCCGCGCCTACCGCAAATTCGCCCTGCTCGGGGGCGCCGGCGGCGCGCTGGCCGGATTCGTGCTGGCGGCGGGCACCGCCTGGCTCTACCCGGTGCAGACCGGCGACAAGCCGATCATCTCCATCTTTCCCACCGGCATCATCACCTACGAACTGATGATGCTTTTCGCCATCATCGGCGCGGCGGTGGGAGCCTTTGTGGAAATGGGCCTTCCCGAGGTGGAACGCCGGGTCTACGCCCCGGAGATCGCCAACGGCTTCATCGGCATCGCGGTCACCCTGGAGGCAGCGGGACAGCGCGACCGCGCGGAAGAGACGCTACGACAGGCGGGTTCGGTGAAAATCGTCGACGACGAGGTGCGTTCATGAACCGGAAACAGACGATCCTGGCTGCCGCGCTGCTCATGGCCGGCCTGCTGAACGGCTGCGAGGACATGCACGAGCAACCGTCGTTCAAAGCCTACGAGGCGCCGCGGCTGGCGCCGCCGGCCGCGGCGGTGCCGGTGCAGGGCGAGGAGGTCGTTTCCTGGGGCTCGATCCTGGAGAATCCGGTGGCGGCAACGCCCGAATCGATCCGCCGCGGCGAGGCGCTCTTCGCGGTCAACTGCGCCCTGTGCCACGGCACCCGCCAGAGCTACCCCGGCAAGGTGGGAGTCCGCTACCAGCCGCCCCCGCCCAATCTCTACGACATGCGCACCCGCAATCTCGGCGCCTCCGACCTCTACAAGCGCATCACCCTCGGCTTCGGGCGCATGCCGGCCTTTGCCAACTGGCTGCCGAACGAGGAGCGCTGGCACCTGGTCAACTACCTCAAGACGTTTCTTTGAGCAGGCGTTACTGTTATTTTCACCGCAAAGACACCGAGAACGCGAAGGAGTGCAAGAAAACAAAGAACTTTCTTCGTAGACTTCACGTCCTTTGCGGTGAATAAACCTGCTTGAATCGCTCAAACCGAAACGGGCCCGGTGCATGATCGCACCGGGCCCGATTATTTTCATGACAGCAAAGTTCGAAGAAGAATCAGACTTCGCCCTGCTCCTCTTCTTTGTAGGTCTTGCGAATCAGGGCGAAGAGCAGGCAAAGGACGCCGAGCAGCCCCACCACCGCCGCGCCCCACATCTGGCGCTGGCCGAGGTCGGCCTCGATGGCGTCGACTTTCGCCTGCAGCTGATCGAGCTGAGACTGAAAATCGGCGGTCTGCTCCCGCACCTTTTCCACATCGACCGAATGAAACAGCCGGTGGAACTTGTTGCGCAGAGAAAAGAGGGTTCCGCGCATCTCCTTAACCGCGATCCCTTTCTGGTGCAGCGTCGCCAGGGTCTGATCGACCGTCTCGATGCGCTGATCGGTGGCGGTAACCGCCTCCTTGATCTCCTCGGCGCGGCCGTATTCGTGGCAGCGCGAACAATCCTGCGGGTTGATCAGGTCGGGAGACGCTTTGGCGACCTGGTGGGCGCCATGGCAGGTCACGCACTGCGGCCCCCCCGCACCCAAAGCCTGTCCGTGGGCGCTGGCGAGATAATCCTCCCTGACCCCGACATGGCAGCGGCCGCAGAAATCGGGAATCCCCTCTTCGTCGGGAGCGCCGAGAAATCCCCGCTCGGGACTCATCGCCATCGCCAGATCGGTCGGGTCGCCGCCGTGACAACCGTGGCAAGAGATGCCGTTGGCGGCGTGAATGCTGCCCCGCCACAGCTCGACCGGCTCGCCCAGGTGCCCGCTCTGGCTGCCGTGGCAGGTAATGCAGACCGATTCGTCCTGGCCCGCCTGGGCCCAGGCCACCGTCCCGCAGCAAAGAGCGATGAGAAGAAAAACGCCTGCGCGAATGAGCACTTTCGGATCACAACGCATCATGAATAATGTCCCCAGACGGAAATGACGACGAACACCAGGATCAGCAGAAAGAAGAGGGTGACGAAGACCGGGCGTCTGGCCGGCCGCCGCTCCGGCCCGCGGTCGATGAATGGCAGCAGCGCGAGAAAGGTCATGAAGGCGCCCTGAGCCGCCAGCCCCAGGAACTCACTGGGGAAGATCTTCAGCGTCTGATATGCCCAGAGAAAATACCATTCGGGCTTGATGTGTTCGGGGGTGGTGAAGGGATCGGCCGGCTCGAAGGCCGAGGGCGGAATGAACAGCCCCGGAGCGAAAAAGACCAGGGCGAAAAGGACCGCGAGAAAAAAGGAGATGACGGCGAGGTCCTTGACCGCATAGTTGGGAAAAAACGGAATCCCTCCGGGGTGATCCTCATGGACGAATTCATCCCCCACCGGGGTGGGCCGATAGTCGGGACCGAAGGGCGGCTTGGAGATGCCGATGCGCCGCACGCCGAACAGGTGAAACCCGATCAGCAGCGCCAGCAGCAGGGGCATGGCCATGACGTGCAGGGCGAAAAAGCGCCCCAGGGTCGCCTCTCCCACCATCGGCCCGCCGCGCAGGAAACGTACCAGCGCATCGCCCACCACCGGAATCGCACCGGCCGCATCGGTGGCCACCGTGGTCGCCCAGAAGGAGAGCTGGCTCCAGGGGAGCAGATAGCCGGTCAGGCAGAGGCCAAGGGCAAGGTTGAACATGATGAAGCCCGACAGCCAGGTCAGTTCCCGCGGCTTCTTGTAGCTGTTCATGAACAGCACCGACAACATGTGCAGCAGCAGCGCCACGATGATCAGGTTCGAGCCCACCGCGTGCAGGTTGCGGATCAGCCAGCCGAAGGGGACCTCGTTCATCAGTCGCTGCACGCTGTCGAAAGCCATCTTGGTGTCGGGCACGTAGTAGACCAGCAGCAGGATGCCGGTGATGAACTGGAGGGTGAACAGAGTGATGAGAACCGCGCCCAGGGTATACCAGACGTTGACGTTGCGGGGCAGCAGATACTTGGTCAGATTCTGCTCGAGAATGTCCCGGACGCCGAGGCGGACATCGAAGAAATCAATCAGGCGTTTGCGCAATCCCATGAACATCTCCTATCCGACCATGACTTTGTCGTCCTGCAGACTGACGGAAAGCTCTTCCAGGGGCTTGGGCGGGGGACCACCCAGCACCTTGCCCTCCGCCGAAAACCGGCCGGCATGGCAGGGACAGAGAAATTCCTTCTTGTCCTCCTGCCACTTCACCACGCATCCGAGGTGGGTGCACACCGCGGAAAAGGCGGTAAAATCGCCCGCCGCCATCTGCAGCACCACCGCCGGCCGACCGTGGAACTGAAAGAAGTGAGCGCCGCCGAGGGGAACCGCATCCCGCGGGACCTCGACCTTGCCCAGCTCTCCCTCCTTGGTGCGCGGAGACAGAAATTCCCACATCGGCCAGACCGCCAGCCCGGCCAGCACTGCGCTGATGCCCGAGGCCATGACCACGAGAAACGTACGCCGCTGTGAAGACGGCAGGTCCATCTGTTCTTCCATGAAAAACTCCTCTTGCTATCCGTCATGAGGCGACGAAAAAATCGCCCACCAAACCGGCAACAGCGGCTCCAGAGGGCCATTGCGGCTTCATTCGGTTGCAGCGAAATGCCCCCGAAATTGCAGATCGCGGCAAAGTGCCTAGAATTATAGACGATCACCTTTTGGTTTCAACCGGGAGCTGCCATGAAATCTCGTTCGATTCTCTTCATCATTGATCCGCCGGAAAAACTCGACCCGCCCACCGACACTTCCCTCGCCCTGATGCGCGAATGCCGCGACCGCGGCTACGACGTCTTCTGGTGCCCTCTGGCCGGGTTGCGCCTCGAGCAGGGCGCGCCCTGGGCGAGCTCCCGCGCGGTCGTCTTCGAGCCGGGGCGCGAGCTTTTCGTGACGGGACCGGAAGCGGAACTCGACCTGCGCCGGGCCGCCATGGTCTTCATGCGCAAAGATCCACCGGTGGACCTGGCCTACCTGCACGCCACCTACATCCTCGACCGCCTGCCCCCGTCGGTGGTGCAGATCAACCCCGCGCAATCGCTGCGCAGCGATTGCGAAAAGCTGATCCCCGCCCTGTTCCCCCGATTGGCGCCCGAAACCCTGGTTTCCGCCGACCCCCGCAAGCTCCAGGCCTTTCTCGCCGATCAGCGCCATATCGTAATCAAGCCGCTGGAGGATTGCAGCGGCCACGGCATCTACGCCCTGCGCCCCGAAGACCCCAATGCCCGGCCGCTAATCGCGGCCATGAGCGAGGGCGGAGGGCGTTTTCTCCAGGCCCAGCGCTTTCTTCCGGCCATCGCCGCGGGGGACAAACGGGTGCTGTTGCTGGCGGGGGAGATTCTCGGTTGGGTGCGCCGGGTGCCGCCCCCGGGGGATTTTCGCTCCAACGTCAATGCCGGCGGACGCTGCGAGCTGTGCGAGCTGAGCGCAAACGACCGGCGCATCTGCGCCGAGATCGGGCCCTGGCTGCAGCGGGAAGGGATCTTGCTGGCCGGCATCGACATCGTCGGCGAGCATGTGCTCGAGGTGAATATCACCAGCCCCTCCTGCCTGCGCGAAATCAACGACCTCACCGGCCAGCGCCTGGAGACCCGCATCATCGACCGACTCGAGGGTGAGTTGGCCCGACGCAGCCCCTGAAACGAAAACGCCCGTCGCGCAGACGGGCGTTTCAGACTGGGGCAAAAGCGCGCAACCGGCGCAGGACGGGCCGGCAGCGACCGTGAGCTCCCTCAGGGGGCGATCGTACCGAAAATCGGCAGCCGCACCTCGGGAACGTTCGGATGATCGGTGGGGATGATGACATATCCGCTCAGCCGACCCCGGTCCTGCTCGGGAACCGCCGTCACCGCAAGGCTCACCTCCCCGCCGGCGGCCAGCGCCTCACCGCTGAGTGAAACCTGCACCGCGGGATTGGTCACGGTGATCGCGCCCAGGGTTACGGGAATCTTGCTGCGGTTGCTCAGGCCCACGCTCACCTTTTTTTGCTCACCCGGCTTGATCACCCCGAAATCGACCCGCGGCGGCTCGGCGGCGATAACCTCCTCGACCACCCCGCGCAGGGTCAGCTGCACCACCTCCTGCTGCGGATCGTTGGTGTAGAGATAAATGGTCTTGACCACCCGCCCTTTGAAGCGGGAACTGTCGAACACCGCCTCGACCTCGGCCACGTCGCCGGGCGCCACGAGTTCGGCCGACAACCGCGGCACGGTACAGCCGCAGGAACTTCGCACCCGGTCGATGGACAAAGGCGCGTCGCCGGCATTCTGAAAGCGGAAGGTTCGGGCAACCTTTTCTCCCTGAAAGATCCTGCCGAAATCGAAGTCGGCCTGATCCAGTTCGATGCGGGGCTGGGCGGCCATGGCCAGAGAGGTGAAGCAAAGCGCCAGCAGCAACGCCATCGGGAACGATCGTGTCAGCATGAGATGAAGACCTCCAGATAAAGTATTGGGTGGGCAACGGCTCGAATCTTAACACAGATCTCCATCGGGAAGCCACCCGTAAGGATTGAACTTACAGGACGAATTCATTGACATCCCCCTTTAATCTTGCTATACACAATCTTTATTAAATCTAATCTTTTCCCCAGGATACCTCATGTCCGACCTTCATATGGAACTGCTCTATTCCCGCGAGCGCATCGCCGAGGAGGTGGTCCGGCTCGCTGCGGAAATCGGCCGGGATTATCGCGATCGCGACGTCCTTCTGGTGGGAGTTCTCAAGGGCTCTCTTCTCTTTGCCGCCGATCTGCTGCGCGCCCTGCCGGTTGAGGCGAGCATCGATTTCGTGCGCCTGGCGAGCTACGGCTCGCAGACGCAGAGTTCAGGCATCGTCGAATTTCGCTACAATCTCGAAACGCCGATTCGGGGCCGCGACGTCATTATTGTTGAGGACATCATCGACAGCGGATATACTTTGAGATCGCTTTACAACAAGCTGCTCAATCAGGAACCGCGCACCCTGAGAATTTGCGCCCTGATCGACAAACGGGCGCGGCGCGAAGTGGAGATCGAGGCCGATTATGTCGGCATCGCCATGGACGACGGTTTCATCGTCGGCTATGGGCTCGACTTCGATGAAAAATACCGGCAACTGCCCGACATCTACCTGGTGAAAAACCCGCCCCCCAGCCCTTGAGGGAGATTCTCTTCGATGATTATTCAATGCGATCACTGCGACACCCGTTTCCGCATGGCGGACGAGAAGATACGCCCCGAAGGGGTCAAGGTTCGCTGCGCCAAATGCAAGCAGATCTTTCTCGCCCTTCCTCCGGCCCCGCCGGAGCCGGTTACGGCGGCGGGGCCCTCAGCGCCAGATCCAACCGCCCCCGGGGAAGAGGGCGCTGACTTCGACGCGCCCGCCGGGGCCCAGGCAACACCGGCGGAATCCGATTTTTCCCGGGGGACGGAAAAACTTCCCGAATCCGGTAAAACCGGAGACGAAATAAGCTTTGCCGATCTCGGCTTTGCGCCCCCCCCGGCGACGCCCCCCGCGGAAGAGCAGGATTTTTCCCTCGGCGATCTGGACACCGCCCAGGAGCGCGACGAAGAACAATCCGCCGACAGCGATACCGGCGGCGAGGAGGATGACGGCACCTTCGGCGACATCGATTTCGGCATCCCCTCCTATGAGGACGAGGACGATTTCGGCGATATGACCTTCGACGAAGATGAGTCCGCCGCAGGCGACGAATTCACCGCAGCGGCCTCCTTGGCGGACACGGAAGAGGAGGATTTCGCCGGTTTCTCTTTTGCCGACGACAAGGCGCACAAGGGCCAGGACGAGGATTCGGGCTTCGAGTTCTCCCCCGAAGGCGATGACGAGCTTCTCGGCGCGAGTGAGGGAGAAGCCGAAACGGTCGCGGATGACGACTTCTTCGGTCTCGAGTCGAATGCCGCCGAACCGAGCAGCGCCTCTTCCCCGACCGAAGAACGTGCGCCCGGGGAAGATGAAGCCGAATTTGCCGCTTCCGGTTTCCCCGCGGTCGACATGGAAGAGAGCAAGGAGGCCGGGGGAGGCTTCGCCCTGGAATCCGCGGAGGCTCTCGACGCCCCAAAAAGTGAATTGCCTGGCGGCGCGGACAGCGACGCCACACCGGCTCAGCCTCCCCGCCCGCGGCGCAGCCCGGTGGCGACCCTGATGGTCTTCTTTCTCGGAGTGCTGATTCTTCTGACCGCGGTGACCGGCTATCTTTTCTGGAAAGAAGGACCCCAATCGTTCGAGCGACTGCTCCAGAGCCTGACCGGGAGTCAGACCGTTGCGCCGGCCGACCAGCAGGGCCGCATCGATCTGGGCCAATACAAAGCGGGGTTCACCACCAATCAGGATGCAGGAGAACTCTTTTTCATCAACGGCCAGGCGATCAACAAATACGGCGATGGCCGCTCGGCGATCCAGGTCAAAGGCGTGGTCCTGAGCCCCGAGGGCAGGCCGGTGATGCAGCAGACCGTGTTCTGCGGCAATCCCCTGAGCGAGGAGGACCTGAAAACTCTCCCCTACGCCAAAATCGAGGAAGCGATGAACAACCAGTTCGGCAGCTCTCTCTCCAATCTCAACCTGGCACCGGGGGCCACCATTCCTTTCACCATCGTATTTCGCAACCTGCCGCCGGAGATGGCCGAATTCACCGTCGAGGTGGTCGACTCGCGCCCCGCCTCCCCGGCCCAGTAACGGCACGGCCCGAGACCAGCTTCAATAAAAAAAGCCGCACCTTCGGGTGCGGCTTTTTTTATTGGCTTATTTTCGAAAAAACGGAGACTGCTGCGCTCAGTCCTTCTTCTCGCTGCTGTCGCCGCTCTCTTTGTCTTTTTTCTCGTCGTCGCTCGGGGTGATATCGATCTCATCGTTGGATTCGACCGATTTTTTGAAATTGCGGATGCCGCGTCCCAGAGCATTGCCGATATCCGGCAGCTTGCCGGCGCCGAAAATGATGAGAACCAGCACCAGGATGATGACCATTTCTGTCGTGCCAAGTCCGAACATGTCAAGCCTCCTGCCCCGGGATCAAGGCAGCGTCAGTCGAAGAAGCCGAAAAAACAAGGGGCGGCCGGAGGCCGCCCCTTGTCATGCGGAGATCGCGCAATCAGGGAGCGTTAATTGCGTCAACCGGGCAGGTGTCGACACATGCGCCGCAATCGGTGCAGGTCGCCGCGTCGATGACGCGGAGATCGCCCTGCTCGCTGATGGCGTCGACCGGACAGGCCGGCTCGCAGGCGCCGCAATTGATGCACTCTTCGGTAATCGTGTGGGCCATGGGTATCTTCCTCCTCTGGGTTTTTTTGGGGAGTCTACACCATGTCCCGTTTGGCTGTCTACCCCAAACCCCATCCGCGGCGCAGCCGAGGAAATTTCTTGCATTCACAGGGCCCATACTATATCGTTTATAACGTTTTTTCCCTTTTTAATCCCATGAGTTCCATGAACTTTCCAGCTTTCCCGCCAAGCGCAATGGGGAAACGAACGCAGCAGAAAAACATCGTTTTGCGCTTGCGGGACCGAAGGAAGAACTTAACGCGAGGAGGATGCAATCCATGGATATTCTGGCCCTGAACTGCGGCAGCTCATCGGTGAAGTACCAGCTGTTCGACTGGAAGCGCAAGGAAGTCATCGCCAAGGGGATGGTCGAGCGGGTCACCGTGGGCGACTCGTTCATCATTCACGAAGTGCCGGGACGGGAAACCTACCGGGAAGAATACGAGTGTCCCACCCATGAAACGGCGATCCACCTGATCATCAAGATTCTCGCCGACAAGCAGCACGGCGTGGTGAAGGAGATCAGGCAGATCTCCGCCGTCGGCCACCGGGTGGTACACGGCGGCGAAAAATTCACCTGCTCGGTGATGATCGACGACAACGTGCTCAACGGCATCAAGGAAGTGCAGCACCTGGCGCCCCTGCACAACCCGCCCAACATCTCCGGCATCGAGGCGGCCCGTTCGGTACTGCCGGACGTGCCCCACGTGGCGATCTTCGACACCGCCTTTCACCAGACCATGCCGGCGCACGCCTATACCTACCCCCTGCCCTACGACTGGTACGCCAAGTACGGCGTGCGCCGCTACGGCTTCCATGGCACCAGCCACCTCTATGTCTCCAAGCGGGCCGCGGTGCTGCTCGGCAAAGACCCGAAAGATTGCAACATCATCACCATGCACATCGGCAACGGCGTCTCCCACTCGGCCATCAAGGGCGGCATCTCGGTCGATACCTCCATGGGCCTGACCCCCCTGGAAGGGGCGGTGATGGGCACCCGCTGTGGCGATATCGACCCGGCGATCCCCATGTTCATCCAGCAACAGGAAAACCTCAGCCCGAAAGAAATCGACTCGATTCTCAACAAGAAGTCGGGGGTGCTGGGCGTCACCGGCCAGTACACCGACCGCCGCGACGTGCTCGAAGGGGCGGAAAACGGCGACGAGCGCTGCAAGCTCGCCCTACAGATCGAGGCCTACCGGTTGAAGAAGTATATCGGTTCCTATGCGGCGGCCACCGGCGGCATCGACGCCGTGGTCTTCACCGCCGGCGTCGGCGAGATGGCCTGGCAGGTTCGCGAGGCGGCCCTGGAGGGCCTCGAATTCATGGGCATCATTCTCGACAAGGAAAAGAACAAGAATACCATGACCCGCAAGGCGGAAAACGTCATCACCACCCCCGAATCGCGGGTCAAAGTCTTCGTCATCCCCACCGACGAAGAGTTGGTCTTCACCGAAGACGTGGTGGCGATTCTCGAGGGAACCTACACCGACCACATGAACTTCACCTACAGCTTCGGCAGCCGCGATTTCCAGCGCAAGTAAGCGCGAGGTCTTTCCACCGACGAAAAAGGCCGGCAGGGTTCGCCCCGCCGGCCGATTACCTGTTTTTCCCGCCCCTACCCCTGCGCCTGCACTGCGGTGATCGCCGCCACCGAGACGATGTCATCGACCGAGCAGCCCCGGGACAGGTCGTTGACCGGCTTGGCCAGCCCCTGGATGATGGGACCGACCGCCTCGGCCCCGGCCAGCCGTTCGACCAGCTTGTAGCCGATATTGCCGGCGTCGAGGTCGGGGAAGATCAGGGTGTTGGCCTTGCCCGCCACCGGCGAGCCGGGCGCTTTTTTCGCGCCGACCTTGGGCAGCAGGGCGGCATCGGCCTGCAGCTCGCCGTCGATCTGCAGGCCGGGGTCGGCCGCCTTGGCGATCTCCAACGCCTTGAGCACCTTGTCGACATCGTCGTGGCTGGCGCTCCCCTTGGTGGAGAAGGAGAGCATCCCCACCCGCGCCTCGACCCCGAGAAAACTCTTGCAGCTCCGGGCGGTGGCGAGGGCGATCTCCGCCAGGGCCTGGGCGTCGGGATTGGGGTTCACCGCGCAGTCGGCGAAGAGGATGGTGCCGTTTTCGCCGAATTCGGGGGTTTTGGTCACCATCAGAAAAACCGAGGAGACGGTTTTCATCCCCGGGGCGGTGCCGACCACCTGAAAGGCGGCGCGCAGCACGTCGCCGGTGGTGTTGAAGGCGCCGGCCACTGCGCCGCCGGCATCGCCCTTGCGCACCATCATCGAGCCGAAATAGAGGTTGTCGTCGCCGGTGAGGAGCTTGCGCGCCCCATCCGCGGTGAGACCCTTCTTCTTGCGCAGCTCGACCAGTTCGGCCACGTAGTCCTCGAGCCGGTCGGCGCTCTTGGGATCGATCAGGGTCACTCCCTCGAGACTGCAACCGAGCTCCGCAGCCTTGCTCTTGAGGGTCTCGACCTTGCCGAGGAGCACCACCTTGGCGAGACCGTCCTTGACAATGTGCCCGGCGGCCTGCACCATGCGGTCGTCGTACCCTTCCGGGAGAACCACCGTCTGCAGGTTTTTGCGCGCCTTTGCTTTAATCTGATCCACCAGATGCATGAAAAATCCTCCTCCAAAACAAAGTTTTAAATAATGGCTGAGTTTATACCCGATGTTACCGGAGGGTCAACCCAACACCTCGGCGCCCCATGAGCCGGCACCATTTTTTCACCTCCACGCTGGTGCCCTTCCCCGCGCTTCAGGTATAATCTTGCCTCAGCCGAATCAACGCAGGCCACAGACGATATTTCATGAACCTTCACCCGCAACAGCCATCCGCTCTCTGGTGGTTCATCCCCCTGTCCATCGCGCTGCACCTGCTGCTGTTGCTGCTGGTGCCCAAAGCCGGCCTGCTGCCGCAGCCCTCCCGGGATGAGCCGATCGTGGTCGAGGTGCGCCCGCCCGCGCCCCAGCCCCCGAGGTCGCGCGAGCTCGACGTTCCCCTCCAGCCCGAAGCAAAAAAACCGCGGGAAACCCCGGCCAGGCGCCTCGGCCCCCAGGACCTCGAGGTGCAGAAGGAAACCGCCCCCACGGGACAGGATACCGATGACATGCGGCCGAGCGCGGTGGCGCCCCCGCCGCAGCCGCCCCGGCCGAAGCCGAAAACAGAGCGTCCCAAGACGGCGGAGCCGCCCCCCCGGCCCGTCGTCGCGCGCCCGGCGGAGAAGGCTCCGGCCCCGGCCACCGAAAGGGAGCCCCAGGAGTCCCCGACCGAGGCTGCGCCGGCAAAACCGCTTCCCGCCCTGGAGTCGCTGCTGCAGCTGCCCCAGACCACCGAGAGCCGCATCGAAAGCCAGTTGCGCCAGAAATACCGCAAGGACGTGGAAGAGGGCGACGCGGTGTGGCTCGATATGGAGAAGGACATACTGATCTCCTTCTTCCAGCGGTTTCGCACCAACATCTACGGGGTGTGGAATTACCCACGCAAGGCGGCGGAGCGTGGCGAGGAGGGCACCTGCCTGCTCCGGGTCACCGTTCGCCGCAACGGCAGCGTGGAGAGTGTCAAGCTGATGGAAAGCTCGGGCTCGGCCACCCTCGACCAGGAGGCGATCCGGGCGGTGTGGAAGGGGGCTCCTTATGGCCCCTTGCCGCGGGCCTACGAGGAAGAGAAGCTGTCGATCTTTGCCTTCTTCCAATACCGGCTGGGCAGCCGGCCGTTTATGTCCGGGGGGAGCTGATCGGGCCAGCCCCCCCCCGGCGGATCACCAAGAGACAGGGCTCCGCAGCGAGGGCCCCTGTCTCTTGGTCCCCATCATTTGTCCTTCTGCCACCGCAACCGCGGCTTGCGCGCCGCGGTCGTCTCGTCGAGACGCCCCAGCCGGGTGACCCGCGGCGCCTCCTTGAGCAGCTCGGGATTCTCCCCGGCTTCGCGGGCAATGGCCAGCATCGCCTCGCAGAACTCGTCGAGGGATTCCTGGCTCTCGCTCTCGGTCGGCTCGATCATGATCGCCCCGCTCACCACCAGCGGGAAATAGACCGTCGGCGGATGAAAGCCGTAGTCGATCAGCCGCTTGGCGAGATCGAGGGTCTTGCACCCGCCGCCGAGGTCGCGGTCGGAGAAGACCACCTCGTGCAGGGAGCGGGTCGGGTAAGGCAGGTGAAAGGCTCCCTCGAGGCGCGCCCGGATGTAGTTAGCGTTGAGCACCGCCATCTCCGTTGCCCGGCGCAGGCCGGCGGGTCCCAGGGAGCGGATATAGGCCCAGGCCCGCACCAGCACACCGAAGTGGCCGTAAAAGCCCTTCATCGCGCCGATCGACTGGGGCCGGTCGAAATCGAGGCGGAACGCTTCGCCGTGGCGCACCACCACCGGCAGCGGAAGAAAAGGCGCCAGCTCCGCGCTCACCCCCACCGGCCCGGCCCCGGGCCCGCCGCCGCCGTGCGGGGTGGCGAAGGTCTTGTGCAGGTTGAAGTGCATGACGTCAATCCCCATATCGCCGGGACGGGCGATCCCCATCAGGGCGTTGAGATTGGCGCCGTCGCAGTAGACCAGCCCGCCGCGCTCGTGCACGATGCGACAGATCTCGCCGATCTCGGTCTCGAACAGGCCGAGAGTGTTGGGGTTGGTGACCATCAGCGCGGCGACGTCGTCATTCATCAATTCGGCAACCGCCGCGGCGGAGAGCACTCCCTCGGAGGTCACCGGCACCACGTCGTAACCGCACAGGGCCGCGGTGGCGGGGTTGGTGCCATGGGCGGTGTCGGGAATCAGCACCTTGTGGCGCTTCTGCCCGCGAGCCTCGTGCCAGGCCCGGATCACCAGCATGCCGGCCAGTTCGCCGTGGGCGCCGGCGCCGGGCTGCAGGGTGACGGCGGGAAATCCCGAGATTTCGGCCAAATCCTCCTGCAACTGGTGCATCAGGGCCAGCGCGCCCTGTCCCAGTTCCGCCGGCGCATGGGGATGCAGATGGGCGAAGCCGGGCAGACGGCAGGCCACCTCGTTGACCTTCGGGTTGTACTTCATGGTGCAGCTGCCCAAGGGGTAGCAGCCCGAATCGACCCCGTAGTTCCAGGTGGACAGCCGGGTGAAATGGCGCACCACGTCCATTTCAGAGAGCTCGGGGAAGCCGGGGATGTCGTCTCGCGCCATCCCTGCGGGCAGCTGCGCCTCGGGGACGTCGAGGGCGGAGAGGCTGTAGCCCTTGCGCCCCTTGTCCGAGTGCTCGAACAGCAGTTTTTCGTTGAGGACCAATCCGCGCGTGCCGACCCGGTTCATACCGCACCTCCCGCCAAAACCGCCGTCAGGGCGTCGATATCCTCGCGCCGGTTCTGCTCGGTGACGCAGACCAGAAACCGGTTGGGCATCTCGGCGAACCAGCGCACCAGCGGGATGCCGCCGAGGATCCCCTGGCTCTGCAACCCTTTCAGCACCTCGACCGCCGGCGGCCCAGCCTCCACCACGAATTCGTTGAAGACCGGGCCGGAAAAAGGCAGGGAGAAACCTTCGAGGGCGGCGATCTTCGCCTGGGCGTAGCGGGTTTTCGAGAGATTCTGCACCGCCACCTCGCGCAACCCCTTGCGCCCGAGCAGAGCCAGGTAGATGGTGGCGGCGAGGGCGCACAACCCCTGGTTGGAGCAGATGTTGGAGGTGGCCTTCTCCCGCCGGATGTGCTGCTCGCGGGTGGCCAGGGTCAGCACGAAGCCGCGCTGGCCGGCGCGATCGACGGTCTCGCCCACCAGCCGGCCGGGCAGGTTGCGCAGATCCTGCTGGCGGGCGGCGAAAAAGCCGAGGTAGGGGCCGCCGAAGGACAGGGGCAGACCGAAGCTCTGGCCTTCGCCGACGACGATGTCGGCGCCGAGTTCGCCCGGCGATTTGGCCAGACCGAGGGCCATCGGTTCCTGCACCGCCGCCACCAGGCGGGCACCGGCCGCGGCAGTGAGCGCAGAGACCGCGGCCAGGTCTTCGATCACGCCGAAGAAGTTGGGATAGCCGATCACCACCGCGGCGCAGCCCTGGTCGATCTGCTCTTTCAGGGCCTCCAGGTCGGTGCCGCCGCTGCCGTCGAAAGAAATCTCCACCAGCTCGATATCGAGGTAGCGGCAGTAGGTGGCGACGGTGGCCCGGTAGTCGGGATGCAGCGCCCGCGACAGCAGCACCCGCTTGCGGCGGGTGGCGCGGCGGGCCATCAGCACCGCTTCGGCGCAGGCCGAGGCCCCGTCGTACATGGAGGCGTTGGCCACGTCCATCCCGGTGAGCTGGCAGATCAGAGTCTGAAACTCGAAAATCGCCTGCAGGGTTCCCTGGCTGATTTCGGGCTGGTAGGGGGTGTAGGCGGTGTAGAACTCGCTGCGCGAGATCAGGTGATCGATCACCGTGGGAATGAAGTGATTGTAAGCGCCGCCGCCGAGAAAGCTGCGATGGGTTTCGGCGGTGGCGTTGCGCCGGGCCAGAGCGGACAGTTCGGCCAGCAGCTCCGCCTCGCTGCGGGCGGGAGAAACGGCCAGGGGCCGGTTGAGACGCAGGGCGGCGGGGACCTCCTGAAACAGCTCCTCGACCGCGCCCGCGCCGATGGCGTCCAGCATCTGGCGGACGTCTCCCTCGGTGTGCGGGATATAGCGCATGAGTCTGTGACCTCGCGAAAAAACGGCGGGATTAGGCTTCTTCGATGAATTCCCGGTAGCCGTCGGCGTCGAGCAGCTCGTCGAGCTCCGCCGTATCGGCAATCTTGATCTTGATCATCCAACCATCCTCGTAGGGCGAGGTGTTGAGAATCTCGGGCGTGTCGGGCAGATCTTCGTTCACCTCGACCACCTCTCCGGTGACCGGAGCATAAATGTCGGAGACCGCCTTGACCGATTCGACCACGCCGAAGGCCTTGCCGGCCTCGACCCGGGCGCCGACCTCGGGCAGCTCGACGAACACCACGTCACCCAGGGAATCCTGAGCGAAATCGGTGATGCCGACGGTGATGATGCCATCTTCCACCAGAATCCATTCATGCTCTTCGGTGTACTTCAATTCCTCGGGGAATTCCATGCGGGGGCCTCCTGTGATTTTGGGACAATGGCGACAGATTAAGATGATTTTTCGATAAAAGGGGTCTTGACGATCTGCGCGGCGATCCGGCGCTGGCGGATGCCGATTTCAAGAGGCGTGCCGGGCGCTTTCAGGTCGCTGCGCACCAGGGCGATGGCGATGCCCTCGCGCAGCGAAGGCGACATGGTGCCGCTGGTCACCACGCCGACCTCCGCGCCTTGGTGATAGACGGGGTAATCGGCCCGCGGCACGCCGGGCGCCGTCATGCGCACCCCGACCAGGCGGCGGGGAACCCCCTGCGCCTTCTGCCTGAGCAGGGCTTCGCGCCCGACAAAATCGGTTTTTTCGAGCTTGGTCACCCAGCCGAGTCCCGCTTCCAGGGGCGAGATCTCGGGGCCCAGTTCGTGGCCGTAGAGGGGAAACTTCATCTCCAGCCGCAGGGTATCGCGCGCTCCGAGTCCGACCGGCGCCAAGCCGTCCTCGCGCCCCGCCTCCATCAGCGCGCGCCAGACAGTTTCGGCCTGAACCGGGTGGAAATAGAGCTCGAACCCGTTCTCCCCGGTGTAGCCGGTGCGCGAAATGATGGCGGGGATTTCGGCCACCAGGCCCTCATAAAAATGATAGTAGGCGATCCGTTCCAGGTCGACGGCGGTCAACCGGGCGAGAATCGCATCGGAGGCCGGGCCCTGCAGGGCCAGCTGGGCATAGTCGGCGCTGACGTCGCGGCAGCTGACCCGACTCAATCCGCTGTCCTCGAGGACCTGCTCGGCCCAGGCGAAATCCTTGGCGGTATTGGCGGCGTTCACGCACAGCAGGTAGTGCTCGGCGTCGAAGCGGTAGAGGGTCAGGTCGTCTACCGTCCCCCCGCTGGGGTAGCACATGGCGGTGTACTGCACCTGGCCATTGGCGAGGCGGCTGACGTCGTTGATCGTCAAGAGCTGCAGAAAGGCCAGGGCATCGGGCCCCTTGACCTCGATCTCGCCCATGTGGGAAACATCGAACAGCCCGGCGGTGTTGCGCACCGCCAGATGCTCGTCGATGACGCCCGAGTACTGCACCGGCATGTCCCAGCCACCGAATTCCACCATCCGGGCGCCGAGCTGCCGATGAATCGCATTGAGCGGAGTTTTTTTCAACATGCTGTCCTCGTTTCGGAAAATCATCCGGCGGCCGATCCCTCCGCGCGCTGCCGGATCGGGCCGGATCGACCCGCGACAACACACTCTTCGGCCAAGCTTAACAAAGAATTTCGGGAATCCTATCCTCGCACCCGAGGGTCATGAGATGCACACCCTGGCAGTAGCGGCGGGCCAATGCCACGGTTTCGCGGGCGATGGCGACCCCTTCGGCAAGGGGGACGGACGCCTGTTCGAGACGCCGGATCAGCTCCTGCGGGACCCGCACGCCGGGGATGCGCTCATTGAGGAAATGGGCCATGCGCGCACTTTTCAGCAAGAGAACGCCGAGGATAACCGGCCGGTCGAAGGGGGCGGAATGTTCCATGAATCGGGCCAGGGCGTCCTCGCGAAAGACCGCCTGGGTCTGAAAAAAGCGCGCGCCGGCCTCGACTTTCTTGAGATATTTCTGAAACATCAGCTCGAAGGGCTCGACCTCGGGCGTTACTGCGGCGCCGGCAAAAAAAGCGGGGGCCGCCGAGAGTTTCTGGCCGGCCAGGTCGCGCCCGGCCATCAGCGCGCTCACGCCCTGGAGCAACTGCACCGCGTCGAGGTCGAAGACGGGACGGGCATGGGGGTGATCGCCGAAGCGGGGATGATCGCCGGAGAGAAGGAGCAGGTTTTCGATGCCGAAGGCGGCCGCTGCGAGCAGATCGGACTGCAGGGCCATGCGGTTGCGGTCGCGGCAGGTCACCTGCAGCACCGGTTCGATGCCGCCCCGGGCCAGAGTCGCGGCCAGCGCCAGGGGGGCCATGCGCATGTTGGCGCCCTGGTTGTCGGTGACGTTCACCGCCACCACCGCGGGGGGAAAAGAGGTCGCCACCGCCAGTTCGGCCTCGAGATCGGCGCCCTTGGGCGGGGCGATCTCGGCGGTGACCACGAATTCGCCGGCGGCGAGCTTATCGGCCAGACGCGACATTCAGCGGACCCTGTGCCGACCGGGGCGGCTGCGATGGCCCCAGTCCTTGCTCGGCACCACCCGGGCGAAGACCCCTTTGCGGCCCTGGCGGGTGAGGCGCTCGTAAATGAGCATCCAGGCGCAGTCGATGTCCCGGTCGGCCTCGCACCTGCCGTCTTCCATGCCGCCGCAGGGCCCGTTGAGCAGTCCCTTGGCGCAGGTGGTCACGGGACAGATCCCGGCGGTCTCGTTGAGAATGCAGTCGCCGCACAGGGAACACTTCTCCTCGTACTGGCCGAGCCGGCGCACGTTGCCGAGAAACAGGGAGTTGAGCGCGCCGACGACACGCTTCTCGCTGTTGGCCGAAATCGACTGGATCCCCGCGCCGCAGGTCATCACCAACAGAGCATCGGCGTCGCTCACCGCCGCCTGGTGCTGGCGCAGGTCGCGGGCGGCGCGCATGATGTGGCAGGCCTCCTCGATCACGACGCTGCCGGTGACCTCGCGCCCCTCGGCCACCAGCCATTCCTGCAGCTGAAACACCTCCTCCTCGCCGCCGGCCTTGCAGGCGGTGGCGCAGGCGGCGCAGCCGACCAGAAAAAGCTTGTGCTGCCCCTCGAGGGCGCGCAGCAGTTCAGCCTTGTCTTTCTGTTTGCTGATGATCATCGGATCTCTTGGGGGAAAACGACGGCGCCCGCCCCGGTGAGCGGGCGCGGGTGCCGCGGAAAAGGGATCAGTGGCAGCCGCACCCCAGTGCCCGGCGCCTGGCGCTCTCGAGGGTATTCTGCAGCAGCATGGCGATCGTCATCGGTCCGACCCCGCCGGGAACCGGGGTGATGGCCGCGGCGCGCTCGCTGGCCGCCGCGAATTCGACATCGCCGACCAGCTTCTTGTCGCCGACGCGGTTGATGCCGACATCGATGACGGTGGCGCCCGGCTTGATCCATGCCCCCTTGACCATTTCGGCGCGGCCGACCGCCGCGATGACCACGTCCGCCGCGCGCACCTTGGCCTCCAGATCGCGGGTGCGCGAATGGCACAGGGTCACGGTGGCGTGCCTGGCCAGACACATGAGCGCCACGGGCTTGCCGACGATATTGGAGCGTCCGACCACGACCACATCCTTGCCGGCCAGGTCGACGCCGGTATGCTCGAGCATCTTCATCACCCCGTAGGGGGTGCAGGGGAGAAACAGGGGGTTGCCGGTGGCCAGTCGCCCGACATTGTAGGGGTGAAACCCGTCGACGTCCTTTTTCGGCGAGATCGCTTCCAGCACCCGGTTCTCGTCGATCTGGGCGGGCAGAGGGAGCTGCACCAGAATACCGTCGATGCGCGAGTCGCGGTTGAGTTCGTCGATCAGCGCCAGCAGTTGCGCCTCGGTGGTCTCCGCCGGCAGCTTGTGCTCGTCGGAAAAGATGCCGACCTCGGCGCAGGCCTTCTCCTTCATGCTGACATAGACCCGGCTCGCCGGGTCGTCGCCCACCAGCACCACGGCCAGTCCCGGCGTCACCTCCTGCTGCTTCAGTTCGGCGGTCTGCGCCTTGATCTGGGCGCGGATCTCTGCCGCGATCGCCTTGCCGTCGATGATCTCTGCCACGGGGTTTCCTCCTTGAAGACAACAGGCGGTCGCCGCGAAATAAAGCGGCGACCGGGGTTCCAACTATACGAAACCGGCGAAGGAATGTAAAGACGCCGGGCGGTTTGCAAAATAGGTCATCGCGGGGGGGGGAGAAATAACTTCGCGGGAAAAAAAATCCCCGATCGAAACCGGGGACTGGGGCCTTATTCGTTGGCGGCCTTGGGACAACCGCCGCAACCGCCGCCCTCGCCTCCGGCCGCAGGGCAGGCCGCCGGCTTTTTCCCGCCGCCGTATCCCTGTTGGTACCAGCCGTCCCCTTTCAGGGAGAAGGCCGTCTGGGAGATGAGCTTACTCACAGGTCCCTGCCCGCACGCTTTGCACGCGGTGAGCGGGGCATCGGAAAATTTCTGCATGGCCTCGAAGGTCTGGCCGCAGGCGTCACACTGGTATTCGTAGACCGGCATCGCTGAAACACCTCCATCGGATCTGAAATCGGCCTTAAAGTTAATGTCTGGGGCGGAAAATTGTCAAGGGACCCCGACGAAAAAAATCGCCGTCAGTCGAGGCCGAGGACGCGGCAGGCCGTTGCGGCATCGACGCCGCGCACCAGCAGGCGCTTATGGCGGGACCTGTCGCCGGAGAGCAGGGAGACCTCGGACTTGGACACCCCGAAGAGTTTGGCCAGAAAGGCACAACAAAGACGGTTGGCGGCACCTTCCACCGGCGGCGAGGTCAGGCGCAGCTTGATCTCGTCGCCCTGCAGCCCGACGATTTCGTTTTGACTCGCCCGGGGCTGAACATGCAGGGCCAGCGCGACGCCCTCGGCCACCTCGGTCACCGCGGGAATCACAACCGGTCGTCGTCGGATTCCCCGCGGGGCAGCAGATCCGAGAGGTCTTCGAAGGTTTCGGGTTCGGCCAGCCGCCCCTCGCGCACCCGGGTTTCCGGCAGCGGCAGGGCGTCGAGATCGAGCAGTCGCAAATGGCTTTCCACCAGCGAGCGCAGGCCGGTCTCGAAGGCCACCTTCTGCCGCTTGACCTCCTGAATCTCGTTGATCAACTGCAGGCGCCGGTCTTCGGCCTCGTGTACGATCTGGTCGGCGCGCACCTTGGCATCGGCAATGATGACCTCGGCTTCCTTGCGCGCGTTGCTGCGCAGATCTTCCGTCACCTTCTGGGCGGTCATCAGGGTTTCCTTGAGAGTCGACTCGCGCTCGCGCATTTCGGCGAGACTGGCGCGGGCGCGGGAGAGATCCTCCTTGACCTCCTGCTGCTGGCGGGTGAGTCGCTCGATCTCTTCGGCCACCAGTTCCAGAAACCGGTCGACGGACGCCTTGTCGTAGCCGAAGATTTGCGATTTGAACTGGTGCTGCTGAATGTCAATGGGAGTGATCGCCATGGTCGTCCTTCCTTAAAATCCCATGATCGCGCTGCGGACCAGGGCATTGAGGAGTTCCTGGATGAGGTAGAGGCCGAAAATGAGCGCGATCGGCGACAGATCGATGCCGCTGAACTGCAAGGGCAGGACCCGGCGGATGCGATCGAGCGCGGGGTCGGTGGCATTGTGGAGAAAACGCACGATGGGATTGTAAGGGTCGGGGTTGACCCACGACAACAAGGCACGGGCGATGACGATAAAAATGTAGATCTGGATTACCAGGTTGAGAATGCGGGCGACTGCAACCAGCATGGTCGAGAAGACATCCATCGGAGCACCTTTCGAAATAAAAACATCTTTTAATTTAAAAGAATCTTATACCGGAATCGCTAAATCGCGTCAAACAGTTTCCCGATGCGAATCAAAGCTTTGCCGACATCAAAAAAAACCAGTCGATCCCCGGTGCAGGCCCGCATCGTTTGACATGCACCCGAGCCATCACTTAAATTGCCTTCTGCGAAAGAGGATGAAGGCGACCGGCGTCCCCAAGGGGTGGCGGGACTTCATCATGACAGGTTGATCGCACCTATCCGGGGGACCGTTTTTTATGATTCGCACCAATAACCTCAAAGTCAAAGCACTCACACCGATCGTTTCGCCCTCCGACCTGAAACAGGTTTTCCCCTTGTCGGCGCGCGGAGCCGAATTCGTCGCCGACTCACGCAGACAGGTGCTCGACATCATCCACGGCCGCGACCGCCGGCTGATGGTGGTGGTCGGCCCCTGCTCGATCCACGATCCGCGGGCGGCCGTCGATTACGCCCAGCGCCTGGCCAAACTCCATCGCGAACTGCGCGACCAGCTGCTGCTGGTGATGCGGGTCTATTTCGAAAAGCCCCGGACCACCATCGGCTGGAAAGGACTGATCAACGACCCGGATCTCAACGGCACCCATCAGATCTCCAAGGGGCTCGGCGTCGCGCGCGGCCTGCTCTGCGCCATCAACGAGCTCGGCCTGCCGGTGGCGGGCGAGATGCTCGACCCGATCACCCCCCATTATCTGGCGGATCTGGTGAGCTGGGGAGCCATCGGCGCCCGCACGACGGAATCTCAGACCCACCGCGAAATGGCGAGCGGGCTCTCCTTTCCCGTCGGCTTCAAGAACGGCACCGACGGCAACCTGCAGATCGCCATCGACGCGATGGGAGCGGCCCTGCACTCCCACAGCTTTCTCGGCATCAACAACGAGGGACGCAGCGCCATCGTCGAGACCACCGGCAACCCCGACGTGCACATCGTGCTGCGCGGCGGCAACGACGGTCCCAACTATTTTCCCGAGGATATCGCCCGCACCGGGGAAATGCTCGCCAAGACCGGTCTCAACCAGGCGATCATGGTCGACTGCAGCCACGCCAACTCCAACAAGAACCACGAACGGCAGGAAGAGGTGCTGATCAACGTGCTCGGGCAGGTCCGCGACGGCAACCGCTCCATCTGCTCGCTGATGGTGGAGAGCAACATCGGCGCCGGCAACCAGCCGATGAAGCCAAGCCTGACCGAACTGCAGTACGGGATCTCGATCACCGACAAATGCGTCGACTGGGCCACCACCGAACGGATGCTGCGCTATGCCGCCGAGGAACTGAAGAAGTGCGGCGGTCGCCCTCTCGAGTGACCCGGACGCACCAACTGCTGACACGGACAATGCCCGGCGAAAAACCGGGCATTTTTTGTACCATCCAGGAGACAACGGTTTATTTGCTTTATCTCAGCGCTCTTCCTTTGCCTTAGCGATTTCTGCGGTCAAGCATTGATTCCGGCGGTTTCTCAGACATTCTTTTCCACCTGCTCCGCAATGGCCCGGCCGATCGCCAGGGAGGCCGTCGCCGCGGGAGAGGGCGCATTGAGGACATGAACCATCCCCTCGCCCGCGCACAGGTGGAAATCATCGAGCAGATCACCGGCGCGGCTCACCGCCTGGGCGCGCACCCCGGCGCCGGGTTCCCCCAGATCGTGCAGTTGCAGCGGCGGCAACAGCCGGCGCAGGTCGGCGAGAAAGAGCCGGCGGCTGAAGGAGCGCAGATACTCCCGGGCGCCCACCCGCCAGAAGCGCCGCGCCAGCCGCCAGAACCCGGGATAGGCGAGAATTTCCCAGGCGTCCCGGGGGCTGAAGCTGAGGCGCGAGTAACCCTCGCGCTGCCAGGCCAGAACGGCGTTGGGGCCGGCTTCGACCCGTCCGTCGACCATGCGGGTGAGGTGGACTCCGAGAAAAGGCATGGCCGGATCGGGCACCGGATAGATGAGGTTGCGCACCAGGGGGGCGGCCGCCGGACGCAGCCGGTAATACTCGCCACGAAAAGGGACGATGGCCACCTCGGGCGCCATCCCGCAGAGGCGTGCAATCCGGTCGCTGAACAGGCCGGCGCAGTTCACCAGAAAGCGGCAGTGCACCGCCCCCCTGCCCGTTCGCAGCACCAGCCGGTCGCCCTCGCGGGCGATGCCCACCACCTCGCAGCCGGTGCGAATCTCGCCCCGGAGCGCCTCGACCTGGCGCGCCATCGCCCGGGTCACCGCGACATAATCGACGATTCCGGTTTCGGGCACGTGCAGCCCGGCCACCCCGGCGATGTTCGGTTCGAGCTCCCGCAGCTGCCGGGCGTCGAGCCGGGCGATGCCGCTCAGACCGTTGGCCCGGCCGCGCTTTTCCAGTTCCGTCAGGCGCGCCACCTCGTTCTCGGCGGTGGCGACCACCACCTTGCCGCAACGCTCGTGGGCGATGCCCTCGGCCGCGCAGAAGGCATAGAGCGCCTCGCGCCCGACCACGCAATTTCGGGCTTTGAGCGAATCGGGCCGGTAATAGAGGCCGCTGTGAATGACGCCGCTGTTGTGCCCGGTCTGATGAGTTGCCAGCTGCGCCTCTTTTTCCAGGACCACCAGGGAATCGCAGCCTTTGCGCGCCAGCGCCATGGCCGTGGCCACCCCGACGATACCGCCGCCGATCACCGCAATTTCGAAATCTGTCTTTTCCGCCATTCCGCTTTATTCCGGCCCAGAATGCCGCCCTCCCGTAAAGATTAGAGAATTGGTTTATCGACCCATTCTTTCCCGTGAAAGCCAATTATAACGCGGCCAAACAAAGTGACAGAGATCTTTGCTTTTTTCTTTACAAACCGGATTCCGATGAATAGTATTTAATAACGCTCATCATTTAATAATAGAAATCTCAGGCATGGAAAAAACCATCCTCATCATCGACGACTCCAAGGTGGGTCGCCAGCATATTCTGGAAATCCTCCAGCAGAATTCACTGTTCTCGCGGTATCTCGAGGCCGGCGACGGTCTGGAAGGGTTCAAGAAAGTCATCGCCACGCCGGTCGACGTCGTGTTGTGCGATATCGACATGCCGGGGATCGACGGGTTCAAGTTTCTCGCGATGATCAAAACCCGCGAAGAACTGCGCGACATCCCGGTCATTATGCTCACCGGCAAGGAGAACCGGGAAGACAAGATCCGCGGACTGGAACTGGGCGCCAGCGACTACGTCACCAAACCCTTCGACCCGGGGGAGCTGGTGGCCCGGGTCAAGGTCCAGCTCAAGATCAAATCCCTGCAGGACAGCCTCAAGGAGAGCAACCAGCTGCTCCTCGAGCTCTCCAACACCGACCCCCTCACCCGCCTTGCCAACCGTCGCCATCTGATGGACACCCTGGCCCGCGAGTTCAAGCGCAGCGACCGGGCAGGCTCTCCCTTTTCGCTGGTCATGACCGACATCGATCACTTCAAGCGGATCAACGACACCTTCGGTCACCAGGTCGGGGACGAGGTGCTGGCCGAAGTGGCCAACCTGATGCGCGCCCACCTGCGCGAGTACGATCTGGCCGCGCGCTATGGCGGCGAGGAATTCGCCTTGGTGCTGCCTGACGCCGACCTCGACATGGCGCTGCAGGTGGCCGAGCGGCTGCGGCAGTCGGCCACCCGGCTGACGTTTACCGGCCCGATGGCCGGAGAGAGCCTGACCGTGAGTCTCGGGGTCGCCTGCTCGCCCCATGACGCGATCCGCTCCGTGGATGATCTCATCCGCACCGCTGACGATGCCCTCTATCTGGCGAAGAAAGAGGGGCGCAACCGCGTATGCAGCATGAATGATCTGTAAGGCCGCGGGTTTCGGAATGCGGCCTTTTTTATTGGCAGATTCAAGGGCAATTGGAAAAGGCGGTCCATTTCAGCCGCCACAGGATGGGATGAGGTGCGATGAGCGGAAATGCGAGCGTTCTGATTCTGGCCCGGGAGACCAGAGACGGGCAGCAGCTGAAAACCACCCTTGAGCAATTCGGCCTGTTCCGGACCACTCTGCACGCGAAAGACCTCGGCGAGGCGGAAAAATTCCTGCGGGAGGAACCCGCCGATCTGGTGCTCGTCATCCTTGAGGGTCTCGAGAAAGAGCTGCTGCCGTTTCTCGAGAGCAAGCGCGCCAGTCTCGCCTGGCATGCGATTCCCACCCTGATTGTCGGCGAGCCCGAAAAGACCGGGATCGCGCCGACCGACCTGATCCGCCACGATTTCGACCTGCTCTACCCGCCGGTGGATCGTCTCGAGTTGATTGCCCGCCTGCATCTGCAACTCAAGATCCGCGCGATGCAGAAGAGCCTCTCCCGCAACCAACTCGCCCTGACCCGGAGCGCGGGAACCGATCCCCTCACTCTGCTGCAAGACCGGCGAACTCTGCTCAACCAGGCCGAAAGCGAAATCAGCCGCAGCCGCAGCCGGCAGCAGGCCTGCTCGCTGGTGCTGCTCGACCTCGACCGGTTTCGCCAGTTCAACCATGAGCAGGGGTATCCCCGCGGCAACCGCCTCCTTCACGAGGTCGGCCGCACCCTGCGACGGGAGTTGCGCGATTACGACTATGCCGCCCGGGTGGAAAACGACACCTTCGCGCTGCTGCTTCCCGACACCCCCCTCGACGGAGCCTGGCGGGTCGCCGAGCGCTTGCGCGAAGCCCTGGCCGAGTACACTCCGAGTTTCGTCGGAAAAATGCGCAAGCTCACCCTCTGCCAGGGGATCGCGACCAGCTACGGCCGCGAGAGCGATTCGGCCGCCTCCCTGATGAACCAGGCCGAAGCGGCGTTGGGGCAAGCCATGACCCACGGCACCGACTGGATCACCTCTGACGGGGGCTGAGCTTCAGTTCTCCGTGCAGATGCGCAGATCGTCGTAGAAGGCCCGCGTTTTCTGCCCGGTATTATCGGTGTCGGTCATGATGGCGAGCGCTCCCACCTCCCCGGGCTCCTCCCCGAAGATCATCCGGTAATCATCGCGCACGTTGCGCCGCTCGCCGACCCAGCGACCCGCCTTGGCCTCCCCGCTTTCCACCGCCAGCATCACCGCCCCCGAGAAGAACGGATTGGGGACAAATGCGCCTGCCGGCAGCCGGTTGGCCCAGATATAGTTGATCGAGCGGGTTTTGAAAGGAATCCAGTGGGGAAAAACGACGTAGACCCGGGCGGGATAGTCGTCGCCGCTTTTTTTGCGGGCATCTCCCCGGGATAGAACATTGTCGATCTTCCAGCGCCAGGAAAGAACGGGATACTCCTGCAGCGAATACTCCTTGCGATAGATGAGCCCCGAGGCCGAATTTTCCGAGCGCGCCTGCAGGCAATGCCCTTCGGCATCGGGCACCACCCGGTATTCGGTGGGTCCCGCAAAGACCTTCTCTTCCCAGTGCGGGGACAGGCCGTTCTCGAAATCGTCGATGACAACGTCCCGGCTCTGCGCACCGGCAACGGCCGACAGCAGCATGAAGAAGGCGGCCAGGGCGCAAACCAGCAGCGCGCCAACCGGTTTCGGCGAAACTCCTGGTTCGCTTTCTCCCGGGCATGGCCGCGATCGCCCAGAGCGCGCCCCCCCGCACGTCATTTTTTCGCGATGACCCAGACGGCGTGGACCAGTCCGGGGATGAACCCGAGCAGGGTCAGCAGGATATTGATCCAGAAATCCTTCCCGATCCCCACCTGGAGAAAGACGCCGAGAGGGGGGATGAAAATGGCACAGAGAATACGAACGAGATCCATCGACAGAAATCCTCCCCGAAAAATTGATTGATGCGCTTAAAGCTTATCGCACCCGGATAGGGGTGCAAGGGTCGGACTCAGAGCCAGGGGTCGCGGACGCGGCGGGTTTCCCCCTCGTTGGTGACGCGGATGGCGCTGACCCCTGCCACCGGGCAGCGGGTTTCGCAGATGCCGCAGCCGATGCAGCGCTTGGCCACCACCCGGGGCACCTTGAGTTCGCGCGCCTCCTCGCCGACCACCACGACTTTGGAATCGAAAACGATCGCCTTCTCCCCGGTGGGGCAATGCTCCTCGCACACCAGGCATTCCTCGCCGCGGGCATAGGGGAGGCAACGGTTCTTGTCGAAGACGGCGACACCGATGACGAAGCGACGCTTCTCCGCCAGCGGCAGGGGCCGGATGGCGCCGGTGGGGCAGACCTGGCCGCACAGGGTGCAGTTGTATTCGCAGTAGCCGATGCGCGCCTGCAGCAGGGGGGTCCACAACCCGGTCGCTCCGGCCTCGAACAGGGCCGGGTGCAGGGCGCTGCCGATGCAGACTTTCATGCACTCGCCGCAGCGGATGCAGCGCCGCCGGAATTCCTCCTCGGCGACCGCCCCGGGGGGACGCAGCAGGTACGACTCGCGCTGCCCCAGGGCCGGGGCGACGCCCGCCACCGGAGCCAGCACGGCGCCGGCGGCGAGAGAGGTCAGCACACCGCGCCGGGTGAGGCTGACACCGCTGTGCGACCGGGGCCGACGCCAGCGAAAACGCACCCGCTCCTGCGGGCAGAAGCCCCGGCAGTCGAGGCACAGCAGGCACTCTTCGGGATGATGACGACCATCCTGGGCAACCCCCGAGCGGCAGCGGCTGAGGCAGGCGCGGCAATCTTCGCAGACGGCTTCCGGGTCGCGCCGCAGCAGGGCGTTGCGGGCGCACAGGCCGAGCAGTGCTCCAAGGGGGCAGAGGTTCTTGCACCAGAAGCGGCGCTCCATCTTCTCCAGGGCGAGAATCAGCAGAAAAACCAGCAGAGTGAAAAAAGCCAGGGTGAACACCGGGGGATGAAAAGCGAGGACGTAATCGCGGAAAAAGTCATAGGAACCGTTGACCAGCGGCGACAGCCCCGGCACCTGGTTTCGGTAGAAGAAATCGAAGGTATCGTTCATCACCCCGTTGAAGGCGGGATAAAGGCTCAGGGTGAGGGTGCGCAGGAAAATGCTCAAGGGGTCGAACAGCCCGAACAGCTGCAGGCCGAACAGCCCGGCAACCACCAGGGTCAGCAGCAGGTAATACTTGGCCCGCCGCCACCGGGGCGACACCGGCCCGCCACCGCGGCCGACGGCGCGCCCGAGACCATCGAGGGTGGTGCCGAGGGGGCAGATCCAGCCGCAGAAAAAGCGGCCGAAGAAGATCGTCAGCACCACCAGCAGCAGCGCCGGCCACAGCAATTGCCAGCCGAAGGCACCGGGGGCGAGGGCGTCGGCCAGGGCGGCCAGGGGGTCGAGGCGAAAGAGGAGGCTCACCGGGTAGGGCAGCTGGTCGCGGCCGCGGTACTCGGTGAGCAGAAAGAGCAGAACGAAGCCGGCCAGACACAAGAGCTGGACGGCGATGCGCAGGCGGAAACCGCGCACGCTCAGACCCGCCGGATGCGGGCAGGGTCCATGGTGCCGAGCCCGCGGCGGGCGGCTGCGACGATCATCGGCAACTGATCGGGCCGGTAGCCGAACAGGCCGGCGGCGGCGCTGTCGGCGGCGACGATGTCGGCTGAGGCGATCAGGGTTTCGGTCGCCTTGACGTCCTCGAGCCGCCCCCCCTGCGGACCGTTGGCGAGCAGGATGCGGGTGGCGTCGATCATCGTGAGGTCCGAATGGACCACCGAGTTGATGTCGGCCAGGGCTTCGGGCAGGCGACGATGGAGGTTGCCGCGGTTGCCGCCGATCACGCCCATGGTGTTTTTCAGGCCCAGGGTCAGGGTCGAGAGGCCATGGTGCTTGGCCACCGGCACGTTGATGTAGCGATCGGCGTCGAGGGCCGGCTGATAGAAGGGCCAGCGGGTGAGCTCGACCCCTTTCCGAATGGCGATTTCGCGGTAGGCCCGGCGGTCCATGTGCGCCACCCGCACCCGCTCCGATTTCAGCGCGGCCACCGCCTCTTCGATGCCGCTGTTGACGTAGCAGCGGCGCGGGTCGTTGCAGCTGCGGTCGAACACCTGCACCGAGCGGGCGCCGGCTTCGAGGCAGTGCTCGACCAACGCGCGAACCACCAGGGGGTGGGTGTTGGCGGCCTGCTCCGGCGAGCGGTCCCAGCCGATGTTGGGCTTGACCACCACCGTTTCGCCGCGCCCGACGAAACGCTCCATCCCGCCCAGGGCCGCCAGGGTTTCGGTCACCAGCCGCGGGATGTCGCGGCCGCTGCGCTGGGCCAGGGCGACGCCGGCCGCGGCCCGCGCCGGCAGGGCCAGCAGGTCGAGCACCGGCAGGGCGCCGACGGCGGCAAGGCCGATGCTCCCGTGCACAAGCTGGCGAACGAACTGGCGCCGGTCGATTGCGCTCATGGCATCCCCCGTTGCGAAAGTCAGATCAGGCGGTTGTCCCGCAGAAAGGTCCGGGCCACGTCGCGCGGGGCTTTCTCCCGGGACTGTCGCTCGAGAGCGGCCATGGTCGAATTGTCGATGGTGCCGCCGAGTTTGTTGATCAGGCGGGCGAGGGCCGGAAATTTCTTCAGGGTGTCCTTGCGCACCACCGGAGCGGCCTGATCGGAAACGTCACCCGCCGCCGCAAAGGGTTTGGCGAACCCGAAGCGATCGAGCCAGACCAGGTTCAACTCCTGGTTGTAGCGCTCCTTGACCACCTGATAGAGGGCGGCGGGATCGGCGATCGGCTCCCCCTTGAGAACTTCGACCTGTCCCTCGGCGGTGTAACCGATGACAATGTCGATGTCGGCCTTGAGATGGGCCTCGTGAACCTGTTGAAGATCGGTCATCTGCTCGATTTTAACCGTGGTGCCGGTGCGCTCGGAAATGAGCATGGAGAGGATTTCCGCCAGCAGCACCTGCTGCGGATTGTCGGTGGTGCCGATCACCAGGGTCTTGCCGACGCAGGCGCGGGCCTGGCCGGAGACGGCGAGCGCTCCCGCCATGACCAGAAGCAGAATCACGATCTTGGCCGTCAGTGTCTTCATTGCGGTACTCCTTTGTGCGGGGTTGAAACAAAGCCTTTATTCGGTCAAGCCTGGTCGCTCAGTGGGCCTTGTCTCCCCCGTCGAGGGGGTAGACCTTGTGCTGGGCCGGGTTGCCGTCCACCCGGCCGAACTGGGATTCGTAGCGCGTCAGGTTTTCCTGCAAGGCGCTGATCAGCCGCTTGACGTGGCGGGGCGAGGTGATGACCCGCGATCGCACCTTGGCCTTGGGCGCCTGGGGCTGGACGAAGATGAAATCGAGGATGAACTCGGCATCGGTGTGGTTCACCACCGCGAGATTGGCATAGACCCCCTGCCCGACCTCTTCGTCTACCTGAATTTCGATCTTGATTTCCTGATTTTTTTTCTCGCTCACATGGCCTCCTGCAAAAACAACGCCCCCTCAACGGGGACCGGCAGCGGGCACCGGCGACGTCAGCCAGGGGTGATAACGAACCCAGTCGACGCGCCCGCCCATTCCATTTTTATCAGAGTATTCTACGCCAGCCCGGTCGTTGCGGTCAAAAAAGATCGCTGGATTGCCCGCCTCCCCCGCCGCCGCGAGCTGGGCCGTGGCCTCGTCCCACCAGTTGCCGCGAACATCGACGAAATCGACCGCCGCTTCCTCCGGAACCAACAGGTCGGACGGCGGCCCCATGCCGGGCGGCATGCGGGAGCGATCGCCCTCGCCCCCCGCCGGCCGGGCGCCGGCGGCGCTCTGAAAGGCACCGAGCTTGACCGCCAGCGGATTGCCGGTGAAGTTGTTGTCGCGAACCCGGGGGTAGGAGGAATAATCGCAAAAGATCGCCACCGCATTGTTCCGAAAAACGTTGTGGCTCACCCGGGGTGCTGCCCGGCGGGTGTTCTGCAGGGCGACGTCGTTGCCGCTGAAGGCGTTGTGGAGAAATTCTCCGGCGGCAAACTGATCGCTTTCGACCGCGGTGCGGTTGTCGACAAAGCGGTTGTCCCTCAGCGCCGGGCGCGAGAAGGTGCTGCTCTGCACCCCCTTGTCGTTGTCCTGGAACAGGTTGCCCTGGACCAGGGGGCCATCCCCGGTGCGCTGCAGAACCAGGGCCGCGTCGTTGCCGAGAAACCGGTTGCCGCGCAGTTCGCCCGGAAATTTCTGCAGGACGACCACCGCCTTGCGGTTATCGCGAAAGGTGCTCTCCGAAACGCTGGCCTGGCAGTTGTTCACGGCCTGCAGGGCGGCTTCGCGGTGACCGCTGAAAAGGGTTCGGGTCACCTCGGCCCGGGACTTGAGCTCGAGCTCGACGCCGACGCCATTGTCGGCAAAACGGCTCCGTGCCACCCGCAGCCGCGAATCGCGCACCGCGCGCACCGCCACCGCGCACTGCTCGAAGACCACCTCGCGCAGCACCCCTTGCGCCCCGTCGAGGGACAGGGCCACGGCGGCGCCGGCGATGCGGACATGGCGGATTTCCAGCGGGGCCTGCGGCCGCTCGGCCACGATGCCCCCCCAGCCCGGGGGGCTCTCGATGAGCACCGGGGCCGGTTCGGTCCCCGCAATCGTCAGGCGCCCCTGCACCCGCAGGATGGCGTCCGCGTCGGCGACGCGGATCAGGGTTCCCGGAGCGATCTCCAGCGCGGCGCCCGCCAGCACCGTCAGCGGGCCCGCCAGATCGACTTCGCCGGACCAGCGCACGGTTCCCTGCAGCGGTCCCGAGGCGTCCGTCACCTTGGCCCCACACCAGGCGCCAGGCAACAGGCAACCCGCCACGGCCAGCATCAGGATCAAGGGATGTTTCGCCATAGATCGCTGCCTCATGGGCTCGCCGCGAATGACTCGGCGGGTTGATCCACCGGCCGAAGGGCGTAGAGGTTGCCGTCGCGGGCCCCGAACAACACCACTTCGCCCCGGGCCCGCGGCGCTCCCTGGATGGCGTCTCCAGCTTTAAACTCGGCCAGCTTGTCGCCGCTCACGGCGGAGAAGACTTCGAGCAGGCCGCCGTTGCCGCCGACCCAGACCCGTCCGTCCCGGACCAGGGGCGTGGCGTAGGAGGGCGCGGCCAGCGCCTTGCGCCAGATCGGGCGGCCGCTGTCGACGGCCAGCTTCCACAGGCTGCCGCCCGCGGTGGCGACAAAGATCCCGTCATCGGCGGCGACCGGGGCGCCGTAGAAGCAGTACTCCTTTAGCGCCTGCTGCCAGCGGATCGTCCCCGTGGGAGCAAAAGCGACCACCCGCCCCGACTTGGTCAGGACCACCGGGCCCGCGTCGGTCAGGGCCGGGGTGGCAAGGACCGGATCGACCAGCGGCACCCTCCACAGCAGGGCGCCGGCCAGGGTCGCGGCGCTCACGCCGCCGCCGGAATCCCCCAGGTAGAACCGCCCGCCGGCCACCGCCGGTGCGGCCCGCAGGGGGGCGTTGCAGCGCATGGCCCAGCGCTGCGCGCCGCTGGCCTTGTCAAGAGCATAGAGAGTACCGTTCCATCCCGGGACCAGCAGCAGATCCTCGTGCACAACCACCGCGCCCTGGCGGTGATCGTCGGCTTTCGAGGGCGGATAGGTGAAGGTCCAGAGCGGTTGGCCGCTATCGCGGTCGAGGGCAAAGGCTTCCCGGCCCCAGGTCTGACCGTAGAGCGCGCGCTCATCGGCCGCCAGTCCGCCGTCGACCACCTCACCCACCCGCTCGGTCCAGCGCACCCGCCCGCGCCCGTCGAGCGCGGCGACGCTGCCATCCCAGGAGGCGACAAAAACCTGGTCATGGTCGATCAGGGGCGGTGCATCGACGAACCCCGCGGTGGCATGGCGCCAGAGACTTTCCAACCGCATGGCGGCGCGCGGCCCGGTATTTTCGACCCAGCCCGGCGCCGGAGCCGGGGAGACGGTGCCGATGGTCTCGTCCTCGCCGCGGTCGTAGATCAGAGAGGCGATCCGGTCCGAATCGCCGGTGCCCCACCAGTTGTTCGCGGGGTGCACCTCGCCGGTGAAAAAATCGCCGAGCCGCAGGTGCTGGCCGTTGTCGTAGAAATTGTTGTGATGGATGAGCGAATCCCGGTCTTTCTCGAACAGAAAGATGCCGGTGTTGTTGTGGCGGATGACGTTGTGCGCCACCTCGACCTGGGAATCGCGAAAATTGATCCCCTTGCCGATATTGTGCTCGATCAGCGAATTGCGGATGGTGAAGCGGGCCTGGCCGAGGCGGGTGCCGTCGATGTTGCCGCGCAGCGTGCAGTCCTCGACCACGCCCTTGCTGAAATGAAAATGCAGGCCGTTGGCCGCGTCGCTGATTTCGCAGAACTGCAGGTGAATTTCGGGGGAGAAGTCGGCGCGCAGCTCGAGCCAGTCGCCGGGCTGGGGGGTCGGTTCGGCGCTGCGCAAGCGGATCGGCGCCGCGCGCGTGCCGCGGGCGATGAGCCGCCCGTCGATCATCAGGGTCGCATCCCCCAGGCCGTCCTGGTCTTGGTCGCGGCGCACGAAGGCGATATCGGTGCCGGGGGCGATGGTCAGGGTGTGGTTCTTGGTCAGGCGCACCACCCCGTCGATCACGATGCGGCCCGACCAGGCGGTGTCTTCGGTCAGCAGCACGTCGCCGAGCCGCATGACCGGCGGTTCGGGCGCGGGCCGCAAGCCGCCGCAGGCGCCGCAGAAAAGAGCCAGAAACAGGGCCAAAAACCTCACCACATCTCTCCCACGGTGATGTCGATGTTCTTCAAGTGGTCGCCGTCTTTGAGCGTCACGGTGTAATCGGGGGTGCCGGCATAGGCCCCTACCAGTTCGCCGGGAGCGGGCTGGCCGCCGATGGAGCTGCGGGCGCCGACATAGTATTTGCCGCCGTAGGGAAAGGAGAGCTGGTAGCGCCCGTCGGCATCGGTGGGCTGGGAGACGAACAGCGGACGATTGAGCATCTGCGGGTCTTCGTAGAGCATGACCCGCATCCCCGCCACCGGCTGGCCCTGCTGATCGACCACCCGTCCTTCGATGCTGTTTTGACCGAACAGACTCGCCTGCAGCCGGTCGACCTTTTCCGGAACCTCCAGCAGCGGGATGGCGACTTTTTTGACCTCCCCGTCCCCGATCCGCAGCGGATTGCCGTGCCAGTAGCCGACGAAATCACCGGCCTGGAGCGGACCGACCGCCCCCGGCTGCCGGCGCTTGCGCACCACCAGATAGTAGGTGCCCGCCGGCAGCTCCCCGGCGAAAAGACCGTTCTCCCCGGTGGGGCCGAGGATGCCGTAACCCATCCCCTTGAAATGACTGGAGGGGTCGAGATAGACGTAGATCAGGGCGCCGGCCACCGGCTTGCCCTCGACCAGAACCTGACCGATGAGCCCCTGGTCGAACCCGGGTTTCTCCGTGAAGGAGGCTTCGCCCTCGCGCACCAGGCCGAGGTTGACCTGCTGCAGACCGTCCTGCGGAACCCGCACCGGGTTGCGCCCGTAAAAACAGAACCAGCCGCCGCCCCGGGCGACCAGGTAATATTCGCCGTCGGCGGGCAGCTCGAGGCGAAACCGGCCGTCGTCCCCGGTCGGATTCGAGCGATAGGGAGGTTCGCCGGCAAGGGCAAGGCTATTCACCGGCCAGGCGCCGACCCGCACCCCGGCCTCGCCTTTCTTGTCGGCCGCGGCGACCTTGCCGGAAACCACCGGGGCAGCGAACGCCGCGGAGGCAAAGGCGAGGAAAACGAAAAGGAGCAGCGGAAAGACGAAGCGAAAAAAGACGTCACGCATGAATATTCTCCGAAAAACTGGCAGAAAGCCGTCATACCCCGACCGGCGGGCGACGAAACTCCATCAGGCCAGCAACTGGTAGACCCAGCCGAGAAGGACCGAAAAAATCAGGCCGACGGAGACGAAAACCAGCACCACCCGCCGATGAAACATGCCCCACAGGGCAAGGATGGCGGGAATGCTGGTCACCGGTCCGGCCATGAGCAGGGTCAGGGCGGCGCCGTGATCGATGCCGCGCTGCAACAGCCCGGCGAGAATGGGGATGATGGGAATCTGGTTGGTCGGCAGCGGCAGCCCGATGAAGGCGGCGGCCACCAGCGACTGCAGGCTCGGCTGACCGATCAGAACGGTGATCCAGGAGATGGGGACGAAGGTCACCAGCAGGGCCTCGAGGACGATCGCCAGCAACAGGTACTTGCCGGTAAAGAGAGCGGCATCGAGGGTGCGGTCGAAGATGAAGCGCAGGCGGCTGGCGCGCGGCGTGATCGACATGGTTTTCACGTCGATGCCGTGCTCGCGGCCGATCTCATGGGCGCTGGCCAGGGTGCCGTCGACGCGATAGACCGGCTTGATCCGCACCAGGTCGCCGGCGAGATACCCGCGCCGCACCAGAATCCAGGTCACCAGGCCGGCAGCGAGACCGAGCACGCCCGAGCCGATCACCTTCCACAGCGCCCAGTCGGGTCCCAGGCCGCGCCAGGTGAGCAGCAGCGCGTCGGGGCCCATGGTCGGCGAGGTCGCCAGCAGCGCCATCAGCGGAGGCAGCGGGGTGCCCATCAGCGCCAGGGAAATGGCGATCGGCAGAATGCCGCAGGCGCACAGGGGCGAAACCATCCCGACGCCGATGGCGATCAGGATCCCCCAGATGCCGGCCCGGTTGACCGCGTTGCGGATCTTCAGATCGAGCTTGTAGCCCTTGATCACCCCCACCAGCACGCAGGCGAGGAGGAAGAACCACCACATGCGCGAGATTTCCAGGAGAATGACGTTCCAGATCTGCTGCAGGGCCGAATCAGGCATGATGCTCCGTTATCAGGTCTTCGTCGCGAAACTCCCGAATGACGAACAGGTCCGCTTCGGGCAGGGTGCGCAGGCGCTGTAAGAGATCGGCGAGAAACCGGTCTTTTTCACGGCTGCGCCGTTCGAGCTCGGCGGCGGGGAGTCCCTCCCGTTCGCGTTCCAGCGCCTCGTCCAGCCGGCGGTAGTCCCAGGCCAGATCGAGGGTCTCGCGCCGCAGAGCCACCTCGAGGCGGCAGCCGCTGGCAATCTCGGTGGCAATCAGGGCATGGCGACCGCCCTCGCGCACCTCCAGGGTACCGTCCTCCTCGCGGCAGCCGGTGGCCACGGCGACGCCCTCGACCGCGCAGGTGCGCAGCAGGTATCGCGCCTGCAGCCGACCCGGCGCAAGACGTCGCCGCGCGGCAAACCCCATGCGCCCGCCGAGGGTGCTCATCGGGCAGTAATGCCCGTGAACCCTGCGGATTTCGTCAAAAAGACTCAGCGGCGGCAGATCCGCCATTTCGGCTCTGGTCATACCCAATCCAGCCGCGCCCGGTGAGAAGGAGAAACGGCCCAAAACAACCTCGTGAATCAAAACTCGTAATGGTGCGGGCAGTCCATCTCCCGGATCCGGTGATATTTGGCGGTCATGTCGGGGGTCAGAAAACGACGGACCTCCCTGAGCGCCTTCTCGAAGTGCGCCATGGTCACCACGGTGGCGTCTTCCTTGATGGCGTTGACCGTGGCGCGTTTGCACAGGCTCTCGATGTCCCAGCCGACATAGCCTTCCGCATCCTCCGCCAGCCGGCGCCGGTCGATGCCCGGGGCGAGGTTCGGCATCCGGTCCATGTAGATGTCGAGCATGCCGAGACGATCCTCGGCGTTGGGGGGGTGGACGAAAACTTTGCGGTTGTAGCGCTTTTTCTCTTTGATCAGGGCCTGGTCGACGGTGTCGATGCGATAGCACGAGCCCATCAGCGCCACCCCCGGCACCTGGTTGATGCGATCGACCTGCTCGATGAACAGGGTGGTCAGTTCCTTGTCGGCGAAGGTCGGAGGAATCGCCCGGAAGTTGCCCGCCCCCCACTCGTAGTCGCAACCGGCGCGGGGTGCGAGCCACTCGCAGTCGGAGATGAAGAGGACGCAGGGCGCCTCGTGAACGGCGCAGTCGAAGGCCTCGACCAGCTCCGGCCCCTTGCCGAGCATCTCCTGGCCCGAGATGTAGACGAAGGAGACGCCGGCTTCCTTGGCGCAGGCCTCGGCGAGCATGGTGATGCCGGTGCCGAGCGGCCCCCACATCATGACGCCGGCGGGCAGGCCGAGGTTGTGCTGGAGGATCAGTTCGGGCTTTTTCAGCGGCAGGCAGACCATCTCCTTGAGGGTTTCCTTGACGTCGGCATAACCGCCGATGTCATCCCAGGAAAGAACCGGGTCGCGGACTTCGTAAAAGATGTTGTTCAATTTGCGGTGCATGAAATGTGCGCTTCCTTTCAGCGTGCTCGGGCAAGCCTGGTTCAGGCCGAAAACCTGCCCTGCAAGAGTGCAGATTTAGCAACTTACATGCCACCCGGACGGGACCCTCAAGACCGCCAGACGCTGCCGGCAGGCGGTGGCGCTGCTCAGAGTTCGTTGAGCAGACGATAGATCTGCTGCTCCAGCTCCCACACCTGCGCGGCCTGATCGGCTTCGCCCTGCTCTTCCAGCAGCAGGCGGGCGCGATCGAGCTGGGAGTGACTCTTGAGCAGCACCGGCGTCAGTTTGTTTTCAAGCTGAATGCGGGGAATTTCCCCCACCTGCTCGTGAAATTCGCCGAGGCCTTCCGTGGCGGCATCGAGCAGCCGCTGGGGTTTGCCCGCCTCCCCTTCGTGCCCCGCCGCGAGCTTGCGTGAAAAAACTGCCACCTCATCGACCAGCAGGCGGTAGCGCTCCGATATCGTCATCATGGTTTTTATCTCCCTGGGTCATGGAATGTTCTCTGCGGCACGCACGGAACTTTCAATGATAGGAAAAAGCAGGCTGCGCTGGCAATCAAAAAGAGGGAAAAGGATTGACTTGGCCCAGACCGGATGATAGCTTGATTTTTCTGAAATTCAGATCGACACAAGTGAATAGAACGCCCTAGGGGAGTGGAAACTGAGAGTTCCGTCGCCAGCCCGACGACGGAAGACCCTTGGAACCTGATCCGGCTCAAACCGGCGGAGGGAAGCGGCGTCGACTGCAGATCGAAACGAACTCTGCAGAGGCCGCTTTTACGCGGCCTTTTTCCGTTTACGCCTCGCTTTTTCACGGAATGACCTCCCCGCCGCACCTCCCCGCCCCCCGGGCGCCCTGCCGATTCCGGCAACCACACTTTCGGGCCCGACATTTTTCGGTCAGCATGGACATCTGGATCAACGAACGGCGCCGCTCCCTCCCCGCGCAAACCACTCTTTACTCCGTGCGCGAGAGGTTCAAAAACGACGCCGACATCCTCATCGTCAACGGCCACCCGGCGCAGCAGGACCAGGAACTCCGCCCCGGAGACCGGGTGGTGCTGATCCGCCGGGGAGAGAAACCGTCCGCCGATGAGATCGAGGCGCTGATGGCCGCCCGCCATACGCCCGGCGTGCACCAGAGGGTGAAGCGGGCCTGCGTCGGCATCGCCGGCGTCGGAGGGCTCGGCTCGACGGTCGCCATCGCCCTGGCGCGCATCGGCGTCGGCCGGCTGATCGTCGCCGATTTCGACGTGGTCGAGCCTTCGAACCTCAACCGGCAGCAGTTTTTCGTCGACCAGATCGGCCAGCCCAAGGTCGAGGCGCTCAAGGAGACCCTGGGGCGTATCAACCCCTGCGTGGCGGTGACGGCGTTTCACGGCCGCCTGACCCCCGCCAACATCCCCCGGATCTTCGCCGAGGCCGAGATTCTGGTCGAGGCCTTCGACGTCGCCGAACAAAAGGCGATGCTGGTCGAAACCTTCCGCCGCCACTTCCCCGAGCGCTCGCTGGTGGCGGCCTCGGGGCTGGCCGGCTACCACCCGTCCAATTCGGTGGTGACCCGGCGGGCGGGCGCGCGCCTGGTGCTGGTCGGCGATGGCGAACATGCCGCCCGGCCGGGTGAAGGGTTGATGGCGCCGCGGGTCGGTATCGCCGCCCACCACCAGGCCAATGCCGTGCTTCGCCTGCTGCTGGGCGAAGAACCCGGCTGAAACGCGAAAGAGGACGACAAACGATGAAAATTACCGTCAACGGCCAATTGCGGGACATCGTCGGCAGTCCGACCGTCGCCGACTATCTCGAACAGCTCGGGCTCGACCCCGAGCGGATGGCGATCGAGCGCAACCGCGCCATCGTGCCCCGCGAAGCCTTCGCCGCCACCCGGCTTGCCGAAGGCGACCAGCTCGAAATCATCCAGTTCGTCGGCGGCGGCTGATCGCCCGGCCCCCGACGTCATTACCTCGCGAGGTTACACCATGGACAACCTGATCATCGCCGGACGCACTTTTTCCTCCCGCCTGCTGGTCGGAACCGGCAAATTCGCCTCCACCGCGGCCATGGTAGCGGCCATGGAGGGTTCCGGCTGCGACATCGTGACCGTGGCCCTGCGCCGGGTCGACATCGACAACCCCGGCGACAGCATGCTGCGCCACATCGACCGCGCGCGCTACCTGCTGCTGCCCAACACCAGCGGCGCCCGCGACGCCGAAGAGGCGGTGCGCCTGGCGCGGCTGGCCCGTGCCGCCGGGTGCGAGCCCTGGGTCAAGCTCGAGGTTACCCCCGACCCCTACTATCTTCTGCCCGACCCCATCGAGACCCTGAAGGCCGCGGAGATTCTGGTCAAGGAAGGCTTCGTCGTCCTTCCCTACATCAACGCCGACCCGGTGCTGGCCAAGCACCTGCAGGAGGCGGGTACCGCCACGGTGATGCCGCTCGGCGCCCCCATCGGCACCAACCGCGGGCTGCGCACCCGCGACCAGATCGGTATCATCATCGAGCAGGCGATCGTGCCGGTGGTGGTCGATGCCGGCCTGGGCGCCCCTTCCCACGCGGCCGAGGCGATGGAGCTGGGCGCCGACGCCGTGCTGGTCAACACCGCCCTGGCGGTTTCGCCCAACCCCGGGGCCATGGGAGCGGCTTTCAAAAAGGGGGTCGAAGCCGGCCGCGAAGCCTACCGCGCCGGTCTCGGCGCGCAGCAGGACAAGGCCGAGGCGTCAAGCCCGCTGACCGGGTTTCTGCGGGACTGAAGCCAAAAAGCGTCTCGCGCCCGTTGGCTTCGCTCACTCAAACTCACAGAGAACGCGGAGAAAAGACTTTTACCTGAATCCGTGGGTAAGCGGCGGATAAAGAGTGCAAGTGCTTGGATTGTTTCCCTCTGAATTTCTCTGTTCTCTGTGCGCTCGAGCGACTGCAAGGAGCGGGCGAGAGACCGCCTTTAAGGGTTGGATCATCATGAGCTTTCTCGAAACTCTCGATCAGTACGACATCCGCCGGGTCGAAGACGCCATCGCCGGCAAGACCGACGGCGACGTGGAGCGCGCCCTGGCGGCGGAGCGATTGCAGCCCGACGATTTCATGGCGCTACTCTCGCCGGCCGCGGTGCCGCACCTGGAAACCATTGCCCAGCGGGCCCACCGGCTCACTGTGCAGCGCTTCGGGCGCAACATCTTGCTCTATGCGCCGCTCTACATGTCCAACGTCTGCAACAACGGCTGCGTCTATTGCGGTTTCAACGCCCACAACCCGGCCCCGCGCCGCACCCTGACCCTCGATGAGGTCGAGCGCGAGGCGCGCTACCTGCACGGCCAGGGTTTTCGCCACCTCCTGCTGCTGACCGGGGAAACCACCAAGGGCGCCGACGAGGACTACATCGCCGCGGCGGCGCAGCGCATCAAGCCGCTGTTCTCCTCCATCGGCATCGAGGTCTTCCCGATGGAAACCGCGGGCTACCAGCACATGGTGGCGGCCGGCATCGACGCGCTGACCATTTACCAGGAAACCTACGATCGCCAGCTTTACGAAAAGCTCCACCCCTTCGGCAGGAAGCGCGACTTCAACTGGCGCCTCGCCACCCCCGAGCGCGGCGGCGCGGCGGGCCTGCGCCGCATCGGCATCGGCGCCCTGCTCGGCCTCGGCGATTTTCGCGGCGAAGGCTTCTTCACCGGCCTTCACGCCCTGCACCTGAGCCGCCACCACTGGCGCACCCAGGTCACGGTCTCTTTTCCGCGCATGCGGCCCGCCGAGGGCGCTTTTCCGCCGCCGTGCCCGGTCTCCGACCGCGACCTGGTCCAGTTGATCTGCGCCATCCGGCTACTGCTGCCCGACGCCGGGCTGATCCTGTCCACTCGCGAGAGCGCCCGGTTGCGCGACAACCTGATGCCGCTGGGCATCACCCAGATGAGCGCCGGCTCCTGCACCGCCCCCGGCGGCTACGGCGAAGACAAGGGCCAGACCGAGCAGTTCGCCATCGACGACGATCGCAGCCCGGAGGTCGTCGCCCGCACCATCCGCGCCAAGGGCTACGAGGCGGTATGGAAAGACTGGGACGCGGCCTTCCTGCACCGGGCGTCCTGATCGGTGGCCCCGCTGCCCGTCGATTTTTCCCTGTACCTGATCAGCGACCGGCACGCCCTGCCGCCGGGGCGCGCCCTCGAAGCCACGGTGCGCGCCGCCTGCCAGGGCGGGGCACGTGCCGTTCAACTGCGCGAAAAAGATCTGAGCGCCCGCGAGCTCTTTTCCCTGGCTCGCCGCCTGCGGGAGCTCACCGACGAGTTCGGAGCGCGCCTGCTGATCAACGACCGCATCGATGTGGCCCTGGCGGCAGACGCCGACGGCGTTCATCTCGGCGGCCGCTCCCTGCCCGTGGCCGTTGCCCGCACCCTGCTCGGCCCCGACAAGCTGATCGGCGTCTCCACCCACCATGAGCCCGAGCTCGCCGCCGCCCACCGCGACGGCGCCGATTTCGCCACCTTCGGCCCGGTCTTCGCCACCCCCTCCAAAGCGGCCTTCGGCCCCCCCCAGGGCCTCGCCGCCCTGCGCTCGGCCTGTGCCGTCTCGCCCCTGCCGGTCTTCGCCCTGGGCGGCATCACCACGGACAACCTGGCGGCGGCGATGGCGGCCGGCGCCCACGGCGTCGCCCTGATCCGTTCCGTCGTCGGCGCCCCGGATCCGGCAACCGCCTGCCACGCCATCCTCGCCCGCCTCGCTCCCCACAAAAAATAACGTCGGGCCTTGCCGGGCGCCTTTTCTCTTCTAAACTTTAACAGCACAGTATTCTTGGTTATTTACCTTTTTCCGGGCGCTGCCGGCCCTGGCTGCAGCCCCGATCGAAGGCGGGACCCCGCATGGACATCACCCTCGTCCTGCTCATATTGGCAGTCGCCATTCTCCTCTTCGCCACCGAGTGGATCCGCATGGATCTGGTCAGTCTGATGGTGCTGCTGTCGCTGGGGCTGACCGGTCTGGTCTCGACGGAAGAGGCCTTCTCCGGCTTCAGCAATCCGGCCGTCATCACCGTGGCCGCCATGTTCATCATCAGCGCCGGGCTCTCCAATACCGGCGCCCTCGGCCCGGTGGGCGAGCGCCTGATCCGGCTGGCGGGCAACAGCGAAGCGCGCATGATCGCCGCGATCATGCTCACCGCCGCTTTTTTTTCGGCCTTCGTCAACAACATCGGCGCCACCGCCATGCTCATGCCGCTGGTGGTCTCGATGGCGCACAAGGCGCACACCAGCCCGTCGAAACTCCTCATTCCCCTGGCCTTCGGCTCGCTGCTCGGCGGGGTCTGCACCCTGATCGGCACCCCGCCCAACATCCTGATGAACGAGCTGCTGCAGGAGTACGCCGGGCAGAGCTTCACCATGTTCGACTTCACCCCGGTCGGCCTTGCCGCTTTGACCCTGGGCACCGCCTACATGGTTCTGGCCGGTCGTCATCTGCTCCCCCAGCGCAAGGCCGGAACCCTCACCGAGGCCTATCAGGTCAAGGAGTACATTACCGAGGTCGAGATTCTCGAGGACTCGCCCGTGGCCGACGGCACCATCGCCCAGAGCGGCCTGGAAGAGGAGTTCAACATCAAGGTGCGCGCGATCCTGCGCGGCAAGACGAAATACCCCTTTCCGCGCCGCAACCGGAAGATCCATGCCGGCGATATCCTTTTTCTCGAGGGTAACCCCGATGCGCTGCTCAACCTGCGCAAGAAAAAGGGCCTGGAAGTGGTGCCCGAACGGGACAATCCCCTGCAGGTGGACACCAAGAAAGAGGAACTGGTGGTGGTGGAGGCGAGCCTCACTCCGACCAGCGAAATGGTGGGAAAAACCTTGCGGGATATGCGTTTTGCCGACACCCACGGCCTGACGGTGCTGGCGATCTGGCGCCAGGGCGGACCGGTGGTGAAAAAGGTCGATCACGTCGAACTGCGCTTCGGCGACGTCCTGCTCATTCAGGGGCCGGAAGAAAAGATCATTCACCTGGGCAAAGAGCACGACTTTCTGCTGCTCGGCGGCGTCTATCCCTCACCCTACCGGCCGCAGAAAGCCCCCATCGCCATCGGCACCCTGATCGTCGTGGTGCTGCTGGCCGCCCTGGGAATTCTGCCGATCATGCTTTCGGCCACCATCGGCGCCCTGGTCATGGTTCTGGCACGCTGCCTCACCCCCAAGGAGGCCTACGAGAGCATCGACTGGTCGATCATCATCCTGATCGCCGGCACCCTGCCCCTGGGGCTGGCGATGGAGCACAGCGGCGCCGCGCGCTTTCTGGCCGATCTGATCATCACCGGAGTCGGGCCCTTCGGGCCGTGGATCGTTCTCGGGGCGGTCTTTCTGTTGACCTTTACCCTGACCGAGATCATGAGCCATGCCGCGGCGGCGGTTCTCATCGCCCCCATCGCCTACAACACCGCCATCGACCTGGCGGTAAGCCCCAAACCGTTCTTCATGGCGGTGGCCATCGCCGCCTCCTCCTGCTTCATGACCCCGATCAGCCACCAGTCCAACGCCCTGGTCATGGGCCCAGGGGGCTATCGTTTCTTCGATTACACCAGGGTCGGCACCCCGCTGAACCTGCTGATCTGGATCGCCGCCACCGCCTTGATTCCCATTTTCTTCCCCTTCTGACCCCCCACGGCGATTCTCACCGAGCAACAGCATATCCACCTTGAGCCCGCAGGAGGAAAGCAGCCATGTCCGCACTCGAAGGGAAAAAAGCCCCTGATTTCCAATTGCAGGGAAGCGACGGAAAAACCCACGCGCTCAAAGATGATGCACTCGCAAAAAGCAGTAGCTGGTTAACCAGCTACTGCTTTTTGCGAGTGCATCAATTTTCAGGCATTAAATTTGTATTATCTTCACGGAATCAACCGGCCCTAAGAAACGGGAGCCGTTGGCTGGCTGGGCATCGCCCGGGTCAACGACGGACTGAGCGAGGCGACCCGGGTGCGCCTTCCCAGCATCGAAGCGCTGGGGCAGATCCTCGAGACCCAGGCGGCGATCAAGGCCGAAGAGCGCACCATGCTCATTCCCACCCTCTCCCACGGTGAGCGCGAAGCGTCGGTGCAGCGCCAGGCCCGCTATTGGGAGGATGCCGAAAAGAGTTTTGCGGCTTACGAAAAAATCGCCAAAAGCCCGGCGGAGGAAGAACTCTGGCAAAACCTCAAGAACGCATGGACGCTTTGGCGCGAACAGAACCTAAGCGTGATCGACACCGTCCTGCTGGTGAAAAACGAAAATGTTGCCGATTTGCAGTACCTGTTCGTCGCCCGTCAGCTGGATCACCAGAACTGGGTGGAGAATCTCGGGCGCGCGGTCTATGCCGGAAAACCCTTCACCTACGAACTCGATCCGCAAAATTGCGCCATGGGACGCTGGCTGAACTCCTTTCACAGCGAGCATCCCGACCTGCAGAACACCATGGATCTGATGCATGCCCCCCACCGCTCGCTGCATCAAGCCGGGGCGCGGATCAACGGCCTCCTGCTCCAGGGCGACCGGGAGAGCGCCATCGCGCAGTTCGAAAGCGCGATTCGACCCATCCTCAAAGAGATCCTCGACAATTTCGAATTCGCGCATCTGATCGTGGCCTCGGATCTGAGCCTGTTGGGCAATGCGGCGAAAATCACCTTCGGCCCCAGCGAAGAGGCGTTTACCGAGGTCAAAACCCAGTTGGAAAAACTGGTTGCAACCAGCCGCGGGCTGGCCGAGCAAAGTCAGGTCGAGGCCGCCGCCATCGCCACAACCAGCCAATTGACCGCCGCCCCGCGCGGTCAAGGAGAAAGATCCCCAGGTGCTGATCGCCTGGGACGACGCCCTGGGCGTCAACATCGGCATCGTCGACAAGCAGCACAAAAAGCTGGTCGAGATGGTCAACCAGCTCTACAAGGCGATGAAGACCGGTCAGGGCAACAGCATGATGGGCGCCATTTTTCTCGACCTGATCGACTACACCGCCAACCACTTCGCCACCGAAGAGAAATTCATGCAGGCCAAGAATTATCCCGGCTTCGAGGAACACAAGAAAGAGCACGAAAATCTCGTGGCGCGGGTTCTCGAACTCAAGAGCAAGTTCGAAAAGGGCGAAAAGGTCTTTTCCTCCGATGTCTTCAACTTTCTCAAAGGCTGGCTGATCAACCACATCCAGGGGACGGACCAGAAATACGGACCCTACCTAAACCAGCACGGCATCTACTGAGCCGCCTCGTCCAGACCGAGCCAAAAAACGCCCGAATCCATCGATTGGATCGGGCGTTTTTTTCGGTTGTGTCACCCCAAAGAAGGTTCAAGACTCTGCCTCGCGCGACACCTTGACCTGGGTTATGGGGTCTGTTTTTTTCGCGCCGAACCTCTCGAATCAGAACCGCTCTTCGCGGTAATCGGGAATCTCGTCGTACCAGTCGGGGTCGCGCCGCGCTGAGGCCAGGGCCATCGCGACCTCGGCGATGATCTTGTCGCGGTCCTTGGGATAGCTGCCGGCCAGCTCGAGAAAATTGGAGACATGGTTGGAGCGCAGGATGGTGCGCCGGGGCGCGAGATGGCGCACCAACTCCAGCGTCTCTTCGAGAATGCCGCCGCGGGTCAGGGGCGTGACCGCGCGGAAGAAATCGTCGTTGTGACGGTGAAACAGGGTGAGGAGGGAGAAATACTCGGGCGCAACCCGGTTGACCCAGGCCGCGGTGGCGCGGGCGTGCTCCCGGCTGCGCTCGCGCCCGGCGAGACCGAGAATGGCGGTCACCGACAACTTCATCCCCGCCGCCTGGGCCGGCCGGCAGCGCTCCTCCATCTCCCCGGCGGAAAACCCTTTCTTCACCGCGGCCAGGGTGGCGTCGTCGCCGCTTTCCAGCCCGAAGTAGAGAATCCGCAGCCTGTTCTCCCGCAACTGCTGCAGATCGGCCGCCGACTTGGTGCCCAGGCTGTTGGGCGAGGCGTAAGCCCCCACCCGGTTGAGGGCGGGAAAGGCCCGCTGGAGGGCGGCGAGAATTTCGCGCAGCCCCGCCTGGGGATAGACCAGCGCGTCGCCGTCGGCGAGAAAGACCCGCTGCACCCGGTCGCGGTGAGAGCGCGGCACCTTTTCGATCTCGGCGAGAATCTCCGCGACCGACCGCACCCGAAACGCCTTGGTCTTTGTACATGCCGCAGAAGGTGCAGCCGTTCTGCGAGCAGCCGTAGGTGATCTGAAAGATCAGCGAGCGCGCCTCGGAAGGCGGCCGATAGAGCGGTTCGTCGTAGTCGAAATACCAGAACATCACTTTTCTCCCAGTCGCTCGATGGCGCGCAGGTGCATGCGCGCCTCGGTTCTGGTGGCCTCGCTGCGCGCCGTCTCCAGGGCCTGCAGAAAATACTGGTAGGCGCTGGTGATCTGGCGGCTGTGGCGCAGCAGCGATCTGCCGGCACCGAGAAACGCCCGGTCGATGCAGAAATCGTCGGGCCGCTCGGCGATGAAGCGGCGGAATACCGGCAGGGCCAGATCGTCGCGCCCCTGCTCGAGCAGATAGTCGCCGACGGCGATGACATCCTCCGACTCCACGCTCTGACGGTCGCGGCGCTGCTCCATCCGCAGAAAAAGCGCCGCGGCCTGCCGCGGGCGGTCGTTGCGCAGGTGGTGATGGACCAGGGCGGCGGGATTGAGCAGCGATGCGCCCTGCGGGTCCGGGGCGGACTCCTCGGCCTGAAATTTCCGTTCGGCGCGCCAGAGCTTCAGGCGGGGCAGGCGCTCCAGCCCCCAGGCCAGCCCGAGCCCCCCGACAAACCCGCCGATGTGGGCGCCGTGGGCCACCCCTCCCCCCCCGGCGCCGCCGGCCGAAAACAGAAACGGCAGCACGTTGTCGATCACCAGGTAGAAGCCGAGCACCAGGCGCGAGGGGATCATGAAGGTGTTCATGATGAAGGGAAAGAGAAACACGAACACCTTGACGGTGTTGCGGGGAAACCACAGGAAATAACACCCCAGCACCCCGGAGATGGCCCCCGAGGCCCCGACCAGCGGGGTCTCCGAGCCGGGCACGAACATCGCGAAAAAGAGGGTGGCGACGACCCCGGTGGCGAGATAGCCGAGCAGGTAGCCCCCATGACCGAGACGGTGTTCGACGTTGTCGCCGAAGATAAAGAGAAAGAGCATGTTGCCGATCAGGTGCATCCAGCCGCCGTGGAGGAAAAGCGAACTGAACAGAGTCAGCGGCGAGGGGTCGGCGGGCCGGTAGCCGTATTTGAAAACGAACAGGTCGTAGGCGCTGAGCTGCTCGAGGATGGCCTGGGCCGGCACCGGTCCGCGCGCCCCGAGATATTGCAGGTATTGGAGCAGAACCGGATCGTTGAGATCGGGCGGCGCCGCGATCAGCGGTAGCGAGACCAGCAGCCAGACCGCCACGTTGGCAGCGATCAGCAGATAGTTGGCGTAAGGGGTGGAGCGGGGGTTGGGGTAGTCGCCGACGGGCAGAAACATGCAGCGATCCTTTCAGGGGAGTCTCCGGCGCAGACTGCCAGCATATCACAGCGGGTCGGGCCCTCCCACCCCGGAAGCGGGGAGTTTTTACTTCATTTACGCCAGACCGATGGTAAAATTAAACCTGAATCCGTGGGTAAGCGGCGGATAAAGAGTGCAAGTGCTTGGATTGAATAAGCGTTTCAAAAATCTGAGCTGCACCCATAGGTTCAGCGGCGATTTTTGGGACACTTAGGCAATTCAATGACTTGTGCTATTTGCCGTCGAGTACTCACGGATTCAGGTTAAAGCAATGCGACTTATTGGGACGACTCTGACGTTCCCCATGTCATTTCACTGACTCAAGGAGAGATTCCCGCCATGCTGATGGTACGCCTGCAGGAGAGCAACCGCAATTTCCCGGTCGGAAAAATCATTTGCCTCGGCCGCAACTACGCCGAACACATCAAGGAGCTCGGCAACGAGGCGCCGGAGGAACCGATCATCTTTCTCAAGCCGGCCACCAGCCTCATCCGTGCCGGCGAGACGATCGTCATCCCGCCCTATTCGAAAGACTGCCACCACGAGGTAGAACTCGCGGTGCTGATCGGTCAATACGGCAAGAACATTCCCGCGGACAAGGCCATGGATTTTGTCGCCGGCTACGGCATCGCTCTCGACATGACCTTGCGCGACGTCCAGAGCCGCCTCAAGCAGAAAGGCCTGCCGTGGGAGATTGCCAAGGGCTTCGACACCTCCTGCCCGGTCTCGGATTTCGCCCCCAGGGCGGCCATCGACGACCCCCATCATCTCGGCATCCGCCTGCGGGTCAACGACGAACTGCGTCAGGACGGCAGCACCGCCCAGATGATCCACCGCATCCCCGACATCATCGCGCATGTCTCGCGCATCTTCACCTTGGAGGTCGGCGACATCCTGCTCACCGGCACCCCCGCGGGGGTCGGCCCGGTGAAGAGCGGCGACCGGCTGCAGGCCGAGATCGACAACATCGGCACTTTGAAGGTTTACGTTCAATGAATCGAAAACGTCTTGCGATCATCGGCACCGGCGCCATCGGGCAAAGCGTGGCGAGCCTGCTCAACGATGCCGGTTACGAGATCTGCGCCATCGTCGGCCGCAGCCAGGAGCGCGCGGTGGCCGCCGCCCGCTTTGCCGGCTGCCGCCAGGCGGCCACCACCGACCTGCACCGGGTCAGGGACACCGACATCATCTTTCTCGCCATCTCCGACGACCAGGTCGGCCCGCTGGCGGCCCAGCTGCGCACGGAGGTCAAACCGGCGCCGGGAACGGTGCTGGTCCACTTCAGCGGCATCCACCGCGCCGACATCATGCTCGGCGACGATGCGGCGGATCTCAGGGGCCTGTCCCTGCACCCCCTGCAGTCTTTTCCCGACGAGGTGGTGGGCGTGCGCGCGCTCCCGGGCAGCCCCTTTGCCATGGAGGGCGAGGACGACCTCATGCCGCTGGCCGAGGAGCTGGTCGGCGCCATGGGGGGCATTCCCTTTCGCATCGAGGGGGCGCAGAAGCCCCTGTACCATGCGGCGGCCTGCGTCGCCTCCAACTATATGGTGACCTTGATCAGCGTCGCCCGCGACCTCATGGCCGCCTGCGGCTTTTCCGAAATCGTGGCGTTTCGTCTGCTGACGTCCCTGATGAAGGACACCGGAAAAAACCTGGCCGCCCTCGGTCCCGAGCACGCCCTGACCGGTCCGATTTCCCGCGGCGACCTCCGCACGGTGGAAAAACACCTGCGCGCCCTGAGCGAACTGCCCGGGGACGTGGAACAGATTTACCGGGTGATGGGAAGAAAGACGGTGGAGCTCGCCCGCCGCAAGGGAACCCTGGACCAGGACGCCGCCCGGGCCATCCTCAAGCTGCTGGCGGACGACTGAAGCGCGGAGGCCGCGGCGTTCAGGGCGGCGTGCTGCCGGCCGCGCGCCGCAGGCGGTTGGTGAGATGATGAGCCAGCCGGGTCGGTTCGGGCAGGCGGTAGCGGCGGCAGCAGGCCAGAGCCAGGTCGGCGGCGGTTTCGCAGCCGAGGCGGTGGCCGGGTGAGATGTAGAGAGGCTTGACCCGGGCGCGGCTGGTCAGCACCGTGCCGATGACTTCGTCTCCGTCCCGCAACTCAGCGCGATCGCCCTTGTTCCCCCCGGGTTGTTCATGGTCGCCGCACAAGCGGCTCTTGGCGCAGCCGATGGTCGGCCGGTCGAGCCACAGCCCCAGGTGGCTGGCGATGCCGAGGCGGCGCGGATGGGCAATGCCCTGGCCATCGACCAGCACCAGGTCGGGCACGAGTTGCAGCCGGCGAAAGGCGTCGAGCACCACCGGCAGTTCGCGAAAGGAAAGCAGGCCCGGAATATAAGGAAAATCGACCCGTCCCCGGGCCGTGGCTTCGACCAACGGCTCCAGTTCCGGAAAACTCAGGACCACGATCCCGGCAAAGAATTCCCTCCCCCACTTCTCGTAAGAGACATCGACCCCGGCCACGGTGGCAACCGACCGGGGCAGGCGGTCCTGCACCTCGACCGATGCGGCCAGCCGCTTCTGCAGGGCGACCGCGTCCTTGGGCGTCAGATCCCAGCGGTGCAGGTCGGGAAAATCCATCGCGATGCTTTTCTCCTACAGGCTGCAGCGCAGCGTCTTGCGGCCATCCTCGAACAGAACTTCCATCTTGTTCGGTTTGATCGTCGCCAGCACCACGCCGAGACCAAAGGTGGGGTGCGTGATCACCTGCTGGGCGCGAAATGGTGCATCCATACTGTAGGGCGCCGCCGCGGCGCCTTCGTGCTTGCGGGTGAGCTGCTCCCACTGTTCGCGATCGGCACTGCGCGACGATGCCGAGGGCTTGTCGCTGACGCGGCGGCCGGCCGCGGCCCGCGCCGGCCGGGCGGTTTTTTCCGCCTTCGGCGGGCGATGCCTGTGCACCCCCTGGCAGGTGTTGCACTGGACTTTAATCACTTCGTCTTCGATCATGGCGACGACAATGTGGTTGGTGAGCATGCCGCACTTGGTGCACTGGGATTCGATATGACCGCCGACGGTGGGCTTCTTTAAGGAACTCATGGGTCTCCAGAACGTCAAAAGAAAAGTATGGATGTCGGGAAAAAACAACTTGCCCCCGATTGTCCAGAGCAACAAAGCGGGGGCAGGGGTCCATTTTTTACCATTGCCTCTCCGGTGCCGTCAAGAGGAGAACCGGGCGAAAAAAAGGCCGCCCCCTGCGGAGCGGCCCTGAGCGCAAAACATCGAAAAACAACGGAATGTTACCGGTTGCGAATCGCGGCGTGGGCGGCCGCCAGCCGGGCGATGGGCACCCGGAAGGGGGAGCAGGAGACGTAATCGAGGCCGATTTTATGGCAGAAGATGACGCTCTCGGGGTCGCCGCCGTGCTCGCCGCAGATACCGAGCTTGATGTCGGGACGGGCCTGACGGCCCTTGGCGCATCCCATCTGCACCAGCTGGCCGACGCCGCTCTGATCGAGGGTGACGAAGGGGTCGTTGGGCAGGATGTCCTTCTCCACGTAGAGGGGCAGGAACTTGCCGGCGTCGTCGCGCGACAGACCGAAGGTGGTCTGGGTCAGGTCGTTGGTGCCGAAGGAGAAGAAATCGGCCTCGACGGCGACCTCGTCGGCGGTCAGGGCGGCGCGCGGCAACTCGATCATAGTGCCGATCAGGTACTCGACCTGCACCCCGTAGCGGCCGATGACCTCTTCGGCCACCCGCACCGCGTTGGCACGCATGATCTGAAGCTCCTTCACGTGGCCGACCAGGGGAATCATGATTTCGGGCACGATCTGGTAGCCCTCTTCCTTGATCAGCTCGCAGGCCGCCTCCATAATGGCCTGCACCTGCATGTCGTAGATTTCGGGGTAGGTGATGCCGAGGCGGCAGCCGCGATGGCCGAGCATCGGGTTGAACTCGTGGAGATACTCCACCTTGCTCTTGAGCACGGCGGCGTTGACCCCCATGACCTGGGAGATCTCGGCGATCTCCTCGTCCTTCTGCGGCAGGAACTCGTGCAGTGGGGGGTCGAGCAGGCGGATGGTCACCGGCAGGCCCTTCATTTCCCGAAACAGCCCCTTGAAGTCGCCCTTTTGCATCGGCAGGATTTTGGCCAGGGCTTTCTTGCGCCCCTCCACCTCTTCCGACAGGATCATCTCGCGCACCGCCATGATGCGCTCGGCGTCGAAGAACATATGCTCGGTGCGGCACAGGCCGATGCCCTCGGCGCCGAACTTGCGGGCCACGGCCGAGTCATGGGGGGTGTCGGCGTTGGTGCGCACCTTGAGCCGGCGGAATTTGTCGACCCACTCCATCAGCGTGCCGAAATCTCCGGTCAGTTCGGGGGAAACCGTCGGCACCGCCCCTTCCATGACCTCGCCGGTGGACCCGTCGAGGGTGATGACGTCGCCCTTCTTGATCACGACGCCGCCGCGGGTGGCGAACTGCTGCTTGGTGTAGTCGACCTTGATGTCGCCGCAGCCGGCCACGCAGCACTTGCCCATGCCGCGGGCGACCACCGCCGCATGCGAGGTCATGCCGCCGCGGGCGGTGAGAATCCCCTGGGCGGCGTGCATGCCGTGAATGTCCTCGGGGCTGGTCTCGATGCGCACCAGGATCACCTTGAGGCCGATGCGGGCCGCCTCTTCCGCCTCGTCGGCGGAGAAGACCACCTCGCCGTTGACCGCGCCGGGCGACGCCGGCAGACCCTTGGCGATTACCTTTCTGGGGGCCTTGGGGTCGAGGGAGGGGTGCAGCAGCTGATCGAGCTGCTGGGGCTCGACCCGCAGCACCGCTTCCTCCTTGCTGATCAGCCCCTCCTTGACCATGTCGACGGCGATCTTTACCGCGGCACTGGCGGTGCGCTTGCCGTTGCGGGTCTGCAGCATGTAGAGCTTGTGCTTCTCGATGGTGAATTCGATGTCCTGCATGTCGCGGTAATGCTTCTCCAGGGTCTCCTGGATCTTCATCAGCTGCTCATAGCAGTCGGGAAGCACCTCTTCCATCGACGGCAGGGTGCCGTCGCCCTGGCTCTTCTTGATCGGCTGGGGAGTACGGATGCCGGCCACCACGTCTTCGCCCTGGGCATTGACCAGAAACTCGCCGAAGAAGACCTTTTCGCCGGTGGAAGGGTTGCGGGTAAAGGCCACGCCGGTGGCGCAGTCGTCGCCCATGTTGCCGAAGACCATCGACTGGACGTTGACCGCGGTCCCCCACTCGGCGGGGATGTTGTTGAGCTTGCGGTAGGTGATGGCGCGCGAGTTCATCCACGAGCCGAAGACGGCGCCGATGGCGCCCCAGAGCTGCTCGTTGGGATCGGTGGGAAAGGCGCGGCCGAGGGTCTCCTTGACCTTGTCCTTGAACAGGCCGACCAGTTTCTTCATGTCGTCGGCGCTGAGCCGGGTGTCCTCTTCGACTCCCTTTTCTTCCTTCATCTCCTCGAGAATGTCTTCGAGCACGTCGCCGCTCATGCCCATGACGACGTTGGAATACATCTGGATGAAGCGGCGGTAGGAGTCGTAGGCGAAACGGGGGTCGCCGCTCTGCTCGATCACCCCCTTGACGGTCTCGTCATTGAGGCCGAGGTTGAGCACCGTGTCCATCATCCCCGGCATCGACGCCCGGGCGCCGGAGCGCACGGAAACCAGCAGCGGATTTTTGGCATCGCCGAATTTCTTCCCCATCAGCTCTTCCACCCGGCGCAGGTTCTCCTCCACCTGCCCCTGCAGCTCGCGGGGGTACTGGCGATTGTTCTTGTAGAATTCGGTGCAGACCTCGGTGGTGAGGGTGAACCCGGCGGGCACCGGCAGCCCGATGGAGGTCATCTCCGCCAGGTTGGCCCCTTTTCCTCCCAGCAGGTTCTTCATGTCTCCGCGGCCTTCGGCTTTCCCCTCGCCGAAGAAATAGACATACTTCTGTGCCATCAATCGACTCCTCCTCGTCAGTGATGAAAGTGCGGGCCGGCATGGCCCCTATCACCGCCCCCCGGAAAAAATCAGTCGGAAATCCGGGAAAAATCGGCGATCCCCTGAAACATCCGGGCCACGGCCGTGAGCAGAGCCAGGCGATTGGTGCGCAGCGCCGGCTCCTCGGCCATGACCATGACCCCTTCGAAAAATTCGTCCACCGGGCCGCGCAGGGCCGCGATGGCCCGCAGCGCCGCGGCGTAATCGCCCCGGTTCACCAGCTGCGCGACCTCGCCTTCGACCCGGGCCACGGCGGCGGCCAGTGCCTTTTCGCTTGCGGCCTGCAGCAGTTCCGGCCGCACCGGCTCGGACACGCCGCCCTTGATGATGTTGACCACGCGCTTAAAGGCCACCGCGAGGGCTTCGAAATCGTCGCGCTGCTTCATTGCGGCCAGCGCCCTGACTCGCTGCAGGGCATCGACCGGCTCGCTGAAAGAGGCGCACAGCACCGCGTCGACCACGTCCTGGGAGTAACCCTGGCCGGCGAGCATGTTGAAAAAGCGCAGGCGGATGAATTCGATCACGTCGCGGCGCACCTCCCCGGCCGGGCGGGTCAGCTTGGCGGCCAGCAGCTCGAGGCTCTGCCCGACCAGCTCGGGAATGGAAATCTTCAGGCCGCGATCGAGGATGATAGTGAGAATGCCGATGGCGTTGCGGCGCAGGGCGTAAGGGTCGGCGGTGCCGGTGGGAATCAGGCCGACGCCGAAGCAGCCGCAGACGGTATCGATCTTGTCGGCGAGCGAAACGAAGGCGCCGACGCTGTCGCCGGGCAGCTCGCCCCCCGCCTGGGTCGGCAGGTAATGCTGGTGAATGGCCTGGCAGACCCGGGGGTCTTCGCCCTCGAGGCGGGCGTATTCGCGGCCCATCACCCCCTGCAGCTCGGGAAACTCGTAGACCATGCCGGTTTCGAGATCGCACTTGGCGAGCAGGGCGGCGCGGGCGGTCAGCTCTTTCGCCTCGGGCTCGAACCTTTCGGCGAGGCCGACCGCGATCGCCTGGAAGCGCATCACCTTCTCGTAGCTGGTGCCGAGCTTGGCCTGGTAGACCACGCTCTTGAGCGCTTCGAGACGCGACTCGAGCTTCACCTTGCGATCCTCCTGCCAGAAGAACATGGCGTCGGAGAGCCGGGCGCGCAGTACGCGCTCGTTGCCCTTGATCACCACCGCCGGGTCTTGCGGCTCGGTGTTGGCGATGGTGATGAAGCGCGGCAGCAGATTGCCGTCGCCGTCGGTGACGGTGAAATAGCGCTGGTGCTCGCGCATGGAGGTGATCAGGAGCTCCCGCGGCAGTTCGAGATACCTGTCCTCGAAGGAGCCGCACAGGGGCACCGGGTATTCAACCAGATAGGAGACCTCTTCGAGCAGATCGGGGTCGGGGTTGACGGTGCCGCCGGCCGCCTTGGCCACCCGCTCGATCTCGCGGGCGATGATCGCCTGGCGCTTGTGCGGCTCGGCCAGCACGAAATGGCGCTCGCATTCGGCGAGCCAGCTCTCGCTCCCCTGCACCGGAAAGGTGCCCGGCGCCATGAAGCGGTGGCCGCGGGAGACCGCTCCGCTGCTCAGGTTGCCGAACGTGAAGGGAACCACCGCCCCGTCGAACAGGGCGACGATCCAGTGCATCGGCCGGGCGAAGCGGGTATCGAGGTCTTTCCAGCGCATCGATTTCTTGAAGGGGATGTTGCCGATGACGCGGGGGAGCAGCTCCGGCAGCAGCTCCGCGGTGGGGCGTCCCTCGATCACCTTGGCGATGAAGAGGTATTCGCCCTTGTCGGTCTGCACCCGGGAGAGGTCGGAAACGTCCACCCCGTTGGCGCGGGCGAAGCCCATGGCGGCCTTGGTCGGGTTGCCCTCGGCGTCGAAGGCGACCTTGGTCGAGGGCCCCATCACGCTCAACTCCTGACGCTCCTGGCCGGCGGCCACATCCTTCACCGCGACCGCCAGCCGGCGCGGGGTGGCATAGGTGGTCACCGCGCCGAAGGCGATGCGGGCATCGTCGAATTCCTTGCGGATGAGGCGCTCGAGGTCGGCCTGGGCGACGGGCAGAAAGCCGGCGGGGATTTCTTCGGTACCAATTTCAAGGAAGAGTTCTGCGGACATTCAATTCTCCGGGAAGTCAGGATCCGGAAGCCCGGGACCGAAAGGGGGACGGAATCCCCCCTGCCCCGCACCCCCGGGCTACTTGTTTTTCAGCAGGGGAAAGCCCATCTTCTCGCGCTGGGCGACATAACCCTGGGCGCACAGCTTGGAGAGGTTGCGCACCCGGCCGATGTAGTTGGCGCGCTCGGTCACCGAAATGGCGCCGCGGGCGTCGAGCAGATTGAAGGCATGGGAGCACTTGAGCACGAAATCGTAGGCGGGAAAAACCAGCTCTTTTTCCGCCAGCCGCATGCACTCCTTCTCGTACATGCCGAAGAGCTGGAACAGCATGTCCTTGTCGGCTTCCTCGAAATTGTAGGTCGAGAACTCCACCTCGGTCTGGTGGTGCACGTCGCCGTACTTGACCCCCTTGACCCATTCGAGATCGTAGACGTTGTCGACCCCCTGCAGGTACATGGCGATGCGCTCGCAGCCGTAGGTGATCTCCCCCGACACCGGCTTGAGGTCGATGCCCCCCGCCTGCTGGAAATAGGTGAACTGGGTGATCTCCATGCCGTCGAGCCACACCTCCCAGCCAAGCCCCCAGGCGCCCAGGGTCGGCGACTCCCAGTCGTCTTCGACGAAGCGGATGTCGTGCTTGGCGGGATCGATGCCGAAGCTCTTGAGCGAGTCGAGATAGAGCTCCTGGATGTTCATCGGCGAGGGCTTGAGAATCACCTGGAACTGGTAGTAGTGCTGGAGGCGGTTGGGATTTTCGCCGTAGCGCCCGTCGGTGGGACGGCGCGAGGGCTCGACGTAGGCGACTTTCCAGGGCTCGGGGCCGAGCACGCGCAAAAAGGTGGCGGGGTGGAAGGTGCCGGCCCCTTTTTCCAGGTCGTAGGGCTGTTGGATGATGCAGCCCTGCTTGGCCCAATACTGTTGCAGGGAAAGAATCAACTCTTGAAAGGTCACGTGGCCTCCGGACAAACGATGTTTTTCGCCGCTGGAGCGGGCATTTCCGTATACAGTATACAAAGACAAACAGGTGGAAAAGCCTAGCCCACAAGCGGGACCCTGTCAAGTGCGAATAGGTCGGCAAAATCCCATTCTACCGGCCCTCGCGGGGGGTCGCGGAGGGCAGGAAGCGGTCGAGAAAATCCTGACTGCGCAGCGGGCGGGAAAAGTGGCTGCGCAGGGCGTCGTCGAGAATCGCGCGGCCCTCGCACAGGGTCTGGGTGCCGAGGCGAAAACCGGCAAAAAGACTGTCGGCGGTTTTCAGGCAACGCGACAGGGTGCCGAAAGTCAGCGGCGAAACCCAGAGGCGCGCTTCGCCGCCGGCACAGGCGGGACACAGCCTTCCCCCCCGGGCGGCGGAAAAAACCACCCGGTCCGGGCTGGCCGCGTCGCCGCACTCGGAGCAATGCAGCAGATGGGGCAGATAGCCCGCCGTGCGCAGCAGCCGCAACTCCAGCAGAAGCCGCAGCCCACCCAGCTCGTCGCGGGCACTGGGGGGCAGGGCGTCGAGAAACGCCACCAGCAGATCATGCACCGCGGGGTGCGGCTCGCCCCCGCCGAACAACTCTTCGACCAGCTCGCAGCCGTAGGCGGCCAGGGCCAGGGCATCGAGGCGCGAGCGCAACTCGGGCCGCAGATCGTGCAGCTCGGCCTCGCGGATACTGGCCAGCCCCTCGCCCCGGGGTTCCGTCCACTGCACCGCGACTCCGGCAAAGGGTTCGAGCGCCGCGCCGAAACGCCGCCGGCTGCTGCGGGCATTGCGCGCAAAGCCCTTGAGCAGACCGACATCCCGGGCGTAGAAGGTGACGATGCGGTCGGCCTCGCCGTAGTCGAGGTGGCGCAGAACGATGGCTTCGGAGGTGTGGATTTTCATGGCATCCGGGAAGATAAAGGGGGCCGTGCGGCCCGAGCCTTTTCATTGTGCCTCCGACCGCCATCGCAAAACAATCCTTAACCGTCGGACCTTCGGGTTTCTGCGCCATCCGCCGGTGCCCTGCCCGCCGATGCCGCCAGAACCGGTGTCCCTTGCGGTTGAGTTGATTGACCATCGCGCTCCAAGTAACGTATGTATTGATTTGACTAGAAATTAATGAAACCGATTCACTCCGCGGAGGACATCATCCAATGAAACGAATCGCTGCCCTGTTGATCCTGAGCTCCGTCTCGCTCTCCGCCTGCGCCAGCACCAAATGGGTTCGCACGCCGGTCGCAAAAGAACATGCTTATCTCGTGGCCCTGGAGCAGAGTCGGATAAAGGGGACGGTCGTCCCGCAGGCATATCGACATCCCCACCAAATCGATCGTGCCGATCTCGAAAAGCTGATGGCAGAGCTGACCTACGTCGAGAAAACCGGCCTGCTGAACAAAACCGAACGACGCCCGGTCTTCCAGGCGCCTGAAATTGAGAAACTGGCGCCGGGCATCGTCGAGGCACTGGCAAGAGCCGACGCCAGCCAGCGCGTCCGCTTCACCTCCTTCAATCAGGGGGAGGCCCTGGTCTTTTCGGTCAGCCGGAAAACCGAAGGAGTGATGTTCATCGATTCCGGCGGACGCTTGCATATCGCCTTTAATTTCATCAATGCCAAGCGCCAGCCGAGCGAAACCTCGGCTCTTTTCTACAGCTATTCGGCGATCGATCCCCTGAAAATCAAAACCTCGGCGACCCCCTTGTCTTCCGTGCCCGCTTATGCGGAAATTCACGCCTTTGCAGACGGCGCCCGAGCCCCCATGTGGATCGAGGTCAATCGCGAAAAACTGCGGGAGGCGACCAGGACCGCGCCGGTTCCCACCGTCAAGCCGGCGGAAGATCTTTCCCCGGCAGCCCCTGCCCCTCCCAAGGCCAAGAGCCTCGATACGACAGTCGAAAAACCGGCCGCGGCGCATCCGGGCGCAGACGTGATGGAAGAAGACATCAAGGACAAACTGAGATTCTTAAAAGAGCTGCAGGAGGAAGGTCTGATTTCGGAAAAAGACTACAATGCGAAAAAAAGGGAACTTCTGGACAGAATCGACTAAGCGGATGAGACGTGATCGAAAAAACATCCTATTCAGATCGCTTCAGCCCTTCAAGCCTGGTATCGACTGGCTTCGGCGACCTCCTCCAACCGCCTTGCCATCGCCTCGTAATCCCCCAGGTGTACCCGCATCAGGCTCTTCCACAACCGGCCATGATTGGGCACGCTGAAGTGCAGCAGTTCATGGACGATGACGTAATCCCACAACTCCGGGTCGAGCCCGAGCAATTTTTCGTTGAAGTTCAGGTGGCCGCTGGTGGAGCAGGAGGCCCACTTGTTGTTCATGGGTCGCACCCCCAACCAGACCACCTTCACTTCCAGTTTGTCCGCCCAGTAGCGCACCCTGTCCTTGAATTCCCGTTTGCGTTTCGCAATATCCATCGCGTTAGATACGATCCGCCTTCTCCAGCAGGGTGAAAAGATCATCGACCAGCGTGGTAACCTGATCCAGGTCATCCGATTCGGCGAAGATGGCGAAGGTGACCTTCTGGCGCAGCTCCCGCAGTGCGCTCTCGCTTTTTTTCCAGTTCGGGTGCTCGACAAAGGCCTTCTTGATCTTACGGCTCACCTCTTCGGCGTTTTCGACTTTGTTGTCCAGAAGAGTGCGGTAGACGAAGTAGGTCAGCCCGTCAAAGCCCTTCTCGGCCTGCTCCTTCTTCCGCGTCTCGTTCGCCTCCACCTCTTTCAGCAGCTCCTCCAGCGCCTCGGCCGTGCTGGTCTGGCGGTTTTCGAAACTCTCCTGCACGGCCTTCGCCCGCTCGGCCATGGCGATCAGATAGGGATCGCCGCTCTCCTCCTCGGCCTTCCTGGCGATGCTCTTGACCAGGTTGATCACCTTGGGGCCGTCGCCGCCTTTCTTCTTCTTGATCAGCTCGATTGTTTCGGCGTTTATTGCGACGTACTCGTCAACACGGTTGATCTGGTAGGTGTCGATTTTATCCCGCACGAGTTCATTCGTCTTGCGCTGGAAGTCGCGGTCGACGTACACCCGGCGGGCGTATTCCTTGCGCACCACCTCGTAGATGGCGGAGAGAGTCGTGTAATCGTCAATGTACGGCCGCAGGAAGGCATCGGGGGAGATGATCTCGTAGAGCATCTCTATTTCCTTGTACTCCTTGAAGAAGGCCTTGCGCCGCTCGGGGTCACGGAAGTGCTCCACCAGGGCGTCGACGTCCTTGTCGTCGAAGTTCCTCTCGATGAGGTCGATGTACTCGGGCGCCTTCCCCTCCATCTTGTTCTTGAAGAGGACCTTGAGCAGCTTCAGGTCCTTGACGATGGCGTTGATCTCGTCGCTGTCGAAGGCGAGGGCCTTCTCCAGCTTGTCGAAGATGCCGACGAAGTCGAGGACGAAGCCGTGCGGCTTGACCATCTCGGCCGCCTCGTTCTCGTAGGGGCGGTTCACCCGGGCGATGGCCTGCAGTAGTGTATGATCCCGCATCGGCTTGTCGAGATACATGGCGTAGAGCACCGGCGCGTCGAAGCCGGTGAGGAGCTTCTCGGTGACGATGAGGATCTTCGGCTGTTGGTCGAGCTTGTTGAAGCTCTTGCGGATCTGCCGCTCCTTCTTCGGATCGAGATGGAACTCCTTCAGCAGCTTTGAATCGTTGTTGCTGCCGGTGTAGACCACCTCGGAGTACTCGGGCGGCAGGAACTCGTCGAGGGCGTGCTTGTAGCGGGCGCAGGCCTCCCGGTCGACGCCAACTAGGAAGGCCTTGTAGCCGAGTGGCTCGACGTTCTGCCGGTAGTGCTCGGCTACGTATTGTGCCACCTTGTGGATGCGCTTCTCCCCTTTGAGGAAGTTCTTCAGGTTCACCGCCCGCTCGAGGATCTTGTTCAACTCCTCGATGTCGGCCACCCCTTCCGCCTCGGCCAGCGACAGGAACTCCTTGTCGAGGGTCTCGTGGGGGACCAGCATCTCGCTGGGGGCGAGATTGTAGTAGAGCGGCAGCGTGGTGCCGTCCTCGATGCTGTCGGCGATGGAGTACTTGTGCAGATAGCCCTTATCGTCCTCGCAGCCGAAGGTCTTGAACGTCCCGCGCCCGTAGACGGTCTTGTCGACCGGCGTGCCGGTGAAGCCGATATAGCTGGCGTTCGGCAGCCCGGCCATGAGGAAGTTGCCCAGGTCGCCGCCGGTGGTGCGGTGCGCCTCGTCGATGAGGACGTAGATGTTGGAGCGGGTATTGATGTCCGCCGGCATGGCGCGGAACTTGTGGATCATGGTGACGATGATCCCCCGGTAGTCGTCGCAGAGCAGCTTGTTCAGACGGGCGATGCTGTTGGCGTGCTCCAGGTTTCCCAGCCCGAGCGACGCTAGGTTCTTGAGCATCTGGTCTTCCAGCTCGTTGCGGTCGATCATCAGCAGGATGGTCGGCTTGGCCGCCCGGGGCGCCTTGAAGAGCATCTCCGCTGCCTTGATCATGGTGAAGGTTTTGCCGCTTCCCTGGGTGTGCCAGACCAGCCCGCGCTTGAGCTTCGGATCGAGAGCGCGGGCGACCACCGCCTCCACCGCGCCGGTCTGGTGCTGGCGTAGGATGTACTTGTGCAGCTCCTCGTCTTTCTCGGCGAAGACGATGTAGTCCTTGAGGAAGGCGAGTACCTGCGGGATGGCGCAGAAGCTCCTGACCTTCGCTTCGAGTTTTCCGATCTCCGCGTCCTTCCAGTTGAAGATGTTGCGGCGCACCGTGTTCCAGGTCACCCCGTAGGAGAAGCCGATGGCGTCGGTGGCGGTGAAGACCTGCTCGGGGACGAACAGCTCCGGGGTCTCCCTGTGATAGCGGCGGATCTGGTCGATGCCGAGGGCGATCGCCTCGTCTTTGTTGGCGTTCTTGCACTCGATCACCAGCACCGGGATGCCATTGATCAGGAAGACCACGTCCTCGCGGGTGCCGAAGTGGCCGTTGTGGTAGGCGAACTCCTCGGTGACCTCGAATACGTTGTTGGCGGGAGTGTCGTAGTCGATGAGGATCAGGTCGCGCTCGCGGCTTTCCTCCTGGTCGAGGTATTTGCCACGGTTGCGCAGGTGGTCGACGAATTCGCGGTTGCCGAAGATATCGTGGTGGAGGTGGCGGAACTTGCCGAGGATGGCGCCCTTGGCGTCGCTGTAGCGGGGGTTGAACTGGCGGATTTTGGTATTGAGGAGGTCGTCGAAAAAGAGAGAGGCGCCCTTGGGGCGGTCCTTCGGCGGCACGTCCGGGTCGAATCCGCGGCGCCGCTCGGCTTCGACGCGGGGGACGAAGGTCCAGCCGATGTCCTGGGCGTATTTCAGGATGCGGGATTGGACGGTTTTGTGTTCGCCGGGTGTGGGCATGGACTACCCTCCCTGATTTAGCTGAATGTATGATTTGATGGGCAAAAGCCAGCTATCCCTGCCCTCGCGATTTCTTCCGGGTGCGGTATAGCCTCTCCGTGAAACCACCCTCGGTGAGAAAATTCTTCTCCAGGCGCTCCAGCTGTCTCTTCAGCAGAAAGCAGGCCTGGTTGATCAGACAGAGGATAGTGTTGGCGGCAACCTCCGGTGATGCCGTGGCGATGTCATAAGGGTCGAGCAATGGCCTTTTGCCTGACGAGTCCGACCGGTCCGACCGGTCCGACGAGTCCGACAGGTCAGACAAAAACCACTCTCCCGGAAAATTCCGGTAGCGATTGCGGACAGCCAGCGCCTCGGTATCGTTTTTCTGCCATTGCCGCAGCTTTTGCTGCCGCAGAAAGTCTTCATAGTCGAGCAGAAGCTCCTCAAGGCTGGCTTTTGCGACATTCGTCAGTTTCAGTTCGGTTTTCTTCGACGTCGCTGACGCCATGCTCCCTTCGGCGATGTTCTGGCGGCCACTGCGCGCCGCCTGCACCATCTGATCATGGGTCCGCGACCGGCGACTGATGAATCGGTTGCAGAAAAGCACCGTGGCATCATAAACGATTTCCGCCGTCTGAAAACTGCGCAGCTTGCGGTATCCGCCGTGGGCCGTCAGCAAACGTTCGCCGGCGCCCTGGTCCTTCACAGGCTTTTCGAGCCGCTCGGCCGCGCTCGGCGGCGGTTGCGTCAACAGGCCATGGACCTCACGCACATCACCAACCATGCGGTTCACAAGATCCTGCAACCCGGCCTCGTCCTGCGGCACCTTGTCCTTGGAAAGCGCCGCAATCCAGGCCAGCTTTTCCGCCAGCAGCCGCCGGGCCAGTTTCATGCGACGACTTCCAGAGCTGGGAAGTACAGATCATCGAGCCGGGTGCTGGCGGTCATCAGTTCGTGAAGGGTGGTGCGGAAAAGGTCTTGGAGAGCCTGCCTTTTCCTTGTGGCCAGTTGGATTTTGGCATCCGTGGCTTCTAAAATTTCAACGATTTTATCCTGTTCAGTGATGCTGGGCAGGGCAATCGGCCAAGGTTTAAGAAACTGAATGTTGATATTCTTTTGTGTCCCCCGGGGAGCCAGCCTATCCATTAAGGGTTGTTGGGTCATTAGGTAATAGTTCAGAAACTCGGTGCGAATTGTTTTGGATGTCGTAATCCCAATAAGGCTATCTGGGCATGCGGAATCAAATTGGAGTATTCCTGTAAACCCTATGTTCGCTGCAATCGTAATGAGAATCGTCCCAGCCGAGAACATCTTGCTAATTGCCAGTCCGTCCTCGTTAAGGGTCTGTGTGTATGAGCGGACGTAACCGTCACAATTGGCAACATCGCCGGTTTGTACAAATGGATGTTCTCCTCCGTAAAAGCGAGGCTCGTTTCTTGGGCGATGTGAAAACTTCCCTCTTTCGATCTTGGCAAGTTTCCCGAGCTCCACCACCTCCCAACTCTCCGGCACCAACCCAATCTCCGTCTCCTTCTGCCGCTCCCCCCTGACCCCTTCGGTGAAGAGCTTTTGCATGAGGGCCTTTTTCAGCTCGGTGGTGGTCTGAATGATCCGTTCCTGCTCTTCAATCGCCCGCTGCACCGTCAAAAGGATGTGCGCGATTTTCTTCTGCTCGGGGAGCGGGGGGAGGGGCATCAGACAATCGCCGAGAACGGTTTTACTCAGACGCTGGCGCCCGGTGCTCCCCTCCATCTTGCCTGCCAGGTCTGACCGTACTTCAGGATGGAGTAGAAAAAAGGTAACTATTCAGCACCCCTGCA
>NPIG01000084.1_pt1 | contig 108887 bp, 101 predicted proteins | sample 8637441 | NCBI WGS metagenome assembly NPIG01 (sample SAMN07420675, study PRJNA396082) | bioreactor metagenome | isolation source: sample BR6 brine-fed electro-methanogenic bioreactor BR | place: Japan: Kochi | collected 2016-06-14
ACATTAGAAGACAGCAATAACAGTAAAATTTAGATTTGTATAATCATAATAAAAACCAATATTTTTATCTTTATATTTATAATAGAATATACTTTGATAATTGAAATTATTACCATTAATAACTAAAAATGAAATATCAAAATCACACTCTACTAAAGGTTTAAATAACTTGAAAAAAGCTAAATTTTTGTTCTCATATTTTATATAATAATCATTATCTACTTTAAGAGTTAAACCATGGTCATAAAATAAATCATTTTTTTTTATTTCTATAAAATTACCCTTAAATTGAAAGGAATTTACTTCTTCTATTTTGTTATTCTTAATTTTTAGACTTAATTTATTGCTATAATCATAAATAGAAAGATTTATATTTGTAAAATTATTTTCAGCTTTCAAATTAACATATGTTGAAAATAATGAGCTAAAACTAGTAAAAATAGATAAAACAAAAATTATTATTCTCTTGTACATATATACTTAATTAAAATATTTATCTTTTTGCTTTATCTTAGTTGAATATCAACTAAATTTATGTGATAATTTCAACCATATTGTAAAATAAATTCTTAGACATTTTTAAGGAGCCAAACAATGGTTATTCTCACTCTTAATTGTGGAAGTTCATCTGCAAAATATCAAGTTTTCGATTGGACAAACAAAGACGTTTTAGCTGTAGGTGTTGTCGAACGTATTGGGCTTGAATATTCAGTTATTGAACATAAAGCAAAAGGAAAAGAAGAATATAGTGAAAGATTCTCTTCTCCAACACACAAAGAAGCAATTGAATTAATTATCAAAATGCTTGTTGATAAAGAACATGGTGTTATTTCTGACTTAGATCAAATTGGAGCTGTAGGACATAGAGTTCTTCATGGTGGTGAAACATTTAAAAAATCAGCACTTGTAAACGATAAGGTAATTGAAGAATTAAAAGAACTAATTCCTTTAGGACCATTACACATGCCAGCTAATATAATGGGTATAGAAGCTGCAAGAAAAGTAATGCCAAACATTCCTCATGCAATAGTTATGGATACTGCATGGCATCAAACAATGCCAGAAGAAGCATATATGTATGCTGTTCCTTATGAATGGTATGAAAAATATAATGTAAGAAGATATGGTTTCCACGGAACATCACATTTATATTGTGCTAAAAGAGCTGCTGTATTATTAGGCAAAGAAAATAAAGATACTAATGTTATTATTTGTCACATTGGTAATGGCGCTTCTGTGTGTGCTGTTAAAAACGGTGTTTGTGTTGATACTTCAATGGGTTTAACACCTTTAGAAGGTTTAGTAATGGGAACAAGAAGTGGTGATTTAGATCCTGCTATTCTTCCATTTATTATGAATAAAACTGGTATGTCTCCTTCTGAAATGGATTCTACATTAAATAAAAAAAGTGGTTTAATGGGCATTTGTGGTTTAACTGATAGACGTGATGTTCATGATGAAGCTGATAATGGAAACCAAAGAGCAAAATTAGCTATTGATATGGAAACTCATAAAATTAGAAAATACATTGGAGCATATGCTGCTTTATTAGGTAGAGTTGATGCTGTTGTATTTACAGCTGGTGTTGGAGAAATGGGTGAACATATTAGACGTGGTGCATTAACTGAATTAGCTAATTTAGGCATTGATGTAGATGTAGAAAAGAATGATAATTGTAGATGCAGAAATGGAGAATTCGATATCGCTAAAGATTCATCACCTGCAAGAATTTTTGTTATTCCAACTGATGAAGAATTAGTAATGACTGAAGATGCATTTGCTCTAATGAATGAAACTTATGATATTCATACTAATTTTACTTATTCTTTTGAAGACCCAAATTACGTTAATAAAGCAAGAGCTAGAGCACTAGTAAAAAATTTAGAAGATAAACCTTTCTTAAAAACTATTTTAGTAAAAGCTCCTGGTGCTTCTAACTAATAATTTAAAATTAACTATTTCGGACTATTGTCAATAATAAATGGCAATAGTTCTTTTTTTTACTTATCATGATTATATTTTTTATGATATAATGGGATTTATGAAAAATACAGAAATATCTACATATAAAATCGCATATGAATTAGAAAGTAAAAATATCCCTTTTGCTTGGGTAACAATTAGTGACTACAAAGGTGTTGTAACAAGAACAAGTGGAAGAATGTTGGTCAAAAAAGATGGTGATTTTTTTGGCACAATTGGTGGTGGTCTATTAGAATATAAAGCAATAGAATTAGCAAAAAACGCAATTATCAATAACAAGGGTGGTTTATTCACTATATACAGAGATGATTCAAATCAGGACAATTATATAGTTATCTCAATTGATATTGGAGAAACCTTTTCAAAAGCAATAATTATTGGTGGTGGCCATGTTGGAAAAAGTGTTAGTGAAATAGCATCAAAAGCAGGTTTTGAAATACAATTAATAGAAACGCGTGAAGAATTCGCTAAAGCAGACGACTTTCCAATGGCTAGTAGCATTAATTTAACTACTAATATTTCTAAGACAATAAGTGAAATCAATACAAAAGATAGTGCTATTTTAATCCTTAATAGTTCTTTATTAAATGAAGATGATTATTTAGCAGCAATAAAATCAGATGCATATTATGTTGGTGTTATGACAAGTAATAAACGAATGTATCCTCTAATCAAAAATCTAGAGTTAAGCCCAAAAGAAAATATGAAACTACATTGCCCTATTGGAATTAGTACAGGGGGTCAAACTCCTTATCAAGTTGGAGTAAGTATTGTTTGTGAATTAATAGGAGTAAGAAATAAAAAATCACTTGAAAAAAGAAATAATATGTTTAGACCTATTATTGTAAGGGGTGCTGGTGATTTAGCAACTGGGACTATTTTAAAATTACATAGATTAGGTTTTAAAGTTATAGCTTTAGAAATTGAAAAACCAACTGTAATTAGACGGACTGTTTCTTTTGCACAAGCCATGTTTGATGGATCTTATACTGTTGAAGATACTACAGCAGTTCGTTGTGATAAAGATAATATTAATAATATATATAAAACATTATCAGAAAATAAAGTTGTTGTTGTTTCTGATAAAGAGGGTTCTTTAATAAACATCATTAAACCTCTTGTTGTTGTTGATGCTATATTAGCAAAAAAGAACCTTGGTACAACAATAAATGATGCACCTTTAGTGATAGCTTTAGGTCCTGGTTTTACTGTAGATGAAGATTGTCATTGTATTATAGAAACAAAAAGAGGCCATCATCTGGGAAATGTTTTATATCAAGGAACAGCAATTGAAAATTCAGGTATTCCAGGTATTATTGGTGGATATGGAAAAGAAAGAGTTATTCACTCTCCAATTGAAGGGACTTGGCGTAATTTAAAACATATCGGAGATATCGTTAAAAAAGGTGATATTGTTGCAAAAGTAGATGATACTGAAATCCCTGCAACAATAGATGGTAAGCTTAGAGGTTTATTAACAGATGGCCTTTTTGTTCCTAAAGGTTTTAAAGTAGCTGATATTGACCCAAGAGGAAAAGATGCTGATCATACAACTGTATCCGATAAAGCTAGAAATATAGCGGGTGGAGTTTTGAGTGCTATTTATAAATTTTTATATAAGTAATTAGATAAAAATACATTTTTAATAGAGAGTGTGACAAAAAGTCTGTATCTAGGCTAGTAGCCTTCTAATTGATAATCCTTAGATTTTTATTGATTCCTATTTTATGGATCAATAACCTACACTCACTATATTATGAGCAAAATGACATGTCAAGATTATCCTTGTTTAAGGATCTTATCAACTGATATTGTCATTTTGCTTTTTTATTATTCTGGTAATCTCTCCTTATACATTATTGAAAATTCTCCATATATTTTCCCCCAATTCTTTAGAGGCTGTGACCATTTCTTTGATACTTGTTTTGTTGCAAGATAAAGAGCTTTTAATAATGCTTCTGGAGTAGGAAAGACACTTCTTTGTTTATTTAATCGCTTATAGGAACTATTTAAACTTTCGATTGCATTAGTTGTGTAAATAACCTTTCTTACTTCTTTTGAAAACTTAAATATTGGACTTATTGCATCCCAATGAGTTTTCCAACTTTGCATAGAATTTGGATATTTTTCACTCCATTTAGAGGCTACTGATTCCATATTCTGAAAACCTTGTTCTTCTGTTGCTGCTCCATATATTGTCTTTAAATCTCTTGCATATTCTTTTCTATCTTTATAAGAAACATACTTTAAAGTATTTCTTACTTGGTGAACAATACAGCGTTGATACTCAGTATCTGGATAAGCAACTTGAATACTTTGTTTTATACCTGTTAATCCATCAGCACATAATATTAAAATATCATTAAGACCTCTATTTTTTAGTTCATTAAAGATTCCTAGCCAATATTTAGAACTTTCATTTTGACCAATGTATAATCCTAGAACTTCTTTTATTCCTTCTAAGTTTATACCTAATACTACATATGCTGCCAATTTCTTTACAATTCCTTCTTCTCTCACTGAGAAGTGTACTGCATCAATAAATACTATTGGATAGATACTATCTAGCATTCTATTTTGCCAATCTTTTATTTCAGGTAATATTTTATCAGTTACTTTGGAGACAAAACTTTCACTTACATCAAATCCATATATATCTTCTACTTGGTCTGATATCTGTCTTGTACTCATTCCTCTTGCATACATTGATATTATTATATTATCTATTTTAGAGATATCTTTACTTCTTTTTGGTACAACTCTAGGTTCAAAACTACTATCTCTATCTTGTGGAACATCTACATCAAATTCACCATATTGACTTCTTACTTTTTTACTTTTATATCCATTTCTAGCATTAGAAGAACTTGTTCTTTTATTCTTCTCATAACCTAAATGATCATCCATTTCTGCTTCCATCATTCCTTTTATGGTTCCTCCTAAAAGGTCTGCTAATGCATCCTGGATATCTTCTGCTGTTTTAATATCATATTCACTTATTAAATCTGAAATGATATTTTTCTTACCTTCACTCATTTCTTGTCTTTTTCGTCTAGCCATTAAAAAACAGCCTCCTTGATAAAAATTTTATCACAGAAGACTGCTTTGTCTAGAACTTACAGAGTTTTTTCTACACTCTCTTTTAATATGTAAATTTCATAAAAAATACTCCAAAGTAGTTTCAAAAATAATTTGTCTACTTTGGAGTTATTATATATTCTCTATAATTTATATAAATTATTATGTCGCAGAATAATTTATAGTTACATTACTTTCATATCTTCCTGAAGGAGCTGATTCATCGCCATCATATTTAATAGTGAAATATAAAGAATCTTTATTTTCATTATTTAATTCTCCGTATTTATGATTTTGTTTAGTAGTAATTGGTAATTCACCATTAGGTAAATCAACAGAACCTAAAAGAAACTTAGCTCCAACTGATGCTGAATTTAAATACCCAATACCAGCATCAAAATAGTCGCTATGTGTTTCAGTTAAAGTTCCATTTCGATATAAATTTCCAATTGTAACCTCAACTAAAATACCTTGTGGTTCGTCAAAAGATCCAGCAGTTGCTCTAACTCTTAAATCTACAGTAAATGGAGATCTTGCATCCCAACTAGAATCATATATTTCTTGATCATCTGCATCTACCCATTCATCAGTAGTATTTGCTTCAAGTACAAAAGCCATATCAATATCTGAAGCATCAACAACTACAGTAGTGCTATCTCCACCACTTACAGAGACTGTTGTAGAATCGCCATCACCATAGTTACCAAGTCCATTACCATTATTACCTTGATCATTTCCAGCAAATATTAAACTAGATGAAAATAAAATAACAGCTAATGATATTATAATTTTTTTATTCATAATTTTATCCCCCAAAAAAATTTATTTATACACTTTAATATAATTTTACTACTGCATATAACTTATGTCAAGTTTCTTTAATGAAAAAATTAATTAATAAATATTATTTTTAATATACAACTAAAATTACATATTTAATTGATTACACTGCAAAGAAATAAACATATTTATTATTTTATTTAAAAATATAAACTTAAGTCATCTTATTTAATATTTGTAAAACAGTTATAATATAAAATATTTTATTTTCTCATAATTAAATAAAAATGTGTAAAATAAATAAAAAATAATAAATTGTTTTGTCATAACATGTTTGTTTTGGTTTTGCTATAAAAAAAATCATGTATTTTTTATATTAAATATAAACTACATGATTATCATTTAAAATTTTACTAAATTTTGATTATTAATTGTTCTTTAATTTTGCTAATCCACCTAATGAGGTTTCTCTGTATAAAGAAGGTAAAGCTTGTCCTGTTTCTTTCATGACGGAAACTACATCATCAAAAGAAACTTTATGTCTACCATCTCCTAATAAAACATATGTGCAATGATCAATAGCTCTAACGGAGCCCATTGCGTTTCTTTCAATACATGGAATTTGTACAAGACCTAACATAGGGTCACAAGTTAAGCCTAAATGATGTTCTAATCCCATTTCTGCTGCATATTCAATTTGATGAATAGAGCCTCCCATTAACTGTGTAGCTGCTGCACTTGCCATAGCACAAGCAACACCTACTTCACCTTGGCATCCAACTTCAGCACCACTTATTGAAGCATTTTGTTTTACAAGATTACCTATTAACCCAGCTGTTAATAAAGCTTTAATTATTTTTTTTTCTCTAAAATTATTATGCCGATAGAGATAATAAAGTACGCCTGGTACTATGCCACAACTTCCACAAGTTGGAGCTGTTACAATTTTATTACCACTTGCATTTTCTTCGCTAACTGCTAATGTATATGCTATTAATTCACTATCATGTTTTAAAGAACCTGTAAAGTTTTTACTCTTTGAAAAATACATTGATGCTTTTCTTTGAAGTTTTAAACCTCCAGGTAAAACTCCTTCTTCGTCCAAACCTTTTTCAATTGCATTAATCATTGTTTTCCAAATTTCTTTTAAATATTCTAATATAGAATTATCTTCTTGCTCTAAGACAAATTCCCAAAGTTGTAATCCTTCTTTTTCGCAATATGCTAATATTTTATTTAATGTATTAAACCTTTCATCATAAACCTGTATTTTTTCAGTTTGATTTTGTCCTTCAACTTCTACAGTACCACCTCCCACACTGTAATAAGTTTTATGACCTTGTAAGGTATTATTACTATCATACGCATAAAAAGTTAAAGCATTTGGATGATAATCTTTAAATTCATTTGGTTTCCAAATTATATTTATAGGTTTGTGAATTTTTGAAATTACTTGTTCAATTGCAACATTTGTCAAATGGCCTTTACCAGTTGCAGCTAATGATCCATATAATTCAACTGAATAATAATCTGAATTAGGATAATCTTTTAAAAATAACTTAGTAGCATATCTCGGTCCCATTGTATGACTACTAGAAGGACCATATCCAATTTTATATAATTCTCTAATTGATTCCATAAATTTATTTTATTACATATTTATAAAAAAAACATCTATATTATAAAATATATTTATTACATTTTATTATTATTTTTATTTTATGAATTTTGTAATATAATTTTACTAAAGGTGGTATAAGATGAATAAATATTTTAACTCATTAATTAAAAATTTAGATAAACCTCTAGAAAGACGGACTAGAGTTGATGGCTCTAATTTAGGCAATGAAGCAATTTATGATTGTGATAATAACTTAATTGCAAAAAATACAGAAGATGATTTAAGAAGTGGAGATTATTTAAGTGAAACAATTTCAACAAAATTAGAATTAATTTTGTGTGGTGGCGGACATATTGGTTTTGCTCTATATAATATTGCTCAAATGTTAGATTGGAATGTTACAATAATAGAGGATAGAATCGAATATTGTAATAAAGATAAATATCCAAATGCAAATTTAATTATCGGAAAATATGAAGAAGAAATTAGTAAATTAGATTTAACTAATTCTGCAATTATTATTGCAACTCGTGGACATAAATTTGACAAATCTTGCCTAGAGTCGGCTTTATTACAAAAAAAATATCGTTATTTAGGTATGATTGGCTCAAAATCAAAAGTTTTTAGCACAAAAAATTCTATATTAGAAAAAATTAATAATAATGAAATTAATGTAACAGAAAAGGAATTAAACTCAATATATTCTCCAATTGGATTAGATATAAATGCACAAACACCTGAAGAAATTGCTATAGCAATTATTGCAGAAATAATTAAAGTAACTAAAAAAAATAGAAATCAAATTATTTTAGATCAACGACTTTTAGAGAATATAGCAAAAGAAAATGATACGTTTGTTGTTGCAAGAATAATCGAAAAACATGGTTCAGCACCAAGAGAGCAAGGTTCTTTTTTAGTAGTTTATTCTGATGGTAGAATCGAAGGTACTGTAGGTGGTGGAGCCGTAGAATATAGAGTAATTGAAGATAGTAAAAAACTATTACACTCTGAAAATAACAAAACCCAACTCTTTTACCATGATTTGTCAAATTCAAAGGCAAGCGAATTGGGAATGATTTGTGGCGGAAATGTTAAAATTTTAATTACAAAATTTACTTCATAATTTCTAAGAAAACATTGTAATCAACTAAAGTCCTTTCATATAAACCACTATTTGGATTGTAATTTGAACCTCTTAAAGATTCACACAATTCACTTAATGAGTCAAAGAGAGGGCTTAATCCTAAATTACCAGCAACACCTTTTAGAGTATGTACATAAGTAAATGGTATTCGTTGATCTTCATCATTAATGTGCAATTTTAACAATGTGAAATTTTCATCATTAACAAACATCAATAAACATTCATAGTACAAATCACCATCATTTAGAAAGCGATCCATTGCACCTTGAATGTCGCAGCCCCAATTTTTTAATTTTAAAAGTTTTTCTTCCATCTTTGTTTCCCCTTTAAGATTTTAAAAACTAACTTATTTATTGTAAATTGAGTGTTTTTCTTTTTCAAGTAAAAAAGCAAGCTAACTTTAAAAAAAAATGTTTTATTTGATGAATTATTGTTAATATTATTACAATTAGATTATTTCTATGATTTTTTTTGAAATTTTTGTTATTTCTTTAGTTGCTTGAGTATTTTGAAAGGCTAATGATGATTTATTATTAATTATTTTAGAAACATTATTATCATAATTAATTTCGCCTAATAATATTAAATTTTCTTTTTTAACATATTCTTTTATCATCATATTCACATCATTATTTAAATCGGCTTTGTTTATAATAATTGCAGTTTTTGTTTTAAACACTTTTGCTGTTTTTACAATTCTTTTTAAATCACTTAATCCAGATAAAGAAGGCTCTGTTACTATAAGAGCTAAATCAACATTAGATAATGATGCAATAACAGGACATCCAATTCCAGGTGATCCATCTATAATTGCAATTTTTTGATTTGTAATATTATCATCTAAGTTTTTTTTAACTTGTGATACCAATTTTCCACTATTACCACTACCCATTGAAAGAATTGCAGTTGAAAATAATTTATTATTTTGATTATAAATTTTAGTTTTACCAACATAATTATCTAAAGGACTAATAGCATTAACAGGGCAAATATATTCACAAACACCACAGCCTTCACAAGTTAAAGGATTTATTTTGTAATGATCATTTTCTTTTTCTATTGAATCAAACTTACAATTATCTTCACATTTACCACAATTAATACATAAATTTTCATTAATATTATAAATTGGCATTCCTTTAAATTGATTTTCATTTATTAAGGATTCTTCTTTTATTGAATTAACTAAATGTAAATTAGGTGCATCCACATCACAATCAGCTAAAGCATTAATATCGAATAAATCAATTAAAGTTGATGAAATAGTTGTTTTACCTGTACCCCCTTTACCGGAGATTACTAATATTTTTTTCATAAATTTTTAGCCTCATTATTTAATTTCTCATTTAAAGATAAAAACAATTTATTCATTTCATCTAATTCATCACTAACTAATTTACCAGCTGTAGTTATTTCAGCAATTTTTTTAGAAAAAGGAATTTTTGCTAATATTTCTTTATTTATAGATTCAACATAATCCTCAATTATATAATCTAGTTTATCATTACTTTTATTAATAACAAAACCAAAAGGAATATTAAATAAAGTTACTAATTCAACAATCATTTGTATATTATGTAATGAAAAAATTGTTGGCTCAGTTACTAATATACAAAATTGAGCTCCTTTAATCGCTTCCATCGTAGAACACGCACTACCTGGAGGACAATCAATAATAGAATTATCATTTGCATAATTCAAAACACTACTAATAATAGGAACTGCAGAGGCTTCTCCTATATTCATTTCTCCACTTATTATAGTATTATTGCTTTTTTTATATTTAGATACAGTTCCTACATTACTTTTTTTTAATTTAATCGCATCATGTTTACATACTAATGAGCAACCACCACAACTGTGGCAGACCTCTTCAAATAATAATGGTGTATCTTTAATAAAAGCTAATGCTGAAAACTTGCAAAAATCAACACATTCTCTGCATCCTATACATTTATGCTTATCAAATATAGGGATTTCTCTATAAACATTTTCAGTTTCTATTAGTGTTGAATCTTTAAAAAATAAAATACCATTAGGTTCTTCAACATCACAATCTAAATATGTTGAATTTTTAATTACATTAGACAAATTTGTGGAAACAAAAGTCTTTCCGCTTCCACCTTTTCCACTTAATACTGCTATTCTACTCATACTTAATTACTATGATGATAGCCGCTATGAATATCATTTAAAGCTGTTAATTTGTTATTTAAAAATAAGTTAATGTTTTCTCTTACACTTTTGTCAACGGCATTATATAATTTAACATTAGCACCTTCTAATACCTTTACAGCGTTTTCACCAAGACGATAACAAATTACAACATCAACATTATTATCAACTATAAATTGTGATGATTTTATACCAGCACCTCCTGCTGCATTTAAAGCCTCATTTTCTAGATATACTTCTTCTTTTGTTTCTGAATCATAAATTAAAAACATTGGAGCTCTTCCAAAAGTTTGATTAATTTCTTTATTTAAATCTTTTTCTGCTACTGCAATACCAATTTTCATATTGACTCCTAATTTAATTTTTTATTTATGTAAAACATACTCTTGTAATCAACATATATCAATAATAATTATAAAAATAATTCATTTTTTTTCGACATAAGTCATTTTATTAGTTAATTTACAATTATAAATAATTACATTACAATATATTATAAAAGGAGCTTTATTTATGTATATACTATCTGTTATTGGTTTAATAATTTATTTTGTAATATTATTGCTAGTCGTTGTTTTTGAAAAACCTAATAAAAATGTAGAGGATTACTTTTTTGCTAAAAGATCTCTTCCTTTCTGGGCATTATCAATTACTTTTATTGCTTCTTGGTGGGGTGCTGGATCTGCTATTTCTACAGCTGATTTAGCTTATAATGATGGACTTGGAGCTTTTTGGTATTATGGAGTACCTGTTTTATTATCAACTTTTTTAATGATTATTTTTTCAAAATCAATAAGAAAAATTGGTTATTTAACTCAAGGTCAATTATTTGAAGCAAGATATTCAAAAATAACTGCTAAATATCTTTCAATTTTAATTTATATATTTATGACTTTTTCAGCAGCTTCACAAATGGTAGGAATTGGTCAATTCTTTGGTTCTTATTTAAATTTAAATTATGAACTTGGAATAATTGTTGGAACTTCAATTGTATTAGTGTATTCGGTTTTTGGTGGTTTTAGAGGTGTTGTATTAACAGATATAATACAATTTGTATTTTTATTTATTTCAGCAATTATAGTATTTGTTGTTGCAACAATAAATGCTGGTGGTTTCACTAATATTTATAATTATGCAGCTAGTATTGGAAAACCTAATTATTTTTCTTTCTTTGATGGTGCAAAAAAATATTTAGCATATGTTATTACATTTGGTTGTGCATGGATGATACAAGCAAATGTATGGCAAAGAATTTCAGCAACAAGAAATGAAAATGATGCAAAAAAAATGACAATTCTTTCTTTCTTTGTGTATATCCCATTATATTTAATTGTTGTTTTGACAGGTATGGCATCAATAGTTTTATTTAAAGAATTACCTGAAGGAGGAATAATATCAGCAATTGTAAAAAATTATATGAGTCCTATTATTTCTTCAATTGTTTTTGTTGGTATAAGTGCTGCTATAATGTCAACTATGGATTCTCTTATTAATACAGGTGCTTTGACTTTGACTCTTGATTTAATAAATACAGAAGATGAATCAAAAAAAATAAAAATATCAAGATATGCTACATTAATAACAATTTTAATAGCTTTATTAATATCTCTAAGAATAAGAAGTATTTTAGTAATATCTTATCTTGCTTCAGATATAATTACTACAGGAGTTTTTATACCATTAATATTTGCGTTTTTTTATAAAAAAGGTAATAGTAATGGGGCTCTATCATCTATGATTTTTGGATCAATTTATAGTTTTTATAATTTATTAGTTGAGATAGGAATTCCTCTTTATCCATTATTTAAGGACAATAGTACAATAAGAGTTATTTTTGGTTTGGCTATCTCAACAATAATTTATATTTCTTTTAGTTTGATATTTAAGGAAGATAATACAAAAGGTGAAGATTTTATTAATAAAGCTCAATTGTTAAAAAAATAAATATTATTTTTCATTTTTTAACATTTCTATAAATACTTTTTCTTCAACTGGACGTGAGAACAAGAACCCTTGCCCTACTTCACAACCAATTTCTTTTAAAAAGTTTTCTTGTTCTTGTGTTTCTATTCCTTCTGCTACTACCGGTAGTTTTAATAATCGATTCATATCCATAATTGATTTTAAAATAATAGCAGCTCTTTCATTTGATCCTAAACCTTGTATAAAATTTAAATCAATTTTTAAAACATCAAATACTAAATCTTTTAAAACATTTAATGAAGAATAACCAGTACCAAAATCATCCATGTGTACACTTAATCCAGATTCTTGACATTTATTTACAACATTTTGAACTTGGTCTGGATCATTCATGTATGAAGTTTCAGTAATTTCGATATTAATATCATCTGGAGTTAAACCATGTTTGTTAATTAAATCTAATATCTCAACCCATAATTTATCTCTATAAAAATTATTCCTTGATACATTTACTGATACAGGAATTTTTTTAAGACCCATTTTTTGCCATTTTGCTACATATTCACAGGTTTTATCCCAAACAAAATAATCTAGTTGATGAATTACTCCATTAGCTTCTAATATTGGGATAAATATACCAGGACTTAACATTCCAAGAGAAGGGTGTTGCCATCTAACTAAAGCTTCAGCACCGACTATGGTTTTGTCCTTTAAAGAATATTTTGGTTGAAAATATATTAAGATGTCTCCATTATCAATCGCAAAATCAATTCCAGATACTACAGCTTGTTCTATTTTTAACCATTTATCAAGTTTGTCATTATATACAACATATGATGTTTTAATATTTCTATTTTGTTTAGCTTTTGATATAGCATAAGCTGCTCTATCGCAGATGCTATCAATTGATAATTGTCTATCAGTTATTTTATAAACACCAAAAACAGCGGTTAGTGTTAAATCTATTGGATAATCACTTAAAAATTCTTCAACTTTTATAAGATCAAATTTTAGCTCAGATTTATCTTTCTTTATAAGACCGACAAAATCATCATCACTAAATCTAGAAATTAAAGCATCTTTTCCAAGAATTTCTACAAGTAAGACAGAATATGCTTTTAATAAAGCATCTCCTACTTCTTTTCCATATAATTCATTTACAAGTTTAAACTTTACAAAATCCCCACGAATAAGATAATAATTTTCCAAAGGATTTTCATTTAAAATTTCTGCTGAAATTTTCATAAAGGCTTCTTTTGAAAAAAGGCCTGTTAGCCTATCAATTTCATTTGCATAGGCGAGCTGTTTAGCCGTGAGATTGAAATAGTTTTTATCTTGAGTTACTTTTAGAATTTGATAAGAATGTATTATTCTACTAACTTTATCTAATAATTTCTTTGAATCAAAAGGTTTTGGTAAAATATCATTTGCACCTAATTCTAAAGCCTTGTATAGATATGAAACTTGGTCATCGCTTGTTAAAACGATAATTGGTATATTATTAAAAAGAAAATTGTTTGAGGCTTTTTCTAAAAACTGGCAACCATTCATTACTGGCATAGTTAAATCTAATAATATTAGAGATATTTCATTTGCGTGTTTTATAGCCATATTCAATCCAACCGAACCATTTTCAGCTTCTATAGTATTGTATTTTTTATTGAGGATTCCTGATATCATTTTCCTTTGAATATCATTATCGTCAATAATTAAAATTGTTCTATAGTTTGACATTTATGTCTCCAGTTGTTAATTAGTTTTTCTTCATTATAACACTAAATATATAATAATCAATAGATAAATACACTCTATATGTTTATTTTTACGAAAATAACAAATTTTTGTTTGTTATATGCAATATTTACTTGTCAAAGTTATGACATAAACTAAAACATTTTTAAATTATATGATATTTAATTAATAAGTGATGGTAAAATTACCTCTCCTTTTACATTTTTGTCATTAATTAAATCTATTAATTTCATAAATGCTATTTCATAGATTTTACTAATATTAAAATCAATTGAAGCAACATTATCAATTAAAGATACATATGGTGCTCCATCATACCCAATTATAGGAATATCAAGATTTAATTTAGCTATTGTTTTCACTAAAACTAAATCATTTACAAATGCAATAGAATCACATTGGTTTGTATTAACTAAATTTAATATTGTTTCAATCATTTTATTAATTTCATCATTTTCTAAAAATTGAAATTCTTTTACTACTATATTAGGGAAATATTTTTTTATACCTTCAAGACGTTGAGAGTGAGAAAGTACCTGTTTTATATATCCACTAATATATAAAGGTTTTTTAGCTCCTTTTTTTAATAAATATTTTGCTTGCAATTCACCACCATAAACATTATCTGTAGATACATGTATCATTTTATCATTAGGTTTAATATGATGAGCTAAAACACATGGAATTTTAATATCAACAAATAGATTTTCTTCAAATTCATTATCTATATCATACCCTATTATACCATCTACTTTTTTAGATATTTCAATTAATTCATTTTTATTGTCAATATTATAAAAACTGAGTTGATAGCTAGTATTTTCAACAGAGTTAAGCAATCCTTTTTGAGCTCCTGCATAAAACCAATCAAATAATTCTAAACTACCCCAATAGTAAGTTCTTTCTATTTTTTTTACTCTTACAACTGCTATAACCCCAGTTCCCTTTCTCCTTAATTGCGATGCAGCTTTATTTGGTACATAATTAAGTTGTTTTGCAGCTTGTAGTACTTTTTCCCTTAAAGCTGGAGAGACAGATGTTGGATTGTTAAAAACTCTACTTACAGTTGCACTACTTACATTTGCTTTTTTTGCTACTAAATCTCTTGTTATTGCCATTTTTCCTCCAAATAAACTTGACATACTATTTATTATATTATAATGTACACGTGTACATACATCAATACAACAAGGAGTAAATAATGGAAAAATTACATGAATCCACTCATAATAGGTATAATCCTTTAACAGGTGAATGGATAAAAGTTTCCCCACATAGAACAAAAAGACCTTGGCAAGGACAAGTAGAAGACCCTCAAATTCCGAGTACGATCGAATATGATGAAAATTGTTATTTATGCCCAACTAATACAAGAAGTAATAAAGAAAAAAATCCTAATTACAAAGAAACATATGTATTTACTAATGATTTTTCTGCGTTATTAAGTGACAGTAATAGTGAAAATATTGAATTTGGACCTAATGATTTATTAAAAGCTAAAGGTGAAAAAGGTATATGTAAAGTTATCTGTTTTTCTCCAAGACATGATTTAACAATCGCTAGAATGGATGTACAAGATATAGTTAAAATTATAAAAGTTTGGAAAGAACAATATAATGAACTAGCAACAAACGATTTTATAAACCATATTCAAATTTTTGAAAACAAAGGTTCAATTATGGGTTGTTCAAATCCTCATCCTCATGGTCAAATCTGGGCAGAAGAAGAAATTCCAAATCTTCCAAAAGTTGAATTAGAAAAACAAGAAGAGTATTTTAAAAAAAATAATTCTTCTTTGTTATTAGATTATGCTCAATATGAATTAAAAGAAGACTCAAGAGTAGTATATTCTAATGAAGATTTTCTTGTTGTCGTTCCTTTTTGGGCAACTTGGCCATATGAAACTATGATTTTACCTTTAAATAAAGAAATTAAGTCTTTAAATGATTTAAGTGATAATAATATGTTAAATTTAGCTAAAGCTATAAGCACTTTAACTATAAAATATGACAATTTATTTAAAACAAATTTCCCTTATTCAATGGGTATTCATCAAAGCCCAACAGATAATAAAGAACATTATGGAAATATTATGCATTTTCATTTCTTACCACCTTTATTAAGATCAGCAACTGTTAAAAAATTTATGGTAGGTTATGAATTATTAGCTATGGCTCAAAGAGATATTACAGCTGAAACAGCTGCAAAACAATTAAGAGATTTAAGTGATACACATTACTTAAAATCATTATAACAGGAGTTTATTATGATTAATATTAATGATATTAAAAATAAAGAATTACATTCAAAATATTCATCTTTATATGGAAATAATTTAAACTTAGAATATCTAGATAATAGATTTATTAATTTATTAAAAAAACATAAAGAATTATTTGATAAAGAGTCTGCTTTACTCTTTTCTACTTCTGGAAGAACAGAATTAGGTGGCAATCACACAGATCATAATTTAGGCAAAATATTAGCTGCTTCTATTAATTTAGATACTATTGCTGCTGTTAACAAGACAAATGATAACAAAGCTACTATTATTAGTGAAGGGTTTTCACCTGTTGTTGTAGATCTTAATAATTTAGAGTATAAAAAAGAAGAAGAGAATACAACTGATGGACTTGTTAGAGGTATTGCCTATTCTTTTATGAAAAAAGGTTTAAAAGTTGGTGGTTTCGTTGCAAACACTACTACAAATGTTTTAAAAGGTAGCGGATTATCTTCCTCTGCTGCTATTGAAGTACTATGTGCCACAATTTTTAACAATCTTTTTAATAATGATAAATTATCTCCTTTAGAATTAGCTCAAATTGGTCAATTTGCTGAAAATGAATATTATGGAAAACCAAGTGGATTAATGGACCAAACAGCATGTGCAAGCGGTGGAATAATTTCAATTGATTTTAAAGAAAAAGCAAATCCAAAATTAACTAATATTAATTTTAACTTTAAAGATTTTGGATACGAATTAATTATTGTAGATACAAAAGGTTCTCATGATAACTTGACTCATTGTTATAGTTCTATCCCTTTTGAAATGAAAGAAATTGCTAAGTTCTTTAACAAAGAAGTATTAAGAGAAGTAGAATTTACAGATTTCTTAAATAATTTACCAGAAATTCGACAAACACTAAAAAATGATAGAGCAATTTTAAGAGCTTTTCATTATTTTAATGAAAATATTAGGGTTGAAAAAATGTGTAAAGCTTTAGAAAATAAAGATATCAATTTATATTTATCATTAGTAAAAGAATCAGGAAGAAGCTCTTTTCAATATCTTCAAAATTTATATGATAAAGATAATCCATCAGAACAAGGTCTTTCCCTAGCTTTAGTACTACTAGATACTTTATTAAAGGATAAAGGAGCATATAGAGTTCATGGGGGTGGATTTGCAGGAACAATTCAAGCATATATTCCAATAAATGAACGTGAGAAATATATTACTCAAATAGAAAATATTTTTGGTATTAATTCAGTTACTGAATTACAAATTCGAGAAAATAAAACATTATGTTTCGCTTAAGTTAAAGCCATGGATTCGTCCATGGTTTTATTATGCACTACTTAATATTATAAAAATTAAATTTTTTTTATTTTAAGTTATTTTAATATATACAATAATATAGTTATTTGTAACCTTACTTTTAAATAAAAATACAAATTATTCACTTTTAGTGTTACATTGACATTAAATATTATAACAAGTTATGTATATATTAGTTATTAACTATTACAAAAAAAGGAATATTCTTAGAACCTTTTCATTTTTTTTGACTTTATTATAATCCTAATATAATATTTTTTATAGAACAAATATTTATATTAGGAGTACAAAATGGAAAACAAACAATTAAATTACAAAAAAGCATTATTTTATATTATTCAAAAGTCAGGTTTATCTATTGAAGATTTTGCTAATAAAGCAGATATTTCAGCAAGCTTGATTAGACATACAACGCCAGATTGGAATCCAAAATTTGAAACAGTTGAAAAGATTTGTTCTGTATTAAACATTTCATTAGTAAGTTTTTTTGCTATTGCTGAACATGAATCAAATGTATATCACTCAATATCTTTAACTCACAAAGTTAAAACAAGTAAATATACTCAAATAGACTTAAATAATAAATTAAAAGAACTTAGAGAAGAATCTAATCTTTCAAAATCACAACTAGCTTTAAAAACTGGTATCAATAAAACCAATATTTGTAATAGAGAACATATGAAATTAAATAATCGTATTTTATGTTCTACTTTAGAAAAATATGCAAAAAGTTTCGGATTATCAATGAGTAAATTCTGTGAAAAATTAGATGAAGAAAATTAATTATGTGTATTTATAAAATCAATTAATTGTAACAATGACAATGGCTTGCTATAATAATAACCTTGAATAGATTTACATCCTAAGGAATTTATATATTTAACTTGCTCTTCAGTTTCTACTCCTTCTGTTATTACTTTTATCTTTAATTCATTACAGATATTAATAATAATTTTTGCAATTGTTCCATTGTCTTTTTGTGGATATTCATAAATAAAACTTCTATCAATTTTAATTCTATCTATATTCAAATTTTTTAAATAACTTAGTGATGAAAATCCAGTACCAAAATCATCTATTGCTACACTAAATCCTAATTTTTTAAAAGCTTCAATTTTTGAATTTATTAATTTTTTATCTTTTAAAAAAATATTTTCAGTAATCTCTATTTCAAATTTTGATAAATCTACCAAATATTTATTAGATAATTCAATTATTTTAGAAATAAGATTGTCATCATTAAATTGAATAGGAGAAATATTTATACATATTTTAAAATTAAAAGGTAATAAGTCAATTATTCTTTTATAATCTATAAAAACCTGTTCAAAAATCCAATAACCTAAGTTAATTATAAAACCAGATTCTTCTGCTATCGGTATAAAAATATATGGAGAGACGTTACCTAATTCATCATTATTCCATCTCATTAATGCTTCAATACCTGTAATTTTATTAGTTATAGAATTTATTTGTGGCTGATAATTTACTGACAATTCATTATTTTTTATTGAGTTTAATAATAATAAATTGAATTTATGTCTATTGCTTATCTCTTCTGACAATTCTCGATTAAAACATATATAATCTTTATTTAATTTTTTTGCCTCTGATAAAGCAATATATGAATTTTCTAATAGACCTTTAGGTTTTAAATTATCTTTTGGATAAATTGAGATGCCACCTTTCAAATTAAAAGGAATTAACACCTCATCAGAAAAGATTTTATTCTTATTGTAAATAAAGAAATCATTTATAAAATTATTTATATCATTTAAATTATTATAAGAAAGAAGTACTATAACAAAAGAGCCTTTTGATATTTGTGCAATGATATCTTTATCACCAATGAATGTATTAATATTTGTTAAAAAATTACTTAATAGTAAATTTTTTTTATCATTATTAATATTAAAAAAGATTTCATCATAATTAATAATTGAAAAACAAAATAAACCAAAAATATTAATTTTAGTCTCTATTATAGATCCAATTAAATTTAATAATAATTTTTCATTAGGCAATTTAGTTGCTTCATCAAAGTTAATACTTGAAATAATTTCACTAAGTTTATTATCTACTTTTTTTAATTTTGTATATTTAAAAATAAAATTATTATTGTCTAAAAATACTTTTTTAGAATAGCTATATATTTTTAATAATTTAGGAAATAAAATACCCTCTTTAGTTTTATACCAAAGTGTACCTTCCCAATAACCATAAGTTTTTAAAGAATGTAATATATGTTCTTTTTGTTCTAAATCTTGAATTGATAAATCTAAATAATTAATTTTCGTATTAATTAATTCACTTTTATTATAACCACTCATTTTAGAAAAAGCTTCGTTAGAATATATAACTTCAAATTTATTATTTGTAATTATTAAGCTTTCATTCATTATATTTGAAATAGTTGATATTAAAGATAATCTCTCAGTATTTCTTTGATATAGATAATATAAAAAAGACAGTCCTAAGAAACATATATAAGATAATATTATAATTATAAATTGATTAAAAGATAAATAAAATATAAAACTTTCATTTACAATAGGTATATCATTTATATTAAAATTATATATTAAGTACCAATTACTATTAGTTACAATTGTATTATTAACTTTTGAAAAAGTTAATTTTTTTATAGAATAAATTTTATTATTTTCAACATAATATTCTAAATTCGAATCTTTATATTCGTCAAAATATTTTGACTCATTTTTAATATTAAAGTTCTTTTCATCAAATTTATTTGAAAATCTTTTATTAACATCTTTATCATATAAATAAAATCCATCAGAATTTACTAAAGATAAATTTACAAAATCATAGCCAAATTGATCTATTTGATTATTACATAATGATAAAATTATTGATGCATCAAAACTAATCTCTAATATACCAATAAATTCATTATTTTCATTATATATAGGATTTGCAATATAAATAATTGGTTTATTTGTTTGATTTAATTCAGCATTATTGATTAATAAGTCTATATCGGTAAAATAAAATTCTTGTGAGTTAAGTTTTTTAGTTTCATTAAATATCTCAGTTTCATTTTTATTCAACAAATAAGGTTCATCAATTATTTTAATATTTCTATCAAGATTTGTTATTTTAATCTCTTCTATTCCATCATTATTTATAAAAGTAATAGATTTAAAATCAGTTTTATTACTTGATATTCGTTTAAACAAGTTAGAAGCTTCTTTTTTATTAATATCAGTATTTAAGTTTATATAATCTTGAAATTCTTGAGATCTTTTAATTACTAATAAATCATCAATAACACCATTTTTAATAAATGAAATAATTGAATCCATTGTTCTTGAACGAGCAATTTGTTCATCTAAAATTAAAGTAATATATTTTTCTTTTTCTGATTTATAATTAAATTGATAAAAAGTGAGTAATATAAGAACAAAAGGAATAAAACCAATTAAAGAAATTTTTAAAATTGATTTAATATTTATTTGTTTTAATTGGTTATATATTTTATTAATCACTTACAACTCCTACTTAAATACAAATATAGAATAAAGTATTAATCGAAAAAATAAAAGAATTTTGTTTGAACATATAAAAAAAGCACCTTGAAGGTGCCTTATGCTAATTGAATAAATCTTTGTAATTTGTAGATACACTCTCATATTTTTCGTTTTTATCCATCAAATCTAAAATGCTTTGAGGGACAGGTATTTCTTTATTTATTAATGGCTCTACAATTGTCTCAAATTTTGCAGGGTGTGCTGTAGATACTAATATTGAAGGTATATTAGTATAATATTTATCATAAACATGTTTAGCACAAGCTGTATGAGGACACATAATATATTGTGTTTGATTATATGTATCTTTAATTGTTTGTTTAATTTCTTCATCACTAACACTGTGTGATTTTACAAATTGTCTAAACAAATCTATATCTCCATATAAATCTTGCAATCTTTCCATATTACTAGGAGCTCCGACATCCATTGCATTAGCTAATGTCTTTACACTAGCTCTTGGGGTATAAATTCCACTCTCTAAATATTCAGGGATAGTTTTATTTGCATTCACTGCTAAAACAATAGATTCTATAGGTACACCAGTACTGAAAGCCCAATAAGCAGCTGTGCTATTACCTACATTACCACTTGGTATAATGATATTAGGATTAACACCATACATAGATCTAAATAAATGGCTTGCATAAACATAATAAACACTTTGTGGTAATAGTCGGCCTAAATTAATAGAGTTTGCACTTGTTAGACCATATTTTGTACTTAATTCTTTATCCATAAATGCATCTTTAACCATTTTTTGACAATCATCAAAAGAACCATCGACTTCATAAGCACTAATATTTCCACCTAAAGTTGTTAATTGTTTTTTTTGTCTATCACTAACTCTATTTTTTGGGAATAATACTTTTACATTAATACCTTTTTTATTATAAAAAGCTGAAGCAACAGCTCCTCCTGTATCACCACTTGTAGCTACTAATACAGTTAATTCTTTTTGAGTTTTTTTAATTATTTTTTCTAAGGATGATGCTAAAAATCTTGCTCCAAAGTCTTTAAATGCAGCTGTTGGTCCATGATATAGTTCTAAGACACTCAATTTATCCTTAAGTTGTACTAAGGGGACATTAAAATTAAATGCTTCCATACAAATTTCTGCTAAATCGTTTACACTTATTAACTTATCATTTTCAAAGTATGGAAATAATACTTCAAAAGCCATTTCAGGATATGAAGAAATTCCACTTGTATCCATTTTAACTAAAGATGGAAATTTTTCTGGAACATATAATCCTCCATCATCAGCTAAACCTTTTAATATTGCTTCCCCCGCTGTTATTTTTTGAGATAAACCTCTTGTTGAAACAAAATCCATTATTTTCTCCTTATACTCTAGCACCTAAGTACTGAGCTAATCTTAAAATATCTGAGAATACTCCACCAGCCGTAACTTCTCTACCAGCTCCAGGTCCTTTAATAACTAAAGGTTGAACTGCATATCTTTCTGTTGTAAAACATATAACATTATCTGTACCACTAGCTTGTGAAAAAGGATGGCTCATAGGATAACCATTTAATTTTACACTGCATTTACCGTTTTCATCAACACTACCTACATAACACAATCTTTTATTTTCTTTTTTTGCTTGTTCATATTTTTCAAGCATTGGTTGATCTAATTGGTTTAATTTTTCCATGAATTCTGAAACAGGTAATTTTGTTAAATCTTGAGGAACTAAACTTTCAATAGGCATATCACTTACTTCAACTTCATATCCTAATTCTCTTGCTAATATTACAGTTTTTCTAGCTACATCCATTCCAGATAAATCATCTCTTGGATCAGGTTCAGTATACCCCATTTCTTTAGCATTTTTAACTAAAGTACTAAAAGCTACACTTCCATCATAATTATTAAACAACCAAGCTAAAGTTCCAGAGACAATACCTTCTATAGTTTTTACTTTATCTCCTGTTTGAACTAAATCTTTTAAAGTTTTGATTACGGGTAATCCCGCTCCAACAGTTGTCTCATAAAAAAATCTTCTACCTGTTGATAAACATGTGTCAAAGAGTTCTTTATAATATTCAATATTTGCTGTTCCTGCTTTTTTATTTGGAGTTACAATATGCATCCCGTCTTGAATCCAATTTATATATGAAGATGCTAATTCACTTGAAGATGAACAATCTACAATAGCTCTATGAGGAAAATAAGTAGCACCAATATGTTTAGCAAAAACATCCATATCTAAATCAATACTATTTTTTTTAAAATTATCTTTCCAAGTTAATAGATCAATGCCTTCTTCATCTAATAACATTTTTTTACTACTAGCTATTCCCCTAATTCTTAAATCAACACCAAACTTTTCATATAACAAATTAGATTCTTTAGATATTTGATCTAATAATGTGCCTCCAATATTACCTGGCCCTATTAAACCTATAGATAAAGCTTGTTTTGATAAGAAAAATGCTGCATGTAAAGCTCTTAAAGCTCTTTTACTATCTTTTGATTTTATTACAGCACTTATATTTCTTTCACTAGCTCCTTGAGCTATAGCTTTTACATTTACGTTTGCTTTTCCTAAAGAACTAAAGAATTTTCCTGCCACACCTTTTTTTCCAGCCATATTATTTCCAACGGCTGCTATAACGGCTAAGTCTGAAACACAGTCTATCGAATTAACTATATCTTCTCTTAATTCTTCATTAAAATTAATACTTATTGCTTCAATTGCATTATCTGCTTGCTTTTTTGGAACCGCAATGGAAATTGAATATTCAGATGAAGCTTGAGAATACAATATTACAGAAACCCCAGCATTTTTTAATGCTTCAAAAACTTTAGAAGAAAAGCCAACTCTTCCACTTAATCCAGCCCCTTCTATATTAATTAATGCAACATCATGAACAATAGAAAAGCCTTTTACACTATTACCTTTATTTGATACATTATCATTATTGATTAAAGTACCTTCATCTAAAAAATCATTCCAACATTTTAATCTTACATTAATACCTTTAGAAATTGCATAAAGTATAGCTTTTGAATTAATTAAAGATGACCCAAAATATGATAATTCAGTTGCTTCACTATAACAAAGATTTCTAATCACTGTAGCACTAGGTACTTCACTAATATTAGCAGTTGTTAAAAGCGATTTTGAATTCCAAAAAACTAAATTCTCACAATCATATTTTACTGCTAATTTTGAGGCAAATATTTCTGAATTAAAACTATCACGTGTTTTATGAATAGATGAAGTAACAATTGAAAAATTACTTATATCATTGTACTTAATTATATCTATTTCTTTAGAATTATAACATGTAATTTCATCACCTGCTTCAGCTATGAATATTTTAACAATATTACTTATCCAATTTCCAACTATATAATCAAAATAACCTAAAGTACCGTAAGAAATATCCCCAACTAACCATACACTTTTTAAAATATCTTCAATATCTGTAAAATCTTTTTTTAATAAATCTGATAATTGTACTCGTTTAGTTGATGAAACTAAATTATAAATAACTTGATTTAAATATGCTTCCTTTTCTTCCAATTTTACCCATAGAAGTTCATCTTTATTTTTTGCTAAATCTAATAATAATTTAGCATCAATAATCTTCTCTTTATCACTTGAAACAACTAAAATTAATTTTTTATCTTTATTATCTTCTCTTAATTTTAATAATTTCTTTTTTCCTTCTTCATTTAATAACATTGAAGCTTCTAAAGTGTGTATATTTAAATTTTTCAAAATTTACTCCTGTTTAAAATATCAAACAATTTAGTGAACAAAACCTAATATATTAGAAAAAGAGCCCACAAAAGGGCTCTTTCACATACAGGTTTGCATTAAAGAAACGAATTATAGTTTATCTACTGCACCACTACGTAGGCAACGTGTACAAACTTTTACAGTACGAGGAGTACCGTTTACTGTAGTTTTTACAGTAACTAGATTTGGACGGAAAACACGTTTGGATTTAACACCAATATGTTGACCAACACCACCTTTCTTTTTTGCTTGACCTTTTCTGGTAACATTGTTGCCTGCAATTGTTCCCTTTCCGCAAATTTCACATCTACGAGCCATACTATATCCACCTTATAAAAAAATATTGATTTATTAAAACGTTGTTGCTATTCAAAAAAGTCTTGCACAAGAAAATTCTTGTGAGCATGATGCAAGGTCTAATGAAGAGCGCGGTTCAACTCTATGCAAATTAACAAATATTGAAGATTGTGTAAATACCTTAAACATTACATATGAAAAGAAATCACATAAAATCAATGCTAGAATGCATAAAATCAATACAACATGCGCTTATTGTATTAAATAAAATTACTTTTTTCTATACCTATTTAGATTTTATTTTAATTAATTTAATCTTTTTTTTAACAATACTAGTTATAAAATTAATTTTTTTATAAAATCATTAATATGATTAAAAAATATGTATCATTAGAACTCTTAGATAAAGATTATAAGTATTTAAATAATATAAAGAAACAATTATATTTTGAAACCAATAATCCTTCTTTTAATATTATGCAAGCTCTATGTATTTTAGGTGAAACCCATTTGCAAAATTTTAAAAATATTAACTTACTAATTGAAAATCCTATGATTGAATTTGAAACTAATATTTCTATTGAAAATGAAAGTTTATTTATTAATTCAATTAATAATAATTTTATTCAATATTTAAAAAATGAATTATGTATTGATAATTCATTAGGAATTTATTCAAATTATTTATCATTTCCTAATGATTTAAAAAATTATCCTTTTATATATTTAGGTAAAAGCGAGAGACTAATTAACAAGAAAATTGACAAAATTGAAATTAAAGATATTCGACTTAATATATTTGAATTAATTGTTAATAAGAATGAATATATATATAAAAAAATTGATTCTATTCATCTTTCGATGGACAAAGTTCTTTTAGATAACAATCTTTGCAATTAGGTTTTCTAGCATGACAGTATCTTCTTCCGTGGAGATTAACGGTCATTGAAAATCTATATAAATATTTATCTTCTAATAAAGATTTTACTTTCATCTCTATTTTTGTTGGATCTTTTTCGTTAACAATTTTCAATCTATTTAACACTCTTTTGACGTGAGTATCAACAATTACAGCACCTTTGTTATATATATCTCCAATAACACAATTAGCTGTTTTTCTTCCAACACCTGGGAGTTTTATTAATTCATCAATTTCTTCAGATACTGATTTATCAATTAAAGCTTTTGAGCAATTTATAATATTTTTAGCTTTTACTTTATAAAATCCTGTAGGTTTTATGATTTGCTCTACATCTTCAACTTTTGCTTTTGCTAAAGTTTTTGCATTTGGGTATTTTAGAAATAAATCTTTTGTAACTATGTTTACAATTCTATCAGTTGTTTGAGCAGATAAAATAACTGATATCAAAAATTGAAAAGGATCTCTATTTTCTAAAAAAATAATTTCTTTTTCACTTTGTTCATCTAATAGTTGATAAATTTTTAGGATATATTCTTTTTCATTCATGACTAAAAATTAATATATTTTTCTAAAAAAGCCAATAATATTATAGCAATAGCTTTGTTTACTATTGCCATAATATATTAAAATTGTATTTTTATTTAAAATAATACTTATACTTTATATTTAATTGTTTATCAATGAATTAATATCTTCAATGCTTGGCAAGGATTTAATAACTCCTTTTTTACTAGCAACTAAAGATGCAGCGGCATTAGAAAATATTAATATTTCTTTTAGGATATCACTATCAAGATTATTAATACCATAAGATAAAACTTTATGCATAGAAGCTCCCATAAAACTATCTCCAGCTCCTGTTGTATCAACACATTTTACATCTAAGAACGTAGGGGCGTTAACACAAATATTTTTATAATAAGCTTTTGAACCATCTTTGCCTAAAGTCAAGAAAATTAAATCAATTGGATATTCTTCTCTAAATATCTTAATTGCTTTTTCTAAATCTTCTTCTCCAGTAAACCAAATTAATTCATTATCTGCTATTTTTAATACATTACAAACTTTAAAACCTTCAATAAAAGCTTCTCTTGCCATATCTAAATTAGGCCATAGAGCTGATCTTAAATTAGGATCAAAAGAAATTAATAAATTCTTTTTTTTAGCTATTTTGATTGCTTTAAGAGTTGCTTTTTTACATACATCATTTGTCATAGAAAGTGTTCCAAAATGAAAAAGATCCATATCTTCAAAATAGCTTTCTTTAACATCATTTTCATTTATTGCTGCATCAGCACCATTTTTCCTATAAAAAGTAAAAGATCTATCCCCTGATTCATCGTGATGTACAAAAGCTAGAGTTGTTGGATAATCACTAGTTTTGATTAATCCTTCAGTATTAATTTTTGCCTCTAAAAGTGTATTTTCTAATTGATGACCAAAAGCGTCATTTCCAACTTTACCTACAAAAGATACTTTATTACCTAATTTATTTAGCATAGCTAAAAAATTACCCGGAGCGCCTCCTGGATTTGCTTCATATAATGGATTATTATTTTCAGATTCTCCATATTGAATAAAATCTATTAGTAGTTCTCCTAAAGCTATTATTTTTTTCATATTAACCTCTCATATATTAATTTTATTTTATACCACTTCGAACAGCACCTTCAACAATATATTTTTGAAATATACTATAAATAATTATAACTGGAATACTAGCTATAGTTAAAGCAGCCATTGTATGATTAGTAAAAATATGTTCTCTATCACTAAAAATCGCATTTAAAGCAACTTGAATAGGCATCATTTTTTGCTCAGACAATGCCATTACAGGCCATAAGAAATCATTCCATGAAGCTAGGAAAGTAAGAACTCCGACAGTCACATAAATTGAAGAACTAGTTGGAATAACTACCTTAAAGAAAAATCTAAATGAAGAAATACCGTCTATTTTTCCAGCTTCAACTAATTCTTTAGGATAAGTAATAAAAGTTTGTCTAAATAAAAATATATTCATTACATTAGCAACAAAAGGTAAAATATAACCTGGTATAGTATTTAACATATGCAAATTATGAACTACTAAATACATAGGTAAAATAATTGCTTCAATAGGTACAATCATCATAGCAATAATAAATATAAATATTATTTTTTTACCAGGATAATTATACATTGCAAGTGAATAACCTGCACAACTATTTACAATTAAACCAAGAACAACCATTATACTTGCATATAATAATGAATTAATTATGTTATTAAATACATTATAGTAATCTAATAATTGTGAATATGCATTAAAAGATAAATCATGTGGGACAAATGCCATTAAGTTACTCATATCTTCAAATATAGTGACTTCTGACTTAAAAGATGAAATTATCATCCATTCTGTTGGAATTAAAAATATAATAGCTACTAAAGTAATAGCAATATAAAAACCTATTGTATGTTTTCTTTTTTTAGTCTGTCTCATCTGGTAAAATCCTTTTAATTATTAAAGAAACTACTATTAAAAATATAGTAAAAACAACAGTTACGGAACTCGCATAACCTATATACCTATGTCTAAAACCTTCTTCATATATAAATTGTAATATAGTAATTGTACTATAATCAGGCCCACCACCTGTCATTACCATAGGTTGAACAATTAATTTAAAGGCTTGTATAATTATTGTTATTAATTGATATACTATAATTGCTCTTAACCCAGGAATCGTAATATGAATAAATTGACTTAATTTATTTGCTCCATCAATTGTAGCTGCTTCATACATACTTTGATCTATATTTTTCAATCCAGCTAAAAAAATTAACATTTGATATCCACAACTTGAATATGCAGAAATAACTACAATTGAATTCATAGCTTGTTCAACGCTTGTTAAAAAAGGTTGTGGTGAAATATTAAAATTTTCTAAGATTTCATTAATTAAACCTGATGTAGGATTTAATAAACTAGACCATAAAATAGATACAACAACTAAAGATAAAATTGCTGGTGAAAAATATGCAACTCTATAAAATCCATTTCCTTTGAAATGCTTATTTATAATTAAGGCCAAAGCTAAGGCTATAGCTAATTGTAAAGGAACTACTTTAATAACAAATTCACAAGTATTAACAAAACTTGTAAATAATTGTTCATCTTGAAAAATCCTAATATAATTTTCTAATCCAATAAATTTTTGTTGTCCAGGCTTTAATAAAAAATAGTCAGTAAAACTATAAGAAAGTGCTGACCCCATAGGCCATATAATGAATAAAAACAATAATATCATTGCAGGTAATATGAACAAATACCCTACAATCATATCATTTTTTTTATTTTTATTTATCATAACAAACTCCTTTTGAATATCCGAACTACAAAAAGTAGTTCGGATAATATTTAATTAAAATCTGTCGTATTCTTTTTGTATTTTATCCATTGCTTTATTTACAATAGCTCTAATTTCATCAGGATCATCAGTTTTTGCTTGTCCAATAGCTAATACTACATCTTTAGACCACAACTCTGATAATACAGGATAACCTTTAGTTACAGGTCTTGCATGGTTAGTATTTTTAATTTCATAAGATAATACACTCCAAGCTTCATTTGCTCTAGGATCATCTGAATTGACATTAATTACATCTAAAGCATTAATTCTTGCAGGGACAGCACCATTCATTTCATAATACATTCTAGCAGAATCATCATTAGTTAATTTTTGTAATACTTCACCAACAGCTTTACCATAATCAGTACTTAAATCAACAGAACTACTACATACAAATGCCCAAGAACCTGATGGAGTATATAATCCATCATAAGATGCATCAACTTTTGGGTATCTTACTGTCATATAATCTAAATCAGGATAATTTGAAGTAATTTCAGAAATAAACCAGAAACCTAAGATACACATACCAGCTTTTTCTGTATAAAAAGCTTTTAATGGTTCAGTTGGTAATACAAGTTCTTCTTTAAAGAATTTACCTACATATGTTAATGCTTCAATATTTTTATCACTATTAAAATAACCATCTAAGGTTAAACCATCAGGACCGATCAAAGTCCCACCATTAGCCCATAATAAAGGAGTTAAGAAATAAGTACCTGTTTCATAAGCACCTTTTGTAATATCACTTGTTAACCAATCGCAAGCTACTTCCATTTTTTGAATTTCAGGTTTGTTCATTGTAGCAGGATTTGTTTTTAAATCATTTATTGCTCGAGCAACTTCTAACATATCAGCCCAAGTCCAATCTTCGTCTTGAGATGGTATTAAAGCTTTTTTATCTTCTGGTAAATATTTAATTATATCTTTGTTTAATCCAATAGCAACACCACTATCTTGATAACCTAAAGCATACATTTCATTATTAAAAGTACCTTGTTGAATCATACTAGCTGTAAATCCATCCAAAAATGATTGTGGGATTACATCATTTAAAGATTGAATAACACCAGAATCAGCATATGAAGCAACATCTGGACCATCTAAAGTAAATATTTGAGGCATATTATTTGATGTTAAAGCTGCATTTAATTTATCAATATAGCCTGAACCTGCTCCAGCTCTTGTAATATTTTGTATTTCAACTTGATATCCACCTACGTGTTCTTCATTGTATTGATCTACAACAACTTGAAACATTTGACCTTCTCTAGAATCTGCTGATGCTTGTGTCCAAATTTCGATCACTTTAGTTTCTTCTTCATTACTACCATTAGCGAATATTGAAACACCGCTTAATAATAATACAATTAAAAATGTACTTAATATTTTTTTCATTAAGTCCTCCTTGAAATAAATCTTATTTTCTTGATTTTCTTTAAGCATACTACCCTTTTTTTAATATTGCAAGAAAAATTTTCAAAAAATCACTATAAAAAATCATAATAATCATTTAAATATTAATTATATTGATTATTTTGATTATTTTCTTGACAATTTAAATATCTTGATTTAATGTATTTTTATGGAAAATGAAAAATTAACCTTAAGACAATTAAAAATAATAGAAGCAATAAAAGATAATCCTAATATTAAAGTTGATGAAATTAGCAAAATAACTAATACAGCACCAGCAACAGTTAGGAGAGATTTAAATAAATTATCTAATTTAAATTATATAGAGAAAAGTTACGGAAAACTCTCATTAATAGATCCTAGTGAAAAAAGAGATTTAGAAAACACTTTTCAAATTAATGATGAACAATTAGCCTTAGTTAAAAAAACAGAACATCTAATACATTCAGGTAATGTTATATTATTAAATAATAGCAAATTAAACTGCAATTTAGCTGATGAATTATTATTAAATGAAAAATTTGCAACAATTGTAACAAATTCTTTAGATATTTTTGAAATGACAAAAGATTCAGACAAGTTAAATAATATTTTACTTGCAGGTTTATACAATAAGGAAACTCGAACTTTTTCAGGAACATCTACTTATTCTATTCTCTCAACTTTAAGAGCTGATTGTTTTATTATGCATCCCTCTGGAATAGATTTTGAGTTAGGTTTCTTAGGTAATCCAACTGATGATACACAGTTAATTCAATATATGATAGACGTTGCTAGAAAAGTTATAATATATATCGATGAAACATGTATAAAAAAAACTTCAGGAATTTTACTTACTGAATTTAATTTGGTAAACACTGTTGTAACTACAAAAAAAATATATCAAGAGTATAAACAAGAATTAGATTTATACGATTTTAATATTATTTTATCAGAATAAAAAAAACTAACTATATTTAAATATTATTTTTTGGAGGTTCTTTATGAACAGAAACTATCCACGATTCCATTATCGACCAAAAAAACATTGGTTAAATGATCCTAATGGAACAATTTATCATAATGGATATTATCATATTTTTTATCAATATAATCCAACATCTGATTGTTGGGGAAATTTACATTGGGGACATACAAGAACTAAAGACTTCGTTAATTATGAAGTAATTAACAATAATTTATTTCCACAAAAAGAAATTGGAGAAACTGATTGTTTTTCAGGTTGTATTGCATTAAATAAAGAAAATAAACCTGTTGCACTTTACACAAGTGTATCTTTAGATGATGAAGAAATTCCAAATATTCAAAAAGCTGTATTCTTTGATGACGATTTAATTAATTTTGAAGAAAAAAGATATAATGCATTAACTCTAAACATGGAAAATCTTCCACCCCTGAGAAATGATTGGAGAGATCCTTATGTTTTTAAATGTGATGGTCGATTTTTTTTAGTTTTAGGTGCTGCTATAGGGGATTTTCAAAATCCAGCTATTTTATTATTTGAATCTGAAGATGGAAGTCTTATAAATTGGAAATATATAAAAGAAATCATTTCTTTTAAACCAGTAATTGAATTACTTGAATGTCCAAATTTTTTTAAATTAGAAGATAAATGGGTCTTAGTAGGATCGCCATATAAAGAAGTTGAATATTATGTTGGGACTTTTGATACGAAAACGCTAGATTTTAATGTCGAAAAAAAAGGATTAATTGACTATTGTGCACAATATTATGCTACAAATACGATTCAAGATGATAAAAATAGAACTCTTATTTTTGCTTTTGAACGAGGGTTTACAAAAAACCAGGGCTGGAATAATGTAATTTCTATACCACGTGAATTATCAATTAATAATAAAAATGAGATTATTCAAAAACCTATAAATGAATTAAAAGATTTAAGAAAGAAAACCATTATAGATAATGATAATTTTATTCTTAATTCTATCAAAACTTTAACTAGTAATGATTTTAATCAATGTGAAATTAATTTCAAAATCAAATTAATAGACAATCTAAAAACAAATTTAGTTTTAAAAAATGAAATTCATGGAATAACACAAATTTTATTTTCTTCTACTAGTGTAAAATTTGATAGTATTATTATACCTTTTAAAAAACAAAATCTTTATGATGTAAAATTATTTATTGATAATAGTATTTTAGAAATATATATCGATGATGGTAAATATTGTGCTACTAGAATTATTGAAAACTTATATGAGATCGATAATATTCAATTTAGAGGTAATTGTGAAATTGAAGAATTATCAATTTATAAGATGGGTGAGTTAAATATAATTGAATAAATAATTGTTTAAGGCTATAAAATAGCCTTAAACTACAAATAAAATCAAGAAAAAGGATTTATTTTGCATTTTCCTATAATATAATTTTTTAATAATAATGTATATATTTTAGTAATAAGTATTAATATTATAATTAGATTATTAGTTTATACTGTAAAATATTGATTAAAAATTAAAATAGAGAAATTATTGACAAATAATAACACCTAAATTAAAAAATATCTAAAATTTTATCATTTTTTTTATTTATTTAACAGACAACATAAATATTGTTCTGATATAATTTTAGTTATATGCATTATTGTTCAAAATGCTTAATAGAGAGCTATAAAATGCATATTTCTCTATTTTTTTTATTTTTTATATTGACCTTTATCTAGGTAAATGTTAATCTCTCATTCGTTACGGGATGTCGCCTAGTGGCTATGGCGCTTGCTTTGGGAGCAAGATATCGAAGGTTCGAGTCCTTTCATCCCGATACACACAATTTTGTGTAAAGCTTTTTTTAATATTTAATAATTCGGGATGTCGCCTAGTGGCTATGGCGCTTGCTTTGGGAGCAAGATATCGAAGGTTCGAGTCCTTTCATCCCGATATAAAAAAACTACCAAATGATGGTAGTTTTTTTTTATTTTCATATAAGGTTGGTTCTTGGAATAAATTAGAGTGATGACTAGATACCTGCAATTGATCAATCCTTTTTTCTATTGAGTACCTAAAAAAAATTATGTTTTATTTTTCCAACTTAAATCTTATTATTTTATTGTTAAAAAAAAGTATTGACCATCTATATTTATAAGCAATTATTTTGTTACTTTTTTTTAGAACAATCATTGTTTCTATAAATCAAGTTTAAAATACACCATGTACTACCATTTTGTTAACTGATTTTAGTATCGCTATTAATTCTTCAAAAGATTTTGATAATTTAATCCATTGTTTTATATCTATTTTCAATTCTTTAATTATTATAGATTTATATGATAATCTAAATATCAACTTTATTTGCATGAAAATCCCATCTTTTGAGTATTGAAATAATAAATAATAAATTGTTATTCGCTAGTCATAGAGCTAATTTTATTCTCATTTGCCAATTATTGTTTATAAATTGAGTATTTTTCATAATTAGCTATTTTATTATGAATTTTTAAATCTTTTATATTTGATGTCCAATGCATACCTGCTTTTTCCATTACTCTTTTAGATCCAATATTTTGTTTTTCACATAAGCCAAATATTTCATCAACTCTTAATTGATTAAATCCATATTCAATAATTAATTTTAATGCTTCACTCATAAATCCATTATTCCAATAGAAACGATTAAGTACATATCCAAAAGATGCTTTGTTTTCTTTTTCTTCAACTCTAATATCGATACAACCAATTACTTTACCATTTTCTTTTAAACAAATAGCAAAAGCTCCATCTTTCATCAAATAGTTCTTTAAAGATGTTATACTATCCTCAATTGTTTTATGAGATGGCCAAGTTAAAAATTTTGTTGTTAAATCATCACTAGCATATTCAAAAACATCTTCAGCATCACTTAGCACAAATTTTCTAAGGATAATTCTATTCCCTATTATTTTAAAATCTTTTTCCATAATCTATTTCTCATTTTCTTTATCAATTAAACTTAGTTTTGTAAACATTCCAATATCTTCAAATCCTATCATTTTATATAGTTTTGCCGCATTTGGATTATCATAGAACAAACAAACAGTTTTACCATCTTTGACCATTTTATCACAAAGTGCATAAACACACTGTTTTGCAAATCCTTGTCTTCTGTACTCAGTAATAGTATAAACTCCAATAATCATTGCTAGTTCTTTAGATTCCGCACTAGTACTTGCACCACTTATTAATCGATTATGACGCTTAACTGCAAATATGTGTTTTGAATTAGTATCTAATTCAGCTTTAGTAGATTCTAAATTGCTTTTTGTACCAAATACTAATTCAGTTTCTTTTAAATAATTTTCAACTTCATTTGCATGTATTTGTACTACATTTGGAGCATCAATTGTAATTGAAAGCTTATTTAATGTAGCAAAATAAAAATCTCTTTGTTTAAATGAAGTAAAATCATAATTATCTGCTAGAGATTTTATTAAACTCATATTATTTACTAATCCAGTTTTAATAAATTTTTTATCAATAAAATCTAAATCTAATTTATTTGTATAGGAGACTAAACATAGATTATTAAAATATCTTAAATATACAGCATTAATGTTTTCATCAATATCGATATAAATTTCTAAATTATTATTTTCAATACCAAAATTTTCAATATCACCAATTAAAAACAAATTAAATTCTTTTTTTTTGTATAAATATTTTAATAATTTATCAGTATCATTGAGTGTACATTTTCTTATCATTAAATATTTCTCCTAATTTATTATATATAATAGAAATACTACAAAAAACATTCATTTACAATATAAAAATGAAGTTTTTTTGTTTATATAAATTTTAACTATATATCATTTTTTTTTAATTTTTTTTTAAAATGTACTTGAAATTAATTCTGATATATCGTATAAACACAATCACGAGTTAAATACTTGTAAATGCGCCAGTAGCTCAGCTGGATAGAGCAACTGCCTTCTAAGCAGTAGGTCATAGGTTCGACTCCTATCTGGCGTATTTTATAAAAAGATTCCTTTAATAGGAATCTTTTTTTTATCAACTCCCTCTTTAAAATAAAAAAATCACATGATTTTATTCATGCGATTTTTTTATTATTATAATTTACTTATTCTTTAGGTTTTATCTCGATTACATCAGAATTTTCTAATTCCAAATCATTACTAGAAGTGCTATTATTTTCTATTATTTCGCTATCCTTTTTTTCAATTTTATCACTGGTGATTTTTTTTGATGAAACATTTAAATAACAACCTAAAATTAATAATAAAAAACTAGATATAAACAAACTACATCCTAATAATAATATCATTAAAGAAATTGATGTTATTGCTAGATTTAAATTATTAATACTTAATCTCATTGTAAAGCCTTCAGCAAAATGCTGTATACTTACTGGAGTTAAAGCCTGTCTAAAACTTGAAATTATTAAACCTACTCCAAAAACGAATAAAATTCCACTAAATACAAAACTAACTATAGATCCTTTTTTCATTTTATTCACCTTCATTAAATTTATTTATATATTATTATAATACATAATTTATTAATATTTGCTATATAAATTTAATGAAGAATTATGTAGATTATTTGAAGTATTAATCTTGAACTTTAAAACAATTAATACAAAAAGAAATAATTGCTTGAGATATTTTAGATCTTGATTCCTGATCTAAAAAAGTAATTTTATCATGATTGACTCCGCTAGCCCAATTTATACTATAAGCTAAAGATACATATTTTATTTTTGCTTCATTTAATAGTGAAAATTCTGGACATCCTGTCATACCAACAAAATCAGCTCCAAAGTGGTTGAACATCATAATTTCTGCTGGAGTTTCAAGTCTAGGACCATTCGTACAAATATAAACACCTCCTTCACCCAAAGGAAAGTTACACAAAGCTGCTTCTTTTTTTATTTTAACTTTTAATGGTAAATCAAAGGGATGTGTCATTTCATTATGAAAAACATTATTAATATCTGAAAAAGTAGATTCTCTATGACCTCTTGTAAAATCAATAAAATCATTAATTATTGTTACGGATCCAGGTAAAAGTTTATTACTAATAGAACCTACTGAATACACACTTATACATCTTTCAACATTTAACATTCTTAAAGCTTCAATATTAGCTCTATAATTAATTAGATGAGGTGGAACTGAATGTTTAGAACCATGCCTTAGCATTATTATAATTCCATTTTCATTTAAATATTCTGCTTTACCATATTTTGTTTCTATTTCATGTGCTATTGCATTAGGAAATATTTCATCTATTCCTGTTCCACCTATAATTGCGTCCATCTATAAACTCCTTTAATTTCATTAGGTTTAAAAATTCCTTTATTAGTTACAATGTTTGTAACTAATTTACTCTCTATAATATCAAAAGCGGGATATAATGCATTAATTCTATTATCACCTATAATTTCACCATTTATCTCTAAAAGCTCTTTAGAATCCCTATATTCAATTGTTATATCTTCAAAGCTATTTTTATTTTTATCAGGAGACATTGCAAAAGCTGTATAATCAATATTGTAATAATTTGCACATATAGCATTTTGATTTGTTCCAATTTTATTAACAACAGTTCCATCCATACATACTAAATCAGCTGCGCTCATATATTGATTAATTTCTCCTCTTTGCATGAAGAAAGAACCCATAGCATCTGAAATTATTTCTACATCTATATTCATTTCATATATACTTGGGGCAGTTAATCTTGTTCCCTGAAAATAGGGTCTAGTTTCATTAACTAAAACTTTAATTCTTTTTCCCATTTCTTTTGCATAAAATAATGAAAGTAAAAAAGAATGTTCAGCAAAACATGTTGTTAATATTGTATCATTATCTTTAATAAGAGAAGCTCCATATTTCCCCATATTATTGTACATATCATCAAATTCTTTTTCTTTCTTATCGATAGTATTATTAATATCTATTATAAAATCACATAAAGAATAATATTCATTTTTCATTTTAGAATTATATTCTTGTAATATTTCGTTTATACATCTACTCATTGTAGTATTTGTTTTTCTAGCATTTTTAATTAAATTTATGTTTTCTTCTAAAGCTATGTAACTAAAGGGAATAATATTTCTATCCATTAATCTTGCAATATAACGAAAAGAAGTTAATGCAACTTGAAGAGGGCCTCCTCCTTGTGTAATCATTTCTCCTAATGCGATTGAAATTTCCAGACAATTATTGCATTTATAAAACTCTTTTACTTTTGGAAAAGTTTTTCTATTTCCAATATAGAAAAAGTTATCATCAAAATAACAAATATTTTCAGGTTGTAATAAGTAAGGAAGTGGTAAGTTCATATTGCCCCCAATATATATAAAAGTATTTTGCTACATTTCTTATTAATAATATCACATATTTGTATGTTTTTATAATTAAATCGATATTACTTTTTGTATTTTATATAATTTTACAATAAATCATATTTCTTCACATTAAAAATAAAACCTTTTCAAATAAAGAATTATTGTAATTTTTAATTGAAATCTATTATTTTATATTTATTCTAGCATTTGACTTATTTTAATTCATACCATAAAGTAAAATAAACTTATGTAATTATAACCTACAAGGAAGTAAGACTTTATGAAAATTAAAAATTTTAAACTAGTAACAGCACTTATGGTATTATTCTTATTAATTCCAAGTGTTTTTGCAACTGGAACAAAAGAAATCACATCTAGTGAAACTATTGCAATGATTCAAGATATTAATAGTGAAAATGGATTTTACGAATTTAATGTATTAACTGATAGTGAAGAAATCAATGTATATATTGACGAAAATGATGTTGAAACTATCTATGATATTGAAAGTTATGCAATCGGTGATTATGTAACATTTGATAACTTAGAAAGCATTGATGGTTTAGCTGTATCTACTAATATCAGATACATAACTCCAGTTATTACATCAGGAGCAATATCTTTCTTCCCTGTTGAACCTGAATTTGATATTCCTGAACTTGATTATGGTTTTGATAATGTATTAGAACATTCTTTTAATTATACGTATGGTTATGCATTAATAATGAGCTTTAATTCTCAAGGTTTATATTTAAATGCAGATTATTTTGCACGTGGTGTTTTAGATGTTGTATCTTTAGAAGATGATGATTTCTATACTGTAGCTGAATTAGGTGAATTTGTAACTCAATATCAACAAAACTACTCAAACCCTGAAATCCCAAAAAAATCTGAAAATGGCGCTGAATCAACTTTAGAAGATGTTAAAAATTTAGAAAAACCAGAAATTCTTGACAACCAATTTGCTTATGCATATGGTTATTTAGTAGCAGCACAATTTATCACATCAGGTATTCCTGTAGATAATTACTACTTCCCTGAAGGCGTATTAGATGCAGCATATGCTAGAGAACCTCAAATAACTCAATATCAAATGGATAGTGCAATGAGGGATTTTGAAGAAATTCTTATAGCAGAACAAGAAGAAGCTTTAAACACTATTAAAACAACTAACTTAGATCAAGCAAATTCATTTTTAGCTGCTAATGCTAAACAAGAAGGTGTTGTTTCTTTAGAATCTGGCGTTCAATATAGAGTATTATCAAAAGGAAATGGTGAAGTATCTCCATTAGCAGAAGAAGAAGTTACAATTGATTACGAACTAACACTATTAGATGGAACTGTAATGGATAGTTCTTATGCTAGAGGTAATACTGCTACATTTAAACTAACTCAAGTTATTCCAGGTTTTAGAGAAGCAGTAATGCAAATGAATGAAGGAGATTCAATTATAGCTTGGGTTCCACCTGCAGTTGGTTATGGTGAAGAAGGAAATCAAAATATTGAACCTAATTCATTGCTAATATTCAAAATTGATTTAATTTCGATTAATAATTAATATTTTTAATTATTAAATATATATAAACTCCCAAAATACTCCTTAGGTCTTTTTTGACTTAAGGAGTTCTTTAATATATTAGATATTCAATAAATTAAAATTATTTTTGATTGATATAATGAAATGATAAAAAAGAGTAGAGTCTTATCATTGTTATATTGAATAAGTTGTGAGAATTACAATATTAAATAATATAATCATCAGCTTTAGTGACATAATTTTTACCTTTTGCTTTAGACTTATATAGTGCAATATCTAAATCTTTATACATGATTTCAAAACCATCATTACCTGATAATACTTTATAAGTATATCCTGCACTTATAGTAATATTTAATTCAGTATTTTTTACAAAAGAAATACTACTAATTTCTTTTCTTGAAATTTCAAATTTTTTTAGACATGATTGAAGTGTTTCTGAATTAGTTATAATAAAAAATTCATCTCCCCCTATTCTAAATACATTTGAAACTCCAAAATTTGATTGTAGTATTTTAGCAAAATTTGATAAAAATAAATCTCCAATATCATGCCCATAATTGTCATTTAATTGTTTAAAATTATCAATATCAGCTAATAAAGCAAAAACAACTTGGTTTTCATATTTTTTAATTTCATAATTCAAACCTCGTCGATTTTTACATCCACTTAATTGATCAATTGTTGATAAGATTTGTAACTCTTTATTTGCTTTTTTTAAATTTACTTTATCTTTATAATTTGACTCAAAAGCTCTATATCTTCCTACACAAATTAAAAACATTACAAAATGAAATAAAGAAAAATTTACAATTATATCAATTGTTAATTTATCAATATAAATAAAAACTAATGAAAAAATCGTTGCATTTATAAGACTATAGAGTAAAGCACTAATAGGTCTAAAAATAAAAAAACAGGTTATAAAACTGATATTAATAAGATATACAAAGGGACTATACCCTCTATTTACATCAAAAGCTGCTACAATAACACCCCAAATGGTAAATGCATAAATAGCTATTTCTAAGAAAGGATTTATTTGTTTTAGAAATTGTGGTGATCCTTTGTATGTAGAAAAATAAAAAAATAACACACTAATTAATAGAATTGCATAAGAATACAAGTAGTAGTAAGGTAATTTAACAATATATCCAAATAATAACATGAAAAGTTCAATTATTATTACAAAAAAAGACATAAAATGAATTTGTTTTAGATTTGTTTTATCTAAGTAAAGAAGTCCCTCTTTACTTAGATTTAAATCAAAATAGTGCATTAAAACTCCTCTTATTGAGTTGGTAAACCGCGTCTTAAGCGATCAAATCTTATAATGCAATCTGCAGTTTTAGATATACCTAATATTGAAGAATCAATGCTAATATCGTAATTTGAAGCTTCTCCCCATTTTCTATCAGTAAAGTAATTATAATAATGAGCTCTTGTTTTATCATTTTTTATGCATTCTGATTCTGCATGTTTTTGAGGTAGTTTATAAATTGTTGTAGCTCTTTCGCTCCTAAAATCTAAAGGAGCATGAATGAAAATAGATAATAATCTATTTTTTTCTTCTCTTAAAACATAATCTGCACATCTTCCAACTATTACACAAGATCCTTTTTTAGCAATTTCTCTAATTGCATCACATTGTATTAAAAAAATTCTATCGTTTATTGGAAGATCAGGTAAACCTAGATTGCTTGTAGCCATTGGAAATGCTCCAAATGGATTAGATCCTGCCATTAATGTTTGAAAAAAAGAACTTGCAGCTTTTTCATCAACATTTTGTATTAATGCTTCATTTAAACCACTATCTTTGGCAACTAGAGAAATTAGTTCTTTATCGTAAAAAGGTATATCTAATTTTTTCGCAATTTCACTGCCAACTTTCCTTCCAGCACTACCAAATTGCCTACCAATAGTAAAAATAGTTCCTGTATCCATAATTCCTCCTAGTTAATTAGTACTTTATTCTTGTATACTAATTATACCATAGTACATAAATAACAACAATTTTTTTTTAAATTTATGAAAAATATCCCATTCTAGCATAATGAAACATATATTGTTGAGCTAATCCTGCATAAGGATAAAAAGATTCCTCAGTTTTACCATTAAATTCATTTTTCATTACTTTTTTTATCCAAACATCTTTTGGAAAAGCATTTAAATGATGAAATGCGAATAATCTAATACAAGAACTTACTTTAGGGCCTATTCCTTTTATGCTTAACAAAGTTCTCTCAATTTCTTCAAAATTTTTGTTTTCTAAATTTAATATTTTATCTGATTGTTGAATTGCATCTAATAAATAAGGAGCTCTAAAACCAACTCTTAAATCTCTTAGTTCACTCTCACATAAATTTTTCAATTGAGAAGGACGCGGAAATGAGAAATATCCTTTTTCAACTTCATTTCCAAAATTACGTGAAAAACTATCATACAAGCCTTCAATTCTCTTTATATTATTATTTTGGCTTAATATAAAAGAGAAAACAGTCTCCCATAAATCTTGTCTTAAAATATGAAGTTCTCCACAAACTTCAATCATATCATCAAACTTAGAATCCATCTTTCTAATTTCAAGAAGTGCTTTTTGATAATCAAAATCCATATCTAAATATTTTCTTAAATATGGATCTGTAATTGAACTGTTTTCATTTATTCTAAATAATTTATTATTTAGTACAGCTACATAAAAAGAATCCTCTTTTCTCCAGCAAAAACTTTGACCAGAGAAAAGAGTGTTTTTTAAATCGAAATCAATCATAGAGTTTACTCAAATAATTCAGTTGATAAGTATCTTTCTCCTGTATCAGCTAATACAACAACAATGTTTTTATTATTAACTTTCTCAGCTATTTTTAAGGCTCCTGTAAAAGCAGCTCCAGATGACATTCCAACTAAAATTCCTTCTTCTTTTGAAAGCCTTCTGCTATTAGCTATTGAATCTTCATAACTAACAGTAACAACTTCATCAACTAATGATTCATCGTAAAAACTTGGAATAAAACCTGCCCCAATACCTTGGATTTTATGAGGTCCTGGTTTGTTATTTGATAAAACAGCTGAATCTTTTGGTTCAACAGCTACAACATGAATATCTTTATTTTGTTCTTTAAAATATTTAGCACAACCCATAATTGTTCCAGCTGAGCCTACACCTGATACAAATATATCAACTTTTGAATTTAAATCTTTATATATTTCAGGTGCAGTTGTCATATAGTGAGCTAAAGGATTATCAACATTATCAAATTGTTTTGGCATAAATGAATTTTCAATTTCTTTTGTTAATTGATTAGCTTTTTCAATAGCACCTTTCATTCCTAATGATTTATCAGTTAAAACTATTTCTGCACCTAAGGCCTTTAATAATTTTCTTCTCTCTATACTCATTGATTCAGGTAATACAATTTTACATTTATAGCCTTTAATTGAAGCAATAAAGGCAATGCCAATTCCGGTATTTCCACTTGAAGCTTCTATTATTGTACTATTTTCTTTTAATATTCCTTTCTTTTCTGCTTCTTCTATCATAAATAAGGCAGCTCTATCTTTAACACTTGATAAAGGATTCATTGATTCAAGCTTAACAAATATATTATTAGAAGTTGAATTTAGTTTATTTATACGAATTAAAGGCGTATTACCTATAGTTTCTAGCATATTGTTTACTAACATATTGTCTCCTTGTTTAATCTTATATACATATATTTATAAATTTGTAAAAAATAATCAAATAAAAATGATTTTTTTTTATTATAATTAATTATACACCCTTTTCAAAAAATAACATATATGTTTAAATTTGAATTGTTAAATTTTGTATTCGAAATTTAATAAAAAAGGGAAAAAACAAATGAATAATAATAAAGCTAGTGAAATGGTAGACTTTTATTCTACTGTAAAAAAAGAGCTTGGAGATATTAATATTGATAGATTTAAAAACCATATCGATAACCACAAATATTTCTTAGGTCAAAAATTAGATAGAAATCCTAGTTTGCAGGAAACTATTTTATCATATCAAAATGAAATATTCTTACCTGTAAGTAAAATTATAAAAAGTTGTGAATTTGATATTGCTTTTAAAAAAGAACATAAATCATGTTTATATTTCTCATTCTTAGATTTTTTATATTATCAGAGAGAAAAAAATCCAAGTATTAGTATAGAAAAAGTAGCACATGAATATTGTTCAAAACACGGAGATACAAAAAGAGGCAGATTATTAGTCCACCTCCTTCAAAAATGCCAAGCATGCTAACGAGCTAAAAAAGCTTTTTTCACTTCTAACATCTTATCATTACCAAGAACCTCTTTTACAATTGTAAATGCAAATTCTTCTGCAACACCAGGTCCTTGGGCTGTTATAACCTTTGAATCTACTACACACCTACTATCATGAGTAAATTTTACATTTGGTGCAACTTTTTCCATTGAAGGATAACAAGTCGCATTTTTATTGTCTAAAAGTCCTGTATTAGCTAAAACAACAGCAGGTGCTGCACATAAAGCACAAACATAACCTTCTTGTGATACATTTATAACTCTTCTAATAACTTCAAAACTATTTGCTAAATTTGTACTACCTGGCATTCCTCCTGGTAAAACAATAACATCATAAATTTCATCTGCTTCACTTATTTCTAAATCACAATTAATTTTAATATTATGAGAACTTGTTATTTGTATATTATCTACACCGGCAACAACAACATCCATTCCACTTCTTCTTAAAATATCAATAGGAACAATAGCTTCAGTTTCTTCAAAACCATCAGCTAAACAAACTAGTGCTTTAGTCATTTTATTCTCCCCCTTCAATTAATTTTTTATATGCATCTAATAAAATTCTCTCTGTATCCTCAATAGAAATACATTCATCAGTAATGCTAACACCATATTTTAAATTATCTAAATCACAAGGTATTTTTTGAGAACCACAATATAAATTACTTTCTAGCATAAACCCTCTGATACTTTCTTCATTATAATTTACTTGATCAATAACACTTCTGAGAACTCTTTCTTGTCTAAAAGCTTTTTTACCACTATTTGCATGAGAACAATCAATAATTATTGATGGATTTAAATCATTTTTTATTAATTTTTCTTTTGCAGCTTCAACTTTTTCATCATAATAATTAGGGCCTGTGTTTCCACCTCTCAAAATTAGATGACCTAAAGGATTACCTTTAGTTCTAATAACAGAAGTTCTACCATCTCTATCAACACCTATAAAAGCAGCAGGTAATGCTGCACTTTTAATTGCATTTATTGCATTAGACACATCTCCATTAGTGCTATTTTTGAAGCCTACAGCTACTGATAACCCACTTGAAAGATTTCTATGAGTCTGACTTTCTGTTGTTCTTGCTCCAATTGCTGACCAACTCATTAATTCATCAATGTATTGAGGAACAACAGGGTCTAAAACTTCACAACCAACAGGTAATCCTAATTGAATAATATCTATTAATAATTTTCTTGCAATTTTTAAACCTTTTTCAATGTTATAAGAGGCATCAATATCAGGATCTATTATTAAACCTTTCCAGCCTCCTACTGTTCTAGGTTTTTCAAAATATGTTCTCATAACTACATATATTTTATCACTTATTTTATCTGAAATTTCTTTTAATTTTTTTGCATAATCAATAGCAGCTTTTGGATCATGAATTGAGCAAGGACCAACAATTGCTAAAATTCTTTTATCCTTATGTTCTATAATATCATTAACAATTTTTCTACTTTCTGAAATATTGTCTTTTACCTCTTGAGAAGTTGGTACTTCATTTTGTAATTCTTTTGATGATATTAATGACTCATAGCCACCTATTCTTATATCTGTATTTTGCATTTTTATTATTACCTATTTATCTTTTTTTTGTTCTTGGTTTTTATCTTTCTTAAATCTGTCAAGATATAAGAATCTTTTAATTTTTTGTGTTGGTGTTCTTTGAAATGGTTCTTCTTGAAGGGACACATCATGAATTTTACTAAAAGAATTTAATTCTTTATTAATATCTCTCTTAAGTTTATTAATATATTCAATCGCTGATTCTTTGCTCTCATCAATTGATAATTTAGTAATTTTTGAATATGCTTCATAATCAATTTTAATTAAAGCAACTAAAGAAGATCCTTCAGGAATAACTAATGTTTCTTCAACAAACTCTTGGTTATTAAATATAGATTCAATTGCCTCAGGATAAATGTTTTCTCCACCTGATCCTAAAATCATTGTTTTTGATCTACCCATTAATTTTAAACGATTTTTTACTAATTTCCCTAAATCCCCAGTTTTAAAGTATCCATCTTTAGTAAAGACTTCTTTATTTAATTCTTCATTTTTATAATATCCTTTCATAACACCAGGTCCTTTAACGGCTATTTCTCCAACACCTGTTTTTGGATCTTTATCAAGGAATTTATATTCAACATTTGGCACAAATTTACCAATAGTTTCTCTTACATGATCACTTTTTTTATAACCACAAGCTGCTACTAAAGGACTTGTTTCTGTTAAACCATAGCCAATAGCATATGGGAATTTTGCTCTATATAAGAAGTCCTCAACTTCTTTATCTAATGGGGCTCCACCTAAACCAAAGAATTTTATTTTACCGCCAAAAGTAATTTGTAATTTTCTTCCAATTAATCTATATATAAATCCTCTTGTTAAAGGAAATTTAATTAAGTTTTTAATATTTTTATTTTTAGAAATACTTGGTAAGACAGCACTTCTATATACTTTTTCCATTAATAAAGGAACTGAAAGTATAATTTGAGGTTTAATTTCACTTAAAGCTGGTAATAATATACTAGCAGCAGGAGGTTTACCTAAGAATATTATTTGAGCTCCATTCATCATCATTAATAATTGACCTTCTGTGAATTCATATACGTGAGATACAGGTAATATAGATAAGAATTTAAATCTATGTGTTATTTTAACATATGCATCTGATGAAATATCTGCATTCCATACTAAATTTTTATGAGTTAACATTACACCCTTACTAGTTCCTGTAGTGCCACTTGTATAAATAATAGAAGCAATATCATCTTCTTTAACTACAATTTCATTTAAAAGTTGGTTTTCTTTCATTTTTCTCTTAAATGCTTTGACATCAATTCCTGCTTCTTCTTCAAAAGTTTTTTTAGATTCAATTTCATTTAATATTTTTTCAGGAATATAAAATAAATCATTAAGTCTAATAACTAATGATTTATTATCTTTTACGTAATCAAGAGTTTTATCAAAATGTTTGGAATTAACTATGATTGCTTTTGCTTCACAATGTTCTAATATTTTTGTCATCTCTTTTTTAGAGAAATCAGGAAGGACAGGTACAGCAATTGCCCCAATTGTTGTTATAGCAAAATAAGAAAGCATCCAATTAGGAGACGATTCTCCAATAATGGCAATAGTATCACCTTTTTTTATGTTATTAGTTATAAAGAAAGCTCTAATATTTTGAACATAGAAATTAAATTTACCATAAGTCATTAAATCATCTTGATTATATGTACTCATAAAAGGTCTCTTAAAATTCCTACTAACTGTACATCTAAGACAAGAATTCATGGTAAATTCATCAACACTTCTCATTCTTAAACCATCATCTCTTTTAATAGCTAAACATTTTTTATAGCTCATTATTTCCATATGTTTTTGTTTTTTATTTTTCTTTGCCATTTAAATTTTTCTCCATAACATTTACAACTTGACCTCTAGGGCACGTAATAATATTTGGGATGTCTATATTTTCTTTAAATAAATTATCAACTATTTCTATATCATTATTTCGATCAGATAAATGAATTAAATATAAATATTCACCATTAAAATCTGATTCTTTAACAAAGTTTAAAGCTTGTTCATTAGATAAATGACCCCAATTGCTTAAAACTCTTTTTTTTAGTTTATAAGGATAACGTCCGTTCAATAAAAGATTTTCATCATAATTTGACTCTAAAAATAAAATATTACTATTTTTTGCATAATAAGACATTTCATTGCTTGTTTTACCAGTATCAGTTATTAAGGTGATTCTATCTTCTTTGTTTTCAATATAATAGCCAACACTTCCACCACTGTCATGGAAAGTATTAAATGATTTAATATGAAAATTTCCAATTTCAATATCATCATTAATATTAAAATCTACTAAATTTGCTTTATTAAAATTATACTTTTTAAAATGAATTTCTTCTTTTTCAATAGCTTCTTTTGAAATGTATAATTTAGCATTTAGTTTATTAGAAGTTAATTTTATTCCATGACAATGATCTGGATGAAAATGTGTCATAAAAATTGCTTTTACACTGTTTATTGGAATATTTAATGTTAAAAACTTTTGTTTAAAGTGTGAAAAAGAATAACCTTGATCTATTAGGATAGAAGTTTTCCCGTCAAAAAAAACATAACTATTTCCACATGATCCAGATCCGATAACTGCATGAAATAAATTACTCATTGTCTTTGCTCCATTCTATAATTGTATTTAAGTCAAAACCTTTTTTTACTTTGTTTTTAATTCTAATAATAGGAGTAATTAACAATTCATTATTTTCTTCTAATTCTTCACGTGCATCAAAAACCATATATGAAAAGCCTTTCTTTTTGTAAAGCTTTGAGTTTTTATCAATTAATTCAAGAGCATCGTATTTATTAAAAATACTATCCCACTCTCTTTTTGATAATTCTCTTTCATTTAAATCTACAAATTGATATTTTAGATTTCTTTCTTTTAGAGCTCTAATTGCTTTTTGAGTTTCTTTGCATTTTTTTGTGCCAATTATTTGAATCATGAAAGTATTTTAAACAATGGATTAGGATTTATCAAGATAAAAATGCAAATTAAAGCCCCAAAGTAAATACTTTGAGGCTATTAATTAAGCATATAAGCTATCAATTTCTTTTTTATAATATTCTTCGATTTTATTTCGCTTTAATTCTTGTTTTGCACTTAGTTCTCTACCAACCTCAAAAGGTTTGTCTAGAAGAACAAAACGATTAATCAATTCATGTGATTTAAAACCAAATTTAATATTAATTTTTTCATCAATCTTCTCTTTTAATAGATTATACATAGCTTCTTTATCATCTTTATATTTTTCATTTAAAGAAGTTAAATATTCTTTTATTGTTTCTGAATTAGGAACTATAAGTGCTGAAAGATACTTTCTATCTTGACCAATTACTATCACATTATCAATAAAGTCTAATTCACTTAATTTTCCTTCAATTGGAACAGGTTCTAAGTTTTCTCCACCTGCTAAAACAATAGTATCTTTAGCTCTTCCTACAATAGAAATATCATTATTTAAAGATTTAATTACTAAATCGCCAGTATTTAAATAACCATCTTTATCTATTATTGCTTTAGTTGCTTTTTCGTTTTTATAATAGCCTTTCATAACTTGAGGGCCTTTAACCTTTAAAACACCTTTTTGTCCAACTTTCACTTCATTGTTATTTTCATCAACAATTTTAAAGCTTGTACCTTCTATTATTTGCATTGTACCAATAATTGGTTTTCTAAGATTTCTTACAGATAGAATAGGAGCTGTTTCTGTCATTCCATAACCATCTAATAAAGTAATGCCGATAGCATTAAAGAAAGCATCAACACCTTTAGGCATTGAGCCGCCACCGCAAACTCCTGCTATTAAATTTGTTCCAAATAAAGATTTAACTTTACTGAACATAATTTTATTACCAAATTTAAATAAAGGATAATTTAATGTCATTTTTACAAAACCATATATTTTTTCTAAGAAAGAAAATTTTTTATTCTCATATTTAGGTAATAAATCATGAACTATATTATATCCGTCTTTCCAGTTCTTTGCACTTTTTATCAAGACTAAGCTTAAAGTCTTTTTAAAGCCTTTTGCTTTTCTAATTTTAGATTCAATTGTTTTATTAACTGATTGCCAAATTCTAGGAACAGAAGAAAACCAATGAGGATTAACCTTTTGAAAGTCACTCAACATTATTTTACTAATAGGTTTACTATAATAAATACCTTGATTATAAAAAATGCTTACATAAGTTACAGCTCTTTCTAATGAATGCCATATTGGTAAAACTGTCATCCATCTTTGTCCAGGTTTGAATTTATTATCAACAACTTTTTGTAAATTAGATACTTCAAAGATAAAGTTCTTATTTGTTAACATAACACCTTTGCAGTTTCCTGTTGTACCGCTAGTAAAAATAATAGTAGCTAAATCATCTTCACTTCCGTTTGAAATTTCATCATAAAGAGTATCTAATAAAGTACTATCATTCTCTAATAATTTTTTTCCAGATTCTATTAAATCATATAATTTAACAATTTCATATTCGCTATCAATTTGAGATTCAACATTTTCCATTAAAATTAAAGTTTTAATAAAAGGTAAATCTTTTTTTAATTCATCAAAACGTTTAATAGTTTTTACATTTTCTACTAAACATGTTTGAACTTCTGTTTCATTTAATATTTGAATTAATTCTACATCAGTTGCATCAAGTCCTCTTGGTATGTCAATACAACTTAAATATTGAATTGCTAAATCACTATACAACCATTCTTTTCTATTATCGCTAATTATAGCAATTAAATCTTGTTTTTTAAATTTAAATTTATCTCTCAAGCCTAATGCTAAATTTATAACAATACCTTCTACTTGTTTATAACTTTCATCTATGAATTTACCCTTTTCATTTTTTGAGCCAAGAGCTGGAAGATTAGGATAATTAATTACACTTTGACGAAACATTTGTGCTATTGTTTTTACCATGTTCGACTCCTTATAGAAAAAATATTATACTTACATTTGTAAGTCAATATGTCAATATTAACAAATTTCAAGAAAATGTCAAAATAAAAGTGATTTTATCACACAATTTCATTTTTTTTTACATATGTGTTATAAAACAAGAAATAATATATTAAATTTTTCAAAATTTGTGTCTTTTGTTATTTGTTATTTATATACATTATTTAATAAAACATATTGACTATAAGGGTTATAAAGTTTGATAATAAATGAAATTTCAAGGAGCGACTATTATGAAATATAGAATTAAAGATTTATTAGCAAAAGATCCAAGTGATGAGATTTTTTTTGCTGAGGGTTGGGTTCGCACTAAACGTGATAGTAAAAATGTTTGCTTCCTTGAGCTTAACGATGGTTCGTGTCTCAAGGGTTTGCAAATTGTTATCGATAAGGCTGCCCTAAATAATAATGAACTTATATCAAGAATTAATACAGGTGCATCTGTTGTAGCAAAAGGTACTATTGTAAAAAGTCAAGGTGGAAACCAAAGTGTAGAAATGTTAAGCACTGATATTGATATTATGGGTGAAGCTGGAAGCGATTATCCTCTACAAAAGAAACGCCATTCAATTGAATATTTAAGAGAGATTGGTCACCTAAGAGCTAGAACTAATTTAATTGGTGCTGTAATGAGAGTTAGAAATACTTTGGCTTATGGAGTTCATGAATTCTTTCAAAAAAATGATTTTGTTTATGTTAACACACCATTGATCAGTACAAGTGACTGTGAAGGTGCTGGAGAAATGTTTCAAGTAACAACTTTAGATTTAAATAATGTTCCTAAAACAGAAGATGGAGTTGTTGATTATTCTAAAGATTTCTTTGGTAAAATGGCAAACTTAACAGTTAGTGGACAATTAGAAGGTGAAACTTATGCAATGGCATTAAAAAACATCTATACTTTTGGCCCAACATTTAGAGCAGAAAACTCAAATACTAAAAAACACTTAGCTGAATTTTGGATGATTGAACCAGAAATGGCTTTCTGTGATATTAACTTAAATATGGAAGTTGCAGAAGATTTCTTAAAATTCTTATTTAAAAAAGTATTAACAGAATGTAGTGAAGATATGGAATTTTTCTCAAAGTTTGTAGAAAAGGGTGTAAAAGAAACTTTAGAATCAGTTATTAATTCTCCTTTTGCTCATATGACTTATACAAAAGCTATTGAAGTATTAGAAGCAAATAATGACAAATTTGAATTCCCTGTAAAATGGGGTTCAGACTTACAAACTGAACATGAGAGATATTTAACAGAGGTTTATCACAAATCACCTGTTATTGTTACTGACTACCCTAAAGAAATCAAAGCGTTCTATATGAAGCTCAATGAAGATAATAAAACCGTAAGAGGTATGGATGTATTAGTCCCACGTCTAGGAGAAATTATTGGTGGTAGTGAAAGAGAAGCTGATCTTGAAACATTAAAATCTAGAATGAAAGAATTAGATTTAGATGAAAAAGATTATTGGTGGTATTTAGACTTAAGAAAATATGGTACAGTACCTCACGCAGGTTTTGGTTTAGGTTTTGAAAGAATCGTTCAATATGTAACTGGTGTTCAAAACATTAGAGACGTTATTCCTTATCCTAGAACAGTTGGAAATGCTGAATTCTAAAAATTAATTTTAAAATATTTATATCATTGCTTTATGCAATGATATTTTTTTATCAAAAATTCTTATATAGCTTGAAAAAACAGCTTTTTTATAATATTTTTTGACTTATGGAAAATAATGAAGTAACTGTTTATGGAATTGGTAATACCCTAATCGATATTATTAGTAGTGTGGAATATGAAGATTTAGATAAACTTGGTTTAACTAAAGGTATTATGCAATTAATTGATGCTGATTTTAGAGAAAAATTAGTAAATTTTATGAAAGACAAAGAAAAACTCTACTCATGTGGAGGCTCTTGTCCGAATACAATTATTACTTTATCAATGTTAGGAATAAATACTATTTTATCTGGTAAAGTTGGAAGAGACGAATTTGGCAGAAATTACCATAAAAACTTAACAAAATATAATACTAAAGATGAACTAATTGATTGTGATAATATTACAGGTTCTTCAATTATTTTCGATACTCCTGATAGCGAGAGAACTATGAACACATATTTATGTGCTAATAGAGAATTTAATATTGATGATGTTAATGTTGAAAGTTTAAAAAAATCAAATTATTTTTATTTCACAGGATATATGTGGGATACTGAAAATCAAAAACAAGCAATTATGAAAGCTTTAGATATTTGTAAAGACGAAAATATTAAAGTAGTATTTGATATTGCAGATCCTTTTGCTGTAAAACGATATAAAGAAACATTCTTAGAATTGATTCAAAATTATGTTGATATTGTTTTTGCGAATAAAGAAGAAGCAAAAATTATGTATGAAAATGAAGACCCTTTTGTTAATTGCGTTAAACTTGGAAAAATTTGTGAAACTGCAATAGTAAAAAATGGAATTAAAGGCTCATATATATCTCATAAAGGTGAAATTCATAATATTGCAGTTCATGGTTCTAAAAACCCTGTTGATACAACTGGGGCAGGTGATATTTATGCAGCAGGTTTTATATATGGTTTATGCAAAGGGTTAAACATAGAAGCTTGTGGTAAAATAGCATCTATATTAGCTGGAGAAATTATTTCTCAAGTAGGAGCTCAATTTAACCCTATTAATCTAGAAAAATTAAAAAAATTAATCATGAATTAAGCATATTATTATTTATTGCCCATAGAGTTAATTGAGATATCGAATGAACACCAGTTTTTATGTAGATATTTCTTCTATGGGTTTCAATTGTTCTCTCTTTTATTCCAAGTTGGTTTGCAATTTGAAAATTGCTCTGCCCTTTTAAAATAAGATTTAAAACTTGTTTTTCTCTTTTAGTGATATTTAGCGAATATGATATTTTTGGCTTTAAATAAATTAAATTTTCTTTAAATATATTAATTTTACAATTAGATTCTAAAATAATAAAATTCTCTTCACTTAAAGTTGATAAAATACTAATATTTTCCCCATCAGCTAAAACAATAAACTTTAAGTTGCTATGATTTTTAAATATAGATTTAATTTTAACAAGTGATAATAAATCATGTGTTATAAAAATCGAAATATCAAATAATTCATATTTTGCACCATTTTTATAATAATTAAAAAGACAGTATTCATAAATAGATGAATAAAGAGCTAATTTCCTCAGTAAATAAAGATCTTTTTTGTTATTGTAATTAATTAAATATTTTTCCTTCATATTTAATTAACTAAGCTATTATTAATTTTGCATTAATTCTTCTTTATATTTGTCTATAGTTTTAGAAAAAGCATCACTAAATAACTTTACAGCTTTTTGTCCCATTTTTTTATTCTTTTCAACATTAATACCATAACTTCTAAGTTCAGTCATTGCATTTCTAATTGATAAACGTTCTTTTATATTTTTATCAGTAAATATATTTCCACGATCATCTAAAACTAAAACACCTTTTTCACATAACCTATCAATTAAGGGTATATCATGAGTTATTGCTAAATCACCTACATTAGCTAAATCTACAATTTTATCATCTGCACTATCACTATCAGTTTCAACAACTATAAACTTTATTTTACTCTTTATTTTCTTTAAATCTTCTTTATCAATATTTGGATTATTTTTTAGCTCTAACCTTCTTAAATCAGCAGTATGTTTTTCTTTTGCTAGTAAAACATCTTTCAAACTTCTATCTGCAACAAATGTTATATCTAAATTTCTTTTTACAGCAGCTCTTAATACTATTTCTCTCATTTGTTTTAAAAAAGAGTCAGAATCAACAAATATTTTCATAATGTAGTTTATCTCCAATTTTTTATTTAGGATAATATAAAATTTCTCTATGTACTAGTGGGGTATTCTTAAATAAAGTCTTGAAATTAGTGCCTTAATTTTATATCTTTTTAATGCATGCTTATGCAAACAAACAAAACCAATAAATCGGAGATTAGAAATTATGAATCTTTCCCCTCTACAAAGAGTTCGATACGAGTATCAACCAAAACTTCCATCAATATTAAGAGAAGAAATTGATCAAGTAGTACCAGTTATAGGTGAAGCAACTGCCCCTGCTTCTGATAAAGAACAAATAAAAGCTTTATTTGAAAATACTTACGGCTTAAGTAAAGTTACTTTCGAAAAAGGTAAAAATGATGAAATAAGAAAACAAATAAATGTTGGTGTTATTTTATCAGGAGGTCAAGCTCCTGGCGGTCATAACGTAATTAGTGGTCTTTTTGATGGTCTAAAAAAAGCTAACCCAGAGAGCAAATTATTTGGTTTCAAAGGTGGTCCAAGTGGTATTATTGAAGATAATACAATGGAAATTACAAGTGAATATTTAGATGCATTTAGAAATACTGGTGGATTTGATATCATTGGTTCTGGAAGAACAAAATTAGAAACTGAAGAACAATTTGAAATGGCAAGAGTAACTTGTGAAAAACATAACATTAGTGCTGTTGTTATTATTGGTGGTGATGATTCTAATACTAATGCTGCAGTATTAGCTGAATATTTCTTAAGAACAAAAGCAAACATTCAAGTTATTGGTTGTCCAAAAACTATAGATGGCGACTTAAAGAATGAAGAAATTGAAGTTTCTTTCGGCTTTGATACAGCAACAAAAACTTATAGTGAATTAATTGGTAATATTGAAAGAGATGCAAATTCTGCAAAAAAATATTGGCATTTTATCAAGGTTATGGGAAGAAGTGCTTCTCATATTGCACTAGAATGTGCCCTTGAAACACAACCTAATGTTTGTCTTGTAAGTGAAGAAATTGAAAAAAATGAAACTTCTTTATCCGGTGTAGTTGATTACATTAGCCAAATTGTTGCAAATAGAGGAAATAAAGGATTAAATTTCGGTGTTATTATTATTCCTGAAGGTTTAGTTGAATTTATTCCTGAAGTTAAAGCATTAATTGGAGAATTAAATGATTTATTAGCTAAAAAAGCTGATGAATATGCCAAATTTGATAATGCTGCTGACCAAATCAAATTTATTTTAGCAAATGTAAGCGATGCAAGTGCAAAAGTATTTGAAATTTTACCTAATAGTATTCAACTTCAATTATTAATGGACAGAGATCCTCATGGTAATGTTCAAGTTTCTAGAATTGAAACAGATAAATTATTAATAGAAATGGTTACAAAAAGATTAGCTGAAATGGCAAAAGATGGAAAATATACAGGTAAATTCAGTGCACAAAATCACTTCTTTGGTTATGAAGGAAGATGTGCATTCCCATCAAACTTTGATGCTGATTATTGTTATAGTTTAGGTTTCAATGCATTTATGTTAATTGCAAGTGGTTTATCAGGATATTTATCAAGTGTTAAAAATTTAAGTGCTCCAGCTGATCAATGGATTGCAGGTGGTATTCCAATAACAATGATGATGAACATGGAACAAAGACATGGAGAGAAAAAACCTGTTATCAAAAAAGCTTTAGTTGAACTAGATGGTGCTCCATTTAAATACTTTGAAGCAAATAGAGATAAATGGGCAATTGATACATGCTTTACTTTCCCAGGTGCTATTCAATATTATGGTCCTGAAAGTATCTGTGATTTAACAACTAGAACTTTAGCTTTAGAACAAGAAAAATAATTATATATTTAAATATTTTGGCCTGGAAAAGTATATTTCCAGGCTTTTTTTTCATAAATTTATTAAAATTTTAAAGAAAAGTGCTACATCTTGTATTTATTTATTTAAACAATTATAATCCATATTTATGAAATCAAGACAGAGAAATATACTTACTCCTGGTGTAAGATTGATTTTTGGTTTTTCAATGATTATTTTAATTGGCGCAATATTATTATTGTTACCAATAAGCCACCAGGAAGGAAAAAGTATTAGTGTTGTTAATTCTTTTTTTATTTCAGCTAGTGCTGTATGTGTGACAGGATTATCAACAATAGATGTTGGAAATACTTTATCGATTTTTGGATCAATTGTTCTTGCAACTCTAATCCAAATAGGCGGTTTAGGTTTTGCATCTTTAGCCGTTTTCTTTTTAATGATAATTGGAAACAACATATCTTATTCTAATTTGTCATTAGCAAGAGAATCATTAAACACTATACCAGGCTTTGATATTAGAGCATTAGTAATAACTGTTATTAGAACATCCTTAATTTGTGAGATTATTTCTTCAATTATCTTTTTTCAGATTTTAAAAGCAGACTATGTTTCATCAAAAGCTCTTGGATTATCTGTATTTCATTCTATTTCTTCCTTTAATAACGCTGGATTTGATTTATTAGGTAATTTTACTAGTATTAGTAATTACAGTGATAATGTATTATTTAATTTAACAACAGCTTTTTTAATTATTATTGGTGGCTTAGGATTTTTTGTAATTTATGATACTTTTTCATATAAAAAAAATGGAAGACTTAGAACTCATACAAAAATTGTATATACAATGACTTTATCCTTATTAGTTTTTGGCACATTCTTTTTTTATATAAGTGAAAAAAATATAACTTTACTTCAGGCTTTTTTTCAGAGTGTTACTGCAAGGACAGCTGGATTCAATACAATAGATATTGCAGGATTAAGTAAAGCTGGTATTATCGTAATGATGTTTTTAATGTATGTTGGAGCATCACCTGGTTCAACTGGTGGTGGTATTAAAACTACAACAATGTTTACAATTATTTTATCAATTATAAGAATTCCATCTCATAATAATGTTAAAGCTTTTTATAGAAAAATAAGTGATTCCTCAATACTAAAAGCTTTTATGGTTGCAACTCTAGCAATGTTTGCAATAATTATTACAACAATATTAATATTTCTAGCTGAAGGAGATTCTTTTACATTTGAACAAGTAATGTTTGAATGTGTTAGTGCATTTGCAACAGTTGGTTTATCTATGGGAATCACTACACATTTAACTACAGTAAGTAAAATATTGATTATATTATTAATGTTTATTGGTAGAGTTGGACCTTTAACTATTGCATTTAGTTGGAGAAGCAATTCTCAAAAACAATTCCATTATATTGAAGAGAATATATTAATTGGATAAAAGGAGTCAAAATGGCAGACAATAATTTATACGGAATTATAGGCGTTGGACGTTTTGGATTAGCATTAGCTGAAAAATTACTTGACGATGGAAAAACCATCATTGCAATAGATAAAGATCAAAACAAACTATATCCACTAAGAACTCGTGTAAATCAGTTAATTCATATGGGAGAATTATCAAAAGATTCTTTAATTGAAGCTGGTATTCAAGATTGTGGTTGTGTCGTTGTTTGTATTGGTAAAGATGTTGAAGCAAATATTCTTGCAACACTTAATGCTATTGAACTTGGAGTCCCTCGTGTTATCGCTAAAGCAATAAGCAATGATCATAGTCGAATTTTAGAAAAAATTGGTGCTAATGTTGTAAACCCTGAAGTTGATATGGGAGTTAAACTTGCAAAAACTCTATCAACAAATTTAACTTTAGATGTATTACCTATTGGTGAAGACTTTTCTATTATTGAAGTTGAAATAAATGCAAAATTTGCCAACAAAACTATTCAAGATTTACATTTTAGAAACAAGTTTGGTATTAATATCGTAGCTATTGTTAGAGATGAAAAAGCTAATGGTAATATTTTACCAGATACTGTTATTAAAGATGGTGATTTGTTAGTTATTAGTGGAAACAATCATGATATTAGACAATTCGAATTAGAGAATTCAAAATAACATATGGCAAATAAAACTATAATAATAGCTGGAAGCGGTGTTTTTGGTACTGCAATAGCAGAAAGATTAGCTTGGAATAGAGAAAACAAAGTTTTAATTTATTCTAGAGATGAAAATGTTGTTAATGAAATTAACTTAGATCATAAAAATTCAAAAAGTTTTTCAACTCGTTATATAAACAAAAGAATCAAAGCTTTTAATGATTTATCTCTGTTTAATAGAGCTGATTGTATTTTTTTAGCAATTCCATCAAAAGCTATTTTATCTTTTTGCGAAAGAATAAAAAATATTGTTAAAAAAGATACTCTTATTATCAATCTTGCAAAAGGAATGAGTGATCAAGGAGCTTTCATAACAGAAAAACTCCCATTTTCTAAAAAAGCAAGTTTAAAAGGTCCAACCTTCGCTATTGAATTATTAAATGGATTCCCATCTGCTTTTACTTTTGGAGGAGAAAAAAAAGATTTTTCTTTTTTGAAAAAAGAAATATTAAAAAATACTGCAATTACATTAGATTATACTGAAGATATTAGAGCAGTTGAACTTTTAAGTATTTTGAAAAACATGTATGCAATTGCAATCGGTCTTGTTTCTGGAAGATATAATTCTCCAAATGTAGATTTTTTAATATATACCAAAAGTGTTAATGAAATGAGGAAATTTTTAACATTGTTTAATTGTGATAATTCCACTATTTTTAAATATTGTGGAATGGGTGATTTAGGACTTACAAGTTTAAACGATTTATCAAGAAATAGGACTTTAGGACTATTAGTAGGTAAAGGTTTTATACAAGATAATAAAAGTACTACTGTTATTGAAGGTTATAGAACTATTAAATTAATGTATGATACAACATTAGAAAATAATGTTTCAAGTGAATACCCCATTGTTAATGCTCTTTATAAATTAATGTATAAAGAAGAAGATTTAACAGAATATATTAATTCTGTATTTGCATAAAAAAACATTAGTCTTTATCAATTAATTTTGTTTTAGACTAATGTTTAATTATATTGTCTTATTTACTATAAGCTTTTCATTTCTCCATTTTCTACTATTGTACTTACTTTAGCTAATAACTCATCACTAATTTCAATATTTAATTCAGCAGCTCTATCTAAATTTAAAATAAAGTTAAATTGAGAAATATCATCTAAATATACACAACCAACTTCTTGAGGAGTTTTACCATTTACTAAAACTTCAATAGCATATTCACCACTAATTCTACCAAATTTATAATAGTCTAAACCAAAACTCATTAGAAAATTAGTTCCTTCACTACTTGTTGTATCACTATTAAATAAAGGTAAATCATATTTATTACATACTTGGTCAACACTAGCAATTGCTGAAACCACAGTATTATCATTTCCAACATAAATACCATCTACTCTATCAGCAATTGTTAACACAGCTGTTTTTACTTCTGCTGAAGAAGATATACTAATTGCAACTAGTTCAATATCATTTTTATCACAGTATTCTTTTGCTCTTTCATATATTGCAACACCATTTGATTCGTTTCCACTATAAATCATTCCTAAAGTTTCAATATTTGCTAAATCAATAAAAGTTTCTAATTGTAATTCAATTGGATTTCTATCACTTACACCAAAAAGATTTGTAGCTGAATCATCAACTAAACCTGCACTCTCTGGATCTGTAATAGCTGAATATTGAACTAAGGTTGTATCATTTTTAAAAACTTGAGCCAATGCTTGAGCTGTTGGAGTAGCAATTCCAATAACTAAGTCTTTATTTCCATCTTTAAATAATTTAGCAATAGATACACCTGTTGTAACCTCTGCATTTGCATTTTGTAAATCAAAATCAGCTTCAATACCTTGTTCATTAAAAACATCCATAATACCATTTTCTATAGCATCTAATGCTGGATGAGCAACAAATTTAGAAATTCCTATTTTATAGACTTTTGATTCGTTATTTACTTCTTTAGTTCCATTTGCAAAAGTTGAAATACTAGCTAGCACGATTAATAATAAAACTGTTGTTATTTTTTTCATAATTTTTATCTCCATTAATTGATTGTTACTATAAATAGAAACATAAAGAATGTCAATGTACTTTTACATAGAAACATAAAAAAAATAAAAAAAGGTGAAAATTTATTTTTCACCTCTTAATTATCTTAATAAAGATTTTGGAATTTCAATCAAATTTTCTTCGCTTTTTCTATAAAAAATAGCTGTGAATCCAATTACATATATCAATTCACTATTAGTTTGTTCTGCTAATTGATTACTTAAAACTTTAACAAACTCTTTTTTAGATTGAAATCTTACTTTTACTAATTCGTGATGCAATAATGCTTGATCTAATGCAAAAACAACATTATCTGTTACACCATCTTTTCCTACCATTACTATTGGGTCAATATTGTGCGCTTGTTTGCGTAAATAATTTCTTAAATTACTTTTCATAAAATTGACTTTATCAACCTTTAAATAAATTAGCAATACATAAACATTAAATTATAAAGTAATTATTTATATAATTTAGCAATTTCAAATCTTTTTAGTTTTTTAGTACTAGTAGTTGGCAATGCTTCTTTTGTTATCAAAATTTTCTCTATTCTCTTATAAGGCTGAGCAGTTTTATTTATTTCATCAATAATTTGATTAATTCTTTCTTCAGCTTTTGAATCACCTACTTCTTTTAACCAATCTTGATTTGGATATATTAATGCTCTAATACCTTCAGTTTTCATAGCAGCATTTTTTACGAAAGGAGCAATACAAATTTGGTCAATTTCATCATATAATTGGAAATGGTCTTCGATTTCTTCTGGGAATACATTTTTACCACCTTCAGTAACAATTATATTTTTAGCTCTACCTGTTAAATATAGATAACCATTACTATCAATATGGCCAACATCACCTGTATTTAACCAACCATCTTTATCTAATACTTCGAGAGTAGCTTCTTCATTATTATAATAACCTTGCATTACAACAGGACCTCTTAAATATAATACGCCATTACCTTCAGTATCTGGATTTACAATTTTTTGTTCCATTTGAGGCATTATTTTACCAACACTAGATTCAATATAAGCATAAACAGGATTTAAGTGAGTAATTGGAGATGTTTCTGTTAATCCATAACCTTGTACAAAATCTATTCCAAGTTGGTTAAACATTTTAAATGTTGATGCAGGAAGAGGACCACCCCCACAAATACAAATTCTATTTGTATCAAGAGATATTTGTTTTAACAAAAAGCCGAACATACTATGACCAACATTCTTTTTAGTAATTTTCTTTATTAATCCCGATATACTCATCATTATTCTGATAACACCATAAAGAAGTTTACTTTTTTTCTTAACTCCATTTAATAATCCTGCTAGAAGCTTATTAAATAACATAGGTACACCTAAGAACATTGTAACCTTTCCAACTTTTAATTCTTTTAAAACTTGGCTAATTACAAGTCTCTTACCAAATATTACCTGAGCTCCAACGCTCATTGCTTCTAGAAAAACAGCTAGCATTGTATATGCATGATGGATTGGCAAAATAGCATAAAAAACATCAGTTGAAAAAATATTCATATTACATTGAGCTAAGTAACAATCGCATACTAAGTTCTTATGCGACAACATAACACCCTTAGGAGTTCCTGTAGTACCACTAGTAAATAAAATAGCTGCTGTATCCTCTAATTCAGATTTGTAAGCTTTAGAATTTAATGCTCCTTTAACTAGATTTTTATCATTTAATAAATATAGATCTTCATCTTCAATCTCTAAGCAAATTCTTTTAACTAAATTTAATTTATTATCCGTATCTAAATCTTCAATTTTAGATTTATCAGCATATAAAGCAGTAATACCAGCAAATTCCATCAGCTTTTCAATTTCATGATCTTTTAAATTTGCATCAAGAGGAACTACAATACATCCAGCATATAGAATTGCTAGATAAGAGATTGCCCATTCTACACTATTTTTACCACAAACTGCAATTTTATCTTTTGGTTTTGCATATGTTAATATATAATTTGCAACTTCTATAATTTTCTCTCTTGCTTGAGAATAAGTTAATTGAAAATCATTAGGTACAAACTGTCTAAAACAAACATTATCTTTGTATCTTTTTGTAGTAATTTCGAACATTTCTACTAAAGTTGGCCATTCACCATTAAAATCTTTACCTCTAAATTCATCTAAAAAAGTAGTGGGATCAAATTGTGTTGTATTGGACATGTATAAACTCCTTTTTAATATTTATTAATTCATTTTATGATAGCAATAATATTTTTTCAAGTTAAAATTACATATTTCTAAAATTTGTAATTAATAAAATCAGATTGTTGAATAAAAATTCAATAATAAATAATTTTCTTTATTTAATTTTTTTATGATATAATACATTATATCGATAGGGGTTATAATGATAATAAATGAAGCATGCTTAAATTATCCAGTAATAATTTTAATAATTGATCCTATGACAGGCAAAATTCATTATGCAAATAATAAAGCATCAACTATTTATGGATATACTAGAGAAGAACTATGTTCACTAAAGATTCAAGATATTAATATTTTAACAAATGAACAAGTTAAAAAAGAAATGCAAATTGCAAAAAATGAAAATAGAAATTATTTCCATTTCCCTCATAAAACAAAAGATGGTGAAATAATTGAAATGGAAGTTGAGAGTTACCCCACTCTAATTGATAATAAAAAATTTCTTTTCTCAACTATAAACCCATGTAAAACAAGAAATTATTTTAATCAAATAGCTGATCAATATTTTGAAAAATCTGATGAAGGAATTATTATATTAGACCAATCTTTACGTATAATTAATTTCAATGAATCCTTTATTAAAACTTTTCATACTAGAAAGAAAATTATTAGTAACAATATTTTAAATATTTTTAAAACAGATGAAATTGATAAATTGAAACTTATTGAAAAAAAAATAATTCAAGGAGAAATAGCAAACATTTCAATAAAAATATTAAATTATAAGAATATAGAAATGCATTTTAATGTTTTTGCAATTCCAACTTTTTTTAGAGATAATTTTTTTGGAGCTCTCATTTCTTTTAAAAATATATCAGAAGAAGTGATTGAGCAAAAAAGAATTGCGGATAATTACAAAAAAGCATTAGAAGAAGCTGAATTATTTAGATTGGAAAAAGAATCTTTTTTTACAAGAATGTCTCATAATATGAAAACACCATTAACTGCTATCCTATCTTATAGTGAATTTGGACAAAATGAAAAAGAAAATAATGAAATTAAAAAATATTTTACTCAAATAAATCAAAGTGCTTCTTACCTACTTGGTTTAGTTAATGATTTATTAGAATTAAATGTACTTGAAAAAGATGCAATTAAATTAAATAATAAACCCATTTCAAAGAATATTTTAATAAATAGAATTCTTGGTATAATTGAACCTCAATTAAAAATAAAAAATATAAAATTAATTACAAATTTTTCACAAGATATATGGCCTTATCATCTTTTTGATATTTTTAGATTAGAACAAATATATTTAAATATATTGCAAAATGCTATTGATTTTTCATATAACAACTCAACTATTATTTGGACAAAAAAATACCTTAGAGATGAATTTAATCAACCTTATTTTTATAATGAAATACAAGATTTTGGTATTGGAATAAATGAAAATTTTCTTAAAATTATGTTTGATCCATATACTAGAGAAGATGACACTTCACAGAGAAATGGACTAGGCTTAGCAATAGTTAAAAATCTCATAATACAACATAATGGTCAAATCTGGTGTGAAAGCAAAAAAAATGAAGGAACTACCATTTATTTTAAAATACCTGCAAATGAGATTAGTGAAGAGGAATTTATTGATTATAATAAAAAGTTAAATTTAAATAAAAAATTAGCAAATAAAAAAATATTGATTTGTGAAGATAACCCAATTAATTCAAAAATAATAGAAAAAATTTTAACCCATTATTCAATTATCTGTGACTATGCAAAAAATGGTAAAATAGCAATTGAAAAAGCTAATAAAAACAAATATTTTGCTATTATTATGGATATTCAAATGCCTATTATTGATGGATATGAAGCAACAATTGAAATAAGAAAAAAGGATAAAAAAACTCCTATAATTGCTTTATCAACCAACTTTTTAGAAAGTGATTTACAACATGCAAAAAAAATTGGTATGAATGATTATTTATATAAACCTATAGATAAAGAGAAATTATTAAATACCCTATCTTCCTATATTAATAAATAATATAAGTTTTTTAATTATTTTTATTATTTCCTATTTATGTTTATTTAAATATTTGTAATTATAAGATGAATAATTACAAATATTAATTTTATTGTTTAAATTTAGGAAAATATTATGAAAACATCATTTATTGATATAATAAAAGAAATGGAAAGTTTTACTAACTTAGAAAAAAATATTAACCATTATACTACTAGAAATTATAGACTTGATAGGATGGAAAAACTTCTTTACCATTTTGATAATCCTGAACAACAATACAAAACAATTCATGTTGCTGGTAGCAAAGGTAAAGGCTCTACTAGCAAATTCATTGCAACTTCATTAAGAAGTTTAGGCTATAAAGTTGGAATTTATGCATCCCCTCATCTTTTATCATATAAAGAGAGATTTACAATTTGTGGTGAATTTTTTAATGATAGTACTTTAATAGCTGTTGGAAATGAAATACTTGAAAAATTAAAACATTTTACTTTCAAAGATCAATGGGGAGAAACATACCCAACTACTTTTGAATTATTTACTTTATATGGATATATGTTATTTAAAAAAGTTAATTGTGATTATGCTGTAATTGAAACTGGTCTTGGAGGAAGACTTGATGCAACAAATACTTTGAATCCTGAAATTAGTGTTATTTGTCCAATAGAGTTAGAACATACTCATATTCTTGGCGATACTATTGAAAAAATATCTATAGAAAAATCTAAAATAATAAAACAAAATAAACCTGTTGTTTGTTCTATTTTAAAAACTGAAGCAAAAAAAGTTATGTTAAATGAAGCTAGAATTAATAATAGCAATATTAGATTCTTAGATGATGAGATAATTTCTATTGAATCTAAAACAACATATAACTGTGAATTGGTAAAAATAAAATGGAATGATGATACAATAACTAATTTAAACCTTAAATTAAAGGGTAAAGTTATGGCTAATAATGCAGCTTTAGCAATATTAGCACTAAAACAACTCGGATTATATAATCAAAGAATTAACCAAGCTCTAAATAATACTACCTTACTCGGTAGATTTCAACTCTTACAAAGTAATCCTGATATATATATTGATGCTGCTCATACTAAAATTTCAATAGAATCTCTTGTTGATTCTATTAAAGAAATTGAAGATAATAATAAGTGTACTATCATCTTTGGATCATTAATTGATAAAGACCATAAAGCAATTGCCCCAATTCTATTAAACAATTTCAAACACATTATTTTAAGTAGACCAGGAACTTTCAAAAAAAGTGATATGAATTCCTTATATAATTTATTTATAGAAATGAATATAGACAGTGAAATTGAACTAATTTTAGATGGTGATGATGCCTTAAAAAGGGCTTTAGAGATAACTGAAAAAGACGGTTGTATTTTGGCATGTGGTTCTTTCTATTTAGCAAGTGAAATAGCAGCTGCTTTTAATAGATTAAATAGTTAATTTTACAATTAGTTCTTCTAATAATTCTATATTATTGTCCCTAATTCCTATTCGAATATTATTTTGATTTAAATTACCTTTAATCATATAATTTTTATTATCTAATTTGAAAAAAGGTATTTTAAGAGAAGATAAATACATTAAACAACCAAAACTTACTAATTTATTTACAAAATTATCATCAATTTTTTTATCAAAAAATATATCATATCCAATCCAACCGGCTTCACTACAATTTTCAAAAGATCTCTCTATTTTAATAACTTTCATTTAAATTAATCCTTTTGTAATTTCATTAATATTTTCAATAAATTGTTCAATTTCATCTATAGTTGTAAACATTGAGATACTAACTCTAACACTTCCTTTTGGAAAAGTTTTTAATTGTTTATGTATCAAAGGAGCACAATGCAGACCAACTCTTACAATAGTTTCATAAGTATGTTCTAAAATGTAACCAACATCACTTGAATCAAGACCTTTAATATTAAAGCTTAAAAGAGGACCTCTATTATATGATTCATCACTAAAGAGGATTATTTTATCATTCGTTTTTAAACCCTTATATAAATAATCAATAAGCTTTTTTTCATAATTGATAATATCTTCTATTTTTTTATTTAGAATAAAATCAGTACTATGTTTTAAAGCTGTAATTGCAAGAATATTTTGAGTACCAACTTCAAATTCACGACTTTTTTTATCAATTATTATATTTTGAGAATTATTAGCTGTTCCACCAAACTTTACTAATTTTAACTCAACATTTTTTCTAAGATAAAAACCACCTAATCCACTTATCCCAAATAAAGATTTATGTGCTGTAAATATTAAAATATCAATTTTTGCTTTCTCAACATCTATATTTATGCAACCTGCAGATTGAGAGGCATCGACTATATATATAAGATTATGTTTTTTAGCTATTTTGCCAATCTTTTCAATATCTTGAATTATTCCTGTAACGTTAGAGCAATGATTAACAAATATTGCTTTAGTATTTTTAGTAATTTTTTCTTCAATATTATCAATATCAATTAAACCTAAGTAATCACTATTTAATATTTCAATTTGTGCGTTTTTGAAACAGTTATATAAAGGTCTAATAATACAATTGTGTTCATTAGAAGATATTAAAACATGTTTATTTTCTAAATTAATTCCATTTATTACTAAATTAGCAGCTTCAGTAGCTCCAGATGTAAAATAGATTTCTCCACTATCATTATTGTGTATAATTTTTGATATATTTGTTTTGCACTCATTAATTATATTATTATTTTTAAAATTTGATCTAAACTGGCCTACAGGAATATCCTGTAGGCTATTATTAATACTATCATAAACACATTTTGGTTTTTTATATGATGTTGCTGCATTATTTAAATAAATCATTATTAACCTTTAACAATTTCAAAATTCATTAAAGATGCAATATCTTCTAATTCTTTAGTATAATCACCGAAAATTAAAACTTGGTGATGACCAAAATTCATAATATTGTGAATATATTTTCTAGCATTATCAACTTTTATATAATAATAAGGACTACAATAATAATCAGTAAATTTACTTTTTAAGACTTCACCAGTTTTTAATAACATTTTTTCAGCTGTTGGATCAAATCTACAAATGGTTACTTTTTCACTATCATTTTGATTAAAGTCAATTTGGATTTTTCCACCAAAATTTTGACCCGTAAAACTATGTATACTATAATCTAAATCTTTTTTATCAAAACCATTCATTTTAAGACAAGGCACAGAATGATGTAAAGAAATCATCTCGTCATTTTCAAATAATGGGTTACCCATAAAGGCTGGACGTTTTGCACTATACATTGTCATTAACATTGCCATTAAAGCATTTAAATCTTCTTCGCATCCACTTGGTATTTTTTCATCTTTAAATAATGAATGAGCAACACATGGAACAAATTTCCTTTGTTGAGGAATTTGAGATACACAAAGTTCTACACAGGCTGTTGAAAAAGCATTACATCCATAAAAATCTAACATTTTTTTTGCAGCTAAATAATATTTTATATCATTTATGAAATATTCTGTTTGAATTCTATTTTCTTTAGAATTGTTTAATAATTTATCATTTAATTCTTTAGCCTCATCATCACTAATCTGATCCATATATTTAAAGATATCAGTAAAAGGTTTTTTAACAATTTCAACACCATATTTACTTCTTAATTTTTCATAATCTTTAATATTACTTAATAATCCCCAAGTAGGAACATCACCAGCTGTTAAAATTAGAGCTCGTGTATTTGCTAATGCTTTTCTTGTCCATAATTTGTGTAATAATGCATTAAGGTCATTAACATCTATTGCATAATAACCTTCTCGACCTATTGATCTTAAATATGCACATGTATCAGCACCACTTACTGCATGTGTATATGATATAACAGGTTTATTAAATCTTTCAATTTTAGGAATTCTTTGATTTAAAACCATGATAACATCAGTTTCATACATATCTTTGTTGATTTCTTCAATAATATCATCAGCAACAACAAATTTTTCATAATATGGAACAAATATTGGCTCTAAAATATTAACTTCTGGATCTAAATATTGTAATACTTCTTTACATTTTTCAAAATTAGCCTTTGCCCTTTTCATTTCAGCTTCTGGCATCATTTCTTCTTTTATACCACCTCTACATGGACCTTCCCAAAAGTCACTATGCACTAATACACCCATTAAAGGTTTCAAATTTAATTTAACATCCATTGCCTTTTTAATCATTTTTATTTATCTCCTAAATGTTTATTAATTATTATATTTAGGATTATAAAATAGAAAATTTGAGATATCTTGTTTGAAATTATGAAAAACTTATGAGATATTACGATTTTATAAGTAGTTTTCTATAATTAGTTGGAGTTTGATTAGTTATTTTCTTAAAAGCAACATTAAAACTAGATAAATTATTATAACCACTTTCTTCTGCAATCTCTAAAACTGATTTTGAAGTGGTTTTTAATAAGATAGTAGCTCTATTTATTCTAATCAAATCAATATATTGAATAGTTGTCATATTCATAACTTGTTTAAAAAAAGTACAATAATAGTTTCTACTCATATTAGACATACTTGCTAAACCTTCTAATGAAATATCTTGCTTATAATTAATATTGAGATATTCAACTGAATTTCTTATTTTCTCATAATTCAATTGTTCTTTTGAGAGTATTCCATCAGATACCTCTGTTTTTAAAGTTCGATAAAAAATAGCTAATAATTCCATTAACTGTGCTCGAATGAATAATTGGTAGCCTATTTCTTTATGCTTCCATTCAGTCTCAATTCGTTTTATTAAATTAAAAACTAATTCTTTATTATTTTCACTTAAATTAATTTTATTATTATCTAATTTATTTGTCTTATAGAAAGGTTTTAAATATTCAAAGTTCTTTAAATCATTTGTAAATAATAATTGAGGATTGAATGTTATTATTTTCATTTCTAAATTATTATTAGATATTGCCATATGATGAGACAAATTATTAATTATAAATAAATCACCTTCATTCATTATATAACTATTATTATCTATAAAATTAACTCCACTACCACTAACTACATAATTAATCTCTAAACAGTCATGATAATGAAGAAATTCATAGTTTTTCTTATCTTTTTTAGAGTTAAAAAAATTAAAAGGGAAATTAACATCAGAAATAATTTGTTCTTTTCTTGAATAATTTTGTACCATTTCATCTCTCACTTAATTCCAATTATAATACAGAAAGTGAAAATATATTATCTATTTCTTCTTTTTAATGAAGTTTTATAAATATATTGAACCGTTTTTTCTTTTTTAACTATTGTAAAATATGAGTCTTCATCAATTCTAGAATTTGTTGTATAAGAATAATTCTTATAATATGACTTATAATTTGTAATATATTTTTCTACGCTTTCAATACAACAGCCTGTTGCAACAACACCGCCTATTTTATCTTTAAATTCATTTAAATTATCAAATAATATATTTAAGCTTGATTTTGTAATTATTGATATTCGAGTACAAAGAATAATTGAATCAACATCATCGATAAAACGATATAAGTTTGTTGCAAATTCTAAAGGTGGCAAATCAATTAAAATATAATCATAATAATTTCTAAGTGAATTAATAATCTTATTATAATCTGTTTTATTATAAAAAACAGAAGGATCAATTTCAGATTTTCCAGGAGAAGCTAAATACAAATTAAAATCTTTCATAGGTTTAATCAAAATATTTTTCAAATTATTATCTTCTTGAATTGCTTTTATATAACCAATTTTTTGATTTTTAATTCCAAAATGTTTAGCTATAGTAGGACATTTTAGATCACCATCAATAATTAAAACCTTATATCCATTTTTAGCTAAATTAAGCCCGATATTACTTGTAAAATGACTTTTTCCTTCATTAATAGAAGAACTAGTAATAGCGTAAATCTTATTTTGTTTGTTTTTTCCGTAAAGAAGATTTGATGCTATCAGCTTATATCTTTCACTAATATATGACTTTTGAAATTCTTTATTTATAATAAGATGTTTCTCTTTATCACTTTTATTTTTTATTGCTTTTTTATTTATTGTAACAAAAGGAATCCATCCTAAAATTTGAGTTCTATCATCAACAACCTGTTTCAATTCGTCAAAAGAATGAATAGTATCATCTAACATCTGTAATAATAAACAAACTAAAACAGCTAAAGCCGCACCGAGTAAAACACTAACAGCTAATATTAATAATTTATTTGGGCTTATAGGAAAATTTGGTATTATAGCAGGACTTACAACTTTAACACTGTTAGTATTAGCAGCAGCTGTTAGAGAGACTTGTTCTAACATTGAATTTAACTCTTTTCTAATAGCTTCAAGTGAATCCAAATCACTTTGTAACTTACTAATTTCTTTTTCTATTATTGGAAGTTTATTAAATTCTTGTTGAAAACTAGAAATTGAATTATCAATATTAACAATATCTATTTCACTAGTTAATGTATTTAATAGAATTAGATTATATTTATTTAGTGAGTATTTAATATTATTATCGAGATTATAGGTATTAATTAATATATCTAATCTTTTTAATATTAGTTTCTTTGATTCGCTAATTATATTATTTAATTCTGAAATTCTAGAATTAGTTGCTACATTTAAATTATCATTTACAACTGATAGATTTGTTGTATTCCAAGAGTTTATATTTGAAGATAGATCAAAGAAAGTAACTTCATGATATGCTGCTTGATAGTTATCTAAATTATCATGAATTATTTTATCTTTTTTAACGTCATCTAAAGTTGGTAATTTATTATCATAATATTTTTGAAAATTATCAATTTGAACTAAGTATTTATAATTTTCTAATTCAAGGGGTTTTCTCTTCATTTGCAAATATGAGATATTATTTACTAATGAAGCAGCATTATTAGATAAAAAATCAATTCCTGTTTCAAATTTATAATCGAACAATTTATCACTTGCTACTTTTACCTCTTTTTCAACTTCAGGTATTTGTTTTTCTAAAAATTCTATTTGCATATTTTTTGAATCAGTACTAAATTCAAATAACATTTTATTAAAACTCTCAGCTATAGCATTTGCAAAATCAGCTGTAAACTCGGCATTAGTATCAGTTACTGATACTTCTACAATGTTTGTATCTTTTAATAAAGAAACGGATACTTTACCACTAAAAAATGAGCTATAGGGCAGAGATGAGTACGTTATACCATCACTTGTTACATACTTATCCAAATTTAATGTACTAAGTGCAGAAGTTAAATTAGAAACATTAGTTAATAACTGTACTTCAGTTGTTATATCATCGCTAGAATCAAAAAAATCAGAAGATAAAACACTCCCTATAGTTGAACTTTTTTTCATTGGATCAACTAAAATAGTTACAGTACTTTTATATTGATATTCAGTAAATTTCAAATATATTAAAGCAGATATAAAGGATACTAATATAATTGCAATAACCAAATATTTATAACGCAAAATATTTTTAATTATTTCAGTTATGCTAATACCATCTTCTAAGTATTGATAGTCATAATTGTCTTTCACTTAAATAATAACTCCTAATTATTGTTTAAATGATAAATAATAAAAATTCATATTGCAAGAAATATAATTAAAAATGATTATTTTTAATTATCTTATACTAACTTATTACTGTTTATATCATTTATAGTTTACAAATGTATAGTTATTATGATTTATATGATATTATCTACATTAATAATACCCAACTTATTCATACTTTGTTAAAAAACATAAGATACATGTCATATTATTCTCAATATTAAAAAAAAGTATTATATTTAATATATAAACTAAGTAATGGAGATAAAAATGTCCCTCAATTGGAAAGAATTAGAACTTATCGAAAGTGAATTACCTTTAGTTAATTCAAGAATACAAAAAGTAATTCAACATGACTTTCATTGCTTATCTTGGATTTTACATAGCAGTGAAACAAAGCAATGGACTTTGTACACTGAAATAAATACTCCTTATGCTAGAATTCATCGAAGCACTAAACTAAGTTCTCCATCACAAAACGAAAAAACAAGAAAACTTCAAAGATTTGTTCAATATTGTAGAGCCAATGTTGAAGGTGCTTTAATTATAAAAAGCGAATGTATAAAAGGGGATAGAATTCTTAAATTAACTTTACGAAAAAAAGATGATATTTTCTTTATATATTTTAGACTTTATAGCGGACCAGCTGCAAATATAATAATTGTAGATAATTCTAATAAAATATTAGAGTTATTATATAGAAGACCAAATAGAGGTGAAATTTCAAATAATATTTTTGTAGTAGATCAAATTAAAGAAATTAATAATAAATTTAATATTAGAGAAAGAGACTTATCAATCTCCTTTAATGAACAAATTGAAAGAGAATATGGGCAAGTAAGTACTGATTTTACACTTGAACAATTACTTACTAAAGTTAATGCCTTAAAAAACTCAAAATTGAAAAAATTAGAAGGAAGTGTAACCTCTTTATATAAAAGATTAAACTCTACAGAAGATTATGAGAAATTAAAAAATCAAGCGGATTTATTATCTGCATATCTTTATCAAGTCAAACCTAATACAAGTTCAATTACTCTAACCTCTTGGGAAGATAATAGCGAAATTACTTTGAAATTAGATCCAAAGTTAAGCAAGGAAGAAAATCTGAATGCTTATTATGATAAATATCATAAAGCAAAAGGTTCTTATAATAATGCCAAAGATCAATATGAAGTTGCAAAAGAAAAATATGAAAAGAGTAAAAAATACTTTAAACAAGTATTAACTTTAAGCGACAATGAACAAAATGATATAAAAAGATTAAAAAAGGTATTAATTAAAGAATCTTCTTCTCAAAGTATTGAAAAGAATGAAATAGGATTAACTCTCTTTAGTGGTAAATTTACTATTTTAGTTGGTAGAAATGCAAAAGAAAATGATAAACTATTAAGAAGTAAAGTTAAAGGAAATGATTATTGGCTTCATACAAGAGATTACAGTGGCGGTTATGTCTTTATTAAATTTATTCGAAATAAAACAATACCTTTAGATGTATTATTAGATGCTGCAAATTTAGCTATATTTTTTTCAAAAGCTAGGGGACAGAAGGTTTGTGATCTTTATTATACTCAAGTAAAATATTTAAGAAGAGCGAAAAATGGACCATTAGGTCTTGTTATTCCTACTCAAGAAAAAAATCTAAATATCAAATTTGACCAAAACAGAATAAATAATCTATTAAAAGAAAAGGATAATGTTTAATATTCATACCTATTGGAGAAATTATGAGAAAAATTAAGAAAATTGAAAATACAATCCATCACGATATATTTTATCCATCAAGCAAAGAAGTATTAGAAGATATAATACAAAAAGAAGAATTAAATTATAAATCTAATGAAGTTGATAATAGCAAAGTTGTTATTTTACCTCATGCAAGTTATGAATTTATTTTACCTCTTCTCGTTAATACTTTTACCTCTATCAATGATAATTTTGAAAAAATTATCATCATTGCACCATCTCATTTAAATAAAATTAATGGAGATAGCACTATTAATTTATTTGCACCAGAGTATGATGCTATCAATACTCCTCTTGGCGTTTTAGATTTTGATAGTGAATTATTATCAAATAATTTTTCTCCTCTTATGAGAAATAATACTTATTTTGAAGAAGAATCTTCTTTTGAACAATTATATATTATGGTAAAACATTATTTTAGGGATAAAACTGTTCTACCTATTTGTGCAGTAATTAATTCTTCAACAGATAGCAAAAACTTTAGTACATTTTTAAATAAAATAATTGATGATAAAACACTAATTATAATAAGTGGAAATGCTTCTTCATATCAAAAACAAGATATTTCCTACAAAAAAGCAAATCAATTTATAAAAGCTCTTGAAAATGGAGAAAAATTACTCCAACTTCAGAAAAAAAACATAATAGATAGTTGTGCTAGTGGTATAATTGATTCTATTGTTAAAACTAAATTATATAAAAATTGTAGCTGGGATATTAAACTTGTAGAAGTTGAAAAACAAATTAGTAAAAATATTACAAATGAAGGCAATTATGATAAATGCGTTTATCATATTTCAGCTAAAATAAAGGAAAAATAATGTTCACAAATAATGATATAATAGAAATTGAGCTAGAAAATATTAAATATACTGCTATTGCTTTTAGTGATAAAAATTGTGAGCTACCTTCTTTTCTTTTACAAGGAGAAAAGCAACCAGGATATATTTTTAAAAATGATGAATTAGAGAAATGGTATTGGAGCGGTTTTACAACTTATCAAGAAAGTAAATGTTTATATTTTGAACCTTTAAAACTTTATCCTTTAGCAGAATTAGCTTTTTCTCTTAGAAATAAAGCGCCATTATTAATCGCAAATTTAGCTAAAGCTTTATCAAAACTTGATTCTAATTTTTTAGATTTACAAAGTGGAATCGTAAGTGCTTGGAGAATATATTTTACACACGATAATGGTGTGTTAATACTTCCAAGAAATCTTAGCGATATTTTTTCTTCCACTTCTAGCGAAGCTGTTAGATACGATAATGCAAATTATTTTATACATGCTTCAATATTACCCTCCTTTTCTTTAATTGATCAAATGGCACAACTATATTATTATTCAATAACTTCAATAAGACCTTACGAATTTACTACAGTTAGAGAAAATGGTTATAATGCAATTAGTTTAAAAATTTTATCGAAATCATTAGATATTAAAATTGATTATGATTTAGTTGATAAAATTGACAAAATATTACATTTAAAACTTAGCAAAATTAGAGATATTTCTTCTAATTATGAACCTCAAGTAGCACTTAAATGGTTTATAGAAAGATTTGAAGATATTAGTTGGAGTTTAGAAAATAAAGAATACTTTAAATTAGATATTAATGACTTATTAAACAATACTAATCTTCAAGCTACAATAATGAAATATCAAAAAAAAGAAAAAAGAATAGTTTTTTGGAGAAAAAAAGGAACTATAATTATCGTTAGTACTATTATTGCAGCATTTGTAATTGGTTTTGTTGTAGGCAGAGTTAAAGAAGCTTTAGCTCCTCCTTATACTGCAGATTATACAAAAACAGAAATAATTAATGCTTACTATGAATCACAAAATTCACTTGATGTGCAAAAATTAGAAGCTAGTCTAAAACGAGGAACTAAATCCCCTGTGGCTAATGAAATTACAACATTATTTGTAACAAGACAAACTAGAATGGCTTATGAACAAATTGATACTGTTGTTAATCCTAGTTCATGGGTAGAAGAAGGAATGCCTCCTATCGATGATAAATACTTAATTTATGGTATTGATGATATTGTTATTTCTCAAATAAATGAAAATCAATATAAAGTTGAAAGTATTTATTATTCTCCTTATCCTCTAGAAAATGAAATATCACAAGAAGAACAACCACTTGATCCTACAGGATTATATACTTGCTACAGATTTAAACAAACTGAAATTTTTACATTTGAATATAATGATAGAGGCTGGTTTGAAATTAGCAATATAACTAATGCTGGAATGAATTATTTAGATACTTTAATTGTTCCAACATTTAGTTCTTATGATGATACTTATAATTTAGAAACAGATGAAAGAACAACAAAATCCGTTGTTGAAGAAAAATATGCAAACACTATTTACAATTAAAATGATAAAACATCTTAAATAAATAATATTTATATGAACTTTTAATTAAAAAAGTTATATAAAATATATCAAAAAAAATAAATTAAATACAGAAAACCACCTAGATGGAGAATCTAGGTGGAAATTTAAAAGGAGGTTTATATATATTTTTGTTATATTTAGGAGAAAAAATAAATTTGGGGGATTTATTATTAATGTTTTTCCTAATTACATTTGTATAATAACAATACTTGTAACTTATGTCAATAGGAAAATTAAAAAACAATATAAAATTTATTTCATAGTAATTTAGTATGTTTTATAATTCTTTATAACAACTTAAAATACATATAAACTACATAAAAATAACTTATTACATGAATAGTACAAAGAGTTTATTTCACACTATAATTATTGATAGCGTTAAGTACTTTTTCTTCTTCATTAGCATTAATCCAATTAACATCTTCAAACGATTTAAAAAATGTATATTGTCTTTTAGCATATTTTTTTGAATTATTCACTATTAAATCACCTATTTGAGAAATACCTAACTCTCCTGTTTTTTTTGCAAGAAAGAACTCTTTATAACCAATTCCTTGCATTCCAGGCCATTTTTCTACTGCACCATTTGATATTAATTCTCGCATTTCTTCAAGTAATCCATTTTGCATCATCATATCAAAACGTAATTTTAATCTGCTATTCATTTCCTCTTTATCTCTAAATAAACCAATAATTAATGGTTTCATATCATAACGATAAGAAGTTGGTAAATCGAAGGAAGATAAAGGTTTATTACAAGTTAAAAAAACCTCAATAGCTCTAGATATTCTATATTTATCATTTTTATTTATTCTATTATAAGAAATTGGATCAATTGATTTTAGATATGCATAAGCTGTTTCTAAAGAATTTTTATTTATAAAATTTTCAACTTCATCACGGATCTGTTTTGAAGATGCTGGAGCTTGAGTAAGACCAAATAGAAAATGTTTAAAATAAAAAGCTGTTCCACCACTAATAATGGGAATTTTATTTTGAGAGTGGATTATACGTACAGCTTTATCTGCTTCCTCAATAAATTTAGCAACATCAAATTGTTCCCTTGGATCTAATATATCTATTAGATAGTGATCAATTTTATTTAAAATATCTTTAGTAACTTTAGCCGACCCTATATCAAGTCCTTTATAAACTTGAATCGAATCGGCATTAATTACAGCAAATTTATTATTGTCCAACTTAGATAATAAATTAGTTTTTCCTACACTAGTTGGACCAAATAAAAATATTATTTTTTCAAATGGATTAGTTATTTTCGGATTCTTCAACTTTAGTATATTTGATTTCACCATTTAGAGCTCTATATAGAACTTCACTAACAATCTTACCATTTTCTTCTTCGATTTCTTTACCACCGCAACCTGGATTACTTAAGATATCTGCTTCTTTTATTGCAACACAAGTAATTTCGTAAATGTTATCTTTAAAATCGATTAATGCATCTAGTGGAACTTTATTCACCATGGGCTCCTTAATATTTAATTTATATATTCGAACTTCATTATAATAAAAAATATTTCAATAAATGTATAGTAGTATAAAAACACTTATTATATTTTTTATAAATGATTTACTTTTTCAACAATGATATTTACAATATCTTCTGGTGTTTTATTATCAGTATCAATTACTAAATCAACAAAATCATATTCATTATTATCAATTGAATATATTCTTTTATATCTATTTGTATCGTTTTTATCTCTCATTTGAGTTTGCTCAATACGTGTTTGTAAATCTCCACCTTCTCTCTTAAAAACTCTTGAAGCTCTCTCTTGATCACTTGCAAATAAGTAAACTTTTAAATCTGCTTCTTTTAACATCCAAATAGCTAGGCGAGATCCTAAAACACAGTTATCTTCACTCATTGCCATTTCAACTTGTCTATTATCTAATTCTTTATCATAAGAATCATCTGTTTCTGCAAGTCTGCATAATTCCCAAAATTCAACACCCTTTTCTTCTGCCAAATTCCTAAAAGTAAAATTAATTAATTTATAATTTAATTTTTCTGCTAATAAAGTAGAGACTGTGGTGTTACCACAACCACTTTTTCCGCTAATTGCAATTCTCATCAATTATTCCTTATTCTATATTTCTAGTTTGTTCTCTTATATTTTCTAAGTTATCTTTCATTCTAACAACTTCTAAATTTAATTCAGCAATTTGACTCTTTGATCCAATAGTATTTATTTCTCTATTAATTTCTTGGCACAAGAAATCAATTCTTTTTCCTACAGGCTCCTCGATTTCTAATAATTCATCAAAAGCTTGAAGATGTATTGCTAAACGTTTAATTTCTTCATTTACACTTAATTTAACAAGCATTAAAGCTACTTCTTGCAAAACTCTATTTTCGTCATAACTTTGATCTTCTAGTACTTCATTAATTTTATTATATAAAAGAGTTTTTGAATTCTCTTCAATTTCACTTGCATGTGTTTTTACAATTTCAAGACTTTCAACTATTTTATCTTTTGATGTTTTTAAATCAATTCTTGTATGATGACCTTCTCTGATTTTTGATTCTTTAAATTGAGCTAATGCTTCATCTAATAATGAAAATAATGGTTCTTCAAATTTTTTTGTATCTGTATCCTTAACACTAGTCAATGCTCCTTCTACTGATATAAAATCACTTAACTGTGGTATATTGTGAACACTAGTTATTTCATTAATCTTTTTATAAGCGAGAAGATACTGAGTTATTACTTCTTCATCAACTACAACTTGAACATCATTTTTTAAAATTCTAACTCGAACAAATACTTCTATTCGACCTCTCTTAGCAACTTCTTTAATTTTTTTATCAATATCGATTTCATAAGCTGATAAATAATAAGGAATATTATGAATAATATCTAAATACCTATTATTAACTGACTTAATTTCAACTTGCATTTGCATTTCTTCATTTGATGTTTGAGCACATCCATAACCTGTCATACTTATCATATTATCTAACCTTTTCTTAATTCTTTTATGATATCTTTATAAATATCATCATTATTCGATGCACCTAAAGATAAAAATATATCATTATCTTCTAACATAGATGCACATATTGAACTTACTTCTTCTTCTCTTGCGTACAAAACACTTGATAATTTTATCTTATAACTGGAAAGTAATTTTTTATTCAAATCATTTACCATTTTTTTATCAAGATTTTCATTATCCACATCCATTCTAGCACTCATAAATGTTTTTGTAATTACTAACTTATCAAAAAGTAATAATACTGCTAAAAATTCTTTATATAATGCTTTGGTTCTACTTGCTGTATGAAAAGAAAAACATGCAAATATTTTACGATTTGGATATCTATGTCTTATTTCGTTAATTAAAGTATAAATTTCTTTTGGATGATGAGCATAATCATCTAAAAATATTATATTATTAAACTCAGCCTTATAATCAAGCCTTCCAACTACTCCATTAAAAGCCTCTAAAGATTTTAATGATAATCTAAATATTGTAGTAAATATTTCATCAACTATTAAATCATCATTCTCTAAATATAAATTAAGGGGTTGTTGATCTAATAAAATACAAGTAGATAAAATAGCTGCACCAAGCATATCAGAGACTAAAGCTTTATTAAAATATTTAATGGTATATAATTCATCATGAGTCAAACCAACTTTATAGCCATCACTTAAATTATCTTTTTGAATTCTAAAAATTGATTTATCATAAAAACCATAAGTTATAATATTTAAATCATTTCTCATTTTTTTTATTGAAGAAATCATACCTTTAATATTTTTATCATCAATATTAAGAATTAAGAAACCATTTTTATTGATTTTAGTTGCAAATTTAAAAAAAGAATTTATAACATCTTTTTCACTTTTAAAATAATCAGGGTGATCAAAATCAATTGATGTTACAATAGCTCCATCTACATTATATTCTAAAAAATGTTCTCTATATTCACAAGCTTCAATAATAAAAGCTTTATCACCTTGAAAGGTGCAATCATTTTCACCTATTAAAGAAGAGCCAAATATTGAAAAAAAAGGAAAATCTTTTCGTTTTTTATATGAAAGTGCAAAAGTTGTTGCAGCAGAAGTTGTTGTTTTACCGTGAGTTCCTGCTATCGCATATGTTTTTTTATTTCTACTTAAATATGATATATATTCAATATATGAATAACAAGTATAATTATTTTTTAAAAAATGAATAAAATCATTATTTTCATATGCACTAGAATAAATAACTATATCAATTTTTTCTGATATATTAGTAAGAGAAAAATCATTATAAATATTAATATTATTATTAATTAATTTTTCTTGAGTTTTAAAATAAGTATCTTTATCTACACCAAAAACATAATGTCCCATCTTCTTCAAAATCAATGCTAAAGAAGACATACCACTACCTTTTATTCCTACTAAAAAATAATTATTCATAAATAAAAACACCTAATAAATAAAAAAGACTGCCACAATGACAGTCTCTCTTTGAAATAAAGAAAGAATAATTATCTGTTGTTCTTTCTATTTGCATTACAAGCTTTACAAATCATTACTTTTTCTTCATTAATAGTTGCTTCATAAAGTACTTTAATATTTGTTCTTTTACAAACTGGGCAAGTACCTTTTCCTTGATTATGTTCTTGACGGATACCTGTACCTCTATGTGCTTTGGACATAATTTACTCCTTGAAAATTCAATAACTAATGGTGATAATAGTACTTTGATAAGGTTTCTGTCAAGGTATTTGTTATTTCTTATGTAATAACATTATATAAAACCTATATTTTTTAACCTTTTTTACTTATTTTTCTTAGCTTATAAAATAATTTTCATATCATCACTAAACTCATTATAATAATATAAGATATTATAAAAAAATGAAAAATAGCTGAATGAAATATTTCATCATAATCTAAATAATACAACAATCTTAATTTATCTTTAAATTTAAATATTCAAATATAGTTATATTAAATTATTAGGAAATTTATTTTATCAATCTTGAATAATTTTAATTGCAGAATTATTATTGATTTAAGAGGCATAAATTGAGATCAAATACTTATAAAACGAAAAATAAAGAATATATAATTGATGTTTTAAAAGAACATGAAGATATAATTTTAAGTGTTGAAGAAATTCAAAAATATCTTCTTAAAAAAAACAAAAGTATGAATATAACAACTATTTATAGAAATCTTGAAAAATTAGCTTCTAATAACACTATATTAAAATTTCCTTCTGAAAATGGTTTAAAATCTCATTATCAACTAAAAAATCATGACTGTGCTATGCATGATCATATTCATCTTCAATGTAATAAGTGTGGAAAAATTATTCACTTAGATTGTGATTTTATGAATGAAATAAATAATCACCTTAACAAATATCATGACTTTGATTTATCAACCCAATCTTCTATTCTTTTTGGTCTATGTGGTAAATGTAGAGAAAAAAATAAAAAATAATCTTGACATATTGATTTATAATGAATATCTTTAAATTGCAAACGATTTGCAAATTGGAGAAAATTATGAAAAAAATATCAATCACATTATTATTATTATCAATTCTTCTAATAACGCCAATTTATGCAAATGGCAAACAAGAAGAATCACAAAAGCCAACCATAGCTGTTACAATCATCCCACAAGAAACATTTGTAAAAAAAATAGCAGAAGATAAAGTAAATATTATAACTATAATCCCAAAAGGGTCTTCTCCTGAAAATTATGAGCCAACACCAAAACAGAGAATTGAATTTGAAAATTCTGATATTTATTTTCCTATTGGAGTACAAAGTGAAGAAAACTCTATATTAGATATTGTAAATACAGAAAAAACTAAAGTAGTAAATTTAGCACAAGAAATTAGTTCTACCTATCCTCCTATTTACATTGGAGAGACAAGAGATCCTCATATATGGCTCAGTCCTAAAAGAGTTTTATTAATGATTGATGTAATAGAGAGAGAATTAAGTGCTCTTGATAGTAAAAATGAATCATTTTATAAAAAGAATGCTAGAAATTATAAGAAAGAAATAGAAGATGCTATTTCACAAGTTGAACAAGCTTTATTAACTACAAAAAATAAAAGTTTCTTAGTATATCATCCAGCATTTAACTATTTTGGGGAAGATTTTGGGCTTAATATGTTAGCCTTAGAGAGAAATGGAAAAGAATTAACTCCAAAATCAATGATGGAAGTTATAAATCAAGCAAAAAGCGAAGGTATTACAAATATTTTCTACCAAGCTGAAATAGCGAGAGACAAAAGTATTTCAATAAGTGAAGAACTTGGTGGAGATGCAATTTTATTAGAACCTCTTAGTCCTAATTATGTTGATAATTTAATTCTAATGGCTAATACCTTTAAGGAAAATCTTTAATGACAAAAGCTCTTTCTGTAAAAAATTTAAGTGTAAATTATGGCAATCTTACAGCTATTAAAGACATTAATTTTGAAGTAGATTCAGGAGATTATCTTGGAATAATAGGTCCAAATGGGGGTGGAAAGTCCACCCTTATAAAATCTATATTAAACTTAGTTAATCATAGTTGTGATAAAATTACTTTTTTTGATAAAACATATAACCAAAGTAAAAAAATAATTTCCTATGTTCCTCAAATTTCTAAAATTGATAGAACATATCCAATTAGTGTTAAAGAAGTAGTTCTAGGTTCTAATTTAAAAAAATCATTAAATCCTTTTTATAAGTATACTGATGAAGATAATCAAAGGTCCCTTAATGCTCTCAAGAATGTAGGGATTGAAAAACTTCAAAACAGACAAATAAACAAATTATCAGGTGGGGAATTTCAAAGGTTATTAATTGCTCGAGCAATTGTATCAAACCCAAAAATACTTTTCTTAGATGAGCCTACAGCTAATGTAGATCCGACATCAAGAAATATCATATATAATTTACTAGACGAATTAAATCAAGAAGGCACTACTATTTTAATGGTTAGTCATGATACTATGGCAATATCATCTAAAGTAAAAAATATTGCTTGTATGAATGTTAATTTAATTTACCATGGAAGCCCTTCTTTAGATAAAGATACAATTGAAAAGATGTATGGGTGTCCTATTGATTTATTAGCACATGGAACTCCACACAGAGTATTTGGTTACCAATCACATTAAGGAAATTTATTTTGTTTGACATTTTTAGCTATCACTTTATTCAGAATGCTCTAATAGCAATATTACTCTCAAGTATAATATGCGGTATTATTGGAACTATAATAATTGAAAAAAAATTAATTTTAATGAGTAGCTCAATTGCACATAGTGCTTATGGAGGGGTTGGCCTTGGATACTTACTAGGTTTTAATCCATTATATGGTGCTTTCCTTTTTTCACTTATTTCAGCAATTTCTGTTGCAAAAGTGAGAAGATCAAGTTTGAAGCATAGTGAGGTTGTAATAGCTTTAATGTGGTCAATAGGAATGGCGTTAGGAATACTTTTTATATCTTTTATGGATGGATATCCACCAGATATTAACTCATTTTTATTTGGAAATATCTTAAGTGTTAATAATAATGATTTATTACATATGGCTATATTAACAACAGTTGTTCTAATTGTATTAACAATTTTTTTCCAAGATTTTAAGATTTATTTATTTGATGAAGAAATGGCAAAAATAAATGGATTAAACACAAATTTTTTAGAATATACTTTATTAATAATAATATCATTTTCTGTAGTTATTTTAATTAGAGTCTCTGGTATAATAATGCTAATATCACTAATATGTGCCCCTAGTGCGACTGCAGCTCTAATAAGTGAAAAACTCAAATCACGAATGATAATATCAATTCTATTTTCCTTATTTAATTCACTATTCGGATTATATTTATCTTATGTTTTAGATGTTGCTTCAGGAGCTACTATAGTTATTTTTTCTGCTCTTATCTATTTTATTTTATATGCATTTACAAAAAGAAAAAACAATTTTTAAAGTTCTATCAATGCATTTAAAGTAACTGATAATCCATTATTTAAATCACTATAAGATTCAATTGGTATATTTATATTTGCAACTAACGATAGTTTTTCATTTTCAAAGGCTATAGCATAAGTGCTCTCTGCTATTGATAAATCTAAGAGAAAAATATCAGCTATAGTAGGTTTGAGTTCATGATAACCAGCTCTAAAAGCAATAGTATTATCATTTCCTATTTGAATTTTTATTTCCCCACCCATTCTTAATTCTCTAGAACTAGAATCTCCTATATTTACTAAATCTATAGAGTATTTATAAACAAATGTGTTTAATTGATTATTTGTTGAATATTTATTGCTCTTATAATTTATTGCTAAACTACTTGCTTTTAAGTATGAAAAAAACACATTGTCTGTTGAATTGATATCAACATCTACATCACTTAGATAAGCTAGTCTAAGATTTTCATTTAATTCATAACTAAGCGATAATGTTAAACTAAAGAAATTAGAATCACTTATTGATGAATAATTAGAAAAGAAAATATTTACAAAATAATCAGATACAAATAAATAATTCAATCTTAAATCAAAGTTAGATCTTTTAGATATACTACCACCACTAATACTCATACCAAATTCAAGATCTTTGTACTCATATCCCCAATCGAGTTGAAGTGTAAATCTATTATAAGCTGTATAATTTAATATGTTATTATTGATATTTCTATCTTCTATAAAATTATCTAAATTAAGAGATAATCCTAAATTTTGACTATATACAGTTGTTCCCAAACTTAAGTTTGGATATTGAAAGAATCCAAAATATGTTGATATCAAAGAGACATCTATATCACTTTTTATAGAAAAATTACCTACTACAACAGGAGAATTATCATCTCTATTATTTAAATTAGCTGGATTATAAAAACTATCTAAATCTGCTATTCCAGCTTTACCCATTCCAAGTGTTTTAGTTGAAATAATTGAATTTGAGTTGCTATAAAGTGGAAAAATTATAAAAGACAAAATTAAAAATACAATAAGCTTTTTTTTCACAATCATAATCCTTATAAACTAATATTATTAATATTTTACCAAATTTAATAAAAAAAGATAACAAAAAAAACTATTTATTCAAAAAATATAATATTGCAGTGAAATAAAGACATATGATATTCTTATTTATATGAAAAGTTTTAATTTAGATTCTTATATAAAAGATAGTTATTATTATCAATATCCAATTGATATTGAAGTTGAATCAATAACATTTAATTCAAAACTTGTAAAAAAAGGCTCCATATTTGTGGCAATAAAAGGTTTCAAATTCGATGGAAATGATTATATAGATGAAGCTATAAAAAATAATGCAACATTAATAGTCACTGAGGTTTTACCAAAAAGAAAATATAAGAATATAGGCTTTTTAATAGTTAAAAATTCAAGAAACGCTTTATCATATCTATCACAAGCTTTATATGATTATCCAGATAAAAAACTTAAACTTATTGGAATTACTGGAACAGATGGAAAAACTTCTACTGCATTTTATACATATAATCTTTTAAAACAATTAAATCATAATGTGGGATTAATTAGCACAACAAATATTGATATTAATGGAGAGATGAAAGAATCTCCATTTCGTCAAAGCACCCCTGATGCTAATATTTTATTTGAATTATTACATCAATGTGTAATTGCAAATAAAGAATATGTAGTATTAGAATCAACATCTCATGCTCTTTCAAAAGAGTTTAATCGCTTAGCTTCCATACAATTTGATGCAGCCATAATTACAACAATAAGTGAAGAACATTTAGATTTTCACAAAACACATGAAAATTATGTTTCTGTAAAACTATCTTTAATTGAAAGATTAAAAGATAATGGATTTCTCATTACAACTAAAAACAATTTAGAAATAGAGAAAACAATAAATAAAGCTCTTGCTTTAAAAAAAGATTATTATATTTTAGAGGAAAATATTCACTATGAAATAATAAAAAATAATTTATTATCAACTATTTGCCTTTCTTATAATAATATCAAATACAAAACTAACATATTAAGTAATACACTTTGTAACAATGCATTATTATCATCTTTATTAATTAATAAATTGACAAACATTTCTTTTGAGAAAATATTTATTAAACTTGAAAAAATAAAAGAAATTAAAGGTCGATTTAATATTATAGAAAATTCTATTAATAGAACAATAATTATTGATTTCGCTCATACTAAAGATGCCTTTTCGCATTTATATAAAGAGCTCATTAATGAAAATAAGAGAATAATAACTCTCTTTGGTTGTGGAGGAGAGAGAGATTTAAAAAAGCGCTCTCAAATGGGAAAAATTGCTTCAAGATATAGTGATATTATTATTTTAAGTGAAGAAGATCCTCGCTTTGAAGATAATAATAAAATTATGAATGATATACTTCAATCAATTTATCAAGAAAATTTAGATAAAGAAGTATATTTAATTTCTAATAGAGAAGAAGCTATTTATAAAGCATTTCAAATTAGTAAAGAAAATGATATTTTATTGTTTCTTGGAAAAGGTCATGAAACCTCTATTGAAAGAAATGGTATTAAATATGAATATGATGAACTACTAACCATTAAAAAGGTCATTAAGGAAATTTATGGATAATTTATTAAATAATAAAAATATTGCATTATTCTTTGGAGGAAGATCACCAGAGCATGAAGTCTCAATAAATAGTGCCAAAACAGTATATCCAATTTTACAAAAATTATTTAAAAAAGTTTTTCTAATTTATGTAAGTATAGACGGTGTGTATTATTTAATTGAGAATAAAAATGATTTTTTATTTGATATAAAATATTTAAACAATAATATATCAATTATAAAAAATGAAATAATATTTAGCCCTAATAAAGGTATTTTATTTGAAAATAAAATACTTGATATAGATTTAGCTTTTATAGCTATACATGGAAATGAAGGTGAAGATGGAAAACTTCAAGGTTTATTAGATATTGTAAATATTAATTATACAGGATGTAATTCAACTAGTAGTGGACTTTGCATTTATAAAGATTTAAGTCAACAAATTGTCAAAAATAATAATATTAAAACAATCGAAACTATAGTATTAACAAGAAAACAAAGACAACCTACTCTAAAAGAAGTTCAACAAAAATTATCAAAGAATTTATTTATTAAAAGTGAAACAACAGGTAGTTCAGTTGGAATTGCACCACTTATTAATCCAACAAGAGAAAAATACAATACAGCTATTTATGAAGCTTTCCAATTTAGTGAAAGAGTCTTAGTTCAACCATTACTAGATAATATTTTAGAAGTAGAAGTTGCAATTTTAGAAACAGAGAATGAAATACTAGCTAGTAAAGTTGGAGTTGTAATTAAAGATAATATGTGTGAGACACTAACATACGAAAGAAAATATGGAAATGAAAAACCTGCTACAATAGATCCTAACTACCCACTAGATAATGAGATAAAAAATCAAATTAAAAATAATGCTATAAAAATATTTAATGCTCTTAATTTAAGTGGTTTTGCTAGAATTGATTCATTTATTTATAAAAATGAAGTTATATTTAATGAAGTAAATACAATCCCTGGCTTAACAAGTAATTCTCACTATCCAATATTAATTAATAGTATTGGAATAACTCTTGAAAAAGCAATATATGAAATTTGTATGAGAGCACTATGGTAAAGAAAGTATTCTTTCATGTAGATCTAGATGCTTTTTATGCTTCTGTAGAAATTTTAGACAACCCAAGTTTAAAAAATAAGCCTGTAATAATTGGAGGCAGAGGAAAAAGAGGAGTGGCTTCAACATGTAATTATGTTGCAAGAAAATTTGGTGTTCACTCTGCAATGCCAATGACAACTGCTTTAAAATTATGTCCTAATGCCGTAATAATATCAGGAAACCCAAAAAGATATTCACAAATGAGCAAAAAAGTTATGAATATTTTTTATGACTTCTCCCCTACTGTTCAACAAGTTTCAATAGATGAAGCTTTCTTAGACATGAGTGGAATGGAAAAACTTTTTGGACATCCATTTAAAATAGGAGAAAAATTAAAACAGAGAGTATTTAGTGAAACAGGATTAACCATTTCTATAGGAATAGGTCCATCAAAACTTATTGCAAAAATGGCGAGTGATTTTAACAAACCAAATGGATTATGCATTGTAGATGAAAATAGAAAAATTGAATTTATTGATGCTGTTGGAATTGATAAATTATGGGGAGTCGGAAAAGTAACTAGAGAAGCTATTAAGAAAAAACATATTCAAACAACACAACAACTTAGAGATTATTCTCTTTCCTATCTACAAAATTCTTTTGGACAAGCAATGGGGGATTACCTTTATAAAGTGGTAAGAGGAGAAGATCCTGGCATTTATAATAAAATTACAAAAAGTCATTCAATTTCAACAGAGAGAACCTTTGAAATTGATATATTTGATAAAGAAATAATAAAAACATATCTTTTAGATATGAGTCATGAAGTATTATATAGATCTATTGAAGAGAAAAAAATGGCAAGAACTATTGCAATAAAAATTAGATATAATGACTTTACAACAATAAGTGCTCAATTAACTCCAAGCGAACCTATTTATAGTGCAGAACAAGTATATAAATATAGTGTTGATTTATTTGATAAAAAATGGAAACATTTACCAATTCGGTTATTAGGTGTTGGATTATATCAGACTTATGATGGAGAAATCGCATATCAAGAAGATCTTTTTTCTCAAAATAATAAAAAAAAGAGAGCTCTTGAAAAAGTTGCTGTTGAAATGAAGCAAAAAGGTCAACATTTAACAAAAGCAACTCTATTAAAGAAATAAACTAATTATTTAAATAAAAATATAAGAGTAACACCTATAGAAAAAATAACTCTATACCATCCAAATACTGAAAAATCATGATTTCTTACATAATTAATTAATCCTCTTATTACTAATAACGAAACAACAAAAGAAACACTCGTTCCTACAAAAAGACAAATATATTCAATTTGTGAATAATCAAATCCTAGTTTAATTAATTTTAATAAGGAGGCCCCAAACATAACAGGAATTGCCATGAAGAAAGAAAATTGTGCAGCAGTAGTCCTTTTTATACCAAGGAACAACCCACCTAAAATAGTGGAACCAGATCTACTCGTACCAGGAATTAATGCTAAAGTTTGAAACAAACCAAGTTTAAAAGCATCTATATAAGAAACATCCTCTAGATTTTCTACTCTTACTTTTTTTTGGAATCCTTTTTTTTCTATAATGATATATAACACACCATAAAAAAACAGTGCAAATGCAATAACATACCATCGATACATTTTCTCTTCAATTATATCATCAAATAATAAGCCAAAAATCATTGCTGGAATTGTTGCAACAATAACTTTTAACCAAAGAATATAACTATCTTTTTTTTCATTTTTATCTTTTTTAGAAGAAAAAGGGTTCAAAGTGTGAAAATACAATACAATTACTGCCAATATTGAACCTAATTGTATTACAACCATAAATAATTCTTTAAAATTTTCACTTAAATTTAAACTTATAAATTCATCAACTATAAGAAGATGACCTGTACTACTAATAGGCAACCATTCGCTAAAACCTTGTATGATTCCCAAAAAAATTGATTTAATGATTTCAAGCATAAAAAAAATTTATATCAAATATTAAATAAATTCAATTATTATTAATAAATAAAAATACATTACTATTATTTACAATTACCTAAAGCTATGATATTTTTTAAAATATACTATTTTATTAATTATTGTTTCAATATAATATTTTTTCTATAATATATTTATATTACATTTTGTAGGAGCACCCTTTGATTCCCCGTACAAAAACTAAAAAAAATCTTTTTTTACTTCAAGTTCTTTCTATAACTTTATTAAGCTTAATAGGTTTTTTTATAATTTATATAACAGGAGGAACTCAATCAGCTTGGCCTCAATATACATATATTATAATCATTTTATCAGCATATTTTTTTGGTAAATATGGAGTAATTATTATATCCATAATTGTTGGAATACTAATGGGTCCTTTTATGCCATTAGATACTTTTAACAATGTAATGCAAAGTCCTCTTAATTGGATAGCTAGATTATTTGCTTATATGATTATTGGAGTATTAGTTGCTAAATTACTTGAAAGAAATAAAAAATATTTAAATATAATCAAAGAAAATTATTTAAAAAATCACTTAACAGATTTATATAATTCAAATAAATTATTTTTAGACTTAGAAGAATTAAATAAAAAACACAAAGATTATCAATTAGTTTGTATTAAATTAATTAACCTCGAAGAAATAAGCAAATATTATGATTTCGAAATCATATCTATTATTAACAATTATGTAATTAATCTAATTAAAAAATTCAATAATTTAATCTCAATATATTCTATTTCTCAAAATGAACTAATTGTATCACTTAATACTGAAAATATTGATTCCACAATGAATCAATTAAAAAACTTTTTAAATCATTTTGAACAATCTATACAAGTTAAAGGATATAATTTTAAATTAAACTTGAAAATTGGACTTCTTCAAAGTCAAAATGATAATAATGAAGAAGCAATTAATACTTTTAATAAAGTAAGGATTGCAACAGATCAAGGGAATGTTTTAGAATCTGGGATTTATTTATTCGATGATTCTTTTGCAAAAGAGAGAAAACTATATAATGAAATTTCAAGTTCTATAGCTTCAGCTATTAGTGAAGATAAACTATATCTAGTATACCAACCAATTATCGATATTAATAAAAATATAATAACAAGTTGCGAAATTCTAGTTAGATGGGATAGAGAAGGAAAAGAACCAATTGGACCTAGTCTATTTGTAAAAATTGCAGAAGATATAGGATTGATTCAAAATTTAACTAAGTGGGTAAGTGAAAAAGCCATGATTAATTATGAAAAGTGGGTTAAAAATGGTTGTGATATTTATCATTCAATTAATATAACAGCGAATGAAATTTTAGATGATTCTCTTAGACAGTGGGCAATGGATTTGTTTAATAAATACGGCAAACAATATAAAGGCTTTGGTCTAGAAATAACTGAGAGAAAATTATCTGCTAATAATGTTAAGTTAAAACAATTATTATATAGATTGCAAGAAATTGGATTTATCATAGAAATAGATGATTTTGGAACAGGATATAATTCTTTGATGTATTTAGAAGAAATACCATCAGATGTTATTAAAATTGACAAATACTTTATAGATAAAATATATAAAGAAGAAATGCAGATAATATTAAAAAATATTATCACAACTGCTCACAAATTAAATTCTATTGTTATTGCTGAAGGAGTTGAAGAAAAAAAACAACTTGAAATTTTAAAAGAAATAGGATGTGATAAAATTCAAGGATATTATTTCAGCAAACCTTTAAAATCAGATGATTTTTTAGAATATTATAAAAATTTTGATATTAGTAATTACATATAAAATAATCCTAGCAAAAGCTAGGATATAAAATTTATTCTACTACATAAGAAGCAACAATTTCACCAAAATACATTGTATGGAAATCTTTATTAGCTCCATAAAAATCACTTTCTACATTTTGAGGATAAAATCGACTTTTGTTATCATCAGTTATTTCAGTAATATCTTGTTTTTGTTTGTAAATAACTTTACACTCTAAGGTTAAAGGGAATTCTTTTATTGCTGGGACATTAACTTGATCACCATCTTCAAGTGTTAAATTCAATTCTTTTATTTTATTTACATCTTTACCACTTTTAGTTCCACTAAACCCTAAAACAGATTTATAAGATCCATCTAAATTAATATTTATAGTAAATTCTGGATTTTCTTCTAATAATTTTTTTGTAAATCTATTTTCTCTTACAAATACAATAAACATAGGTTTGCCCCATTCGATAGCTAAAGCTCCCCAGGAAATAGTCATAGTATTTACAACATCTCCACTTTTTGTTGTCAATAAAACACCTTTTTTTAAAGTTTTCATTATTTGATTTGAATAATCATCAATATTGATATTTTTTTTCATTACATTTTCCTATTCTTTTTTTTTATAAGATAATAAAGTTTTTATAAATCGACAATAAAGAACAAAATTCTATTTGTTTAGAATTAAATATAATATAAGACTTGCTTGAATGAGATTCATAAAAATGGTATTTTTACCCTAATAGGGAGAGATTATAATGGCATTACATTTAGTACTTTTTGAACCAAGAATTCCTCAAAATACTGGAAACATTATTAGAACTTGTGCTGTAATTGGAGCTCATTTAGATTTAGTACATCCTCTTGGCTTTAGTATAGATCAAAAGCATGTCAAAAGAGCTGGGTTAGATTATTTTGATAAAGTAAATGTTACAGAATGGAATAATACTAAAGAATTTTTAGATGCAAAAAAAGATGAAAAACTCTTTTTCTTTACAACAAAAGCTAAATTATCTTATCACCAAGCAAACTATGATAGTAAAGGTGATACATATTTAATTTTTGGCCGTGAAGATAAGGGAATTGAAGAAGAAATATTAGTTGAACATGAAGATGAATGTGTAAGAATTCCAATGAAAAAAGAACTTAGAAGCTTAAATTTATCTAACTCAGTAGCAATTGCTGCATATGAATATCTAAGACAAATCGATTTTGTAAATCTAGAAGAAGAAGGTGAACTTCATAGATTACATTGGAAACATAGGAGCTAAAATTATGGATAAAATCGGATTTATTGGACTTGGAAACATGGGAGCTGCAATATTAAATTCAGTTGCAAATTCTTCTTTATATAAGTCAATAGCTATTTATGATATTGATAATAACAAATGTAATTCTTTAAAAAATAATTTAGAAAATAAAAAAGTTAAAATATCAATTTATTCTACTATTTCTCAATTAGTAAGTAATTGTGAAATCATTATGTTATGTGTAAAACCACAGATATTACCTTCCCTTTATTCTCAAATAAAAAAACAAAACGATCATAACCCTTTATATATTTCTATTGCAGCTGGAGTATCAACTCAAACACTTACTCAAAATATTTTAAGTCAAAGAATAATTAGATTTATGCCAAATTTAGCAGCTAAGTGTTCAAAAAGTGTTACTGCAGTTTGTGGCAATGAAAATTGTGATGATGATGATAAAAACATAGCGTTAGAAATTGCAAAAACATTTGGACAAGCTTTCTTTTTAGATGAAAAATTATTTAGTGCCTTTATAGGTATTAGTGGATCAGCAATAGCATTTGTATATGAATTTGCTCACAATTTAGCTTTAGGGGGAACCCATGAAGGTATTAATTATGATAAATCTCTTGAAATTGTTTTCGCAACTATGGATAGTGCAAAATCACTTTATCAAGAAGATGGTGAAAATCCAATTAGTTTAATGACTAAAGTCTGTTCTGCTGGAGGAACTACCATTGAAGGAATAAAAACACTTAGTGATTATAATTTTTCAAGTGCAGTTATTAATTCAGTAATTAATACAACAAAAAAATCAAAAGAATTAGAAAAAAAATAAAAATTACCTAGTACATTTATTTTAAACTTATTATTATTACAAACAAACAACAAATCACAAGGACATATTACCATGATTGATTTAAAAGATCTAAAAAACAGAAAAGAAGAGATAAAACAAAACATTGAAAATCGTTTTATGAAAGTGGATCTAGATAGCATTATTGAATTGCAAGAAGAAAGAACTGAATTACTTCACAAAAGTGAAGATTTAAGAAGTCAAAGAAACGCTAATGCATCTAAAATGAAAGGTAAATTAGACCCAGATGTAAGAAAAGAACTTATTGAACAAGGTAAAGCTCTAAAATCTGAAATAGCATTAGTTGAAGAAAAACTTAAAGATACTTTAGAAAAATATAATTCTTTAGGTAGAACAATTCCAAACTACGCTCACCCAAAAGCTCCAATTGGAAAAGAAGATAAAGATAATACAGCTATTAAATTCTTTAAAGAACCAACTAAATTTGACTTTAAACCATTAGATCATGTAGAACTTGGAGAAAAGTTAGATATTTTAGATTTTGAAAAAGGAACAAAAGTTTCTGGCCCAAAATTCTATTATGTAAAAAATCAAGGTGTTATTCTACAAATGGCACTTGAAAGATTTACAACAGATTTATTAATTAAGAAAGGCTTTACTCCTTTTATCACTCCAGATATAGCAAAAGAAGAAATCTTAAACGGTATTGGTTTCAATCCTAGAGGAGCAGAAAGTAATATTTATACTATTGAGAATACAGATACTTGTTTAGTTGGAACAGCTGAAATCACTTTAGGTGGATATTATAGTAATGAAATATTAAATAAAGATGATTTACCTATCAAAATGACAGGACTATCACACTGCTTTAGACGTGAAGCAGGAGGAGCAGGTCAATATTCTAAAGGGTTATATAGAGTACATCAATTCTCTAAGTTAGAAATGTTTGTTATCTGCTTACCTGAAGATAGTGATAAAATACATCAAGATTTATTAGATATAGAGGAAGAAATATTCTCAGCATTAGAAATACCTTATCGTGTTGTAGATACATGTACAGGTGATTTAGGAGCACCAGCATATAGAAAATTTGATATTGAAGCTTGGATGCCTGGACGTGGTGAAAATGGTGAATATGGTGAAGTAACATCTACAAGTAATTGTACAGATTATCAATCTAGATCACTTCAAATTAGATATAAAGATGAAAATAATACTACACAATATGTTCATATGTTAAATGGCACTGCTATTGCATTATCAAGAGCTATTGTTGCTATTATGGAAAACTTCCAAAATGAAGATGGTTCAATCTCTATACCAAAAGCATTAGTTCCATATACTAATTTTGATAAGATTAGTAAATAAAAGGAAGTTAGTATGAAAATTAGCGCTTTAACTACAGATTTTTATGAATTAACAATGATGCAAGGCTTTTTCAAAAATAACTATAATCCAAAAGTTGTTTTTGACATGTTTTATAGAACAAATCCTTTTAATGGGGGTTATGCTTTATTTGCTGGTCTTGATGAATTGATAAAAAAATTAGAAAACTTTAAATTTTCTAATGATGACATTGAATATTTAAGAACTTTAAAAACTTTTGATGAAGATTTTTTAGATTATTTAAGTAAATACAAATTTGAAGGAACTCTTTATTCAATGGATGAAGGTCAAGTAGTCTTTGCTGGTGAACCGCTGATTAGAATTCATACAAACTTAATCGATGCCCAATTAATAGAAGGAATGCTGTTAAATACTATTAATTTCCAAACTTTAATAGCAACAAAAGCCTCAAGAATGGTTATTGCAAGCAAAGGTTCTAAGATAATGGAGTTTGGACTTCGAAGGGCTCAAGGTGATGATGGTGCTCTAAGTGCTGCAAGAGCTGCTTTTATCGGTGGTACTAAAGTTACAAGTAATACACTAGCAGGTAAGTTATATAATATACCTGTAAGTGGAACAATGGCACATTCTTGGGTTATGAGTTTTGATAGTGAAGAAGAATCTTTTAGAAAATTTGCTCAAATATATCCTGATAATTGTGTTCTTTTAATCGATACATACGACACTTTAGGCTCTGGGATTGATAATGCAATAAAAATTGGATTGGAGCAAAAAGAAAAAGGTAAAAAAATTGGCGTTAGAATAGATTCAGGTGATATGAGCTATTTGCCAAGAATAATTAGAGATAGATTAGATGATGCAGGACTTAATGATGCCATTATTGTAGTTTCAAATGATATTACTGAAGAAATAATTCAAACATTAGTTGCTGATGAAGTTCCTATCGATTTATGGGGAATTGGTACTCACTTAGTTACAGGTGGATTTCAATCATCTCTAAATGGGGTTTATAAATTATGTGCTAAAGAATCTAAAGATGGTACATTTATTCCAACAATGAAAATTTCTAATTCATTTGGAAAAACTACTAATCCTGCAATTAAGCAAGTTTGGAGATTTTACGATGAGAAATTAGGTGCTTTAGCTGATTTAATAACTTTAGATAATGAAATCATTGAAGAAGGTAAAGATTTTAATTTTTATCATCCATTTAGTGATACAGATTCTTTTAAACTTAATTCAAGTAAATATACTACTATAAAACCTCTTTTAAATAAAAAAATGGAAGATGGTAAAAGAATTAATGAAAGATTGACATTACAAGAAATTCAAAATTTTGCTTCAAATAATCTTGAATTATTCCACAAATCATATAAGAGACAAATTAATCCTCATATTTATAAAGTCAGTTTATCAAAAAAATTAAAGAGTTTAAAAAAGAATTTAGTTGCAAAAGAAAGAGAAAAAATAAACAAATAATATAAAAAAATCGGAGATGTTTATCTCCGATTTTTTATATAATTAATTATACCCTCTGAAACAGCTTCTACCATTTTATCTATATATGAGGAGTCTAATAATAATTTTGCTTCTTCTTTATTAGATAAAAATCCAAGTTCAATTAAACACCCTGTTGTTCTACAAACATTTAAAACATATAAATCATCACTTTTAATTCCCCTATTTGTTATTTTGGGAATTTTATTTATAACAGAATTTAATATTGATGCTGATAAATTATAACTTGTTATATATTGTTTTTGACTAAGATTATTAAGAGTATTATTAACAAACAAATCTAAATTTTCTATTGGAGTAGTTTCGTCAAATAAATAAACAACTTTATTTTCTAATTTCGTATATATTTCAAAACCATTTGCTTGCTTGTTAGTTGAAGAATTAGCATGAATAGAAATAAAAAGTGATGAAGTTTTATCATCTAAAACAAAATTATATCCTTTTTCACTTCTTTGCTGTAAAGATAAATATGTATCATTATTTCGTGTTTGAATAATATTTAAACTATTATCTTTTTCTTTTAATTTTTTTTCTAAACTTAATGCAAAATTTAATACAATATCTTTTTCTAGTATTTCTTGATTAAAAGAATAAGAAGCAATAGCACCACTATCATTTCCACCATGACCGGCATCAATTATTATTGAAGAAATAGGATAATCAAAAAAATCGGTAGAAAAAATATTATTTGAAATAATTAATAATGATAAGCTAAGTAGAATTAAAGTTCTTTTTATAAATAATGTCATATATTACTTATTCTCTTCTTTAAGTTCAATTTCATCAATTGTATATTGCCAAGAAGATACAATTGAATTAAAGTCTTTTTTTACAATATTAACTAATCTTTGTTTAACCTCATCATTATATGTTTTTTTATCAAAATAACCTTTAAATTTAGTTGTTAAAGTTTTTCCATTTAATATTTTTACTCCAAGCGCTCTTGTATGAACTTTACTAAGACCTTCAGACGGGGATCTATCTTCAATAATACTTAATCTTTGTGGATAGCTTATAATAAAAGCACTTGAATTCGCAATTGTTTTACCTAGTTGATAAGTTCTTAATCCAAAATCTAAAAATTGATAATAATTACTATTAATATCTAAATCATAACCTCTTTGACGTTGAAAAAAGGCTCTTTCAAATATTCCAAGACCTTTAAAAGGATAAAGTGTTGTGAATAATTGAGTTGTAGACATTTGAGGAAAATATGACTCAGGATCAATTAAGCTATCTTCAAGTTTAGGGGCTCTAAGAGATGGAATTATTTCTTTTTTAGAATTTGCTATTGCTGGAGTAATAGCAATTGGAGCATCTTTTTTATTTAAACAACTAATCAAATAGGAACCTTCAAATCTGATTATTTCAATATCACTTCTAACAATCATGAAAAAATTTGTAAAACACTCATCTGCAATTGCATTGACACATTCACCAAATGAATTTATAGATGGAAAAACAATGAAAGTTACATCAGGGTAATTTTTTTTAAATTCAAAAAGATTTCCTCTATCTTCACTTAATACAACATGCAAGCAATTGTTCATTTTTGATACATACCACTTTATTGTGTTTTCTAATTGTTCTAATGTACCAACATCAATTATCCCTATTGCTAATTGTTCATTTCTATGTAGTTGTTCTATTTTTTTTCCAATATCTTGGCGTCTATGATATATTCTATATTTGTTCATCACTCTCACTAATAAAAACTAAATCCTCTGGTCTAAAAACTACTGTCTTATTGCCAGGTCCTAATAATTTATCAATATCGCTGCTATTGTGCCCACTTATTGCTAAAATATCTGTACTATCATAATAAGGGACAGCCTTTGCAAATACAAGATTATTTTCATCACAAATTTCAATTACATCTCCTGCAAGAAAAGCACCTTTGATTTCAATAATTCCACTTGGTAATAAACTTTTTTTATTTCTAAGAGCTTCTTTTGCTCCATCGTCAACTAATATAGAACCTTTAGGAGAACTATTAATTATCCACCTTGTTTTTTGACTTTTTCTCTCATTAGAATGAATTAGAGTACCATAGTCTTCGTTTTTTATAATCCTTGAAAGACTATTGTTGTTTAAACCACTTGCAATTACACAATCACAGCCAGCAATACTAGCAATTTTTGCTGCTAATAATTTTGTTTTCATTCCACCAGTTGCAAAAGTTGAACCAGCTCCTTTTGCATAGCCCATTATTGTTTCATCAATAATATCAATTTCTGAGATTAATTTTGCATTTTTTGATGTTTTTGGATTATCATTATATAGGCCATCAATATCTGTCAATATCACTAATAATTCAGCATCAATTTTCGAAGCTACTAAAGCACTCATTCTATCATTATCACCAAATGCGGATCCAATTTCAGCGGTACTAATAGAATCATTTTCATTTAAAATAGGAACAACTCCTAAATCTAATAATGAAAAAATACTATTTCTTAAATTTACATAAGTTTTTCGATTATCTAATTCATTTCTAGTAATTAATACTTGAGAACATATAATACCTTTTTCTTGAAAGTGCTTTCTATATGTACTCATTAATACAGGTTGTCCAATTGAAGCTAAAGCTTGTCTTAAAGCAATATCTTTTACACTTTGCTTAATATTTAATTCTTTAGCTCCCATACCAATAGCACCGGAGGTTACAAGAACAACTTGATATCCTTCATTTTTTAAATTAGCTATTTGATCTACAATATTTATAATTCTATCTTCATCTATTTTTGTTTCAGTTGATAAAATATTAGTACCAACTTTTATTACTATTCTCTTAACATTTGAGAAATCTCTCATTATATACCACCATTAGATTAATTCAACATGTTTAAATGTCTTCTTTTTTGAACTATAGTCTTCAACTATTTGATTATTACCTCTAAGTAAATATTTTGTGCTCATTAATCCTTTTACCCCAACGGGTCCTCTGGCATGTAATTTTGATGTTGAGATTCCTACCTCTGCCCCAAGTCCAAATCTATATCCATCTGCAAATCTAGTACTACAGTTGCTAAATACATCTGCGCTATCAATACTATTAAAAAATTTTAATATATTTTTTTCATCTCTAGATAAAATTGCATCTGTATGTTTAGATCCATGAAGAGTAATATGAGAAATAGCCTCATCAATATTATCTACAACTTTAATTGCAACTTCATAATCTAAATATTCTGTATCATAATCTTCATCAGTAGCACAAATACAAGAGATAACATTCTCACAAAGACTATCTCCATGAATTATTACTTCTTTTTTATCTAATTCTTTTTTTAAAATCGGGAGAAATTCTTTATATATATTTTTATGAATTAAAATCGTTTCAACTGAATTGCAAGCTGATGGGTATTGAGTTTTTGAATCAAAACAAACTAAAGCTGATTTTTCAAGATCAGCACTTTCATCAACAAAAATTGAGCAAATTCCATCAGAATGACCCATTACTGGAATCTTTGAATTTTCCATAACATATGATACAAATGAATTTGAACCTCGTGGAATTATTAAATCAATATATCCATCCATTTTTAATAAAGTATTTACATCACTATGACTTTCTATGAGAATTGCCCAAAAAGATTTAATATTTGTATCTTTTAGAGATTTATATATACTATTAATTAATGCTCTATTAGTATTATTCGCTTCTTTTCCACCTTTAAGAATAATACCATTTCCACTTTTTAATGCTAATGATACAATTTGTATTAGGGCATCTGGACGTGATTCAAATATCATAGCAATAACACCTAATGGGAAACTTACTTTTTCAAGAATTAAATCTTCATCTAATTGTCTTTTTTCAAGAACATCCCCTATTGGATCTTTTTGATTAATTACCATCTCTATTCCATCTATTGCTGATTCTAATTTTTTTTCATTAAATTTTAATCTAGCAATTAGAGTATTAGAAATGTTTGCATCATTTGCTAATTGTAAATCTTTCTTATTTGCTTCAAAGATTATTTCTTTATCACGAATCAATCCTAATTTAATCAAATTTAAAGCAGAGTTTCTTTGCTCTGTAGTACTACTTGATAATTTAACTATATTTTCTCTTAATTTAATGATTTGATTTTCTAAACTATTATTTTCCATGATAAATATATCTCCTAATCTTTTTATAAAAATACTATTAATATATCATGTTTTCAATATATAACAAAAAGATACTAATAAATAAAAGCTATTATTAGATTAAATATCTAAAAATAGCTTTCATTTTTAATTATATTGTGGCATTTTTCATGATAATATCTAATTCTTCATCACTAACTTGATAATGATAAAAAATATCATAAAATTCTTTTGCTTCATTTCTAATATCTAAATTATATTTATTAGGATAAATTAAATTACCTAGCCATTTTAAACCTAAAATTCTATTCATAGCTGGAGGGCTATCAATCCAATCAAAAGGTCCCTCTGGTATCAAGTAGACTTTATTGTTTACTACTGCATCAAGTTCACTGTATGGGCTATTAGAACTCTTAAAGTAATCGTATGCAGCAGCTTCAGCTAATAAGATTATATCAGGATTAAAAATTATTATTTGTTCAGGACTTACTTTTATCCAATTACCAACACCTTCAACTTTATTTTCAATTCCTAATAAAGGAAATACTTGAGTATGAAAATTACCCTTAGCAAATGAAGTTAAACCATCTTGCTGTAATCCATAATAGACAGATATTTTTTCATCTTCTAATAAATTAGGAGTGATGCTATTAACTAATGAAATAGTATCATCACAAATATTTGCTCTTATTGATGCATTTTCTTCTTCATTTAGTAATACACCTAAATCTCTATAAGTATCACCCATATGATCTAAATATGAAGCAATAAATACAACTGGGATATTTAATTTTTCTTGAAGTTCATCAAGGTCTTTAATCATTTCTTCTTTTGAGCCTTTAATCTCTCCGATATCAACAACTACTTGTGGATTTGCTACTAAAAGAGCTTCCATATTTAGATTTGCTTTTTTCCCGTAAAATGTACCATAAACAGGTTTATTAATTACATCTGAAAAGAAATATTTTTCCATTTCATTTGTTGGCTTTGAACTCCAACCAACCATTTTATGCGGTGTTAGAGAATATATTATTTGCTGTGATAAATTACCAGAGGGTGCAACTCTATCAATATATAGAGGTACTTCAACTTCTCTCCCTAGAGAATCTACAAATATTTTCGTTTCATTATTAATTACTGTATTTTCTACTTCCCCTTGGGCGAATATAGTGCTACAGATAATTAATAAATTTAATAATGTAAATAATATTTTTTTATTCATAATTATTTATCTCCTTTACTAATTACAACTAAAATTATTTTTTTTCTATTTTTAAAAACACATTTATTATTATCTATTTCTTCAAATTGATTTAATAATTTGGTTCTTTTTTCATCATTAATATTTGAATAATAATGGTTGATATATTCATTTATTTCATTTTTTTCTAATATTTGATTAAAATTTAAGCGTAAACTTTTTAATGCAAAATTTGCTTTTTTCTTTAATAAATAAGATATTAAACATTGAATATCTGTATGCCTTTCATTCACTAAATAGAATATTTTTTTATTAACTAATTTTAAATATCTCTCTAAATCATCTAATTCTGACATTCTTGAATAAAAAGATAATAAAAGATAATCTGCTTTTATTTTTATATTTTTACTATCAGATAATATTATTTTTTGATTGCTTGTTTTATTTTTATTTAAAAAGTCAATTACATTCGGATCAATATCGACTAGAGACATAGTTGAGAAAGTTGATGATAATTCCCTCTCTAAATAACCAAGACCACATCCAAGAGATAATAAAGAACTATCATTGTCTACAAATGGTATAATTTCTTTAGCGATATTCTTATGAAAGTTTGTTAAATTTGCACTTTTTGAAAACCAATCTATGCTTTTACTATTCCAAGTAAACATTAAAAATCAACCTTTGGAAAACAAATTTTTTTTCCATCTTTCTCTATTAAATCTATATCAATGGAATATATTTGATTCAATAATTTTTCATCAATTATTTCATTAGTATCACCATATGCAATAATTTTTTTATTGTCCAAAACCATAATTTTATCACTAAACCACATTGCTTGTTCAGGATTATGTGTTGAAAGAATTATAATATATCCTAATTTTTTTAGTTTAGAAATTGTTTTCATCACTCTAAATTGATTTCCATAATCAAGATTTGCCGTAGGTTCATCTAAAATTAATATTTTTGAGCCTTGAGCTATAGCACGAGCTAACACTACTAATTGTCGCTCTCCACCACTTATTGTTGAAGTATTTTTATTTGCTAAATGCATTATTTCAAACTGGTTTATTGCATCTCGAGCAATTTGTTTTTCTTTGTCTTTTGGAGTTGCTAATGTATCTAATCTACATGTAGTTCCCATTAATACAGTGTCAAAAACACTATAATTAAATGCACTTGTTGAATATTGTGGTATATATGCAACCTCTCTTGCTAACTCTTTTCTTGAAAAACTATCTAAAGGTTTATTGTCAATGAGAATCTCACCTTCATCTTTTTTTAGAAAACCTAATAAGAGTTTAAACAAGGTTGATTTGCCAATTCCATTTTTACCTAATACACATACAAAATCACCAGAGTTTACTTCGAAGGAAATATTATCTAATATTTTATCTTTAGAGTAACCAAAACTTAAGTTATTAACTATTAAACTCATGCTTTTTTTGCCTCCCTAATCATAAGATACAAAAAGAAAGGTGCACCGATAAATGAAGTTAAAATTCCAATTGGTATTTCACTTGTTAACAAACTTCTACTTATTGTATCAACCAACATTAAAAAGGATGATCCCATAAATATAGATATTGGCAAAGAAATTCTATAATCACAACCAACTAACATTCTACTAAAATGAGGAATTACTAATCCAATCCAACCAATGTGTCCACCAACACAAATTGAAGCACTTGTTACCATCGTTGCACAAATAATTACAATTTTTCTAAGTAATATAGTGTTAATTCCTAAACTCATTGCTTCATCTTCATCTAAAGTTAATAAATTTAGTCTCCATCTAAGTAATACTAAAGGAACTAATCCTATAATAATTACAATTGTCAAAAATATTACATCACTTGTTCTAACAGAAGCTAAAGAGCCCATTAACCAATAAGTAATTGATGGAAGAGTATCATTTGTATCAGCGACTAGTTTTACAAAAGAAGTTGCCGAGTTAAATAAAGAACTAATCATAATTCCTGAAAGTATTAGTGCTAAAGTTCTCTGATTAGCTATTTTAGAAGAAATAAAGGAAACAATAATTACAGCAATTAAGCCAAAAATAAAACTAATAAAACTAATACTTAAATAAGATAAACCTAAAAGTATAGCTAGAGAAGCTCCAAAACCTGCTCCAGCAGTAGTTCCTAATACATCAGGGGATACCATAGGATTTTTAAACATACCTTGATATGCCAATCCAGAAATTGATAGTGCTGCTCCTATTAAGGCTGAAGTCAAAATTCTTGGTAGTCTAACATTAAAGATTATAGATTCTACTGTAGGAGACCAAGTCTGTTGTATTGGAAATAGTTTTGAAAAAAACACCTTAAACAATTGAGATGGTTTTATTGGATATCTTCCAATAAAAAAAGATAAAAAGAAAATGCAAACAAATAATAAAAAAAATAGAAATATTACAAATTTTGGATGTTTGAAATGAATTTTAAAATTTTTTCTAGTCATTTTTGAAACCTATTAATTCTTGATATCTATTTTTTGCATATAATTTTATATCTTTTTCCATTTTTCTAAATGAATTAAGTAATTCAATCCCCTCTTCGCTTAATATTGTTTTTCCACCACCAGATCCACCTTGATGTCTAATAACTGCATCATAACCAGTTTCCTCTTTTATAATGTTTAGGATTTTCCATCCTTTTGAATATGACATTTTCATAACTTTGCAAGCTTCTCTTACACTTTCACCTTCATCTATTAATTCAAGAAGTCGTGCAGCACCTGGTCCAAAGAAAATATTTGTCTCACTCTTGAGTCTAACCCTTATTTCTATGTCGTTTTTATCATTTATTATTTTTGAGTTTTTCATATGTTTTTCCGAGTTATTTTTAGAAATAACTTGCGTTGATAATAACATAGTTTTTTATATAAATAAAGCTTTTTTGTAAAAAAAGGAAATTTTATTTTCCCATTATATTTTCAATTATATAAAGATAAATAAATTTTATAATTTTTTAGGTATATATAAAAAATGCTACTCTTTTTATTGAGTAGCTAAAATATTATTATAGGTAATTATTATAATTCTAAATTTACAAATTCGAATCTTGTAACATCAAACAATCCCATATCTGTAATTTTATATTCTGGTATTACAGGAAGAGACATAAAACATAAGGTCATAAAAGGATCTAAAGATCTATGAATATTTAATGTTTCATAAGCTCTCTCAACTATTGAAGAAAGTCTTTTTGAAACTTCTGTTGCTTCTTTATTACTCATCAAACCAGCTACCTCATGAGCAAAGGATTCAATAATTTCACCATTTTGTGCAATTGCCATGCCTCCACCAATTTTGATAAGTTCTTCAATTGCTAAATAAATATCTTCATCACTCTTACCAGCTGCAATAATATTATGAGAATCATGAGCAACTGAAGTTGCAATAGCACCATCTTTAAGTCCAAATCCTTCTAAAAGAGCGATTGCACAATTTCCTGTGCCTTTATGTCTTTCAACTACAACAATTTTACAAATATCATCATCACTATATTGATATAGTCCATCCTTAATAGTTACTGAAGCTTCGCCTTTTGCAGTTACAACACTACCTGGCTGTACTTTGATTGTTCTTACTTTGTCAGATTTTAATTTTAGTTCTAATGATTTTAATGAAAAATTTTTAACATTCATTTTAGATAACACTTTGTTAGGTATCTTGTTTATTTTCGACTCTTTAATCATCTTTTTATCTTTTGCAACCATTTTTCCATCAACAAAAACATAATCCATATCAAATTGCTTTAAATCTTTTGTTATTGAGAATGTTGCATGATATCTTGGAGCGATAGCACCGATTTCTTTTAAATTAAAGCATTCAGCACTGTTTAAAGAAGCCATTGTAATTGCCATTATTGGATCTAAACCATTTTCTACAGCAAGCCTTACATTATTATTTATACTGCCTTGTGTTAATAGTGATTCAACTTGTCTATCATCTGTACAAAAAATACATCGTCTATAATTTTCATTTGTAACACCTATTAAAAGGTTCAACTCATCTCTACAAACAGTACCTTCACGAAGCATTACATACATTCCACGTCTAATTCTATCTTCTAATTCTTCTTTTGTAGCACATTCATGATCATCTTTTATACCAGAAGCACTATAGGCATCTAAATCACTTTCAAATACATTAGGAGAATGTCCATCAATAATCTTATTTTTATCATGTGCTAATTGAATTTTATCAAGTACCAAATCACTGTTATTAATAACACCTGGATAATCCATCATTTCTCCAAGTCCTAATATTCTTTCATGATCAATTCGCTTTTCAATTTCTGATGCATCTAAAAAAGCTCCACTATGTTCAAAAGTTGTGGCTGGTACACAACTTGGAATCATAAAATAAGCTTTTAGAGGTAAATCTTCACTAGCTTCTAACATATAATCGAGTGCATCTAAGCCATGACAATTACAAATCTCATGTGGATCTGCTATAACAGTTGTGACACCATTAGGTACTAAAAGATTAGAAAACACCTCTGGAGTACAATGAGATGATTCAATGTGAACATGAGAATCAATAAAACCAGGTATCATATATGAATAATTTACATCAATAACTTCTTTTGCAGTTCCCTCTCCACATTTTGCAAAACCTGCAATTCTATCTTTTGATATTAAAACATCACTTTCAAATACATTTCTATTAAAAACATCTACTACTTTAGCATTTTTAATACAAATATCAGCTATTTTTCTCCTCGCGGCTACATCAATTAATTCTTTCATTTCATTTTTATTCATTAAACACTCCATATGTATCTTTCATTAATTTCTTTAAATTGTCATATAGTTTAACACTTCTATTACAATTTTAACAAGGAAAAAATAATATTTTTTTATATTTTTTTATTTTAATATTATTTATTATTTTGGTTTTTTAGTAATTTATTCATTCTTTTTATATGTATAACTAAATAATTTGTAACTATACTTTGGATATATATAATTACTTAACAAGCAACAAGATGCAACATTTTTTATTTTTTTCTGTACTTTTTGCATATTATGACATATAATAGCTAAGACAATCACTAAATATAAGGAGTGCATTAATGGACAATTTCTTTAAAATTTCAGAAAGAAAATCAAATGTACGTACAGAAATAATGGCTGGTGTAACAACATTCTTAACAATGGCTTACATCTTAGCTGTTAACCCAGGTATCCTATCAGCTGCTGGTATGGACTTCTCTCGCGTTTTCGCTGCAACTGCTTTAGCTGGTGCCGTAGGTACTTTAGTAATGGGTTTAGTTGCTAATTTACCTTTTGCTTTAGCTCCAGGTATGGGATTAAACGCTTTCCTAGCTTTTACTGTTGTATTAGGTATGGGAAAAACATGGCAATTCGCTTTATCAGCTGTTTTTGTTGAAGGTATTATTTTTATCTTACTAACAGCATTCAACGTTCGTGAAGCTATTGTTAACAGTATTCCTAAGAACTTAAAAAATGCAATTTCTGTAGGTATAGGTATGTTTATAGCATTTATTGGTTTCCAAAATGCTGGTATTATCGTAGATGACGGTGCTACATTAGTACACTTAAATCCAGCTTGGACTTCAGGTGCACCATTAGTTGCATTAATCGGTCTTGTTGTAATTGCTTTCTTAATGGCTAAAAATGTTAAAGGTGCAATGCTTTATGGTATCTTAATCACAACTGTAATTGGTATTCCTTTCGGTGTTACTGCTTACAAAGGTGGTTCATACTTACCAGCTGCTCCATATTTCTTCCCATTCGAATTTAGCGGAATGTTATCATTAGATTTCGTTGTTGTTTGTTTCACATTCTTATTTGTTGACATGTTTGATACAGTTGGTACATTAATTGGTTGTGCTACAAAAGCAGATATGATTGGCGATGATGGCAAAATCCCTAATGTTAAAGAAGCTTTATTTGCTGACGCTATTGGTACTACTGTTGGTGCTGTATTAGGTACATCAACTGTTACAACATTCGTTGAATCATCAGCTGGTGTTGTTGAAGGTGGTAGAACAGGTTTAACAGCTGTTACAGTTGCTATCTTATTCATCTTATCATTATTCTTAGAACCTATTTTCGGTTCAATTCCATCAGCAGCAACAGCTCCTGCTTTAATTATTGTTGGTGTATTAATGATTACTCCTGTTAAAGATATTGATTTTGATGATGTAACAGAAGCTGTTCCAGCATTCTTATGTATCATTATGATGATTGTAACTTACTCAATCTCAGATGGTATCATGTTCGGTATCTTATCTTACACTATTTTAAAACTAGTTACAGGTAAAACAAAACAAATTTCAGGTATGACTTGGGTTGTATTTGCTCTATTCTTATTAAAGATTTTATTAGGTGTAATTTCAGGCTAATTTATTTTATATAAGTATTATTGGGGCCGTTGCAAAAGTCTTA
>NPIG01000085.1_pt1 | contig 108437 bp, 100 predicted proteins | sample 8637441 | NCBI WGS metagenome assembly NPIG01 (sample SAMN07420675, study PRJNA396082) | bioreactor metagenome | isolation source: sample BR6 brine-fed electro-methanogenic bioreactor BR | place: Japan: Kochi | collected 2016-06-14
GACTGTTTCTTTACAGCCTCTTATATTTTTTAATAGTCATATTCTCCGTATTCACAACCTGTATTGTAAAACTCTAAATTATCAATTAAAATGTTGTTCTTATCATAAATTTGTAAAGTCCCAAATCCATTACCTCCATTTAATAAGTGGTTATGTCGTTTTTTGCCATTAGGTGCTTCGTAATTTATCTCTAACATTTCGTTTAATTTACATTTTAAATTTAAATTGATTTTGTATTTTCTGTTCTCAGCTGCAACATCCCATACAGCATATTCTCCAACTTCATTGAATTCAAATTCAACTTTAGAATATTTCCAAAACTTAGAGAAATTGAATTCTATCTCTTCTCCTTCATAATGAATCATTATCAATATTCTTTTATTGAATGGGATTCCAAATACTTTTGGTCTACCTCCACCTAATTCGATTGCAGTATTATTAAGTTTTCTTTTATTTTTAATACTTTTAATATTAGACGAGGAAATCCATAGCCAAGGACTAGTGAAATCTTTACCCCAGTTTTTATCAGCATACCCATAACTTGTATTCGGCTCTACAATGTATTTTTCTCCATCAAGTATTACATACCCTTTATATTCTGTTTTAATTCCTTGAGCATGCCAAAACATTTCGAAGGCATTTAGTTTTCTAATTGGTTTTGAAGCCCCATAACCAACATTAAACTCAATAAGCTTGTTGACATCTAAGTCCCATTCTAATGAGCCAGCATCTGTCATATATGCCGGATTAGAAGCTTGTTCTATTGTTGCTTTGCATTTACCTTTAATTTTTGTTTCTGATAAGTAGTTTGGACCAATTTTAAGCTCTAAAAGATTGGGCGTAAATTCCATATCTTTAATTGGATAAAACTCATGAATTTGTCTATGATCTTTACCCCATGTTCCAACATTCATCATAAAATATGATGGTATTGCGTCCTTTCCAGATTGACCTAAAATAACTTTGTTAGGACTTACTTGTGGATTTGTATAATAGTATTCAATATAGAATGCTTTTTCTTTGTATGTTTTTTCGTGTTTAGCTGTAAAGCAATGCCACCACCAATCATAGCCTTTTTTAGCTAAAGGACCTTTTAACATTGGTAGGTTTCTTGATAAGCTATCTCTTCTCATTTCTATCACCAATGGATATATTACTCCTAAAATATTCATTTTTCAAGGGGTTTAGAAATAATTAGTTAAACATGAAAACCTAAAAAAGTTGACATTTAATGACTCATAAGTTAAACTATACATAGTTTTTAAGTAAAGGAGTGGTGTATTATGACTGCGAAAAAAACAATAAAAAATTTAATAAATACATCCACTAGCAAATAAGAACCTTAAGTATAATATTTATGGGACCGATTTGTGGTCCTTTTTGTTTGCTTTGGATGTATTCGTCTTTTTTAAAAGAGGTGAGAACATTGGAAGCATTAAATAAAAACTCTCTTGTTATTGGACAAGTCATAGCTGTTTATAAAGATAGATATATTGTTCAAGTTGAAGATACAAAAATATTATCAGAAGTTAGTGGGAGATTTAAATATCTTAATTATTTAAAATCTGATTATCCTCAAATTGGTGATTATGTTAAGTTAAGAGATATTTCGCAAGGGTTTGGGATTATAGAGTCAATTTGTGAAAGAACATCTATATTAGAAAGATTAGATGTTGGTAAAGTTAAAGAAAAACATATACTTGCCGTGAATATTGATTTAGTTCTTATATGCATGTCTTTAAATGAAGATTATAATACGAAGAAACTAAGAAATTTTATTAATCTAACTTATGATGGGAATTTTGAAACAAAAATTTTATTGACTAAAAAAGATATTTGTGATGATCTATCTGTTTATATATCAAAAACAAAAGATGTAACAAATAACGAAATCATACCAGTATCTGCATTTTCAAATGAAGATATTGATATGATTAAAAAAATGATTAAAGATAAAACTGTCTGTTTCTTAGGAAGTTCAGGTGTTGGGAAATCAACATTCATAAATAAGTTGTTAGATGAAGAACATTTTGAAACAAAGGATATTAGAGTCAATGATGCTCAAGGAAGACATACAACTGTTAATCGAGAATTAGTACATTTAAATAATGGAGCTAAAGTGATTGATACACCCGGGATTAGAGTGGTGTCGTCATATTTTGTTTCTGAGAGCCATTTCGAAGATATCCTAACTCTAAGTAGCTCGTGTTTCTATAATGATTGTAAACACGAAAATGAGCCTGGATGCAGAGTGAGAGAAACTATAAACTTTGGTGAGTTAGCTATTGAAAGATATGAACAGTATATCAAAGCTAAAAAATATAATGAGTTCAACAAACAAAGAGAATTAAAAAGAGAAAGAATGCAAAATAAAAGACTTAGAAAAGGGAGATAAAACCTCCCTTTTTGTGTTATAATATGAATAATAATTACAACAATGAGAGCCGAAAAAAGACTCCCATTTTATTTTTTGCGAGAGGAAGTGAATTATGTTAAATAAGTTAAAGAAGAATATGCTGATACCTCATTTAGGAATTGCTTTAATTATCTTAGCATTTATATTTTCGAATCCAAGTGATTTATTCATCGGATTGAGTAAAATATTAACGAGTCCGAGTATTCTATTAACAGATTATGTAGCATTAGCTGGATTAGGTCCGACTTTATTAAATTCAGGGATTATGGTCTTCTTTAGTTATGCATTAGTTAAATTCATTAAAATGAATATTACAGGCCCAATATTTGCTGGGATACTGACAATTGCAGGGTTTGCTTTTTTTGGAAAAAATATATTGAATACATCAATCATATTCTTAGGTGTTTTTATATATTCTAGATTTCAAAATACATCTCTTAGAAGCGTTATTGTTATTATGTTATTCTCTTCTGGGTTAGCACCACTTTCAAGTTTAGTAATGTTTGGGCTAGGATTAAGCTTAGTGATAAGTATTCCATTGGGAATATTTATTGGAGTTCTAACAGGATTTGTTTTAATGGAACTAGCTCCACATGTGATTAAGTTTCACAATGGTTATGATTTATATAATGTTGGATTTGCAGGTGGAATTATTGCAATATTAGCTTATAGTATGATTCGATTGTCAAGTTACTCATATTCACCAGAGATGTTATATACAAATGATTATCACTTGGAATTGATGTTTATTTGTTTAGGGATTTGTTTGCTATTTATGGGTGCCGGTTTTATTGCGAATCGTTATAGTTTTAAAGAATATAAAAACATTCTTAAAAAAAGCGGTAGAGCCATTACTGACTTCACAAGGAAAAATAGAGAAGGCATAGCAATGTTTAACTCTGGATTAACTGGGTTGTTGGTTCTTGGAGTTACTTATTTATTAGGTATTAAATTCAGTGGTCCAATATTTGGTGCTATATTGACGGTTGTTGGATTTGGATGTTTTGGGAAACACATTAAAAATGTATGGCCACCAATGTTAGGTGTCATTTTAGCGGGGATGATCTTTGGTATTGATTTTTCAAGTATAAGTTTTGGTTTAGCTTTAATTTTCGCAACGACATTAGCACCGATCGCAGGTGAGTATGGTATAATACCAGGTGTGATAGCAGGTTTAATTCATCTGCCAGGTGTTATGAACATAGGAAGTATTCATGGTGGTATAATTTTATATAGTAATGGATTTGCTGCCGCATTTGTAGCTGTATTCATTCATATGATTATGGTATCTTTAGAAAGGACTGATAGAAAATGGCGATTCATGAAATCGAAAAGAACGTCAAGATAATTGACGAAATAATTATTTACTTATTTAATAAAGGGTATAACAAATTTGATTTTAACTTAAATTTTTCTGAAGAAGAAACTATAATTACTGTTACGGTAGAGGATTTTGAACACTGTTTAAAAGAAGAAATCACTAACGAAATCCATATTGAAAGAGACGAAGAATTGGAAGATTATGGATGGGAACTATTAGGAGAAACATATAACTCAGGAGAAACCATTTGTTTAGGGATGTTAATCGATCGTATGGAATTCGAAACAAAGGATAACCTAACAATTGTAAAATTATTTAGAAAACATTAAAAAAAGCACGGAAGTGCTTTTTTCTTTACACTAAATGAGTTGTAAATGTATATCTAGAATACTATAATAGTGATTAGGTGATAAATATGAAATTAGAAGAAAAACAATTAAGTCATGAATTAGCTTACAAATGCTTCTTTATGGATTTATACGAGGATGATGTATTACTTCCTAATGGGAAAACAAGTAAAAGGATTTATATCCAACATAATTCGGCTGCGGCTGTTTTGCCTATTACAAAAGAAGGGAAGATCATTTTAGTAAAACAATATAGATATCCTATACGAAGTATATCTATTGAGATTCCCGCAGGAAAGAAAGATTCAAAAACAGAATCAGGATTAGTCTGTGCTACGAGAGAATTAGAAGAGGAAGCGGGATACGGGTCTAATCATTTTGAAAAAATTATCGATTTAAATAGTTGTGTAGGATATTCTAACGAAGTTATAGAATTATTTATAGCGAGAAATTGTTATAAGATAGAAAATCCAAAACCCCAAGATGAAGATGAATTTGTAGAATTAATGGAACTAACACAATCTGAAGTTAAACAGATGATTAAAAACAAAGATATACAAGATGCCAAGACATTAGTAGCCTTACAACATTATTTTTTAGGAGAATAAAGTAAGATGTTTAGAAATCTCAGAAGATTAAAAAATAAAATGACTGATGAATCAGCCATTGAATTATTAACAAATTGCCAAGAAGGTGTATTAGGAACGATATCAGTATATAATGGATACCCATATACTGTGGTAGTAAATTATATTTATTATAACAATAAATTATATTTTCATTCAGCAAAAGAAGGGCATAAGATTGATAACATATTAAATAATGAGAAAGTATCCTTTTCAGTGTTTGGTGATGTTCAAGTTGTTCAAGAAACATTTACAACTAAGTATAAATCAGTTACTTTATTTGGAAGAGCGAAAGTTATAGAAAGTAAAAAAGAAATTTTATTTGAATTTATAAAAAAATACTCTCCAGACTTTTTAAAGTCAGGAAAGGAATACGTAGATAGAAGTTATGAAACACCATCATTAGTTGAGATAGAGATTGAACATATAACTGGAAAAGAAAGACTATAGAAAAAAGCGAGATTACTTTTCCCGCTTTAAAACACATCACGAAACTTACATATTATATACATATAACTAACACTTAGATATATTATACTTAATATGTAAAGTTAAAACTTTCATTTCTCTCTTACTCATATCTATCCAATATGAGAATACAAAAGCACTGAAAAGTGCTTTTTTTAATTTCTAGGTTTAGAAACGTGAAACTGCCACTTCATTCCATACTTATCTTCAACCACACCAAATACTGCTCCCCAAAAGGTATCTTCTAGCTTTCTTATAACTTTCCCTTCAGCTTTCATATTGTCATAATGTTTAGTAGCTAAGGTTAGACTGCTATAGTTCAGATGTAACATAATTTGATCACTTGGCTTTTCGTCACCGTCAAACATATATATCACATTGTCAAGTATTTTTAATTCAAGGTGCATTATCATCTCTGCTTCTTCAGGTTTTGAGTTAGGAACTTCTTTCCCCTTCATGATATATACAATTTCACCATCAAATATATCTTTGTAGTATTGTGCAGCTTCATAAGAGTCTTTAAACGATAAATAAGGTATTATAAATTGTCTCATAAAAATATCTCCTTTTTCTTTATACTAGCATTTAATTTTTGAGAAGTCAAAAGAGTTGAACCTCAAAGCGAACTTCATTTATTCAATAAGTTATGATAGAATATTAAGAACAGGAGGAAAGGGAAATGTTTAATGAAGAAAAAATAAATGAAGATTTAAGAAATTTTTGGAATTTGGCTTATGAGAAATTAGAGCCTATGAAAATTGACCCAGCAGAAGTGAAAGTAGAATCAAAGTTGGATGAGTATCTAAAAGAAGTGGCAGATAAATGTCCGAAAGTTTTAGATTTTGGTACAGGTTCAGGAAGGTTTATTATCACCGCGGCTATGTTAAGTCACGGGATTAAAGAGGGGATTGGAATAGATACCTCAGCTAATGGTATAAACTTTGCGAATGGAACGAGTAAATTATCTGGTTTAGATAATTTAAATTTTATTGTTGGAGATCATTTGTCACTTAGAAATTATAAAGAAAACTATTTTGATGGGATTATCTGTTCTAACACATTAGATGTTGTTCCATTAAAAACATCAAATGAAATGATCAAAGAATTAACTAGAGTCATTAAACCTAAAGGGTACTTTGTATTAAAGATTAACTTCTATTTAAATGATGCATTAATTAAAAAAATTAATATGGAAGAAGTTGATAAAGATACTTATACAATCAATGGTATTATGAGAGGATTGAATCATACGGATAAACAATGGATAGATAAATTTAATGAATTTGAATTAATCAAATCTGATGAATTTGAAAGGATACCAAATGGTCCAAAAGATAGAGTATTTATGTTTAGAAAAAAATAAGTGACTTTTTATCTCAATTTGATATAATAGATTTGCATGTTAAAGGAAGAGATAAATGATGGAAAATGTTGTAAAAGAATTTTTTGATGAAAAAGCATCAAATTGGGATAAATTAGAAAATAAAACTCAAACGTGGTTGAATGATTTTATCATTCAACATGTACCTTTAGAACCTAATATGAAAGTCTTAGATTTAGGATGCGGTACAGGAATAATTAGTGAAATCATTTATAATAAAACAAATCAACAAGTTAAGGCGATGGATTTATCTACAAATATGATCAAAATTGCAAAAGAAAAACACAATCCAAACCATATTGAATTTGTGGTGGATGATTTTTATCATTCGGATATTTCTAAAATGGATATGATATTATGTTTTAATGCTTATCCACATTTTGTTGATATAAACAGTTTTGTTTCTAAAGCTTATCATGTTTTAAATGACAATGGATTGTTAGTCATCATTCATAGTTTATCTAGAAAAGATTTGCTCAAATGTCATCAAGGCTTATCAACAGAAATTTCAAGAACTCTAAAACACCCTGAAGAAGAAGCTAAGCCATATTTAAATCATTTTGATATTTTAGAATCTATAGATAATGATGAAATGTTTAAATTAATTTTAAAGAAAAAATAGAATGATACTTTTATAATAAAGAGTGTCATTCTTTTTTTAGACAAACAATTTACAAAGTTTTCATGAATTAAAATACAATATCCATAAATATGCTATAATTAAAATAATAAAGGGGAAGAAAAATGAATGTCGTATTAGCAAAAAATCAAAAAGAGATAACAGATAACTTTCTAGTCAGAGGAAAAGTGTTTGTTGTTGAGCAAGAAATAGATTACGAAATAGAATTTGATGGATTGGATTCTGAATGCAAACTCTTTGTATGTTATATAAATAATCAACCTGTTGGTGCAGCCAGATTATATAAAAATAAAATTGGAAGAGTCGCTACACTTAAAGAATATCGTAAAAAAGGTGTTGCTAAAGCCATCATGGAATACATAGAAGCGTATGCAAAATCTAAAGGAATACAAGAATTAAAACTACACGCTCAGTTATATGTAAAAGATGTATATTTAAAATGTGGGTATAAACCGATTGGAGATGTATTTCAAGAAGCTGATATAGATCATATAAAAATGATTAAAAAAATATGAGTTCACAAATTAAGATATTTTACCTACTTTAATGAATTTTATTGAATTTTAAAAGAATTTAAGAACATTTAGATATGGAAGGAGATATATTATGCAAAATGAAATCAAAGATAAACAACCTCTTTTAAATAAAAAAGGGCATTTAGCAAATCCTGGTTATGCAAAAAAGTTCTTGTATGAATATCACAAGAAAGATGTTAAGGCGTCAAAGATAAAATTAAAGGAATGGGATTATTATCTAATAAATAACGACGATTATGGGATTGCCTTTACGATTGCGGATAATGCTTATATTGGGTTTGTAAGTGTTACGTTATTAGACTTTAAAAACAAAACTCAAGAGATGTATAGTAAAATCAAGATATTACCACTTGGTAAATTTGATATGCCAGAATCTTCTGAAGAAGGAGATGTAACATATCAAGATAAGGATATAAAGCTTGTCTATAAACTTGAAAAAGGTAAAAGAATAATTATTTGTAATGTTCCTAATTTTAAAGATAAAAAACCTTTATCTTGTAAAATAGAATTATCTGATATACCAGAAGAATCTATGGTTATAGCCACACCTTTTAAAGAAAACAAAAAAGCTTTCTATTTCAATCAAAAGATTAACTGTATGAAAGCAAATGGTATTGTTGAATTCAATCAAAGTAAGATAGAATTTAAAGATGCGAATGGCGTACTAGATTGGGGTAGAGGTGTATGGACCTATGATAATACTTGGTATTGGGGATCAGCTTCTGGAAAACATAATGACAAATCATTTGGTTTCAATATTGGCTATGGATTTGGCGATACGAAGGCAGCTTCAGAAAACATGATTTTTTATGATGGTAAAGCTCACAAATTTGATAGATTAACATTTGATATACCAAAAGATGCTAAAAAACATGATTTTATGAAAGAATGGAATATTGTATCTAATGATGATAGATTTAATATGACTTTTACACCTATTCTAGATAGAGCGGATAAAACCTCAATTGTATTTATTGTAAGTGATCAACATCAAGTATTCGGATATTATAATGGATATGCAGTATTAGATGATGGAACGAAATTAGAAATCAAGAATCTGTTAGGATTTGCTGAAATGGTTCATAATAAATGGTAATTTAAACATTATATAAATTAAATAAACCCTTAGAAGTTATCCTTTTAAGGGTTTATTGATTTATTAGAGCTACTTTAATCTATATGTTTTGTAACCTTTATATAAAATAGATTCTATGTAAGGATTCGAATCAAGAAGAATCATTTCATTTTTAATGTCAGTACAGTCTCTTGATTTTAAAAAACTTTCTATTTCATATTGATTCATAGGATGTCTTTTAATAATACTGTATATAGCCTCTTGATGATTTGATATGTCACTGTAAAACCCTTCAGAATCAAGTAAATTGATTGCTATTCCACCTAGAACACTTTGAATTTTTATCATTACCCCTGGAAGAACCGCTTCAATATTTTTCTCTGCTGGGGGTCTAACGGGTGTGTTTAAATAAAGTCGGTCATAGTTTAATTCTTCCAATAATGTCTTATATTCTTTAATGATATCTTCAGAATCATTTATATTTTTTATAAACATCATTTCTAGCCAAAGGTTTCCTTTGTATTCTTTTGAAAACAATATTATTCCATTTAATACATCAGCGTATTTAATCGAACCATGAGGCCTATTAATTAGTTTGAACGATTCATTGTTATACGCATCTAATGTGGGTAGAATGATGTCAGCTTTACTTAATTCTAATCTTACATTATCATCATATAATAAAGCTCCGTTTGTGATGACAGCGATTGGTTTTTCAGTAAGAGATTTTAATTTTTCTATTAACTCACCTAATCCTAGATATAATGTTGGTTCACCTTCTCCAACAATGGTGATAACATCGAACGGTGTTTTCTTTAAGAGTGTTTGTTTAAATTCACTTATAATATCATCAACTTTATAAAACATCTTACGACTATTAGTCATATGATTTGTTCTGCCAAGTTGACAATATACACATGAATAGTTACATGTTTTTTTGGGTATAGGACTTACACCAAGTGAAAGTCCTAATCTTCTTGATGGGACTGGCCCGTATATATATTTCATCGTATTATTTCACCTTAATAAATGACAGCGTTTCTTGTATCTCCATGAAGATTCCAAGAAGCGGGATGATTGCCATCTGTATAGTGTTTTCCTTTCTTCAATTTAAATTTATCTAAAGATTTATTTACAATAGCTCTTAATCCTTCAGGGTTTCTTCCTCCAGTACATAGATTGATTGTATAGCGTGGTTTAATTGTATAGATTCTTTTACGAAAATCTTCTTCGCCACCATAATTTAGATATATATCCAACCAATTGTTATCTCTTAGTTTTCGATTAATCGGATTCAATCCACAACTTGTTTGATATTGTACAGCGTTGGTTAAAATAATATTATATGATCCATCTTTTATATACATACTAGATTTTTTTAAAGCTTCAGTGAATAAAGAGAAGAAGTTTTCTCCTGTTTTACCCATTGCTAAGCCAGTTGGATTCCCATTTGAATCATATTCAAATCGATGAGGACTTTCTAAAATAACAAGTATATTAAATGCTTCATATGTATTTCCTGATGCGATCGTATATTCCATTTGATTATAGATAATGGTATCACGCTCATGGAATTTAAAATTCAAATTTCCCTTGTCTACAGTTAAATTTCCTACATATTGATCAGGGGATGGTTTTGTCGCTCCTATGGGCTTGTAGTTATCTAATTTACTGAAATCAAAGTTATTCATATAGTTTACGGCCATTATGTTCACCTTCTCAATTAGATTATAGCACTATTATGGGATTATGTTCATTAAAAATATAAATAATTTATAAGAACTAATTGAGTATTGAACAATATATAGAAGACCTATATAATAGAATTAAGTTTGATTAAGAAGAATATAGATTTAGATAATGATTCATAAGGATGGTATTATATGAAGATTAAAGTAATTACAGTAGGTAAATTAAAAGAAAAATATCTAGTACAGGGAATTGAAGAATATTTAAAAAGATTATCAAAATATTGTAAACTTGAATTAATAGAAGTAAAAGATGAACATGCACCAGATAATCTATCTGATAAAGATATCGATATAATTAAAAATATTGAGGGCGAAAGAATCCTATCAAAATTAAAAGATGAATATATCATAGCTTTAGCTATTGAAGGAAAACAACTTACATCAGAAGACTTAGCAAAAAAAATGAATGATACCACAACATATCATTCATCAAGCATTTGTTTTATTATAGGCGGATCTTTAGGATTATCTAAAGAAGTATTAAATAAAGCTAATTATAAACTATCTTTTTCTAAAATGACTTTCCCTCATCAATTAATGAAACTAGTATTATTAGAACAAGTATATAGAGCATTTAGAATTAATAACAACGAGCCGTATCACAAATGACCTAAAAGAATGCATAAATTTACGTATTTATACCACAATCTTTGATAGATTGTGGTTTTCAATTAATATAGGTTAATTTTTTCATATTGATAAAAAACACATTCATTTATGATATAATTGCATAATATAAGTATAGTTTTATAAAATATTCATTATTTAAGGAGATCTATTTATGGAAGTTATCCCGAGTAATCCAAGTATCATGGGTATATTATATGAAAAGGACAGGTATAATGTTAACCCAAAGTATCAAAGGCAAGAAGTCTGGAATATAGAAAAGAAACAAATGTTAATTGATTCAATTTTAAGAGGTTATGATATTCCTAAACTATATATTCGTCAAATTGAATCAGATGAGTCAAATTTCGATTTTGAGGTAGTAGATGGAAAACAAAGATTAGCAAGTATTTGGGGGTTTGAAGACGATGAATTCTCCTTAAATGAAAAGTGTGAAGATATTCCTTTGTTTAAAGGTATGACAGGAAAAAAATATTCGGATTTTTCAGTGAAACAAAGGAGAAGATTTACCGATAAAAAATTGAATGTTGGTGAAATCATTAACACAACTGATGTTGAAATTAGAGATTTTTTTACTAGGCTGCAATTCGGTGATCAATTAAATCCTGCTGAAAGAAGGAATGCGATTGTAAGTGATATGAGGGACTTTATATCCGATATAGTGGAAAATCACTCTATTTTTGATAAAGTTAAAGCCAAAAATAAAAGGTATGCATATGATGATTGGTTATCAATATGTGTAAAATTAGAGTTGAATGGAAATCCGTGCGATGTAAAAGCAAGTGATTTGATGGAAATGTATAAAAACTACTCAGATTTTGATGTTAATGGATTGAAAGCTAGAAAAGTTAAATCGGTTTTGAATTTTATGAATAGAATGTTTCCTGACAACGTAGAAAGTCCGTTTTTGAATATTAAATGGGGATTTGTAGATGTATACTATCTAGTCTCTTGCTTAAAAGATAAATATAATATTGGAAGAAAATATACGTGGGTTTATGATTTCTATAAAGATTTCGAACTAAGAAGAAGAGAAGTTAATAATCTAGGAATAGAGACGCAATTAATACAAGAAAATTCTAGTTATGATGATAAATTATTGTATGAATATATTCAAAAATTTAGAGTCGGTAATAACAAGAATGCAATTGAAACAAGATCAAATGTTTACTTAACTTTATTTAAAATGAAAAACACTAATATTGAGAATAAAGATAATAGAAGATATTTTACCGAAGATGAAAGGCTGATAATTTGGCATAGAGATAATAAAATTTGTCAAATATGTCATCAGGAAGTGTTGACTTTAAATGAGATGGACGCAGATCATATTAAAAAACATAGTGAAGGTGGGAAAACAACTATAGATAACGGAAGATGTACACATGCTATATGCAATAGATCTAGAACAGATTAGTCTACGGAAAGATATAGTTTGCTTTATCGTTTATGAACTTGTTATGAAGATAATATAAGATTAATTTTTATTGGAGACTATACTTTCCAATAAAAATATGCTAAAATGGAACTCGAATTGAGTTTCATTTTTTATAGGAGTACAACAATGAGTTATGGAAGACATCAAAGTTTTTATTTAAAGAGACATTGGATTACAAAAGGGTTAAATTCGTATATATTATTTGGTGAAAACACTATCTTTGAGAAGGATAGTTTTGTTTTACTAGGGTTAGGTAAAAACATGCATCAATCTTTAAGATATTGGTTAGAATCTACTAATATTATGAGACTTGAGAATAAGTCGCATAAACTAACTAAGTTTGGTTTATTGGTCAAAAATTATGATATTGGTTGTGACCTGAATTTAACAAAGAATCTTCTACATTATTTTTTAGTGAATGAAGATGAAAATTTGCAGAAATCAGAAACTTTTTATTGGTTTTTTAATAAGTATAAAGAAAATATTTTTTCTAAGGAAAAATTGATTAATGATATAGTTTTATGGAATTCTAATGCAACGTCAGCCAATACTTTGAGAAGAGATATAGATTGCTTAATAAGTTTATATACAAAGGATAAAATGGATCATCCTGAAGATAAGAACATATCTATCTTAGCAAATATGAAGCTTATAAAGTTGGAAGGGTCACAATATGTTAAATCTTCAATTGATAGAAGTAGTTTAAGTTTAAAAGCTATATTTTTTCTTTTATTACGATTCAAAGAAAATAATATTCCCTTATCATTATCGAATATTATGAATCTTGAAGGGTCAGTTGGAAGGGCCTTTAATCTAAATAGAACAGAGTTAATTGATTGTATTGAGGAACTAATGTCAAAAGGTGTTCCAATTGAAATTACAAGAACTAATAATCTTGATACAGTTATTATTAAAGAAGAGATTAATAGTTATTCATTTCTTGAGTCTGCCTATAAGGGGGAATTAGAATGGTAACAACAAGCATTAATATTAAGTATGATTTGAGTAAAAAAGATCTAGTTTCCGGATATTATGCAACTAGTTCACATACAGAGATATTAAGAAATGTTATAAAATCATTAGAAGGTAAAAACAAACTAAACTCGATAATAGCCTATGGTCCTTATGGAGCAGGGAAATCATATGTTTCTGCCTTGTTATTAGGGATCGCAACGAATTCCTTCATGAAATCAGATATAAAACTTTTAAAAGATAAGTTAAGTGTTGTGGATGAAGAAATCGCAAGTACGATTTTTGAAAGAGCAAATGGTTCTGAAAAAGTAATACCTGTAATAATATCAGGATTAGAAGATAATTTTAATTCAACATTATTGAATAATATTAATAGAGCTATTGTACAGAATAATCTTAAGATTATAATGCCAGGGTTGTCTAATGAAATATTGGTTACAATAAAACGTTGGAAGAAAGAGTATGTAAAAACATATGATAAATTTCTAATTGAGTTAAAAGAAAGAAGCATAAAGATAAATGATTTTAATAATAACATCAAATTAGGTGATGATGAATCAATACAAGTTTTTGAGGAAATATATACCAAACTAACATCAGGTTCAAAATATCATGCAAGCTTCAATTCAAGTACAGAGGAAATTTTGTTAAACGTTTGTAATCAGCTAAAGAAAAAAGGATATTCATTAATGATTGTGTGGGATGAGTTTGGAAGAGTGTTGCAAAATCTGCATCTATCAGATATAAATCAGTTTATGCAAGATATCCAAAACATTGCTGAACTAGCAAACAATGGAGTTGAAAATTTGACAACATTATTTATTGCTCATAAACCTTTAGGTTTTTATTTAAACTTTGCAACGAAAGAACTAAGAGATGAGTTTGCAAAAGTGGAGAAGAGATTTAAAGTACTCGAGATTAAAAGTGATTATGTAACGTTTTTACAAATCACTTCAGAAGCATTAAAAAAATATCAATTTTCAATCTCTATAGAGAATAGTGAATTTGATTTACTACGTAAATACAATGTCTTTTCTTCATACTTGAATGATACAGAACTTTTCAACTTGGTTTTCAAAGGAGCTTACCCTTTGCATCCAATTAGTTTATATGTGTTACCAAAATTATCGAGTATATTTGGTCAAAATGAAAGAACTCTCTTTTCCTTTCTTTATGATGAGACATCTAATGGGTTAGTTGGATTTCTAAGCGAAAATAGAGCTTATTATTATGTTGATCGTTTAGTAGACTTCTTCTTCACAAATATTGAAAGTAGTTATGTAGAGGATTTTGAATTATATAGTATTTATAGATCAAATGTAAATAGGATTCAAGTTTTAGTTAAAGAGAACATAGATGATTCAATTAGAGTATATAAATTTGCCATGGTTTGGAAGTTAATAAATGGAAATCACGTATTAAAATTGTCAAGCAATTTTATATCATATGCTTTAGGTATCGATGTTTTACATGTGGAGCATATATTAGAAGAGTTATACTCATCAAAACTTATGAGGTATAACACTTTACACAACGAATGGGAGATATTTAAAGGGAGTAGTTTAGATTTAACTAAAGAGATATCTAAGGTTAAGTCAAATCTTAAAATTAATAGAGATTTATTAATGAAGCAATACAATGAAAATAACCCTTTTAGATATATTTATTCATCAAAATATAATGCAACTAATGAAATTACAAGATTTAGTATTATGCAGATTATAAATAATCTTGAAAATGAAACTATTGTTTGTGATTGTTTAATTGACTTATACTTTAAAGGTGAGAGTATCAGTCAAGATGTTAAATCAGAAATACAAATAAAATTGGACTACTCTTATGAAGATGTTAAGGATATTCTAACAGACATATACGCTCTTAGAATTATTGAGAGCAACGAGTATTATTTAAAGGAGTATCCAGGAGTAGAAGTTGATATTGAATATAAGATGTCCTTATTAAAAAGAGAATTAAATTATTTTTATGAGAGAATTTTTGAAGGGAAGTTTATTGACTCTAAAAAAGTCATAGATATAAATGGAAAGAGTGATTTAGAATACTATCTAAGTGATAAATTTGATAAAGATTTTCCTCATTACCCAATTATTTTTAATGATCAATTGAATATGTTTAAAATTTCATCTGTTCAGTTTAATGCTTTTGTGAAAGTGTTAGACGATATATTAAGTAATAACATGAACTTGAATGAAATATATGTAGGAAGTTCACCTGCTGATTTAATATATAAAAGCGTGATTGAAAATATATATTTAATTGATAGTAATAAAGTATTTATAAAAAAAATAAGAAATAAATTAAAAAGACATTTAAATAAGTATAGTAATGGTAATATAACTGATCTATATAGAATTATGATTAGTAAACCCTTTGGAATCAGACCATATGTAGCTTATTTATTACTCTTTTATTTAATTAAAGAAGAATGGAATGATATGTTGTTGTTTATTGGAGATACTTATATACCAAACATAAGAACATCTGATTTAATCTACTACCAATTAAATCAACCAGGTGTGTTAAAATATTCTTTTAGTGTATTTGATAATAAGAATCGTAATTATTTAGAAAATTTAGAAAGGATTTTTCATTCTGAAAATGAGTTAGTGAAGAATAAGTCTTTATCAATTAGAGTTTGTAGTAATATGTATGAATGGTATATAGGACTACCAACAATTACGCAACAAGGATTGAATTTGAGTTTTTCAGATATAGATTTTATGAGGGTTATTAAATCGTCAAGGTCTAATCCGACTTTAGCTGTCCAAAAACTTATGGATGACTTTGATTTAGTTGATATACAAATGTTCAAGAATAACATATCTAATCATTTTGACAATTATATTGAAAGATTTATTAAATCTATTATGAGTAAAATTGGCACTCATGATTTACAGAAATGGGCATTAGAACAAGATGATTTAAACAAAAAAACTAATAGATTTGTTAGTGGATTGATAAAGGGGTATACTGTTTTTGAGATTTATAATGATGAAACTGATAATCTAGAACTAATAAAATGGACAAAAAGCAGTTTTGATATGCTTAGAAACCTAGTCATAGAAGATATTAAAAAATTAGATGAGGATTTTGAAGTTGATACAGTAATTGTTAATGGTAGAGAAAAATATGTTCAAAAAGTGGATTTATCTATAAAAGGAAATGTCACATATAAGAATATAGTGAACCTAATAAACGCCACTTCTCAATATCTTACAGACAGTGAAGTAGAGAAAATTATATTAAGTTTAGTAGATGAGTATATAAGTTAGGAGATTATTTATGCAGGATAAAATAAAACATGTAATTCTTTTTAGCGGAGGCGCATCAAGTGCCTATGTAGCTAAGTGGGTTGTTGATAAATATGGTAAAGATGATGTTATGTTATTTTTTACAGATACCTTATGGGAAGATATTGATAACCAAAGATTCATGGAAGAAGTTGCAGATTATATTGGGATAGAAATCACTCGAGTAGTTGATGGAAGAACACCTGAAGATGTTTTTTTTGAAGAAAAATATTTAGGGAATGCTAGATATGCAAAATGTTCTGAGGAATTAAAGATAAAACAAACAGTTTTCTTAATCGAAGACTTAAGAAAAGAAGGGTTTGAGCCAATATTATATTTTGGAATAGGACCTAGAGAAAGACAAAGAGCAGAAACTCTTAGAAAAAATTACGGGGGACATATACTTACATTTGATAAACCTGTACAATGTGAATTTCCAATGATAGATTCAATCAGTGAAGATATTAAAGCAAAATATATCATCGAAAACGAGTGGGGAATTGAATTACCAAGAATGTATAAACTTGGATTCAAACATGCTAATTGCAGTGGACGTTGTGTTAGAGGAGGAATGCATCATTACGCTAACCTATACCTTGAATGGCCTGATGAATATGCAAAGCAAGAAGAAATGGAAGAAAGATTTAGAGATGAGTTTAAATATGATGTAGCTATGATGAAGAAAGCAGGCAAACCATATACTTTAAAAGAGCATAGAATAACTGTCTTAGAAAAGTTATCTAAAGAAGAGTTGATTTCTTATGCTAAAGAAGAAGATATTGATAATATTCCTTGTTTTTGTTCTTTTTCATAAATATTATTAAGGAAGGTTTAATATACCTTCCTTTTTTGTTATAATGATTAACAGAGCTAGGAAGGTATAAATATGCATGATTATACAATTGATACACCTATAAGTGAACTAAAATTATCTGTAAGATCTATTAATTGTTTACAACGTGAAGGGTATGAAAGATTAGGCGATTTATTATCACTAAAAGAAGAGGATTTATATAGAATAAGAAATATGGGAAGTAAATGTGTGAAAGAAGTTTTAGATTACATCCACTATTTTGACTTTTCTAAAAGTTCCAATAATGAATTAGATATTATTGGTGAAGATAATATCAAACACAGTTACAGAAAAGATCAAGCTAACTTCAATATTGTAGAGTTAAAGACTAAAATAGATAATCTTGATTTGAGTGTTAGATCTAAAAATTGTTTGCTTAGAGCTGGATACAGAAGTCTTGAAGACATTATTGATATACGTCAAGAAGATTTAGTGTCAATAAAAAATTTAGGTAAAAAGAGTATCAAAGAAATTAAAAATTTTATTGCTAAGGTTATGAGAAGAGGAACTTTTCATACAATGAGCGAGGTTAAAAATCAGAAATTTTTCAAGTTAGGAATCACGCTAAAAGAAGAGTTAGCTTTGAATGAAATAGGAGTAAAGTCTATTTTTGATTTTATGAATACTAAAAAAGTAGATCAAATCTCAATAATTTTAGCTAATAAAGATTCTCAATTTGTAGATAGAATTTTAGAATGTTTACAAAAATTTCCATTTTCAATGAAGGAAAGCATTTCAACTCTCAATTTGTCTGTTAGATCGTTTAACTGTTTAATGAGATCAGGCATTCTAACTTTAGATGATCTTGTTACTATTGAACAATCAGATTTATTAAAAATAAAGAATTTAGGAGCTAAGTCAAAGAAAGAAATAGTCAACTATAAAAGTATAATCAGTTATATTATTGATAGAAGTGATGATTATTCGCTTAATTTTAATATTGATACAACTAAGTTTTCATTTATCAGCAAATGGAATAACTTAAAGTTTTTAAAAATCACTAAGTTAACTAAAGATAATTGTGATATTAATTCTGTTAATGACTTGATAAAAATCTATAATCTTATTAAGAATGAAAGAGAATTATACTCATTATCAGTTCAAAAAGAAATTTTGTTTTTGGTGAAAAAACTTGAACAAATTTGCTATATTCTTGAATCTGATTTAGACCGATATTTATATAATGAGATTAATGATTTAAAGATTACTAGCCGTGAAATAAGCATTTTATCTACTAGACATGAATGTACTCTAGAGGAACTTGCAGAAAAACACAATTTAACGAGAGAAAGAATAAGACAACTAGAAAAAAAAGCATCTGAGAAAATACAGCTTTGGTATCTAAATAGTTTCATTAATAATATTATTAATGTAGATACCTTAAATGATTGTATAAATTCAGAAATAAGATTAGCTATATATTATTCACTTTTTGGTAGTGGTATTTCATCATTTAATATTAATGGAGTGCCTAAGCTTTATACTAAATCAGAAGTTGAGAAATATGATAAAATTGCTCAAAAGATAATATATGCAATCAACTCTGGATATCAACCAGAGATAAATCTTTTATTTAGAAGGTTCTTGAGTATAGATAATAAAGTAGACAAAAATCATGTTGATATAAATGAAGAAAATTATGATAATGTTTTAACCGAAGATGACAAAATACTAGTTGATACCCTTATAAACGATATACATAATATAACGAAAATTGAGTTTATTGCTAATAGTAGCATCGAGATAAAAAAAATTGTATCTAAAAGAATACACTCAAGTATGAAATATAGAACTGAGTTTTTTGGATTTTTTAATGAAAACCTGAAAAAATTTTTAAATCGGATTTATAATATTTCGGTTTCTAATTGGATGATAAAGTTATCTGATAAATTATCAGAGTATATAAGAGAGGTTTTCAGGAGACTCGTACATTATGAGTTTGAAAAAGGAGTATTGATAAATAATAATATATATTTACATAAAACAAGAAGCATCTGGATTATGTGTGAAGATTTAAATATCATTGAGTATTATGATAGATTTATGAACATTTACTCTTGTTCGTCGAATGTAGATATATATCTTCTTAAATCAATTTTATTGGAAAATAATGTAAAGTTTAATATTGCAACAGTAACAAAAAGAAACACTATTTCTAAGATGTGTGTTAACTTTATGAGTAAATATAATAAAATGATTAATTTGAGTAACGAAGATATCGTGGATGATTTAAATGCATATTTTCTAGAATGGGATAGACATATATATTCATCGAGAGGTATTGGAAACGCTTTAATTGCATCTGAGGATGTTATAAATTTAGATAATTATAGGTTTATCGTTGATGAGAGGTTTTGTCCGATTTTTAATGATTATGTTGATAAAATTAACGCTGATGTAATAATTAATCCGGTATTTTTTTACAAAAAAAATCAAACTGAATTACATAATTTTAACATATGTGATTTAAATAGTCTTTTAAAATTGCTTGAGTGTATATTAAATGATAAGCTAATAAAGTTCGGACAAACAAGATATAAATTATCTAACAAATTGTTTTTTGATGAAGAGACTAGGAGCAGAATCATAGATGAGTTAGTTTCTATGCTAAACGAATATAAAAATCCGAATTACAAATCAATTATTAATAAATTGTCAATTGATTCAATTACACAAGAATACCTTGATAAGTATTCGATAGAATCACTTGATGAGTTCATTGATTTTGTTGAATGCTTGAATAGTGATGAAATTGAGATTTATGATAGAAGAAGAAACAATAGAATTAGTGATGATAAAGATATTGAAATTCGTACTAATTTAAATAATTTCACTGAAGGTTTTAGTTATGAGAACTATTGTAATATATTAGAAAAAGTCGGGGGTCAAGCAATAAATCTTAAGTATGAAATTATAGATGAATATTACCAAATAGAAAAGGATAAGTTTATTTCAAAAGCGCTAATTGTTAATTATGATATTGATGAAATAAAAGAATACTATTTATCAAAAATAAATCAAGATTATATAACTATACTAGATTTAAAAGAACTTCTACCAATTTGGATAAATCCATATTTTGCAATGTCAATATTAAAAAATGAAGATAAAAACTACTCCCCAATAGAACAACATGGAAAACTTAAACTTTTAAACCCTATATTAGCGAGTAGAAAAGCCAATATATATAGTCTATATAATTTAATTTACTTAATACTAGAAAACGACTATAAAGGAAGTTTTAGGCTTTCTGCAGTTATTAATTATCTTAAGCATAGAGGAATAATAGTTCAAAATGAGTTGCCTAGATACTTTTTTGATTTAGGGTATGGAGAGATTATTAATGGGATACTTGTATTAAAGTCTAAGAAAAAAATTGAATATGAAGATGAAATCTATGATATATTGGATAATTTTTTAAGAAATAATTAGGTGAGTTTATGAAAAGTTTTAAAGAAATAAATATAGCTGAGAGTTATACAACTAAAGATGATGTAAGTATTATCGAAAGTTTTTTTAATCCAGTTTTAAAAAATTCAATTATATATAAACGAGCAGTTGCGTATTTTTCTAGTAAGTCATTAGTAAAATTGTCAAGAGGTATTGATAACTTGATAGAAAACGGAGGATGTGTTCAAATAATTACATCCCCAAATCTTACCGAGGACGATATAGATTCTATAAATAAGGGTTATTCGATTAGAGAAGAATTGGCTAATAAAAGAATTTGTGAAACCGTAAATGATTTAGTTGATAATTACTCGGAAGTGGCAAATTACTTATCTCATTTGATTGCTTCAAAAAAGCTTGATATAAAAATAGTAAAAGTGACTGATGATCTGTCAGCTTTATATCATGCAAAGTTAGGAATTATGATTGATAATTTTGGTAACAAAATTGCATTTAGTGGATCAAACAATGAAACTTTCAGCGGTATGCTAAGGAATTTTGAGACCTTTGATGTATATAAAGAGTGGGATGTAGGAACAGAATCGAAGAGAGTTGCAGATAAAAACAAGCATTTCGATGAGTTGTGGGAAAATAATGATAATAGGTTTAAAATTTATTCGTTTAGTGAAGCTTTACAAAATAAATTATTTACTAAAATGAGAACGGATTATATACCTAGTTCTGAATTGTTCTCCGAAAAGAATTATATATGTGAAGAAGAGAGACCTTATGGAATAGAAAAAAATACAAATATATGTGTACCGGATTGGTTTGATCCTTATGATTATCAGAGTGAAGCCGTAAAGGGGTGGGAACAAGAAGAATATAAAGGTCTTTATTCTATGGCTACAGGTTCAGGTAAAACTTTGACAGCTTTATTAAGTTTATATGAGTTACAAAATAATATTGAGTTAAAGAGTATGTTTATTGTTATTGTTGTTCCATATATACATTTGATTGAGCAATGGATAGAAGATATGAAGGAATTTAATATTAATCCAATTGTTGCTGCAGAATCAAAAACGAAATGGTTTAAGAAGTTAAAAAGATGTATTTCAAAATTTAATTTAAGTATAAAATTGAGTAAAAAAATAGTAGATTCTGTAATTGTAACAAATGCGACATTCAAAGATTTAGATTTTCAAGATTTACTTAAGACAGTTTATAAAAATGGGGTTATTATTTTTGATGAAGTACATAATGCTGGAGCAGAAGGTTTCAAAAATAAACTGCCACTAAATTTTAATTTCAGGCTAGGATTAAGTGCAACAATTGAAAGGCATAACGACATTATTGGTACTAAACAGATATATAACTATTTTGGTAAAGTAGTTCAAAATATTTCAATGGGATATGCAATTAATTATGGATCTTTAGTTAATTATTTTTATAAAGCAAATTTTGTTTATTTAGATTCTCAAGAGTTAGAAGATTACAAAGAACTTACTAAGGATATAGCTAGAAATATGTCTTTTAATAAGGATGGTGAAACAAATCTAAGTGATAATGTAAAGATGCTTATGATAAAAAGGGCAAGAATTTTAGCTGGAGCGAAATCTAAAATACCGGAATTAATAAAACAAATGAAAGAACAATTGCATGAGTTTGACGAAATAAAACGTACTCTTGTATATTGTGGTATTGTTAGTGAATATTCTGAAGATAATGATGAGTTTGAAAAGCAAATTATTAAAGTTAATAAATCTTTGTATAATGAGTTTAAACTTAGGATTAACAAGTTTACATCTGAAGAGACTTTAGAAGAAAGATCAAAAATTAAAATGAGGTTCGAGAAGAACGATATTGATGTTATTACAGCAATGAAATGTTTAGATGAGGGTGTGAACATACCTCAAATACAACACGCTTATATTTTGTCTAGCAGTACAAATCCTAGAGAGTTCATTCAAAGGCGAGGGCGCGTTCTGAGAAAATATCCAGATAAAAAGTATGCATATATTAATGACTTTATAGTTTTGCCACATAAGTTGGATAGTATTGGTTTTATTAATGATGATGAACTTAGAACTGAACTTTCAATAATAATCAGAGAGTTAAATAGGGTTAAGGAATTTGCTAAGTATGCTGTTAATTCATATGAAGTTTTATCAAAAGTAGATAAAGTTTATAAAGTATATAAACACTTATTGGATGAGAAAGGAATGAAGTTATATGATTTCGAGCGAGAAAGTTAAAGAAATATTAAAGTTAGTGATTGAGAAAGAAAAAGATATGGTTAATGATAAAGACACATATAAAAAAGATAAAGACAAGGAGAAAGAGATTAAAAAAATCATAGAAAGAATGGTGAAAATAGATGAAATTTAAAAAGATTACCTTAAATAATTTTCGTCAGTATATTGGTGAACAATCAATTACTTTTTCTATTGATATAGATCGTAATATTACTTTGTTGGTTGGTGACAATCTAGCAGGAAAAACGACTTTGATACAATCAATTTATTGGTGTTTCTATGGAGATTTAGATTTGCCTAACAAAAAGGATTTAGCAAATAGACAAAACGTTAATAAACTTGACGTAGGAGATTTTATTAATACTTCAGTTGAAATTGAATTTATCCACTCTGATATAGAGTATACTATTAAGAGATCATGGAAATATAGAAAAATAAAAGAAAGTACATTGGAAGATTCAGGATTAGAAAATACTAAACCAATTAAGAGTTTTTATTTTACTAAAATAATCAACGGTATAACAATTGAAGTTGATGAGAAAGAGTTGGCTTCAATTTTTCCGTATGATTTATCAAGGTATTTCTTGTTTGATGGAGAAAGATTAAAACATATGTTAACACCAGGAAAAAATACTGATGTAAGCAACGCTGTAAAAACAATTTTAGGTTTAGATTTATTAGAAGATACTATTAAACATTTAAGAAAGGTGCAAAATACATTTTTCCAAGAAAGGAAAAAGTTTTCCGAAAGTAATGAGGATTACCGCATCAAATATACTGAGAAAGAAAGACAGGAAAAATTAAAGCAGGAAGTAGAAAGAAGTATAGAAAGTTATAAGTCTTTGAAAACGAAATGTGAAAACGAAATTTTTGAAATAGATTCTGATTTAGAAAAGTTAAAAGAAATTCGTGAATTTCAGGTTAGAAAAAAAGAGATTGAAAAAGAGATTGATGGTCTTGAAAAAACATATACAAATACGAAAGAAAACATGTTAAGAAGTGTACATAAAAATTTTGTAGGTTACTTGATTTCAAAAACTATTGCAACTCATGCAGATATATTGGATCTAGGTGATGGAAACAGTACAACAATAACTGGGTTACATGGTGATGCCATTCATGAAATTATTAATAGAAATAAGTGTATTTGTGGAACCGAAATTGTTAAAGGGTCGAAAGAGCATCAAAAACTATTAGAACAGTTAAAATATCAGCCACCAGCATCAAAAACAGTGATTTCTAACTCTTTTATTGAACAAGCAAAATTATATGAAAAAATTTCAGATAATTTTTCGGATGAGTTTTTGTTGAAGACCGATAGTCTTAGTGATATTGAAGATGCTATTGAGGATTTGAAAGAAGAACTTAAAAAGCTAAGAAAGAAAGTCTCTGCTTTTGAGGATGGAGATGCATTGCAATTAAAAAGAGATGAATATGTAGAACAAAAGGGAAAGCTTAAAGATAATTTAAAAACTGCTTTTGAAGAACTTGAAAGTATAAAAGATTCTATAGATCATTTAAATATTGACTTGTATAAACTATCTCAATCAAATAATCAGGATGCTTTATTAGCTTTGAGAGAAGATTATTGTATCGAACTATCAAAGTTGCTTACAGGATATTTAGATAATGAAGAAGAGAAAATATATAATAAATTGTCAAAAGAAGTACAATCTATTTTTAAAAGAATAGTTGGGACAAAACATAAAATTTTAATTAATAAGGAAGATTATTCTTATATGGTGAGTAATGAAAGTGGTGTAAAAGGAGCGTCAACAGGCGGAGATATTATGGTAGCCATGTCGTTTATTGCTGGAATAATTAAGGTTGCAAAAGAAAATGATGATACATTTTTAGATAATGAGTCTTACCCGCTTATTTTAGATGCCCCATTTTCTAACCTCGATCCTAATAGAAAGAAAAACATGGGTATAGAAATACCCCAGATTACAGAGCAGCTTGTTTTAATTTCTTTTGATGAACTAAAAGGAGTTTTAGACCAAAGAATAGGTAGTAAATACAAATTAGTATATGATGAAGTTAAAGAATATACTTTAATAAAGAAGGTGATTTAATTGTTTGCAAAGGAAATAACTCTATATTCCAATGAGTTAGTAAATAAGATAGAAACATTGACAAGTAGTGGGTATTTTAAAACTGTTAGAGAACTATACCTTACGGGGGGGTTAGTTGGTGTTTTGTTTGATAAATATGAAAACAACTATTCAAGAAAAGGTGATACAAAAAAGATATTTTCTGAACAACTTAATAAAGAGTTTGAAACTGTCCGATACGCCGCTACTATATCATCTTTGATTAAAACTGATTCAGAAGATAAGCTTCTTATGAAGAAAGCTTTTGGTGATTGGTATGAACAAATATCTATTGATAATAGTGATAAGTGTGAAATTGAAAAATATGAACACTTTTATAAGTTTGCAATTGCTGGTATTAATTACATATATGATTCATTATATAAAGATAATGTCGGTGATGAAGATGCAGTTCATTCTAATTTCATTGATTTAATCACAGAGATTGAAGGACTTCAAGAAAAATCAGATAAATATAGTATTATTGAAGATGCATTCAAGAACTAGTTTTTGAATGAAATTTTAAAAACTGATTTAAGTATTTTGTAATAATAACTTAATTTTAAAGAAAAATGGTTCTTTTTAATTAACAAATAATTACTAATATATATTAGTAAAGCTCTCAATGGCTCAAGGCGAAAAGGAAAACTATAAAACCTAAACTTTGTGAATCGGACACGACCAAGAAATTAGATATTTCCGATAAAGGTAGGAATCCAAAGCTCATGACTAAGACATAAACGAAAACAATTAAGTCAAAACATACAACTAAATATACTTACTGTATGGGGGATATAGGGGGCTATATAAAGATAGGTTTTATAAGAAATGATATAAGAATTGGTATAAGGAAATATACTTTGAACTAATACATATTTAAAATATATATTATAAATATGTCCATATGAAATATAAGATAACAATTAAATAGAAATTAGAAACATAATTATTGAATCTATAACTTCGGTTATAGGTTCTTTTTTATTTGAAAGGAGTATTATGAAAAGAGGTATATTAATAAAAAGAAAAGAAGATGGATTGCAACTAGAAATGAATCTAGTAGAAATTGCACCTGATAAATCAGAGTTGCAGCAAATGTATGATTTGCTAAATGTAAACTTAATAGATGTTGTAAGTTATAAAGGATTATCTATTATTGTTGATGATGAAGGATTATTAAAAGGTGATCCAAAATTAACATTGCAATTACTTGAAACTAATCAAAACTTATATGGAAATATTTTAATACTAGGTGATGTTGATGATAATGGAGATACATTAGGTGTAACTGAAAAAGATATCAAGTTATTAAATGATGCAAGATTACTAATTGAAATATCTTCTGGAATGCAAGTACTTGCAATGTAAAGGTATTTATATGAGTAGTAATAATTCAAATTATAAAAAGCAATACCCTAAGAAGTATCATAACAACAATAATGTAATGAAACCTATGTCATATGGACAGAAAACGCGATATAAGAAAGGTTTTCAAAATCAACTAGTAAATGCTTCTAGAAGAACAGAAACTCATACAAAGGATAAAACAACTATTGTGACAGAAACAATCAATGTAGTTGATTTTAATACTGATAGTTTTGAATATGTCTTTGGCAATAATAGAAACTTCAAGAAAAGGAACTAAATGATATGTTTAAGTCAATTAAATATGAAGAAGATATATTAGATGATCTTTTTAATTTAAACTTGTTCAGTTCTAAATCACCTGCTCTATCTCACTATTATGATGATACAGCTTTGTGGAAACTATTTAAAAGAAGTGTAACTGATGCAACACTAATTAAGTTAATGATATTTAATTTGCAATTTAACATCTCACCATTACATACATACGTGCAATACTATAAAAAAGAGTTGCAAGAGTTTCAACTAACCGGATACGATAAACAATGCATTGGTAGCATTGTTTCTATTATCTTTATTTCATTAGGATATGCAAAAACAAAAAGAGTATATAGAGGGAAGTCTATAATTAAATATGCTTCCTTTTTTGAAAAGAAAGGAGAATAATATAAAAAGTTATGGAAACTATTATGGAGGTAGTGGAGACATACCTTAAAAGGAATCAAAAAATCAAAGTGGATTTTGATATTATAGATTCACCTGAGGTTGCAGCTAAAATCTTTAGTAATGCATTTGGTGATAACAGTCAAGAATGTTTGGGAGTAATATGTTTAGACACAAAGAACAAACCCACTCATTTTTCTGTAATATTTAAAGGGACCACAAATATGATAATTGTATCTCCAAAGGATATACTAAAAGTTGCATTATTAAGCAATGCAACTTCTGTTATTATAGGACATAATCATCCATCTATGAACTTAGACCCATCAGAACATGATTTAAGAACAACTCAAAACATAGCTGAAGCGTGTAAGAGTATTGATATAAAGTTATTAGATCATCTTATTGTTAACTATAAGAATGATTTTTATAGTATTAGGCAAAATCATAGTGAAAAGTTTTAAGAGGGCTGTTTAAAATAAATGTTACTTTTGTTATAATCTGTTACAGGCGGTGATATTGATGTATAAAGTTGCAAAGATTGAAATGACAAAGAATTATACTGGTGATTTGGTATTTTCTGATTTGGTTCTGGAATTCTTATTTGAGTTATATAAAAATGGTCAAATAACATATGAGTATATAGTTGAAGAGCACGGTAAGAAGAAAATAGCTACGGTAACATTGACAGATAAAGACTCAATGGATAGTAAGTATTTCAAGTATGTTAGAATTGTTTAATTGTAAGTTAGAGATTATAGCTGATGAAACTTTATCGAATGAAACATGTGATTGCTTAAATAGTAGTTTTTATTTCTTAGCTCCAGTATATAGTACTGACTCAACATCACTTTATTGTGGGGATCGTGGAAACGAGATACCATTGATTCATATTCCGTATATAAATAATACTGAGGAACATTTTGCCGAACTATCTTTTCTTAAGGATTTTAGGGCAATAGAAACCTTATGGGATAGTGATTTCTCTAATAGATTTACTAAAAGACAGTTATTTAGTTTGGATTCTCAGTTATCCAAGAACGCAATGAAATTATGTGCGGATTATGAAAAGGAACTTAAGAAATCAGTTGTTTATTTAGTTCCTCAAAAGCATTTATATAATTTAAAATCTAATGATGAAATTCACACTTATATTTGCACTAAATGCGGAAAAAAACTAATAAATGTTGAAACCGCTTCAGGAATAAAAAAGGTATGTTGGGATTGTAGATTAGGATTTACAGAACCACTTCCAGAGAAATATTTTTAATATATTAGCCTAGATTATTCTAGGTTTTTTATTTGTTTGTTAATACAAACTTAATCAACTATGAAACACCTAACAATCCATTAACGATTATATATCGAATAAATAATGGAAGGTGTATCATATGGACAAACTAAAAGATAATAGAATACTTGAACTCCTATATGAGTTACTTGTATCTAATTTAAAAAATGAGAGAAAGGAGAAATCTAATGAATCAAGAGATTAATAAAAAGATAGGACTATATATTAGAGTTAGCTCTGAAAAACAATTAAAAGAAGGTTTCTCCTTTGAAGATCAAGAAGAGAAACTGATAAATGAAGCAAAAAGAGAAAAACAAGATTATATAGTTTACAGAGATGGAGGAATATCCGGAACTAAAACAGATGATCGTTTAGGATTAAAACAACTTATGAAAGATGTTGAATTAGGAATCATATCTAAAGTATATGTTACTAAAATATCAAGACTAGCTAGAAACTCAAGAGACTTACAAAATATAATCTATGACTTTGAAAAACATAATGTATATTTCAAATCAATTAACGACGGAATAGACACTTCAACTCCAATGGGCAATGTAATGGTTAAACTAATGGGAATCTTTGCTGAAATGGAAAGAGATACTATTATGGAGCAAACTCGAGCAGGAGCTGAGAGAAGAGCTAAAGAAGGGAAGATTTATGGCTCTAATAAAATATATGGATATGATAGAGTACCAGATGGTAGAACTACTAAAATAATCGTCAATGAATCAGAAAGTGAAATTGTAAAAAGAATCTTCAATATGTATCTAAATGGATACGGTTATAAAGCAATAACAAATAGACTAAACAAAGAAGGTATAAGAACGACAAACAATAAACTATTTTCAATTAATACAATTAAAACAATCTTAGATAACCCATTGTATGCTGGAAAGATAAGGTATGGTAAATATAAAGAATGGACTAAAAAAAGAAGGAAAGGTTATAACAAAGATTTTATACTAGCAGATGGTAATCATGAAGCAATAATATCATATGAGGATTATCAACTAGTTTTAGAAAGAATGAGTAAGAATCAAAGAAGAAAACCACCAGTGGGAAAGTATATTCTTGCTGGTGTTTTATGTTGTCCTGAATGTGGAAGTAAGATGGTTGGATCAAAGACAAAATATAAAACTAAAAGTGGTCCAGTTGAAAGACTATATTATACATGTTCTCAATTTCACAATAAAGGAGTAACTGCATGTCATTCAAATAGTATTAGAGTTGATTTAATTGATCCAATAGTTATCAGGAAAATATCTAAGAAACTAAATTCAGAAAAACTTGTTGAATCTTTATATAGTTATATTTCTAATAACAGTATTAATGATGATAGTGTTGAAGGTAGACTTAGAATAATTAAAATCGAAATAAAGAAACTTAATAATAGAAAAACGGAACTTAGAACTTTATATACTGATGGATTAATAACGGTTGATGAGTTGAAAGAAGATGTTGAAAAAATTCAATTTAAAATTAAAGAATATGAAATGCTACTTGAAGAAGTAAGTGATGAAGTTGAAACTACTAAATCCGGTTTCATAGATATATCAAAAGATGATGTTAAAAATTTTCTATGTAATATATCCAGCACGCTACTAACTAGTTTAGAATCAGACAGATTGAAGGTAAAAGAGTTGTTGAGAATTTTTATTAACAGTATCACAGTCAAAAGTAAGTCTAAGCTTGACATTGATATAGAAATTGACTATGAGAGGGCATACCAGTCCTACTTGGTAGAGGAAGGTAAAGTGTAAACCTAATCATCACGTAACAGTTTATCAGCAACCAAATTTTGAATATAGTACATTGTTAGTAGCAAATTAGCCAAAAATGAGTTGAATCACCTTGAATAATAAATATATTATATAGAGAAATACACCTATATTTTAGTGGGTTTACTTTTTGAAAATTAGATTAAGATAGAAAAATAGTGCATTCTAGGGAGTTTTTATTGTGAACTCCCTTTTTAAAAAGTTAATGAAGTGCTATAATCGAGTCATAGGATTTAAATCACTGATTAGAATAGCTAAATCTCTATTATCTGAGATTTTATTAGCATATAGTTTGTCATTGGAGCTACTTTTTTTACATGATAGTAAATAGACATGTGTGCTTTGCGTGAAATAAGTGATTCGTTTGAAAAATCTAATCAATGTGGTGTATACATTTAATCTTGGGAGGATATTATGGGTAATTATGACAGAGGTGAATATCTAAAAAAATTATTGAAGAAAAATGGTTTGACGCAAACAGAACTTTCCAATAAAACTGGAATATCTAGACAGAGTATTGGTGCTCATATTAGTGATAATTCATATTTTAAAATAGATAATTATTTACGCATAGCAACAGTTCTAGATGTAACTGTAGATGATCTAATTTTTGGTGGTAGAAAGAGAACAACTAGACTAAAAAGATTTGCACAGAAATCAATACAAGAAATAGATATTGAGAAGATGCCTAATCAACCAGATCCTGCTGGTAAGTATTTAATAGATTATATTGTTGAATTAAATGATGTTGATAAATTCTATTATTTTTTAGAAAAAGACCTTTATAAAATTCCAATTCATAATCATTTAGGAACTTTGGGAATGCTTATTAAAAATAATCAGTTTGATTTCTTAAAGAAACAATTTAAGTGTTCTATTTTTGATGATAGAACTAATATTAAATTAAGACATAATCATATGTTTCTGTTTCCCAATTTACGTTACACACACTACTCTAATGGTAAAGTAAGCAGTAGGAATAATTATCAATATTCTGAGTTGGATTTAGAGCTGAAAAATTTTATAGATATTCTTTTAGGTACGGAATCAAAAGAGATTCTTGATTTGCTTCCATACGTAGGAAGTGATACCTTAAACAAAGCACCATTTTTATTTTATTGGGCAGTTGAAAACAATAAAGTATTTGTAGTTGATTATTATATGACTAAACTAAAGCTAGCTGCTGAACAATGGATATATGATAATTCTATTAAATATAAAGCATGGAAAGTAGCTAAGTACTTCTTTGAGAATTATAGGAAACTTAGAACAAATACTAATTTAAGTAAGATTGCTGATAAGAAGTATATAAAAGTTAAAAGAGAAGAACTAGGCTTTAATTAATCGTATAATTTAAGGATTAATTAGAAATTTTTAATTAGAACAAGGTGAATTATGAAATTTATGAAAAGAAAGAATATATGTATTATTATGTTATCATTGTTTATTATAGGATTGATTTTAGATTTAATTGATTCTTGTTTTTGCATTAAGTTATTTATAGTTGATTCGTCTTATAAATATTATGTTTTTGCAGCATCAGCAACAGTGGCTGCTATTTCGGCAACACTGTTAACTATAATTATAAACTCTTTAAATGATGAATTTCATGGTTTTAAGATTAAAGAAATAATTAATTTCGATAATGAGTACATAAAAATACCACAAGTTGTAATAATAATATTATCTTATGCAGCTTTTTCATCATTTTTTCTAGTCATAGGTTGGATAAATTCTATAGTTTGTTTGTTTTTAATTATCTTATGTATGATTGGATGTGCAGTATTGTATGTCTGGAGAATTGTTACCGATACTTCATTTTGTTTAGAGATTACAGAGAATGAAATTAATAAACAGTTAGCTTATAATGATTACAAACAACTGATGACAACTATCATTAAGTTAATTAGTTCTTATACGAAATTAATAGAGAATAAAAAAATTTCTTCTTCTGACTTAGAGTTAATGCTGATTTCTAGAGTATTAAACAGTATAAAGAACACTAGTGAAGAAAACTTGAATGAAGAAAGTTTGGCAGATATGAAACTTGTTATAGAATCAAAAATTGATTTTCTTTTTCGTATCATAGTGGAATATCAAGGATATTCTAATGCAATAGAGAAAATATTGCCTTTATATATGTATAAAGACCAATACTACAATAAAGCTCGAATCTTTGAGAGTTTGGAAAAGTTAAGATATATTGATAATCAAAATGCATACTTGTTAAATACTATTAATAGCTTTGCTGAGATAAATAAACTTGATATTGATGACAATTTGAAAATTACAATAATTTATCAGATGTTTAGTAACGTATATAAGAACGTTTTGTTAAATGAAAAACTTAGAAACAATATACTTTCGAACCAAATAAGTTTATTAGTTAAGCGAAACTGGAGTGAAGAGAACAAGACGATAGATCATCGGCTGATAGCTCTAATATATGTGTTTAGAGACTTTGTTATTTTGAATGAAGATATTGGTATATCTAAACAGTTTATTTCTTCGATAATTACAGGTTTAGAAATTAGTTCTTATGATAAGTTGCTAGGCAAACATGAAGTTACAATTGTTTCGATTGTATATTTACTTTTATATATATTTAGTTATGAAGAAAAAGAAACAATTTCAAAAGAACATAGAGAAACAATAAAATCATATTTAAACTATGAAGTATCTTCTATAAATGTTAAAAAAATATCTATTCAAATGTTAGTTAGAAGAAATTTTACAGATATTGTAAAAGAATTGTTTAACCTTTCAAATTCAAGCAAACTAATTGAGCTTGGCATTGAATATTTTCCTAATAAAGTAACAGTAAAAACTCCTAATTGGAGAAAAGAAACTTTGATTGATTTTGCATTATGTAATTATTTTATAGATTTCTATGGGATTTTTAATATTCCTTATAAATCAATAGAGGACTGGGACAATGTAGTAGATAAAAAGGTATATTATCGACGAATATTGGAAAAAATCACAGTAAATAATGAACTAAAAAAAGAGTATGAAGATGATTTGTCTAATATAGCAAAATGGATTGGTAAAAAGTATTCTAGTATTACTAAAATTCATTTGAAAGATGTAAAAGATTTTGTAAATAAGGAGTTGAGAGTTGAAGTTAAGCAAGAACTTTATTCAAAGGCAGATGAGTTTATTTCGCCAACGGTGAAAAAACTGAATGAGGTGTTAAAAAACACTCTCGAATCAGGTGAAGTGTTATATGGATATGATTCTTCTCTAATAATTGAAGATGACGTGAAGTTAAACTATATTCAATTAGATATATATAAGACCATGAGTGAGGATGGACAAACTCAGATTGTAAAGAGTTTTTTATGGAATTTTGAAGGGTTATTTAACGAAATAATTGATCAAAATGCTGAAGTAGTAGAGTTGGGGTTTGATTTAAATAGTGTAAAAAAATTATTAGGGATTATTAAATCTAAAAATCTTAATTTGAGGAACTATACATATGTTGATGATTTGGCATTTCATAGAGAGGTAACATCAGAAGATGTTTTTGATGAATTAGTAACCGAAATTTCTAAGATTGATCATTTGAAGATGCCCGGAATAAGAGACCATATCTTTACGAATATACATGGGATTAGGTTTAATCTACTATTTACATCTTTTGATATGATTAACTATAATGAAGAAGAGTGTATTAAACTGCTTAATTCATATAAGGTAGCCGATGGCTTGTACAAAATTTTAGATGCTTATTTTGATGAAACACAAGCAATTGAATATATAAAAACAACGCACTCCAAGGTGAAACTTGGTTTTAAATATAGTATTTCTATTTGTAATGATGATATTTTCAAAATAAATATCTCCTTATGATGATTTACTTAAATGCGATAAACTGAGCTGTATCAAAAATAATCAAAATTCATAGTATGAATATTACAATTTCGATTTCTTTAGAGATATCGATATGGTATAATTGATGCTAACATTATTTGTATTAAAGAATCAGAATATAAATTAGTCGATGATATTTTCCTTATCTAGAATGTTTATATTTAATAGTCCTACTTATTGTAACCTATCCATATATGAAAGATTAAATATTATATGAATAATACAATATTATAAGCTTGAGGAGGTTTGTGATATGTTTTTTTATAAAACGAATATAAAAAATGTTATTGTATATTTGATTTTAATTAATATAGTATTTGTGAATATAGTTTTTGGTATATACTTATTTTATAATTACAATGTAAATACAATATATAAGAAACTTACTTTATATTTATTTATACCGATATGGGTTATCATATATATGCTATTATATTCAAGTGCAAGGCAACATTTGGTAAGTTGAAATATAGTTTATCAATAATAGCTGTTAAATTAAATGAAATAAAAAAAGAGGTGTTGTTTCAAAGAAGAAACAACACCTTATTTATATTATAAATTTTCTTTACAAAATATCAATTTGAATAAATAACATGATATAATCAATCAAGAGAAGGTGATATGATGAAAACAGCAGTAATAACAGTCGGAAAAGAAATCTTAACAGGGAAAACTATAAATACAAATTTAACGACAATTGCACGTGAACTAAGAAAAATAGGAATAGATGTAAATAGGTCATTTGTAATTGATGATCAAAAAGAGGAGTACGTTAAAATCTTAAATATTATTGATGAAGAAGTTCTCATTTTTACAGGAGGACTTGGACCAACCATTGATGATATTACAAGAGAATCCGTATATGAATACTATCAAGTACCCTTTAAAATTAATCATGATGCATTAAACTCAATCCAAAAGTATTTTGATAGAATGAATATTGTGAAAAAGCAATCAAATGACAAACAAGCATTACTACCTATTGATTCTATTGCATTGAAAAACAATAACGGTACAGCGCCAGGTGTCATATTCGAAAAAAATAATCAAATTATTATTCTATTACCAGGACCTCCTAATGAATTAAAACCAATGTTAAAAGATGTTATCTCATTTTTAAAAACGAAGACTCCAACTGTTTTTTACTCGGGTGGATTCAACCTTGTAGGCATTGGCGAATCCACCATGGAAGATATGCTTCAAGATTTTTACAAAGAATATCATGATGTAAATATAGCACCATACGCTTCGGTTGGTGAAGTGAAGTATGTATTTACGTCTGAAAACGAACTGAAAATGCATCAAGCAATGGATGCATTTAAAAAGATGTATGATCAATATATATACGGTGACATAAATGATACTTTAGAAAGTACTGTGGTTAGTATGTTGAGGAAACAACATAAAATTTTAAGTATAGTAGAAAGCTGTACTGGAGGGTTGTTAGCATCTAGAATTACCAAAGTAAACGGGGCATCACATTGTTTTTATGAATCTTTAGTCACTTATAGTAATGAAGCAAAGATTAAATATCTAAATATCAATAAAGAAACATTAGAGCAATATGGAGCTGTTAGTAAAGAAGTAGCTATGGAAATGGCAAGTCATTTAATTCAAAAAACAAAGGCTGATATAGCCATTTCTATCACAGGTATTGCTGGTCCAACGGGAGGGTCTTTAGAAAAACCTGTAGGATTGGTATATTTTGGTTTAGCACATAATGGAAAAGTCATTTCAGAGAAAAGAGTATTTAATGGAAACAGAGAAAAAATTCAGTTTAGAACAACACAGTTTGCGTTAGATATGATAAGAAAAGAACTTTTACAGTAATGTTTAATATACAAAAAGTAATGAAATAAATAAAAGGATTGTACTTTGTGTAAATATGATGATATCCAAAAAAATACACTTTTTAACATAATCTGTAAATATTTTTCATTTACATGTTACAATGCTTATTAGAGGTGACGATATGAATAACGATAAAATTAAAACAAATTTTTATGAATCTGTTAATGGAGAATGGTTAGAGAAAACTGAAATACCAGGAGACCAACCATCTGTTTCAGCTTTTTTAGAGTTACATTTAGGTATCGAAAAAACGTTAATGGATTTAACAGCCAAATGGGAAAAGAACCAAGATGGTCTGAATGCTAACTTAAAGAAATATATTAAGCTGTATCAAATGACCAAAGACTTTGATAAAAGAAGTGAACTTGGAACGAAGCCGTTTGAACTCATCTTAAATAAGATGAAGAAATTAAATAGTTTAGAAGATTTATTTAAAAACTATAACGATTTATTATTAGAATCAATTGCTATGCCTTTTGGATTTGATGTATCTCAAGATTTTATGAATAGTAATAATCAAGTATTATATTTTTCAGCGAGTGACCTTTTCTTACCAGATACGAGTTACTATAAGGATGAAACTCAAAAAGCTCAGCTAATAGGCTTATTTACTGCTTCTACAAAACAATTATTAACTTTATATGGATATTCTAATGAAGAATCTGATCAATTGTTAAATGAAGCATTAGCATTCGATGCTTTATTAGTTCCAGTAACGAAATCAAGTGTAGAAAAAGCAGATTATGTAAAAATGTATAACCCAGTTAAAAAAGAAGAAATTCTTAAATTAACTAAGAACTTCAGTTTAATTGAAAATGCTGAAGCCTTAGTCAATCAACCAGTAGATCAAATAATTGTTACGAATTTAGATTTCATTCATAAATTTGATGACATTATTTGTGAAGATAATTTTAAGCTTATTAAATCTTGGATGATTGTTTCTAATGCACTTAAATTTTCTTCTGATTTATCAGATGAGTTAAGAATAGCGGGTGGAGCATTTAGAAGAGCTTTATCAGGAATTAAAGAAGCGCAAAGTAAGGAAAAATTTGCATTCTATCAAGCTTATAATCGCTTCAATCAAGTTGTAGGATTGCATTATGGCGAAACATATTTTGGACCAGTTGCTAAAGAAGATGTAAAAACAATGGTACATGAAATGATTGATGTTTATAAAGAACGTATCACTCATAATACATGGTTAGATGAAGCAACAAAAGAAAAAGCAATCAAGAAATTAACAAAATTATCTGTCCATGTAGGATACCCTGATGAAATACCACCATACTATGATTTATTCAACATTTCTAGTTATGAAGAAGGATCCAATCTAATTCAAGAAAAACTAAAAATGTCAAAATTAGTCAATTTACATGAGTTCAAAAAATATAATAAAGAACCAAATAGAAATATCTGGGGTATGCCAGCAAGTATGGTTAATGCTTATTACAATCCTATGAATAACCAAATTGTATTTCCAGCAGCTATCTTACAAGAGCCATATTACAGTTTAAAACAAGGTGCTTCTGCCAATTATGGTGGAATTGGAGCTGTTATGGCGCATGAAATAACACATGCTTTCGATAACAACGGAGCTAAATTTGATGAATTTGGTTCATTGAATAATTGGTGGACAGAAAAAGATTTAGAAGAGTTCAACAAAAAAGCAAAAGATATGACAGCTTTATTTGATGGTTTAGAAACTGGATTTGGTAAGTGTAATGGAGAATTAACAGTATCTGAAAACATTGCGGATAGTGGTGGAATCAGATGTGCATTACTTGCTAGTAGTAAGAATGAAAACCATGATCTTGATGAATTCTTTAAGAATTGGGCAAGAGTGTGGCGTATCAAATCAAGTGAGGAATATAGTAAATTATTACTTAAAGTTGATGTGCATGGACCAGCGATTCTAAGGGCGAATGTGCAATTATCTAATTTACCTGAATTTCAAGAATATTATCAGATAACTGATAAAGATAAAATGTATTTACCAGAAGAAAAGATGATAAGTATTTGGTAATATACTAATAAACATAATAAAAATTATAAATACGTGCGGTGTAACACTGTGCGTATTTTTTTATAGGTATATATAAAAAACATTCCTGACAAATTGTCAGGAATGTTTGATAATTATAAATTGATTTAATCACCATAGATATAATTGATATTTTTAATAAAGATATCTGTTAATGCCTTGTCAAACTGAGTGTTTGTATTTTTCTTTAGTTCTTCGATGGCTTCCTCTAGTGTTAAAGGTTTTCTATATAATCTAACATTGACCATCGCATCGAAAGCATCACATATACTAATGAGTTTTGAGAAATATGGTATATCATCTCCTTTAATTCCCATAGGATAACCTAAACCATCAATTCTTTCGTGATGATATAGAATAATTTCAGAGATTTTTGTAAGCTCAGGAACACTACTTAATATTCGATACCCTATCTCAGGGTGCTTTTTAATTTCGTTATATTCATCTTCTGTTAAACGTTTTGTAGATTCAAGAATACTTTTATCAATGATAATTTTACCTACATCGTGTAATAAACCAGCAGTTTCGACCATTTCAATTTCTTGTTGATCAAGCTTAATCACTTTAGCTAATCTTTTTGCATATTTAGAAACATTTTGAGAATGTTGTTCTGAAAGTTTGTCTTTTTCATATAGTGTTTTTAAAACTGCATCAATTGCTTTTCTTTGGTTAGAAGGTTTTGCATATGTTTTTTCTATATACATATTATCTTCAGCTTTAGATTGAGCTTCTGATAGAGATATTTCAGCGTTCTTCACGGTATAATATCCTAATGAAATAGAAACATCAAAATCGAATGGATTATGATTCTCGATAAGCATATGTATTTTTTTAATGAATTGCTTTGCTTCTAAATCACTTGTTTGTTTAAGAATCACGATAAATTCATCTCCACTAATTCTAGATAATATATCATTAACACCTAGACTCTCTTGAAGTTTACTAGCGACATATTTTAATACATCATCACCGTATTGATGTCCAAAACTATCATTGATGAATTTAAGTCCGTTTATATCACCCATAATAATACTGATTGGATAATTTTTCTTCTTGTCAATTTCTTTAATTTTATTATTTAAGTATCTACGATTGTGTAAGTTGGTTAATGAATCATTATAACTTAAATATCTTAAATTATCCTCCATTTTCTTTCTATTAGAAATATCCATAATAAATCCTTCAAGGATTTGGCAACTTCCATCTGGCTCATAGATTGGAATTCCTTGTTCCCATACCCATGCGTAAGACCCATCTTCTTTAACAATTTTATATTCGCCAACATAAGGGACTTTATTTTTGATAGCTATATCCCATGCTGATTGAACCTCTTTTCTAAAATCCATATGAATAATATCATTGTAACTTTGAACATGATTATTTATAATATCTTTAATTTTAAAACCAGTAATTTTTTCAAATTGTTTTGATAAAAATTCCATTGTCCAATGTTCGTCGTTATAACAACGATAAGCAAACCCCGGCAAATTAGATATCAAACTTTTCATTCTTCGCTCACCAATGATATATTTAGACACATAATCATTATTGTATAAAGAAAAGATACCGCTTAAAATTGTCATACTGACAAGACTGATAGCGAGTATAAAAATCGGATCTAATGTAAAATTTAAAAAGTCTGTATTTTGATCTATATAAACTAAATTTGCAATGACTCTTAAAAGAGCAACGACAATATATATGAGTAATGTTAAAGACATAAACTCATCAGTTATAGAGAATTTTTCTTTTGTCGATTGTAAGAGAAATACAACATAAGAAGCAAGCACTATATGAATAACGTTAAGTGAGACAATTCTAATTACTATAGATGGAAATGCATACGTAAATACAATAAATAGAACAAAGGTAGTAACGATAGCTATTATAGAAACAAAAGGATAATAAACCACTTCAATGGTTTTAGCAATACCTTTATAAAGAGAAACCAACGCAAGTACAGTTAATGTATTTGCGATTACGATAGAGAAAAAATCAGGTATTGTTGTTCTAAAAAGGATTAATATACAACTGATAGATAAGAACAAATAATAAAAGACAAAACATACTGGACACTTAGACAATTGATGACGTTTTGACTGGTATATTGTTATTAAAATCAAACCGAGCAGGTTACATATTAAATGAATATAAAAAGCTGTCTCCATTGAAATAAACATAGCAATATCCTCCATATGGTATATATATAATATAACATAATATAAAGAAAAAATATCCAAGAATAAAAGAATCATCTAATCGATATAAGTTAAAAAAACACAGTTCTTAATTATTTCTTACTTATTTCCATATATTTTTACTAAAAATGACTTGTTGTAATATAATAAGATTAATTATAAAACGAACAATCTTTTATAATTGTTTGAAAGTAGTAGGAGTATTACAGAGTATATAATTAATAAATCTGCAGGAGGTGTATTATGAATAAAATTGATTTTTTAGACAAGGCGAACAATTTCTTCATTGTAATTGATGAAGGTATGACTATAAAATCGATATCTAAAAGTCTATTAGATGATTTTGAGTTTTTAAGAGAAGAATCTCATTCATTGTTTGATTTTATCAAAGAAGTATTTTTAAACAACAAATTTAGCAACGTTAAACATGTTAGAAAAATAACAGACTTAGTAAAAAATTCGATGCAATGTGAAAGCTATATAAAGGAATCTTTTATTATTGCCAATGAAAAACGGTCAGATTGTTTTCTAAAGTATAATATAGAGATAGAACCTATCTATTTAGGATTAAAACTCTATATCGTCAGATTTACTAACTTTAGTAGATTCGATATAGCAAACGGATTCAAAAATCCATATTTTGAAAAATTTAATGATAAATTCATGGATTTGATTGATGTTTTTGACATTGGAAAATTTGTTATTGATTGTCACACTTCAAAAGATCAAATATATGTGGATGATTGTTTTGTGAAACTATTTGGCTTAAAACAATCAAGAGGATATAAATATTACCTATCTGATCAGTTGTCTAGAAAAGGGGATTATATTGTACCGTTAAGAGAAACTTTTATGAAAAAATATGATCAACTATTAAATGGTGAAATCAAGAAAATTTCTGAAGTTTTTGAAATGAATGATAAAGTAATTCAAGTGAGTGCCATTGTTATGGATAGAAATTCTCAAGGAGAACCTTCTATTGTTGGTGGAGTCGTTGAAGATATTACAGAGCATCATAACCATGATAAAATTTATCATTTAAAGTCAATCTATGATTTAGCCATTACTAGTGGAGGCATTGGAGTATTTTATTACGATGTTGATATATATGGTAAAGAATATTTTGAAGCCAATCAGATATACGCTGATTTAATTGGTTTAGACTCGAATGAACTAGGGTTATATAAAATCTCAGATTTTGAGAAATCTTTGGTTAAACTTGAGGAAGATTTATCATCTGATCAGGATATCAGAAAATCATTACAAGACCTATTGACAGGACATATCGATGGGACAGCAGATGATATAGTTAAGATAAAACATTTAAAAAATGGAAAAGAAAAATATTTGCTTTCATCAAGCAAGATTGATGTAAAAATATGATGATGGGTCACCCAAAAATTTTGGAGGGTATATTATCGATATTACAGAAAGAATAAATAGCGAAAAAAATAAAAATTTCTACGCTTACACAGATGAGATTACAAAACTTCCAAACAAAAGAAAGCTCTACAAGGATATGCAAAAACAGACGGAAGGTATTGGAATTTTTATTGATATTGATGACTTTAAAAAAATTAATGATCAATACGGTCACTTGATGGGAGATAAGGTTCTAAGTTTGATAGCAGAAGCGATATCGTTTGTGGCATCCAAATATGATGGTGTATATTCTTATCGATTATATGGTGATGAATTCTTTATATATTTATCAAAAAATAATCATCAATTAGTAGATACAATCAAAGATGAAATCAATAAGGAAACAAGTAAGAAATTAGAAGAGGTTAATATTCAACTAAGTTTTAGTTATGGACACAGTTTATTAGAAGACTGTTTAGATACCGATCAATTTGTTAAAAAAGCAGATTATAGTATGTATAAAGAAAAAATTTATAAAAAGGAATCAATTTTTAAGTATTAGCTTTAACATTTATTCGTAATAAGAGTTTCATATAATTTGAATACATCATCTTTTAAATAAAAATATAAAAAATAGTTCTATAAATAATAAGAATAATATTACTCAGATATAAAATTGTTTAGAATATGATACACGTAAAGAAAATAATCTTGAAAAAGGTTATTTTTTTATGATTTTTCTTTCAATTTATATTTTTAATTTTAAAATTTATGTTTTTTATCTATTTTTAATTTTTATGCAATAAATTGTATGTTGTTTGCATTAGTATAGTGAAAGTAAAAATATGAAAGGATGAATTAATATGAAAAAAATATTGAGTTTTGGATTAGCAGTAGTTGCATTATTTGCGTTTACTGCATGTATGGGATTTAATGAAGTTGCAGCATCTGTAATAGCAATTGACGTAAACCCAAGTGTTGTATTGGAATTAGATGAGGATGATAAAGTTATCAATGTCATATTAGACAATGAAGATGCAGAAATTATCTTAGGTGATATGGATTTAATCGGTGTAGACTATAATGTAGCAATTAATGCAATTATAGGATCTATGGTAGCGAATGGATATCTTGATGAGTTAGCAAATTCAGTTTTACTCTCAATTTCAAGCAATGATGAAGTTCGTGAAGGTGAGTTAATGGCTGAATTATCTCAAGTCGTAAATGCTGTATTAGAAAGTAATCAAATTGATGGGTCAGTGATCACTCAAGATTTAGAGTTTGAACAAGATGCTGAGGATTTAGCTGAATTATTAGGGATTTCAGAAGCTAAAGCTGAACTTATCTTGGATATTATTGAAGTAGATCCAAGATTAACTGTAGAAGAGTTAGCATTGTTATCAATTAACGATCTAAATTTACTACTTCAAGCGAAGAACATCTCATTAGATGATGTTGAAAAGATCGGTTCAGCAAGTGAACTAGGAATCATTACTGTAGAAGAAGCTTATCAAGTTGCCTTATTAGAATTGGGTATTGACGAGTCCTTAGTAGTTGAATTAGAAATTGAACTTGAACAAGAAGACGGCGTTATGGTTTATGAAGTTGAACTAAAAACGGATACAGAGGAATATGAAATTCTAATCAACGCTAAAGAAGGAACAGTATATGTCGAACAAGAAGATGACGATGATGAAGATGAAATTTTCCCAGAAGACGCACTACCCGAAACAGAAGTGTTATCTATAATCGCAACTGAATTACAATTAGATGAATCATTCATTACTGAACTAGAAATTGAAGCAGAAATGGAAAATGGTATTGCATATTACGAAGTAGAATTTGAATATGAAAATATGGAATACGAACTAGAAGTCAATGCATTGGATGGAGAGATATATACAAATTCAATGGATGAAGATGGATTTGACTATGATGATGACTTCCCTACAGATGCATTAAATCCAGAAGCTATACTTGCGATGATTATACTAGAAAGAGACTTGGATGAATCTGAAATTACTAAAATAGATTTTGAACAAGAAGAGGAAGATGGAGTTTACTTCTATGAAATTGAATTTGAATACAGAGATGTTAAATACGAACTAGAAGTTAATGCAATAACGGGTGAAGTTTATTATAATTCGATGGATAATGCTGAGTCATTTCCAGTCGATGCAATGACAGAATCAGAAATATTAGCAATGATTTTAATTGAACTAAACCTAGATGAACAGTTAGTTATAGAGGTAGATTTTGAGAAGGAAATTGAAGAGGGATTATATTACTATGAAATCCAGTTTAAATATGGAGATTTCACATTTGAATTAGAAGTTGATGCAATGACTGGAGAAATCTATTATAATTCAATGGCTTAATAGTTTAATACTATATGACATAAATTCCTATGGTTTTTAACACTACCGACATTCTATTTATGTCGGTAGTGTTAAAGTTACATTTCTTGTGAACACCATTTTTATATGTTAAAATAAAATAAATTGACAGTGAGAGGGGTGTTCTATGATAAATAAATATAAAAGAAGAGACCTATTCATTAATGACAATATAATTAAAAGAATTGCTAAATATGATAAAAAAGCATTTGAGATACTGTATAACAAAACAAGTGGAGCTGTATTTGGACTTGCAATGTCTATGTTAAAAAACAAATCAGATGCTGAAGATGTTGTTCAAGAAACATATATTAGTATCTACCAAAATGCAAGTAAATACAAAAGTAAGAATAAAGCAATGGCTTGGATATTTACAATAACTAGGAATTTTGCACTAATGAAAATACGCGATTTAAAGAAAAGAGAACATGTTAATCTAGATGATCTATATAATGTAGGTGTTGAAAACAAAATAGAAGAGGAGCTTTATAAAGAAAAAATTGTTGATGTTCTTTTGAGTACTTTAAAAGAAGATGAAAGACAAATTGTAGTTATGCATGCTATGTCAAATTTAAAACATAAAGAGATTGCAAAGATTATGGATATTTCACTATCTACTGAGTTGTCAAAATACAAACGGTCTTTGCAAAAACTTAAAAAAGAGATGGAGGTGAATGAATATGAAAAATCATAAAAACATAGAAAAAAATATATACAATCAATTTAATGAAAGAAAACCTGAAATTTTCAGCAAAATAATGGAACATTGTCCAAAGATGAATGAAAGTAAAAAACAGGAATCAATATTTGATAGATTCAAATCAATATTTTTTAGTAGAAAATTTGCATATTCATTTACATCCTTTGCTCTATTAATCGTATTAGCATTTATAATATTTGGACAAGGAATCATTAATCAAAATAAAGTATATTCATCAATAGCAATTGACGTAAATCCAAGTATTGTATTGGAATTAGATGAGGATGATAAAGTTTTAAACGTCATACTGAATAATGAAGATGCTGAGATAATTATAGGAGATATGGATTTAATCGGTGTTAATTATAATATTGCAATAAATGCTTTAATAGGATCAATGGTTACAAATGGATATATAAATGAAGTAGCTAATTCAGTATTACTATCGATATCGAGTAACAATGAAATACATAAAGATGAATTAATGGTTGAACTGTCTCAAATAATTGATCAATATCTAACTGAAAATCAAATTGATGGTTCAATTATTACCCAAGATTTGGAATATGAGGATGATGCAGAAAACCTTGCAGAATTACTAAATATTTCTGAAGCTAAAGCAGAGCTTATCTTAGATATCATTGAAGTAGATCCGCTTTTAGTAGTAGAGGAATTAGCTTTATTATCAATAAATGATTTAAATTTACTACTTGAGGCAAAGAACATCGCTTTAGATACTGTTGATAAGATAGGTTCAGCAAGTAAAGTTGGAATCATTACAGAAGAAGAAGCATACCAAATTGCTTTATTGGAGCTGGGAATTGATGTATCTTTAGTGGTTGAATCGGAGATTGAGTTAGAACAAGAAGATGGACTCATCGTTTATGAAGTAGAATTAGAAACAGATACAAATGAATATGAAGTTTTAATTGATGCTAAGGAAGGAACAGTCTATTTAGTACATGACAATGAGAATGATACTCAAGAAGATACTTTTCCTGTAGATTCATTAACAGAAGCAGAACTTCTTTCTATAATTGTAACTGAACTTGAACTAGATGAATCATTAATAACTGAATTTGAATTTGAAGCTAAAATTGATAATGATGTTGCATATTATGAAGTAAGTTTTGAGTATGAAGATATAGAATATGAGCTTGAAATAGATGCATTAACTGGAGAAATTTATACAAACTCAAGAGATGAAGACGGTTTTGATTATGAAGAAGAAGATTAAAGAATGTATAAAATGAGTTTTCATATCTTATTAAATATGAAAAATAATAATTGAGAAAAAACCAACTTAGTCATTTAAGTTGGTTTTTTTTTCGCATCAATGTAAAAAAAAATAATATCATAGTATAATATATAGTATAAGAATAAAAAAATACACTAAATCTTGCTATTTAGTGTATTTAATAGAAAAACAAAATGATAATTAAGATCAACTATTTTAAGGTTTGTCAAGGAGTGGGAGGATTCAATGAACAAATATTTCAAGCAATACAAATGGTCAAATATTTTTACAATGCTAAAAAATCAAAAGAAAAAACCTGAGATTTGTTTGGATCGTTGTGATAACAAATTCGTTATCATTACAGGTGCAACGTCAGGGATCGGTTATGAGACAGCACATATGTATGCGTCTATGGGTGCTGATTTATTGTGCCTTAATAGAAATAAAGAGAAGTCCAAGGCTTTATGTGAATCTCTAAAAGACAAATATAATACAAATTGTTCTTATATGATTGCGGACTTTAGTAAATTATCAGATGTACATGAAGTAAGTAAGAAGCTTGTTGATTTAGACAGAGATATTGATGTATTTATTCATAATGCTGGAACTCATTTAACCAAAAAAAGTTATACAGATGATAATTTGGAAAAAGTTTTCCAAACAAATTACTTAAGTACATTCATTTTAAATTATTATTTAAAAGATAAATTTATAAATCAAAATAATGGAAGAATTATTTTTGTAAATTCAGAAGCACATAGATTTGCAGCTTGGGGATTACATTTAAATGATTTAGATTGGAAAAAACATAGATACACAGGCCTAAAAAGTTATGGTGCGGCTAAGCTTGCACAATTACTTTCTATGCTAAAGTTTGACGAAATATTTGCTGAAACGAAAGTCACAATCAATGCAATGCATCCAGGAAATGTCAAAACTAACAGTGGTTCAAAGAATGGTAAAGTATATAAATTCTTTAAAAAAATATTTGTTGATCGAAAATCTAAACCGATTCAGATTTCCGCAGAGGCATTATATTTTTTAGGTGTTTCAGAAAAAGTAGGAAACATAAGTGGTAAGTTTTTTAATCTTACAACAGAAGAAGAGCCTGCTCCACCTGCATTAGATATGGAAGCTGCAGAAGAGTTATGGTTACTAAGTATGAAGTTAGGTGGGATAAAGTAAAATGAAAGACAGAAAAGAGAAAGTTGTAATAGTTGGAGCTGGAATGGCTGGATTGACTGCTTCTGCATATTTAAGCAAGTTGGATTATGATGTATGTGTTATAGAAAAGAGTTCTAGATGTGGTGGATTAGTAAGTACATTTGAAAATGATGGTTTTTCTTTTGACACTGGACCAAGAGCGTTTGTTAATTCGGGAATGGTTAGACCAATATTAAATGATTTGGGATTAGAATTAGAATATGTAGATAATAAGATATCCATCGGTATTGAAGATGAAATGTTAAATATATCTTCTTTAGATTCCATTCAAGAATATAAAAAAATGTTATTGAATTTATTTCCTGATCAACCAAAAGAAATAGATGAAATCATGAAATATATATATAAATTATCAAAATATACAGAAGTTCTTTATGAGTTTGACAATCCATACTTTGTAGATTATACAACTGATAAAAAAGTATTTTTTAAAGAATTTCTTCCTTGGACATTTAGGCTATTAAAGGTACTAAGAAAATTTGACAAGTATAATATGCCTATGGAAGATTTTTTAAACGAAATAACAGATAATCAATCGTTAAAAGATATCATCACTCAAAGTTTCTTTAAAATGACACCAACATATTTTGCTTTAGGATATTTTCACGTATATTTGGACTATTTTTATCCTAAAAAAGGAACTGGATCTTTACCAAAGATATTAGAAGAAATGGTTCAAAAACAAGATACAAACATTATTCTAAATAAAGAAGTTTCTGAAATAATTCCATCTAAAAAACAAGTTATTGATACTGATGGAAACATATATGAATACGACCATTTAATATGGTCAGCCGATTTAAAAACATTCTATAAACAATTAAATAAAGAGTCACTAGATAAAAAAGCTGTTAAAAAAATCAATATTCAAAGCCATAAAGTACTTGCATCTAAAGCAGCTGAATCTATATTTAGTATGTTTATTGGAGTAAATAAAAAGCCATCATACTATAAAGAAAAATGTGGAGAACACATGTTTTATTCTTTTTCTAGAAAAGGGTTAAGGGATATTAATCAAAGTCAAAAAAGTGATTTATTAAATAACTTTGAAAACAAAACCAAAAAAGAAGTGTTTGAATGGTTAGAAAATTTCTGTGATTTTAATACATATGAAGTTTCCATACCAGTATTGAGAGATGAAACTTTAGCGCCTAAGAATAAAACAGGTATCATGATAAGTTGTTTATTTGATTATGATTTAGTTAAGAAAATTGATCAAAAAGGCTGGATTCAAGAATTTAAAACAACAATGGAAGATAGAATTATTAACAACTTCTCAAATACTATTTTCCCTGGTTTAAAAGAAGATGTATTATTTAAATCTTCATCAACCCCTTTAACCATAAACAAACTTACTGGAAATTCAGAGGGTGGAATTGTTGGATGGTCTTTTGAGTCTAAAGCACCTGTGTGTAATAAACTAAAAGATTTATCAAAGTCAGTTTTTACACCAATTCCTGATGTTTATAAAGCGAGTCAATGGGCATATGCACCTGCAGGTGTACCAATCGCTATGCTTACAGCGTGGCAAGCAACTCAAAAGATTATAAAAAAATCAAAGAAGAATAGAAGAAAACATAAATAGAATTCATAAATAGGCATTATACTACCTATTTAACTTTGAGATGAAAAATACTTAGGTTCTCTGACATTGAGGTGATTAGATGAATAAATGTAAGTATCCAATGAGGTTTCAAGGGCACAAGAATAAGAGAAAATATTTTGAAGGTTGGTACTATAAACTTGTTTCAAAAGACGGTAATCATAGTGTTGTCTTTATACCTGGAATAAGTTTAAATAACAGTAACCCTCATGCTTTTATACAAGTTTTTTTAACGAATCATCAAGAGAAATCATTAGCAACAAAATATATAGAATATTCTATTGATGCATTTAACTACGATGCAAAGATTAATGTTTTGAGTTTAGGTAATTGTAAATTTGGTTTAGATGATATAACAATCGATATAGCTTTTGAAAATATATCCATTGTTGGTCACGTTAATATGTATGAACGAAAAGATATTAAAAGAACCTTCATATCTCCTTCAATTATGGGGTTTTTTCGTTACGTTCCAAAAATGGAATGTTACCATGGTGTTGTCAGTATGAGTCATAAATTAGATGGAAAATTGAATATAAACAATAAATCAATATCGTTTAATAAGGGTAAGGGATATATTGAAAAGGATTGGGGTACTTCATTTCCTGAGGAATATGTTTGGATACAATCAAATCATTTTGAGAATCCTGATACATCATTTATGTTAAGTTATGCTAAAATTCCATTTCTAGGGATGAAGTTTAATGGGTTTATTGTTAATTTAGTTCTAAATCATAAAGAATATCGTTTTGCGACATATAATTTTTCTAAAGTTGCTTTTCTAGAAGTCTCTGAACATAAAGTAATTATAATTATTAAAAAAGGTAGATATTCCCTTAAAGTCATCGCAAAGAACAAAGAGACGGTTAAACTAGTTTCACCTAAAAACGGATTAATGAATAATCAAATTAAAGAAGGATTATCTGGAGAAGTTGAACTATCATTATATAAAAGTGAAATACTAATCTATCATGATATAGGTAAACAAACAGGATTGGAGATTATGCTTAAATAGTTATGAAGAATTACATAAATATAAAAAAATTACAACTTTGGTACTTAGATAATAAGAGGGATTTGCCTTTTAGAGAGACGTCTGATCCATATGCGATATGGATTAGTGAAATAATGTTTCAACAAACTCAAATAGAAACGGCGTTACCTTATTATTTGAAGTTTATGAAGATATATCCTGATGTTTTTTCTTTAGCGAAAGCATCTCAAAAGGAACTATTAATATTGCTTCAAGGTATAGGGTATTATCGCCGATTTAAAAACGTGCTTGAAGCGAGTAAAATTATTGTTAATGAATATAATGGAATCTTCCCTAAAACATATGAGGAGATAAAATCTTTGCCTGGTATAGGTGCTTATACAGCTGGAGCAATTATGTCGATTGCATACAATCAACCATTTGCAGCCACAGATGGGAATGTCATTAGAGTCTTGACAAGAGTTTACAATGTATCTGATGATATGCGTTTAGAAAAGAATAAAAAGAAGATACACTTGATTAATCAGTCACTAATTGAACACGCAGAGCCCAACATATATGCTCAAGCAATCATGGAAATTGGAGCTTTAATTTGTAAGCCAACAAATCCATTATGTATTAAATGTCCATTGAATGATGTCTGTATAGCAAACCTTAATGATATAAAAAGCGAATTACCATTTACGAGTAAGTTACCCAAAAAAGAAGTAAGAAAATATATTTGTCTTATCGTTCATAAAGATAATTTTATTTTTATTAGGAAGCGTACAGAAAAACTTTTAGAAGGTATGTTTGAATATCCTCAATATTTATCGACCAGTTTTAAAAAAGTTAAAGAAACCTTATTAGATAAAGGAGTCAAACTAGAACTCAAATCAAAAGGTCAATCATACACTCATACTTTTACTCATCAAAAATGGATTATGGATATATATCACGTTGATCTGAAATCAAACCCATTGTCTCATTGGATTGCAGTGACTACTGATGATCTCTCAAGATACCCAATGGCGACTGCACACAAGAAATTGAAAGTAAAATAAAAGTTAGAATTTAAAAATTTAAAATCTAACTTTTTTCTATATAATTCATTTAAGTATATATTGTTTCTTTAGATATTCCTGGTTATATTTTTGAGTGTATTCTTTGAGTTTTAAAACAAGGTGTTTATAACCCATTAAATCTTTGGAATATTTTTTTAGGTCGTCTAAAAAGGATTGTTTTTCCATGAAAGACAAGTTCTTCTTGAAATAACCAAAGATATGAAGTAGTGTATTAACTCGATTCTTTTTTGTAGGTATAATCTCTAATAATTTAGTTAGTTCTTGAGAATATTGTGTGTAAACTAAATAGTCAGAATCATGATTTTTATTTGCAATTAAACGACCTAAAGCTTTAAGCTTTTGAGGACTAAAAGTCATAAATAGATATTTATGATTTTTATGATATTCAATCAAGTGATTAATGGAATATTTTGGAATTACATTAAATCGGTCTATACATTCTCTTTTTATAAGCATGTATTCATTAAGATTTATAGTATTTGATTCCTTGAGCCTCATGCTTTTTTATCTCCTGTTCAATGTTTTCAACATATTGATCAATGTCAAATTTTCTTTTTAAACCATTTGCATTCATATATCTAAGTTTTCCAAATATGTCTCTTTCAGACCAAGCTCTATCATGTTTGCCAAAGCACCAAGCAACACCAGCGTATCCATTTGGAGTGTCACCATCAAGGAAGTACTTGTTATTTAAGTGGATAGCTATTTCATATGCTTCTTTATAGGTTGTACTCCATTCGATGATTTTTTTACACCAATACATTCTCATATATCCATGCATTTTTCCAAAATATATCATTTCTTTCATTGCTGTATTAAAATATATATCATGGGTTTTAAAATGAATGTAATCATCCTCTGTGTAAATATAATCTCTTAAATCATATTGATGATTTTTCATTGTTTGATATGCCCATGGATAAGTTATAAAGTCAAAGTTATTATAATTATGGTTATAATGTACAAAGTTATATGCGAGCTCTCTTCTAACAATAAGCTCATCAATAAAAACTTCTTTATTCTTTTCGGTTGTTTTTTCTAAAAGTCTCCAAATTCTTATTGGTGAAATAATTCCATATTTTAAATATACAGAAAGATTAGATGTGTAATCAAATTCTGGGTGGTTTTTTAGATGGTAATGACTCAATTTGTTTTTAATAAAATCTTCGCAATGTTTTATACATTCTTTTTCAATTTTAGATATAGGTAATGAATCATTAACAGTATCTATGAAACTATACAAATTTTTAAAAATCTTACTTCTAATTGTTCTTGCACTATATTCTTCTTTCTGTGATGTAATTTTAACAGGCACAGCTACATTGCTTTCGATAATTGTGTATCCAGAATTGTTTTTAATCGCTTCATTTATAAAAACATGTTCTATGATTTTTTCTTCATTTAAATATGCTTTATCTAAAACAATGTCTCCCTTAATATTAGGAAGCACATCCTCTAACTTAGTAACATATTGAACTGAAGAAATCTTCTTGAGATTTAATATAAAATCATTGATAAAGTTTAAGAAAAAATCATCATGTCTTTGAATATTTTTTAATTCTCTAAAAATAATAATATTATGAGTACTATAGTTATTTAATAAAAAATATAACCCATGGTTATCAAGGACTCTAAAAGTTGATGTCATTATATATGTAGCGTGTGTATGCTTTTGACTTGTCTTCATATAAATTCTTTCATTATTCATCATATCACCTAATACAATTATACTGTAAATTTTGTTTTTTTCTTTAACGACACACAATTTTAATTTAATAATAGAAAAATTCTAGTAGTATACATAAAAGTGATGTAAGAAAAATATAAAAAAAACAAACTTTTTATTGTAGGATTTTTTCTTTGTGTTATAATACAAACGGGCATATAATGTAATCGCTAACATTCATGTGATTGTATGTACAAAATCAATTAAATTTTAAGAAGAATTAAGTGATATCATATCACTTTAAGAATAGTTGTATTAAAATAGATATTTTTATTAGGAGGATTTAATAAATGGCTATTGTTAGACCGTTTAAAGCGTTGCGTCCACGTAAGGACTTAGTTGAAAAAGTTGCTTCATTACCTTATGATGTAATGGACAGAAGAGAAGCCAAAAATATGGCAAAAGGAAATCCTTATAGCTTTTTACATATTGTAAGGTCAGAAATTGATTTTCCATCTTCGATGGATCCATATTCTGATAAAGTGTATAGAAAAGCTAGAAAGAGTTTGAAAGCATTTGAAGAAGATGGGATCTTAGTTCAAGATGAAAAACCAAGTATCTACATCTATCGTCAAATTATGGACGGAAGAGAACAAACAGGATTTGTTGGAGTAACATCTGTCGATGATTATGAAAACAACGTAATTAAAAAGCATGAACTTACTTTATTGAAAAGAGAGCAAGATAGAATTGATCATTTCGATGCATGTGATGCAAATACTGAACCAATTTTCTTGACTTTTAAAGACGATGAAAGACTAAATGAAATTCTAAGTGAATGGACTCAAAAGAAACCTGTATCAGATTTTGTTAGTGAAGACGGTGTAAGTCATATTGTATGGGTTATTGACGATGAAAAAGTAACATCTGAGATTACTGAGCGTTTCTCATCAATTGATCGATTATATATAGCCGATGGGCATCATAGAGCTGCATCAGCTGTTAAAGTGGCTCGCAAAAGAAGAGATGTTAATCCAAGTTACACAGGTGAAGAAGAATTTAACTTCTTTATGAGTGTCATCTTCCCGGAATCAAACCTAAAAGTTATGGATTACAATCGTATTGTTCATGATTTAGGTGGGATAACATTAGAATATTTCTGGGAAGAAATGAGAAAACTCTTTGTTATTGAAGAAATGAATGCACCTTATAAACCAACAGAAAAATCTACATTCGGAATGTATGTGAATAAAAAATGGTATAAGATGGTTCTTAATGAAGATAAAATTAGTCGCAAAAGTATCGTTGATGAAACTGATGCTGCAATATTAGAAAAATATGTTTTAAAACGTATTTTAGGTATTCAAAATGTAAGAAATTCTTCTAGACTTTCATTTGTTGGTGGAATTAGAGGATTAAAAGGATTGAAAGACAAGACTGACGAATTGGACGGTTGCGGAATTGCAATGTATCCACCATCATTAACTGAAATCATGAGTGTAGCAGATAGCAGTTTAATTATGCCTGCTAAATCAACTTGGTTTGAACCTAAATTAAGAAGTGGTTTATTTGTACATAAATTTGATAGTTTAGGAGCATCATTAGAAGGTGACGGAGATGTTTCTGCTCAAACGAAAGAATACATTGAAAAAACGTTAAAAACCGTAAATCAAAGAGATGGACATCAAAAAGAATTTATTCAAGCAGTTACTGAAGTCCTTCATTCTCTTGGTCCTGTATTAGAACAAAATACAGCATATATTGAAAATAACATTCTTGAAAGAATTGTTGAGCCAGAAAGAGCGATTCAATTTAGAGTGCCTTGGGTTGACGATGAAGGAAATACTCAAGTTAATAGAGGATTCCGTGTTCAATTTAATGGAGCTATTGGTCCTTACAAAGGCGGACTTCGTTTCCATCCTTCAGTATATTTAGGTTTAATTAAATTCTTGGGATTTGAACAAATATTTAAAAACAGTTTGACTGGTTTACCAATTGGTGGGGGTAAAGGAGGTTCTGACTTTAACCCTCTTGGAAAATCTGATGAAGAAATCAGACGATTCTGTGTGAGCTTCATGACAGAGTTGTATAGACATATTGGACCTAATGTTGATGTTCCAGCAGGAGATATCGGTGTTGGTGGTCGTGAAATTGGATTCTTATATGGTCAATATAGAAGAATTCGTGGAGCATTCGAAAATGGAGTACTAACAGGTAAAGGATTAGAGTATGGTGGATCATTAGTAAGACCAGAAGCTACTGGATATGGTGCAACATATTTTGCTCAAGAAGTATTAAAACATGACAACAAAGATTTTAAAAATAAAACTGTTGCTATCTCAGGTTTCGGAAATGTAGCTTGGGGTGTTTGTCAAAAAGTTAGAGACTTGGGTGGTAAAGTTGTAACATTAAGTGGACCTGAAGGATATATTTATGATCCAGACGGTGTTATCACACAAGAAAAAATTGATTTTATGGTAGAAATGCGTGCAAACACGAATGGTGTCATCAAAGATTATGCTGATAAGTTTGGTGTAGAATTCTTCCCTGGTAAAAAACCTTGGGAAAGAAAAGTGGATTTAATTATGCCATGTGCTACACAAAATGAGATCAGAAAAGAAGATGCTGAGATGATCATTAAAAACAAAGTTAAGTATCTTGTTGAAGGTGCTAATATGCCAACAACAAATGATGCTGTAGCCATGTTACAAGAAGCAGGTGTCATTATTGGACCTGGTAAAGCAGCAAATGCAGGTGGGGTTGCTACATCCGCTTTAGAAATGAGTCAAAATTCACAAAGATTACATTGGACGGCTGAAGAAGTTGATGCCAAATTACTTGGAATTATGAAGAATATTTATAACTCATGTGTAAGAGCAAGTGCTCGTTACGGATTTGGATATGATTTAATTGCTGGTGCTAACATTGCTGGATTTACTAAAGTAGCTGACGCAATGATTGCACAAGGTAAATACTAAAAATATTTTATATATAAAAATAACACTAGAAATCTAGTGTTATTTTTTTAATGGATTCATATCTAATTTTAAATCTTGTTCTAAATTGTAAGCGAAGTTTATTAAGATATCTTCACGATATTTTTGGCTTAAGAAGAAAGTTCCAATAGGCATATTACTTTCATTTAATCCGATAGGCATAGATAATGTAGGGAATCCACAAAAAGCCCCAATAGATGTAAACGTCGTAAAATATAGCATCTCTATGTTATTTGTTTCAAAAATTTCATTTATATACTTAATGAAATAATCACGTTCTTTTAATGAATCTATATATTCAATTTCATTCATTCGTCCTGAAGTTTTATTTTCAACATCTAAGAAAACTTGTTGACCATATTTTAAGTTATCTTTTTCATTATTTTTATTATATTCAATGATATCTTTTAAAGTAATCTCTAATCCTTCATTAGATAAGTATGAATTGATAGTTGCTTTAAACTCGTTATATAAAACTGGTAAAACATTTTTGGGTTGTTTCAAATCAATATCTATGATGTTTACACCTTTATTTCTTAATGATTTTAATATTGAATTGAACGATTGCTTTTCCAAATATGAAAGGTTATCAAAATTATTTTTAACGATACCGATTCTTTTTCCCTCTAAGTTATTTTTTATTAAGAATTGTGTATAGTCAATAAATTTTTTATCTTTGCTTAAAGTGATTTTATCACGTTTGTCATTGCATCTCAAAGCACTCAGCAAATAAGAGACATCTGTGATATTTTTGCCGAAAGGACCAGCAGTATCAGTAGTATTAGATATAGGTACAATCCCTCTACGTGAAATAAGTCCAACAGTAGGTTTTAATCCTACAACACCATTCTTACTCGCAGGAGACATGATACTACCTAATGTTTCTGTACCAACAGCAACTGGAACAAGATTCAAAGATACAGCTACGGCACTACCAGTAGAACTACCTGAAGGATCTTCCTTAATATTCCAAGGACAAAGAACATACCCTCCTAAACTGCTATACCCATTTACACCATCAAATGATTTGAAGCAAGCAAATTCAGTTAAGTTAGTTTTTCCAAGAATGATTGCACCTTCTTTTCTTAATTGTTTTACAAGAACTGCATCTTCATTAGCATAGTGATTTTTAAGGATATTGGCTCCAGCTGTTGTATGTGTTAAATCACCAGTATTTATATTGTCTTTTAACAACACAGGAATCCCATGCATTATTCCTTTATCATTACCAATACTTCGTTCATAGTCTTTTTGTCTAGCAATGTGAATAGCATCAGGATTAACCTCAAATACACTATTATATTTTATTTTACCTTGGTCTATTTTGGCAATACGATCTAGATAATAAAGAACCAAATCTACAGATGTTAATTCTCCTTTTGAGAACAGTTTTTTTATATCTTTAATTGTTACATTGTTAATATCCATTCAAATCACTCCTTATATAATACAATTATAGCATTTAATATGATTTAGAATCTATTGAGAACATTTAAGAGTACATATTATTAACTCAGTTACTTAAAACAATCATAACGGCTATAAAATGAAATATACTTCCACCTAAAACAAATAGATGCCATATAAAATGTGCATATTTAAATCTTGATATATAGAATGCTATACCAGCAGTATAGCTGATACCACCTAGTAACACATAAATGAAACTCCCATGTGCATTTGCTAAAAAATCATTAAATACTAGTATGACACTCCAACCCATTAATACATAGATAATCAGGTGTATAAACTGAAATCTTTTAATCCAGATAGATTTGAATACAATGCCTACAATTGTGATTACCCATAAAAATCCAAGTAGAATATATCCTTTTGTATTGTTTACGACCAAAATTAAAAACGGTGTGTAAGTACCTGCTATTAATAAGAATATACTTGAATGGTCAAATCTTTGAAATACTGCAAAAACAATTTTAAGATTCTCTGGGAATGAATGGAATAAAGTGCTAAATAAGTATAAAAGAATTAATGATACACCAAATACAATACTTGAAATAACTTCAGCTGAGGTATCACTATGATTTAATAATAAGATTAATGCGACAATTGCGAAAACAAAGCCAACACCATGTGATACGGCGTTTGCAATGAGTTCTCCTAAAGATGTTTTTTTCATTTATATGCCTCCTTATACTTTACACTTGTAAACTATTATAGCAAGAAAGACTAATATTTTGTTGTTTTTTGATACAATATTTATGTAAAGAACTTAATTTAAATGTATATGGAGGTAAATATATGTATACAGCAAATCCAGATCGATATAAAAATATGAAGTATAACAGAGTAGGTAATAGTGGAGTTATACTGTCCCAATTATCTTTAGGTTTTTGGATAAATTTTGGAGAAGAGAAGCCATTTGAACATGTTAAAGAAATTGTATTAGCCGCTTTTGACAATGGGATTACTCACTTTGATTTAGCTAATAATTATGGTGTTCCTTCTGGGAGTGCCGAAAGGAATTTAGGGAAAATATTAGCAAATGAATTAAAACCATATAGGGATGAATTATTTATTTCAACAAAAGCAGGGTATTACATGTGGGAAGGACCATATGGGGATAATGGTAGTAGAAAATACTTAATGGCATCATTGGACCAATCATTAGAAAGGTTAGGATTAGACTATGTAGATTTATTCTATCATCATAGACCTGACTATAATACACCTTTAGAAGAGACTATGAAAGCTTTAGCTGATATAGTACATCAAGGAAAAGCTTTATATGTTGGTATCAGTAATTATCCAACGGATAGAGCGATTCAAGCAGCTGAAATACTTGAAAGTTATGGAGTTAAGTTATTGATTCATCAACCAAGTTTTTCATTATTAAATAGATGGATTCAAAAAGACCATCTAGATGAAGAAATGAGTAAAAGAGGGATTGGTATTATACCTTTCAGTGTGTTATCTCAAGGACTTCTTACAAATAAGTATATTAAAGAGATTCCTTCAGAATCTAGGGCAGCTGATAGTAAAATTGTATTCTTAAATGAAGAAAACATAACACCTGAACTCAGAGAAAAGTTAAAAAAATTAGATGTGGTTGCTAAAAGAAGAGGTCAGACGATTGCTGAAATGGCAATGGCTTGGGCTACAGTTCAAAAGGGAATTTCAACTATTTTAACTGGCGTTAGTAGACTATCTCAATTAGAAAGCAATTTAAGAGCGATACATAATAATGATTTTACACAAGAAGAGTTAGCTGAAATAGAAAAAATATGTAGCACATAAACCAAATTTAATTTAAAGAAATCAATCGTTGGATTGATTTCTTTTTTAATATTGGATATTGGATTTTAATTTATGTCATAATTTGTTATAATCATAATACTATAAGCTTTTGGAAGGGCGATTTTAGAAGGGAGATAACATGTTAAAGTATATATTGAAGCGACTGTTTAGTTTGGTCGTTGTTTTTATTATAATCTTTATATTAATGTACTTTTGTTTCTCATATGCAAACATTGAACAGTATTCTCATGGTATTTTATTTTGGGACGTTAAAGATTTAATTCTTGATAATTTTATAACATTTGTAACAAACATTATTAAATTTAATGATTGGGGTGTATTTGAAGATGAGCCAATTTGGGATTTGGTATTCTATAGATCTCATTATACATTTAAGATTACACTATCAGCTTTATTATTCTTTACATTTGGGGGTATTTTATTAGGAGTAGTTACAGCATTAAAAAGGAATACATGGATTGATAAGGTAATTAATGGCTTTACATTTGTTTTTGGATCTATACCGAGTTATGTTATGGTTTGGTTATTGATGTTGACGTTGGGATGGGGGTTACAAATATTACCAGCTATATATCCTGCCGCAACAACAAATCCTATAGAAGCTATTTTAGGATTAGTAATACCTGTACTTTCTTTAGCGGTATGGCCTTTGTCTAAGATAACTCAACTTATAAGAGGAGAAATTATAGATTCATTAGATGATGATTATGTACTCTTATGTAGAACGAAAGGACTATCTCAATTAAGAGTTGTTAGAAAACACATTCTTAAAAATGTTATGGTAGTTGCTTTACCAGAAATATCTACATCATTTTTGTTTGTGTTATCATCAACTTTCTTGATTGAAATTGTATACAATATAAATGGAATGGCTAACTTATTCTATGATTCAATGATTATGCCATATTTCGAAATGTCATCTGTATATTTCATCATACCTATTACCATGTTGATAACATCAGTTTATCTCGTTCTAGGAATGGCTGTTAGTTTTATTGTAGATATTGTCCACGTTTTTATAGACCCAAGAATAAGTATTGGTTCAAATAAATTTAATAGGTAATAATACTATAGGGAATATGTGTATATTCCCTTATCTTTTTATTTTGAAACCTTGAAATTTTAATTTATTTAGATAATTTGATATAATAATATGGTATTTGAAAGGCCTAAAATTAAAGGTTCGCAACTCCTGGTTGACGAATTGTAAAGTTTAGTTGGTAGTGCATTTTTCGTATATTTGATAAGCTGTGATTGTCAAGGGGGAAAGAAAAATGAAATTAGCTGACAAAATTATGTGCTTAAGAAAACAAAAAGGGTGGTCTCAAGAAGAACTTGCCTACCGTTTAGATGTTTCTAGACAATCTGTATCAAAATGGGAAGGCAATCAATCGATTCCTGATATGGATAAAATTCTACAACTATCTGAGCTATTCAATGTTACAACAGACTATTTATTAAAAGAAGAATTAACTGAAGAACACGCTAACTTAGATGAAGAAGATTTAGAATTAATTAAACCGCGTACGGTGTCTGACAGGGAAACAAGGGATTATCTTGAGGTGATGAAAAAAGGCAGCAAAAGAATTGCTTTTGGAGTTTCATTGTGTATATTCGGAGCTATATCTGTTGTTTTTTTTGCAGGAACTGCAGAAATCCAACCGATATTTGAATCTCAGAGTTTACAATTAGCTTTAGGACTTATAGGCTTGTTTGTGTCAATAGCCATTGCCGTTGGGATATTTATATTATCTGCTAATGGAATGAATGAATACAGTTATATATCTCAAAGTGTTATTTCATTAGATAAAAGAACCAAAGAAAGAATCACAGATGAATTCATGAAAGTTAAAAAGAAATCAAATACAACGATTCTTATAGGTGTCATCATATTGATCTTAGCTGTGTTGCCATTAGTTCTTGGTGGAGTATTAGGATTAGAAGATTACTATTTAATATTATTGGTCGTTTTAATGCTTTTTTTGGTTATGATTGCTGTATATTGGATTGTTTTATCAGCGATGAATTTATCAGGCTATGAAGCCTTATTAAACAAAGGATCAAAGTCGAAAAAAAGCAAAGAAACAAAATCATTGATAGAAAGCATAGAATCTATCTATTGGGTCATTATTGTAGCTATTTATTTAGGGTGGAGTTTTATGTCTGGGGATTGGTATATGACTTGGATAGTTTGGCCAATAGCTGGAGTTATTTCCCAAATTATTCCCGAAATTATAAAATTAAGAAACAGAGATAAGTGAACTACCCACCACTTAGTAAACTTGAAGTGGGGGCTTCTTGACTATAGTGATTGTGACACAATCACTATAAAACAAGCGATCAAGGGTGTTCCACCCTCTATTTATTACATGGATGTCTTATTTTAAGATATCCATTTTTCTATTTCTTGTTTTGTTTGTAATCTGTATCCTTCCAATACTAAGTTAAGTGCTGCATTTTGATCTCTGTCCATTGTATGTCCACATTCAGCACATTGATATGTTCTGATATCTGTAGGCATATCTTGAATGTGTTTACATATTGGACAGGTCTTAGTAGATGCGAAGTATCTATTAACTTTAATAAGTTCTTTGTTTTCTTCTTTCATCTTATATTCAAGCATTGTTGTAAATGTATGATATCCTGCTCTAAACATATTCTTTCTTCCACGCTTGGCTTTTGTCGCTTCTTGATAGTCTATGTTTTCTTTAGGATTATAATCTGGCTTTTCTCCCATGCTTTTTAAGTTTAAGTCTTCTATTACGACAGTGTCATATCTATGAGCTATTTTTCTTGATTCTTTATGTAAGAAGTCTTTTCTTTTGTTTTTGATATGAAGCTGTTGTTTTTGTAGTTTTAGTTTTGCTTTTAACCAGTTATTACTACCTTTAATACGTCTAGACATTATTTTAGATAGTTTCTTAACTTTTTCTTCTTCCTGTTTTAGTTCTTGAATGAATTCTTTGATATGTTCAGGTGAGTGTCCTTCTTGGTCTACATAGAGTAGACTAGGTGAATAGTCTAGACCTAGCATATGTAGTAAGTCATTATCTCTTTCTTTAACAGTTTGAATGGTTTCAACTGTTAAAGAAATATAGTATTCATTCGCTACTCTAGATATCGTTGCGTGTTTAATCTTACTATTCTTTGGTAAGTTTCTATGGAGTACTATTTTTACATGACCTACTTTTCTTAAGTAGATAGTATTATCTGTTATTTTTAGATTACTACAGTCTTTGTGAGTTGTATAAGATTGTACTGAGTTATACTTTGATTTAAAATTTGGATAACCACATACTTTATGAGCTACTGATTTAAATGTTTGGTTTAGGTGTTTCCATGTTGAAGTTAGAGATTGAGAATCAATACGTTTCATATATGGATACTCTTCTTTTATTTCAGTTATCTTTCTATAGATACCACATTTTCCTTCATCTAATAATGTATTCCAAATTTTTCTTACACATCCAAATGTTTGTGAGAAAATGTTAACTTGTTCTTGTGTTGGTAGTAATCTATACTTATAACCTTTTATTATTGTTTCAGTCATTGTTTTCAGCTATATACATAGCATCTTCTTTATTCTCTTGATTTTTCTTAATATATACTGTACCTACAAGTCTTTCAAAAACTTCCATGTTCATCATAACCATATCTGCATATCCATTTTTAGTTATGAACACAGGTTCATTGGCATCTTTTACATATTGAGATATCTTTCCAGTATCTTTTAGATGTCTTATTGGTCTCATAATTGGCATAGTTAATCCTCCTAAATGTTATATACCATTATTATACCATATGGATATCTATTAATCAATGACTTACGAATAATTCTTCAATTCATCTCACCAGTTACTCGTTATCTCCTTGAACTGGGAGTCTTCTTGAATTGTGAAGATAAAAGATTAAATACAAAAGCGTGAAGCAAACTGCTTTGCGTTTTTTATATTTTATTTAGTGGCAAGCGCACTAAACGAGTATTATATGTATCAAAATCTGAAAAAATGATTTACGCTGACTTAAACACAGAATTAAAAAAAATAAGAAAATGAAACCTCGATGTTTCAAAGAAACTAGAGTTTATAGGACTAAACATGCCTAAGAGGACTTAGTTAATTACAAGTTTGTCCTTAAATACTGCAATTCTTATAAAAGACTCACTTTTGTTCTTTATGAAATAGGTTACGTATTGAACAAAAACTAAAATACATTTATAATATTACTACATAGTGGATGGAGGTTGTTATGAAATCTAATCCTAATAAAAATTTAAAAGAGATTAATAAATTTTCAAAGAGAGATTCAAATTGGAGTAATGGAGCGATTGTATATCAAGTATTGGTTGATCGTTTTTTTAAACCAGAAGATTTTGAATTAAGAAAAAGCTTATACAAAGCGCCAAAAATTTTAAAAGAGTGGAGTGACCTTCCAAAACCAGGGCCTTTTGTTGAAAAAGAAAAATATTATCAACATGAATTAGAGTATTGGGGAGGAACCCTTAAAAGCCTACAATCTAAACTTGATTATATAAAAGACTTAGGAGTGAATGTTTTATATTTAAATCCGATTCACGATTCTTTAAGTAATCATAAATATGATGCAACAGACTATATGCAAATATCTCCAGAATTTGGAAATTTTGAAGACTTGAAATCTTTGATTAAAACAGTTCACAATAAAAATATGAAAATTATGTTAGATGGTGTATTTAATCATGTAGGTGTCAATAATATTCATTTTCAAGAAGCTTTAAAAGGCTTGAATAACAAAAGAAAATGGTTTGATTTTAATGACAATTACTCTGAGGGTTATAGAATTTGGGCAGGGTCTAAAAGCTTACCTGAATTAAATTTAGAGGAACAAGCTGTTTGTGATTATATTTATAAATCAGATCATTCTGTTATCAAGTCATACTTAAATAAAGGTATTGACGGGTGGCGTTTAGATGTTGCTCATGACTTAGGATATAAAGTTTTATCTGAATTAACAAATGAAGCACATAAAACAAAAGAAGATTCTGTTATTATAGGCGAAATTTGGAACTATCCAAAAGATTGGTTAGAAACTGTGGATGGTCTTATGAATTTTACTTTTAGAGAGTTAATACTCAGTGTAGTTAATCAGTCAATCTCTGTTTCAAATGCCAATAGCATGTTAGAGAAAATAATTATGGATTCAGACATGGAAGGATTATTAAAATCTTGGATTGTTTTAGATAATCATGATGTTGCAAGATTGAGACATCTCCTTCCAAATAGTCAAGATCAAAAACTAGCTCAAATTTTACAATTTACACTACCTGGAAGTCCTAATGTATACTATGGAACAGAACTAGGTATGGATGGTGGCATTGACCCTTGTAATAGGGCTCCAATGGATTGGAACTTAGTTAATGAAGATAATAAATATTTGAAATGGATGAAATCACTGATTGATTTACATAGTAACGAGCGCGCTTTAAGAATAGGTGATTTTATATCATTTGTTTCGGAGAAAACATTATGCTTCGAAAGAAGAACCGACAAAGTTGAAGAAACAGTTATAGTAGTGCTTAATCCAACTGACAAAGAAGTAAATGAAAAGATTTTGGTAAGGGATTCAAAAATAATGAATTTCAGTGAGCTACATACAATTGCTGGGAATGCAAAAGAAGCAGTTATATTTAGTGGGTTTTTAAACATATCATTGGAACCAAAATCATTTATTCTTTTAAAACCAGATGTAAGACCTCATAAGTCTTATACACCATATAAAAGAGTGTAATTATATAAAGAAATTAAAGGAGATATTTTATGAAGAAAGTTCTTTTAGTACTTTTCAGTGTGTTCATTGGATTTACATTCATTGGATGTGATTTTTTTAATAACCCTGGGGATACTACAAATACTGTTGTTACAACAGATTCATCTTATACAACCCATTCTGATACAACAACAAATACAACGACTATATCATGTAATTCAGGTTATGAATATAATGTGTTTTCATCAACTTGTGAATTAATAGATATTGAATTAGGTATAGAAGATAATGATACATTTTATCAATTATTGGTTTATTCATTTAGTGATTCAGATGGAGATGGAATTGGAGATTTTAAAGGAATCGCTGAAAAAGTTGATTACTTTAAATATTTAGGTGTAGAAGCTCTTTGGTTATCACCAATTCACCCTTCACCTTCATATCATCATTATGATGTTATGGATTATTACTCTACTGATTCTAGGTATGTTGTTGATGGGTTTACATTTGATGATATGATGACAGTTTTAAATGATAATGGAATTGATGTGATTTTAGATATGGTTGTTAATCATTCATCAAATCAACATCCTTATTTTGTTGAAGCTGTTGATGCATTTAGAAATGGAACTCAAAGTGAATATATTGATTACTATATATTTGATAATGAACCTTTTACTCATCCTACATTAGGATATGATTCAGCACAAATTGATGGTGTTTATTATGATGCATTTTATGGATTTAGTAGTATGCCAGCTTTTAATTATGACAATCCAGCAGTGAAAGATATGTTTGTGGACATATTTAGTTATTGGTTAGATAAAGGTGTTGTAGGATTTAGATTAGATGCATCAAAACATATTTATGATGATATTACATTAAATAATGAAGTCTTTAATTATTTTGTTACAGAGTTAGAAAAAGACTATGACGATGTTTACTTTGTTAATGAGGTTTGGAGCGACGAAGACGAAATTGTTGCTTATTATGATTCTACAATGAGTAATTTTAATTTTGCTTTAAAAGATCAAATTAGATTGGCTCTAGAAGAAGGCGAAAGATCCTATGGATATTACTTGGAACATTTTCAAGATAGAATTAGGGAAATGTCACTTGAGTCAGTAGAAGCTAATTTTGTTTCTAATCATGATATTGGTAGACTTGGATTATCTTATACCATTGAACAACAAAAAATGATTGCTGCAATGAATATATTGGCTCCAGGTAATAGTTTTGTATTTTATGGAGATGAATTATCTTTAGAGGGTGATCGATATGGAAATGCCTGGGATGATATGCTTTACAGAACTCCAATGTTATGGGATTCAACAACTGAAGAGTACCCCGGATATTTCTATGGAGCTTATACATCATCTAATTATAATGTTGAAGATGAAATTAATAATCCTAATTCTTTATTAAACACTTATAAAGAGCTTATTGATTTAAAAGAAAGTTTACCTGTATTTTCAACAGGTGATTTATCAGGGGTCAACCTGCATGAAGATATCATTAGTTATCAGATTTTGTCAGAAGAACAAAACATTCTTGTATTACATAATCTAGATTCGATTCCTCATCAAGTTGATAACACGAGTATGACAAGAATTCTTGGTTATGTATCACAATCAAGTGCACCGGTCCTTGGAGAAACAAGTTTAACTATACCGCCATTATCAAGTATTGTGGTAGAAATAAGTGAAGCTGTTATTGGTAACGGAGGCAATCCTTGGGAAGAACAACTATCTAAAGCTTATATTTATGGAACTTTTACAGATTGGATTCAAAATAGTAATTACTTAATGACTGAAAATGATGGTGTTTATACTTATAATTTAGTTTTAAATGAAACAGCTGAGTTTAAAGTAGTCATTGAAGGTCAATATTATGGGTATGACGTTGTTATATCAGGAGCAGAATTAGGAACCGGTAGTTTGGAATATGGAAATATTGTCTTAGGACCTGGAAGTTATATAATTACTTTTAGCAATGGTGAAATTACAATTCAACTATCTAGTTAATGATTTAAAATAGGAGAAAGCAAATGAAAACAAAATGGTGGCAGAATGCAATCATCTATCAATGTTATATAAGAAGTTTCTTTGATGCTAATGGAGATGGTATTGGTGATTTTAAAGGGTTAACTAGTAAAATTGACCATTTTAAAGATTTAGGTGTAGATGCTGTTTGGGTTAGTCCACACTATAAATCACCTATGGATGATAATGGTTATGATATAAGTGATTTTTATAGTGTCAGTGAAGATTATGGAACATTAGAAGATGTGATTGAATTTATAAACACTGCACACAAGAATCATATAAAAGTTATATTTGATCTCGTGTTAAATCACACCAGTGATGAACACGAATGGTTTAAAGCAGCTAAAGATCCTAATCATGTTGATCATAAGAAATATCATGATTACTATATATGGCAAAAACCTAAATATGATAAAGATGGGCATCGTATGATGCCTACAAGATGGATATCTTGGTTTGGTGGACCAGTTTGGGAATACAATGAACCTACAGATGAATATTACTTACATATTTTTTCAAAAAAAATGCCAGATTTAAACTGGCATAATAGAGATATGATTAACGATTTAAAGAAAATGACTCAATGGCTTATTGATTTAGGTGTCGACGGTTTTAGAGTAGATGCTTCAAATCATTTAGAAAAAAACTGGGATTTTCCTGATGGACAACCCGGATATGAAAACTTTTCTAGTTTGCCTAAACATCATGAGTATTTAGAAGAATTCGGACGTGATTTGTTTGTCCCTAATAATGTAATGGCAATGGGTGAAGCCGGTGGAGGAACACCAGAAGAAGCTGAAAAGTATGTAGGGTATAACAATACAGAGTTTGATATGTTAATTCAATTTGGACACTGCTGGGAAGATTGTGATCATGACAATAAAATCACACCAGGCAAATGGGCTAAAGGTAATTTAAGACTTAATAATGTGAAGAAAAGCATTTCACATTGGGCAGAGATGTTAAAAGGAATTGGATGGAATTTAATATACTGGCATAACCATGATCAACCAAGAATTGTATCACATTATGGAAATGATAAAAAATATCATGAAATAAGTGCGAAAATGTTGTGCCAAAGTTTATACTTAATGCCTGGAACACCAATTGTTTTTCAAGGGGAAGAAATTGGTATGACAAACGTTGATTATGAAGATTTATCTGATTTTAGAGATGTTGAAGTGTTTACAGAATACAATAACTTTTTGAGTTATAACGCAACACATGAAGTTGCAATGCAAGCTTTAAGAGATAGAGCGCGAGATAATGCTCGTACACCTTATCAGTGGAGCGATGAGACAAATGGTGGTTTTTCAAAAAATACACCTTGGATGAAAAGTGTTAAAAACTATAAAGATATTAATTTGAAAGCACAAAAAAACAATGAAGAAAGTATATATAATACATATAAAAAAGTTTTTAAAACTAGAAAAGATTTACAACTTCAACACGGAGAAATCACATTCTTTAATTTAAAAGATAATGAAACATTTATTTATAAGAACAAAACCAAAGAACATGAGATATTTTCAATTTCAAATTTTAGGAATCATCATGTTAAAGTGAAATTAGATACTAAAGGTTATGAATTATTATTTGCAAATTATAAAGACAGTAAGAAAGAATTTAATGAATTAAGACCTTATGAATCTATTGTCTTAATTAAATAGGAGGTTCTATGGACTATCAAGTAGTTACCCTATATAGTAACCAATTAAATAGAGATAAAAAAGTATTTATATATTTACCCGATGATTATGAAGATTCAAAAGTGAAGTATCAAGTTTTATATATGCATGATGGTCAAAATTTATTTGATGATAGTATAGCATATATGAAACGAAGTTGGAGGATTATGGATGTTTATAAAAACAATCCTAACTTAAAAAAACTTATAATTATTGGTATTCAATCTGATGATGTAGCAAGAGCAGATGAGTTAATCCCGTATAAATTTAATTATAAAGATGATATCATTTGGGGTGGAGAAGCTGACAAATATTTAGATTTCATTGTTAATGATGTTAAACCTTATGTTGATAGTAATTTTAGAACATTAACAGATGCAGAAAACACAGGTATAATGGGCTCATCATTTGGTGGAATAAACTCTATTTACGCAAGTATAAAATATAGTCATTATTTCACTCGTTTTGGATGTGTATCAAACGCTTTAATGTATGGGTTCTATGACCAATTAAAGAAAAATTTACTTAATAAGACATATGATAATATTAAGAAGTTTTATATGGATTGTGGAGATTTAGAAACTGAAGACAAACAGTTTAATGATTTATATATTAAATACAATGATGAAGTTTATGATATTTTAAAAGGGAAGATAGATAATCAAAAGCTTAAGTATGAAATTATAAAAGGTGGAATTCACCATGAAAGTTCATGGGAAGTTAGATTTAAGGATATTATAATGTTTCTTTTTGAGGATTAGAATAAATATAAAAATAAAAAAATCAGTTGAATTAACTGATTTTTTCTTTTTTAATATTCAGTTTTACTTGCCATTTTAGCCCATTCATCGAATGGTGCTTTACATGCTTCACAATCAATTTTATCAATTTCAACTTGCTGCTGTTTTGCAGTATTATTGATGACATCATAAATATATTGATCATCAAATCCTATATCAGCAGCATCATATCTTGAAGCACCTATATATAATTTTTTCATTTTAGCCCAATGGATAGCTGCAAAGCACATAGGACATGGCTCGCATGAGGAATATATTTCACAATCAGATAGGTCAAATCGACCAAGTTTCTTTGTTGCTTTTCTAATCGCATTAACTTCTGCATGCATTGTAGGATCGTTAGTTTTAATGACTTCATTGTGGGCTTGTGCAATGATTTTTCCATCTTTTACAATGACAGCGCCAAACGGTCCACCTTCACCTTTTCTCATTCCTTCAAAGGCTTCATCAACAGCAATTTTCATAAATTTATTCATACAATTTCCTTTCAAAATTAAAAACTTTTCTTTTTTAGATTTTTAATAAATTGTTCAACTTCTAAACTATTAAATATTTGTGTATCTTCTGTTGGATTATATTTAAGTGTGTTTCTCTTAACGATTTCAGAAACACTATGCGTATCTTTTAATCCGTTACCAGTTACGATAACAGCTATTTTATCCTTTTTATTAAACTGATTTTGTTTCACAAGTTTGATTAAGCCAGCAACCGAAGCGGCAGCAGCGGGTTCTGAAAATACACCTTCCATTTCGCTTAAAGTCTGAATAGCAGACAGTATTTCATTATCAGTTACAGTCATATAAAATCCATTTGATTTTTTTACAGCATTCATGCCTTTAACGGGATTTCTTGGTATACCAACAGCGATACTATCTGCGAGAGTATTTTCATCGGCTTCTTTTAGAGGGAGATTATTAATGAAGGCATCATAGAATGGTGAGCAACCTTCTGCTTGAACACCGATTATTTTAGGTATTGTATTAATGAGTCCTAATTGTTTAAAATCAAATAGACCTTTATATATGCCAGCAATTGTACAACCATCTCCGACAGATGTTATCACGTAATCTAAGTCAGTAAAGTTCAATTGTTCTATAATTTCATAAATAACAGTTTTTTTACCTTCAACTAAATGTGGATTTATACTAGCATTACGATTGTACAAATGATATGTATCAATGGCTTTTTTCGAAGCTGTAAAGGCAGCTTTGTAATCTCCTTTAACTTTAACAACATGGCTTCCATACATGACTAATTGTGTAAGCTTCCCAATCGGTGCACGTTCTGGAACAAATATCAAAGATTTTAATCCAAGTTTAGCTGCGTTACCAGCTAAGCTTGATGCTGCATTACCTGTACTACTACAGCATATGGTATCTTTGTTTTCTTCTATAGCTTTTAAACAAGCAACTAAACTTGCTCGATCCTTTAAGGAAGCGGTAGGATTTAAACCTTCATCTTTAATGTATAAATGATCAAGCTTTAATTCTTTTGCTAATCTTTTGGATTTGTATAAAGGTGTTAGTCCAACAGCTAGAGGATCTACATTTGTTTTGTTAATACTCATCAAAGGCGTGTATCTTAAAATGTTTTTGGTATCGTTATGTTTGAAGTAATCTTTTGTGACTTCTTTCTTCATTTGATCATAATCATATACAATATCTAAAATTCCTTTTTCTCCACATATATCACATGTATATATATTTGAGTCTTTAGGAAATGTTTTATGACATAACGTACACTCGTAATGTTTTACATATTTCATGATTCTACCTCTAAAGAGACAGGTTTAAATGCTTTGACATCAAATAATCCTTTATCAGTTATTTTAATACTTGGAATAACTGGCAAACTCATAAATGCTAGCGATAAGAATGGGTCATCAATTGTAGGTTTAACACCTAAGTCTCTTGCTTGTTTATTCATTTCTTTCAGTTTAGTTTCAACATATGAATATTCTTTATTTGTCATCAAACCAGCAATCTCTAATTGAAGTGTATTTATTATTTTATTGCGGCTTACAATGACAATACCACCTTGAATTCTTTTTAGTTCTTTGATTGCTAATAACATATCATTGTCAGAATCTCCAACACAAATAATATTGTGAGAATCATGAGATATAGACATGGCGATAGCACCATTTTTAAGCCCATATCCCTCTAGCAATGCAAGGCCTACGTTTTTTGTATAATGGTGTCTTTCAACAACGGCTACTTTTAGAATGTCATCATTTGGGTTGTTTATATATAATCCATTATTCAAAGAAATATGGCGATGAACTTCATTTGTTATAATATTATTTTCAACAAATTGAATGACTCTAACTAGATTACTTTTTAGGTTTAAATCTAAATTGATATCACTCATGTTTAACTTAACAGAATCTAGAACATGAGAGTGTTCGAGCTTTGATGTAGTATAAAAAATTTTATTATTTTCAGAAACAATTTCTCCATCAATTATAGTCATGTTTGGTTGAATATTATGTATATCATCAAATACAATTAAATCAGCTACATATCCTGGAGCGATACCTCCAATTTGATTCAATTGATAACAGTCAGCAATATTTATCGTAGCCATTTGAATAGCTGTTATTGGATCAACTCCATTTTTAATAGCTTTATTTATATTAAAGTTAATATGTCCCTCGTTTGAGATATCCATAGGATGTTTATCATCTGTGCAAAACATTAATCTACGAGAATTGTTTTCAGTGACTCCTTTTGATAAAGTAGCAACATTTTTAGTTGCTGATCCTTCACGAAGATGAATATACATACCTTTACGCGTTTTTTCTTGAAGTTCTTCAACGGTTGTACATTCATGATCTGTTTTAATGTTTCTTAGAATGTAAGCATTAAGCTCTTTACCTGATAGGTGCGGAGCATGACCATCAATAATGTGATCTTTCATGACTCTTAATTTACTTAAAACATGTTCATCAGCTTTTATAACTGCAGGGTAATCCATCACCTCACCGAGCCCTAGAATATTTTCTCTTTCATGTATGAAATATATATCTTGAGCATCAATAGAAGCTCCAGCAGTTTCAAAGGTAGTAGTTGGGACACACGATGGGATCATAAAATGCACTTTCAATGGAGAGTCCATTGATGATTTCAACATGAATCCGACTCCTTTTATACCTAGAACATTTCCAACTTCGTGAGCGTCGGCAATGACTCTAGTTGTTCCTTTTGGGATAATTAGTTTTGAGAATTCAGCAGGCGATAACATACTAGATTCAATATGGACATGACCATCTATTAAACCAGGAGCTACATATTTTCCTGATAAATCTTTTTCTATGACACCCGAGTAATTACCTACGCCAATAATTATTCCGTTGGCGATGGCTATATCATTTTGCTCAATTTCGTGCGTAAAAACATTTACAATTTTACAGTTTTTAAGAACTAAATCGGCTTTCTTTTTACCAAGAGTGATGTCACTCATTATTTTATCTGTGTGCATATTATCCCTCCTTTTATAAGTCGTTTAAAAAATCTTCTAATAAGTTCAGTGAGACTTGTTTACGATATTCTTTATTTGATCTTTGATCATCAATTGGTTTGATATAATCACTATATGCAAATAGAATTGATGGTATTTTGTTTTTGATTTCTTCCACTGATTGATGAACCAATGATTTTTCTATTTCTTTTATTCTAACCATTGTAGGACCGACTGCGCCAAATGTAAATCTAATGTCAGTAATGATTTCATTTTCTTGTTTTATAGCGGCAGTAAAGTTTAGTTTACTGATAGCATCAGCTTTTCTACCGCCTACTTTCACAAAGGCAGTTTTTGTAAAAGTATTGATTGGAATAAGTATTTCTTTAATAATTTGATTATCCTTAAGAACCGTTTTACGTGGACCTAAAATCACTGATTCAATTGGGAGTGTAACTTCTTCGTTTATATCAATAATTTTGATTAAAGCATCTAAAGTATATAAGATTGGTAAAGTGTCTCCAGCAGGAGATGCATTTACGATGTTTCCAGCAATTGTAGCCATATTTCTAATTGCAGGAGAAGCAACCTCTCTTATGGCTTTTTTTAATAGGTCTGGTGTTAATTCAGACTCTAAAATTTGACTTAAATGAGTTGTAGAACCTATTGCAATATGATTGTCTTGTTTCTTAATATAATTAAGTTCTTTTAAGTTAACTATATTTATTGTGCTTTCAAACTCACGTTTTGTATTGGCCCATCTTTTTCTTTGAACCATTAAATCAGTACCTCCAGCAATGATTGTTAGATTATTTTGATTTAATAGTTCTAGCGTTTCTTTTAAAGTGTTCGGTAGGTAATGTTTTACCATAGTCCTTCACCTTCTTTACTCGCTCTTCTTACAGCATTGATTATCATATTGTATCCAGTACATCGACATAGATTACCAGATAGACCAATACGGATTTCTTCATCACTAGGATGTGGGTTTGTTGAGAGCAGTGCATGACTGGCCATAATCATTCCGGGTGTACAGAAACCACATTGAACTGCACCTTCTAAACTGAAGCAGTCGATAAGTTTTTTTCCTTGAGGAGATTCGCTTAATCCTTCAATGGTTAATACGGTTTGACCGTTGACACTTCCCATAGGGACTAAACAAGAGTTGATTAATTTGTTATTAATTAAAACTGCACAAGCTCCACATTCACCTTCGCCACATCCTTCTTTACTTCCCATAAGATTGTAGTCGTTTCTTAAAATGTCTAATAGTCTAAATGTTGGATTAATGTCAAGTGAGACTTTTTTGTGATTTAAAGTAAATTCAATTTTATTCATTGTTTATCAACTCCATTATGTATTCTGGTGTAACAGGTATTTTTTTGATTTGTTTATTGATAGCATTTTCTATTGCTAGTGCAACAGCAGGTGCGCCACCAATCAAAGTAAGTTCTCCAGCGCCTTTTGCACCGTATGGTCCTAAAAGGTATGGATTTTCCATCAAGTATGTATGTAATACTGGAGAGTCTACTGATGTTGGTATGATATAGTCTGTAACATTTTTGTGTTGGATTTTACCTTCTTTATGGGTCATTTTTTCTATGTAACCATATCCTATTCCTTGAAGTAATCCTCCATCAGCTTGGCCTAAAACAATTTGTGTATCAATTGCTTTTCCTACATCATATATACTCCAACCTTCTTTCAATGTGACTTCATAAGTGACTTTGTCTACTTCGACTTCAACAATGCTAATTCCCCAAGAGTATGCTGGATAAGCATCTCCTTGGAACGTTTCTTCATCCCATTTAATATATTTAGGTTGTTTGTATCTTTCTGAAACCTTTTGGTATTTGTTTGGAATCCAGTTTTCTTTAAGTTGCCTTGCAGCTCTAGCGATTAGACCACCTACAATCATAATGGTTCTTGAGGCGACAGTAGGTCCGCTATCAGGAACTCTGTTGGTATCTGGATTTTTGTAAATAACATCATCTAATGGAATATCAAGGATACTCGAAACAATTTTCTTCATTGTTGTTTTTACACCTTGTCCCATATCAACGGCAGCTATGAGTATTTCTACTTTATTGTTTTCTGATTTTTCAAGTTCAACTAAAGCTTTAATATGTGTGGCTTCTCCACTTCCTGTGAATCCGCAACCATGTAAGAACCAGCTCATACCGATGCCTCTAAATGAGGAGTCGTTTTTATATGCTTTGACTTTTCTTAGATAATCAGATTCTTTAAGAATTTTTTCTAACATTTCTGGCATGATGATTGGATCTCTAAATGTACCATTCGTTGAAGTTTTATCATTTTGTTTCGCTAGTATAGCTTTTCTGAATTCGAAAGGATCTTGATTTAGTTCTTTAGCAACATGCGTTATAAACATCTCTATCGCAAAGAACATTTGAGGAGCCCCAAATCCCCTGAAGGCACCATTAGGAACAGTGTTTGTAATATATACATCTCCATCAATTTCTAGATTATCAAGTGTATAGACACCAGTAGAAGCGATAAGTGCACGTGATAGTACAACACCACTTAATCCTATATATGCACCAGCATCTATACTGGTTGTTGATTTCAACCCAACGATTTTATTATCTTTGATGTATGCAGTCATTTTCATTTCAGCTGGATGCCTTTTTGTCGTGACTTGCATATCTTCTTCGCGTTCATAAATCAAGCTTATTGGCTTTTTAAGCTTGTTTATAGCTACAGCTAGATGACAAGCAATTAAAGAAGGAAACTCTTCCTTACCACCAAATGCACCACCTACAGTGGCTTGTTGAACTCTTACATAGTCTTCATCGCTATCTAATATTGAAATAACAGCGTTTTTTACATAGTAAGGACATTGGATACTACCAATAAGATTGACTTGATCGTTTTTGAAATATCCAATCATTCCTTGCGGCTCAATATATAATTGTTCTTGGTATGGTGTGTTATATGTGTATTCTATTGTTCGATCACACGATTGTTTTGCTTTTTCAATATTTCCTTTATCAAAGCTGTAGTGAATAACACTATTTTTATATTCGAATTCAGGTGTTAATACCTCATATTCAATTTCAATTTTATTAATGATATCTAAGATGACTTCCTTATCTTTACCGATGACTAATGCAATGGGCTCTAAATAATGATTTACTTCATCCTCTGCGAAAATTTTCCAATCTTCAAATATGATTTTTATAAAGTTTTTTCCAGGTATATCTTTATAATCTATAATGAAATATCCCTCCGGTAAAGAAGGGTATTTTCTACGAATAATTTTAGCTTTAGCATAAGGTGATCTTACAGTTTTTGCATGAAGAATATCCTTGATGTTTATATCATTCGTATATAAAGATTTACCTTTAGATTTATTTTCACTATCAACTTTTTTGATTGGTGTACTGATGTCTTTCAATTTTATCCACCTCTTATTCTAATGCTTTTGAAGGACATTTAGAAATACATAGTCCACATCCAAAACATTTAGATTCATCAAATGTTATTTTATCTTTCATTTCAATTGCAAAATATGGACAAACTTTAACACACAAATTGCATTGAATACATTTCTCTTCGATGAGTTTTGGAACCCTTGGTTTGTATGTAACTGGATTATTTAATGGTGTATCAATTACTTCTTGAATGTTTTTAAATCCATATTTTTCTAGAGTAATAGGCAAATCATTGATTATCTTTTTATATAAATCTTTACCTTTTAATAAGGCACCGCTTAACATTTGTACAGCATTTGCTCCGGCTAATAAAAATTCCAATACATCATCACTGCTTGCAATACCTCCAACACCAATAACTGTAAAGTCAGGCATTGCTTTTTTAATTGTATAGACTGTAGCGAGGGCTAAGTTTTTTATGACTGGACCACTTGTCCAAACAAATCCGCTTTCAGGAGCGTATTTTATTTGTCTTGTTTGAACGTCTATTTTCATTGTTGGTCCTAAACTATTTATAGCAACTAATCCATTTGCTCCAGCTTCTTTTACAGCTTTTGCAAAGTTTATAGGGTTAGGTATATGCGGACTTATTTTCATGTAAATTGGTTTCTTAGTATGAGATCTTATTGTTCTTACAGTATTGCTAATTACACTTAAATCAGTACCTACATAATGTGTAGAAACTTCAAAAGCATCAGCGAATTTATCTAATTTAGGAATTAAGAATTCCATATCTTCTTTAGAGTATCCAACACTAACAATAAGTGGCCTGTCTTTTTCTTTGACAAGCTGTGGTAAAAATTCATCAATCCAACGTTGGTAGCTATGTTCACTCCATAATTCGCTATTCATGATGTATTGTTTATCTCCATAGATGCAAGGTCTAGGAATATGTGGTTCTTTAACACTGATCGTTTTTGTTACGAGACCACCAACACCTTCTCTTTGCAAAAATAATAGTTTATCGCTATCTCCTACAATCGGCCCCGATGCAGGCATTAAAGGATTGGACAATGTTAATCCATCAAATGAAACTTGTAAATTCATAGTTAACCTTCTTTCTCTATTTTCTTCCATAGTTTATTAGCTATATTTTTAGCATTTCTATACTCAGTCATATCGATGAGTATTTCTTTGTTTTTGATGACTTGATTACCCTCTATAAAAACCTCATTGGGAACAAAGTCGTTAAACAAACCAAACATAAGATGACCCATAATGTTCGACTTGTTTAAAGGTGTAGGTTCGTGATATTCAATTAATTGAAAATCTGATATGTACCCTTTTTTAATTTTTCCTAGTTTAAGCTTAAGGATATCACTTGCGTATTCATATGTATTATTAATAATATCAACGACATCATCAAATCCAAAAGAAGTAGGGGTATGATCAAAGTGGTGTTGACTAAAGAACAAGGATGTATATTCTTTTGCCATCTGCATATTGATTCCATCATTACCGATGATGACTTTGATTCCTTTTTCATTCATTCTTTTATAATTTGGTAGACCTACAGAGTTATTCATATTAGATGATACATTCAAAGCAATCACAGCTTCTTTTTGTTTTATGATTTGTAGTTCATCTTCTGATAGATATAACCCGTGCGTTATAATCGAGTTTTTATTGATTAAATTAAAATCGTTTAAACGATTAATCACTCTTTTGTTGTATGTTTCTATAGAATAATCTTGGTCGTATTTACTTTCAGCCACATGTATATGAATTGGATTTCCATTTAGGTTTTTAGAAACTTTATTTAAAGTTTCATCTGAAAGTGTGAATGCAGCATGTAATCCAAATAGTCCATGCTTTTTATTGATGTATGAGTTGTTTTCTTTAATGCATTCATCAATATTAAAACGATCACTTGTTTCAAAGCATAATATTTTTTTTAGATTATATTTAGATAGTGCTTTATCTAGTGCATCTAAAGACCCAATGATTTCCCCACTTGCATGATGATCTATAAGTGTTGTGACTCCGTGCTTTAAATAATTATGTGCACTCACGATTCCACTATAGTAAGTCATTTCATTATCTAAATTTCTGTCTAGTTTCCACCATAGTTGTTCCAGAATCTGTTTAAATGATTTAGGGTTGTAAGGAACATTCATGCCTCGAGAAAAAGTACTGTAAATATGTGAATGACCATTGACGAAATTAGGAAGTAATAGTTTGTTTAAACCATCAATTTCTTCGTAATTATTTTTTGGATAAGTCTTCATGTTTCCAACTTCGATGATTTCTTTATCAAAGATAACATAAGCATTTTCAATGTAGTTTTCAAAGTCATAGATTCGAACGTTTTTAATGACCTTCATAAAGACCTCCTTCTTTGTTAAGTAATTTTCCAGTATGGGTTACATACGCTTTATTTTTTACGACGAAATCACCTCTTGATATGGTCGAGATAATTTCTCCATTAACCTTCTTACCAAAATAAAGGTTATAATCACTTGCGCTATGATATTCATGGATTAACGTGTCTTTCAATTTGTAGATAAACATATCAGCATCACTTCCAATTTGAATAACACCTTTTTGTGGGTATAAGTAATGAGCTTTTGCAACGTTACGAGTCATTTTTGGAATGATTTTTTCACCAAATTTGGAAAACATGATTCTAAATGATTCTTCTACACCGCCAATACCTAATGGAATATCTTTTAATAGTGGTTTGTCTTTTTCATTACTATTAAATACACAATGGTCTGTACCAATAGTGTATACATGATTGATGTTTTTTATGAGAAGTTGTTTCTCTTTTTTGCTTCTCAAAGGGGGTGCCATTGTAAATAGGAACCCATTTTCTTCGTTTAAGTTATCTTTTGTAAATGTGAAATAATGAGGACAACTTTCAATAAAAAAGTTTTTATTTAAAATATCAGGGTATTGATTTTTCAAAGCTTCAAGCGTTTCTCCACTTGAGAGATGAACCATATATAATTTTCCTTTTGTTTCTTTGACCAGACGAGCAAGTTTTAAAGCCTCAGTCATTTCAGAAGTGGTAGGTCGATTATCAGGTAGTTTACGATATGAGTCATAATCATTGGTTATAATTAAGTCATCATTTTCAATATGTACGGTTACTGTGTAATTGTTTATGTTGGAATGAAGAAGAAGTTCTTTAATTTCTTCATCATATGTTCTGCGCCCGCTATCTGAATATGTTGTAAATACTTTAATGGTATTGAGACCATGTTTTTTAAATTCTTTAATTAGATTAGGAATATTATTTTTTGGATTTTTTAAACAAGCATGAAATTTGTAATCTATCACAGATTCTTTAGCTTGTGCTTTTCTTTTTTTAAAAGCAGCGGCTAAATCTTTTTCATTGTTTACAGGATCTAAAAAATCAATAATTGTGGTTACACCACCAAAAGCAGCGGCTAATGTACCACTGAAGAAGTTATCTTTAGATTTTGTAAAACCTAAGTCTAGATCGAAGTGAGTATGAGGGTCTATGATACCTGGAATAACTAAATCATTATTACAATCATAGAGTTCTTTAGAATCTAATAATTTATCAGTTATCTCTTTTATAAGACCATCTTTTATGTAGATATTAGTCTTTATGAATTTGTCTTCGATATAAGCTTTTCCATTAATGATTCCTAAATCATACATTTTGTCACCTCAAGTTATTATTTTGTATTGTTTGATTTCGTATTTTTTTATGATTTGTTGAATCAAATCTTCTCTAATGACAACATATAAATCTAATCCACTTTGTAAAAGTTTCTTAAAAATCTGATAAAAACATTGATTGTCTAGTTCTAGAAGACCAATCTCATCTAGATAAATTGGCGATATTCTAGCGGCAATCAATTTTGCAAGTTCAGACTCAATGTATTTCAATGTGTCTTCTAAAAAGCTGTAAGGCCCTATTTTACAGGCAATCTTTTGATTATCAGATAAATATTTTTCATGTAAAACAAACACTTTCTTAATATTTGAAGAAAGTCTAAGTATGTCATAACTATGAACATTTGATCCATCCATGTTTTTTACAGATATAAAACCATCACCAATTTTATTTTCATTATATATGTTAAATATTTTAGTTGTTTTACCGGAATTAATCTTCCCAGTAACGATGTTTAACATTTGTATTCCTCATATGATTATGATTAGGTTTTTTATTTGATACGGCAAGGATTTCACTCGCAATTGAAATGGCTATTTCTTCTGGAGAACCACCTCCTGTATCTAATCCGATTGGTGAATAGAAGTTTTTAAGATTGATGTCTTTGCCAAATTTTTCGTATGTAATATCTAGATATTCGTTGAGTTTTTTGTTTGAGCAAAGCATACCTATATATTTAAGTTTAATATTTTTTGATATAACTTTGTCGATAACATTGTAATCATATTTGTGTGAAGGTGTGGCGACAATTACAAAGCTATCTTCGATGAGTCCATAGTCATCAATGTATTGAGCGAAAGGGCTCAATACGATGTCATTTCCACCTTTGAAATTATTTATAACAGCTTCTCTTTCATCGATAACTGTTACATGGAAATTAAGTGTGGATAAGATATTAGTTAAGGCTTGTCCACAGTGGCCAGCACCGAAGATATAAATGTATTCAGTTGGACCAATATACTCAAAGAATAACGTTACTTTTCCGCCACAAGCCATATCTAAAGTGGTAACATCTTTCATGATTTTACCTTCGTTTAATAGATATGTTTTCGTTTCACTTTTTTTGTTTTTGAGAATGTTTTTACAATATTCTCTGGCATTGTATTCTAATGCGCCCCCACCAACAGTTCCAAAAGCTTCATTGGCTGTGACTAACATCTTTTTTCCGACTTCTACAGGACCTTCCCCGTTTTTTTCAATGACAGAGACTACTACAATTGGAGTTCCAGAACTTACATATTTGTGTGTTAACTCATAGATGTTCATAGAATCCCCCCTTTATAGAAGATACGTCGTAATTATTGCAATTGCTAATAAACCAAATGCTAAGTCGAAACGTGTTGATAGTTTCGTTGATTTGATATTTACTTTATCTAATGCAAAGATAAATAAAGAACCGATGACACCACTTAATAAACCGCTAAGCATAACGAATTCAAATGCACCATTAAATGTTGCAACATATGGAGCTGTTGAACCATTGACTAACATATAACCAACAAATAGTAAACGCCATGAAATACTCGCTATTGGGAGTGCAGAGTATTTTTTAATTGGATTGTCACTTTTAATCAATGTGATAACTGCAACAAACATTAATGATTCTAGGATGATAAATATCATTGGATTAATCACTTTAAATACAGAGTATTGTGGTAATAGGAAGTTAATTGCTTTGATTGCTACTGCAACGATACCTACATATAATAGTGATGCTTTTGATTTTGTTGCATCATATGCTTTATATAAGATAGCTGCGGCAATTGGGAACATAATTGTTCCAGCAATAAACGTTGGTAAGTAATGAAGTAAATTTCCTATTGTTGCTTCTAAGATTCCCCAAATAGATCCAAAGAATAATATTTGGATTAATGTTTTTTTAGTCATTTTTTTCTTCCTTTCTTTTTTTTGCTAATAAGATTTTTTCCGGTGTGATTGGTAAGTCAGTAATTCTTACACCAAGCGCATTGTATATTGCATTTGCTAGTGCAGCAGGTGGTGAGTCAATTCCTATTTCACCAACACTCTTTGCACCATAAGGGCCACTTTCTTCATAGCTCTTTGCAAATTCAGTTGTTAGATTTTTTATTTCTTTTCTTGTAGGTACTCTATAATTCATGAAGTCATTTGTTACCATTTTTCCATTATCTGTAATCTTGACTTCTTCATATACTGCCATACCAATACCTTGAACAATACCTCCCTCAACTTGTCCTTGGGCAAGTTTAGAGTTAATAGGAACACCACAGTCAACAACTGATGTGTAGTTATTTATTTCAAATTCACATGTTTCAGTATCAATAGTTATATCTGCGTACCCTGACATGAATGGAGGAGGAGATTTGTGTCCAACATAGCTACCAGTAGCAGTTAATTGTTTTTGATCTTCATTGTAGTATAGTCGATTACCTAAATCATTAATTGAGATAGATTTATCTTTGCATACAAATGTTTTTCCATCAAATTCAACCGATTCTTTTGGAACCTCTAATACTTTAGCGGCTTCTTCCAATAATAAATCTTTCATTTTTAAAGCAGCTCTGTATACAGCATTACCACTCACATAAGTTGTACTAGATGCATAAGCTCCGGTATCGAAAGGTGTTAAGTCACTGTCTGATGAATAAACAATCATTTTATCCATGTCGCACATTAAGGCTTCAGCTGCGATTTGTGCAAGAACTGTATCACTTCCTTGACCGATATCAGTTGCACCTACCATTAGGTTGTAGAAACCATCATCGTTAAACTTGATGGTTGCACTTCCCATATCGATGTAAGGAATACCACTTCCTTGCATTGCAATTGCAACACCAATAGCTCTTCTTTTTGTTGGAGATATTTGCTGGTATGGATATACTTTGTCCCATTCGCTTAATTCTTTACCTCTTTGTAAACAATATTCAAGTTTACAAGAGTCCATGTTCATTGCTGTTCCTTCTGTTCCTTCACCCATGATTTCAAAAATAGGAGATGTTTCGTTTTCTTTAATCATGTTTTTATTTCGGAATTCAATTGGATCAGCATTCAACTTTTTACATAAAATATCAATGGCACTTTCTAAAGCAAAGTTACCTTGGATAGCTCCATATCCTCTGTATGCACCTGCGGAAGTATGGTTGGTGTATACAATTTCACCATGAAAGTGAACACTTTTAACTTTGTTGTAAAGAGGTAAAACTTTACTAGCAGCAACCATAAAAACCGTTAATGCATGTTCTCCATACGCACCTGTATCACTTAAAATGTGGCAATCTATAGCTTGAAGCATTCCATCTTTTGATGCACCAAGTGAAATATCAATCTTCATTGGATGTCTTGAACAACTTGATTCAAAGACTTCTTTTCTTGTGTAAACCATTTTTGATGGTTTACCAGTTTTTAAAGTAACTGCACTAACTAGCATCTCACCATGAAGTGCTTGTTTACCTCCAAAACCTCCACCAACACGTGGTTTGATTACACGGATTCTACTTAAAGGAATTTCTAATGTTTGAGATAGAATTCTTCTTACATGAAAAGGCGTTTGAGTAGAACTATACAGAACCAATCTATCCATATAATCTAGACGTGCATTGACAGTGTGAGGTTCAAGCATTGCGTGGGCTTGAGCTTGTGTATAGAATGTTTCATTAATAACAACATCACATTTTTCTAATTCTTCTTTTGCATTACCGACTTCCATTTGATAAGCTGCGGCAATGTTTCTCTTAGGCTCAAATCCTATAGGGAACATCTCATGAATTTCTGGTTCAGGATGAATAACTGATTTGTTATCAATAGCTTCTTCAAAATTTAATACAGGTGTTAATATCTCGTATTCAACTTTTATGAGATTTAACGCTTTTTCACATATCTCATTAGAACGAGCAGCAACACAACAAACTTCATCACCGACATGTCTAACATATTCATCTAAGACAAATTTATCATGGGGACTTGGTTCAGGATATCCTTGTCCAGCTCTCGTAAAAGGATTTCTCTTAAAATCTTTATGTGTTAAAACTAATTCAACACCTTCAAGTTTTAATGCGTCTTTATAATCAATGCTTTTAATTTTTGCATAAGCATGAGGACTTCTTAATACCTTTACAATTAAAGAGCCCTTATCGGCTAAGTCATCAGTATATGCAGGTCTACCAAGCATTAATCCTTTTCCATCGACTGATGGGATTGGTTTATTGATTACTTTCATTGATTTCCTCCAAATAAAGTCTTATCGCTCTTTCTTGACCGATGTATCCAGTACATCTACATAAGTTTCCTACAAGATAGTGTTTTATTTCTTCTTTACTAGGATTCTTATTTTCTTGTCCCATTGCATAAACAACTAAAGCTAAAGACGGATTACAGTATCCACATTGGTCTGCACCTTGATGTCCCATATGTTTTGCTAGAATTTCTGCATTTTCTTTTATTCCTTCGACGGTTGTTACTTCTTTCCCATCTATTGAGGCACTTAAAACCGAACAAGAAGGAACGGGTTTATCATTTAATAGAACAGTACATACGCCACAACTTGTTGTATCACAACCGCGTTTCACGCTTAATATATTGTGATTTCTTAAAGTATCTAATAAATATTCACTAGGACTAATTTCCCAGGATTCTTTTTTTCCATTTAGAGTAAAATTAATTTTCATTATTAAACACCTCCATAAGTCCTCTTTTAATATAAATTTTTAGTAACTCTTCACGATATTCTTTACTAGAACGCGAGTTAGATCCTACACTGATTTCTTTAGCTACACTTTTTGTTATATCTTCAATGTCTCTAAGTTTTTCAGATTCAAAAGCTCTTAGAGCAATTCCTGGTCTAGACCCGATGGCGATTCTAAGTGTTTCTCCTTTTGTAATTGCAAAGTTGATTACTGAAAAATCAAGTGCGGTTTTCTTAACAGTTTTATAGTAACTTTTATATGATTCCTTTTTGATTTTGATATTTAAAAGGATATCTTCTGGGAATTTTTTATAATCAAGATACTCTTGAAGTTTTATATCACCGTATTTATGGAAAACTAGTGTTACGTCCATTACTAATAAAGGTGCTAACAGATCGCTGAATGAGAATTTGCCAATAATACTTCCACCTATTGTAGCGATATTACGAACGTTCAATCCCATGATTGAACTTACTGCTTGAACAAAAATAGGCAATTCTTTAATAATACTTTTGTTCGTTTCTATCTGTCTTAAAGTTACAGATGATCCAATATGAATAAAGTCTTTGTCTTCTTTAATCTCATCGAGTCCTAAGTTACTTAAATCAATAGCGGTATTAAATTCTGTTTTTCGTAATTTTAACCAAGCTCCTCCGCCTAAAATAATATTGCGTTTGTCCTTAATCAATATTTCATATGCTTGATCTAAAGTGTTTGGCCTTATGTAATCCTTAATAATCATGATTTATTCCTCGCTTTCATCTTTTCTAAATCTTCATAAATATCAATATCTTGTAATATCCCTTCGTCATCTACGTCAATATAATTAACAAGATGTCGATCTCTAAATATTTTTAAATTTGATTCAATGGATTCTTTTTTTAGTTCCTCAACTACTTTTTTGGTTAGATAAATCGGATGCCCTTTTCGTCCTTTATATCTAGGAACTCTTATATCTCCATCCTCATCTAAGATTTTTTTTAGTGTATCTTGTTTAATGTTAGGATAATCCCCTGGGGTTAGAAAAATATCAGTGTTTATATTTTGAACACCTTTAAGGATTGAACTAAACATACCCAATTCATGAAGTTCATTATGGACAATGTTTAGTTTGTTTAAATCTATATATTCTTTTAAATAATTAACATCAAAAAAACCAGTAACAACTGTGACAGAATCAGTTACTTTTAAAAATGGCTTTATTGTTCTAAATAGGATGGGCTGGCCATCTAACAAAGCAGACATTTTGTTGGTCTTAAATCTAGAAGATTTTCCGCCAGCTAAAATAATTGTTTTAACCAAATTTTAATCTCCTTTCATTTTTTTATTGACAAAATATTAAGTTCTAATATAATGAATATGGGTAAATTTTAAACACAAAATCGTGTTAACGCTTTCAAACCCTCTTGTTAACTAATAATTATACCATAAATTTAATATAAAATTAATGACTTAATGAAAACTTGAGATACTGTTTTTTATAAAACAGTATCTTTTTTATTGTCAAAAATGGCTAAATTTAAGAAAATAAAGGTTTTTTAAATATACAAAAAAATTGTATATATTTTACAAAATATACAAATTTGTTTGACTTTTTACCTGTTTTTAACGATAATAAAGGAAAGGAGATCATAATTTTATGAATATTTTATTTAGTACTCTTAAAAGAATGGCCGACGGAATTTCTAAGACATTTGGAAATGACTGTGAAGTGGTGATTCATGATATGGAAAAAGATATAGAAAACTCGATTGTATATATTGTGAATGGACATGTCTCAAACAGAGATATTAATGATGGAACTTCATACTTAGTTTTAAGTGTAAGACATAGTCTAAATGTTAAACAAAAAGACAGATTTAATTACATTATTAAGAGTGATAATAAATACTTAAAATGTACATCATTGTTTTTTTATGATAAAGACGAATTGAAATACATTTTTTCAATTAATTTCGATGTGACAGATCTTATGAAAACACAAGAAGCAATTAACAAGATTATCATGCATAATGATGTAGAAGAAACGTATAAATTTCCTAATGATGTCAATGAAATGTTAGAAAGATTAATTCAACAAAGTGTAGATGTTGTAGGAAAACCAGTTGAAGAAATGACATATAAAGAAAAGGCAAAAGCAATTAAATTTTTAGATGATTGCGGAGCATTTTTAATTACAAAGGCTACTGATGTCGTAGCTGAATTTTTTGGTATATCTAAATATACCATTTATAATCACATTAAATAATTTTTTTGAGAGTTAAAGAAAGCGCTGTCATAGGAGGTAAATATGAAAGACTTTAAACAAATAGATTTAACAATAAATGAAGCGAAATTAGAAAACGCTGTAAGAAGAGCAAGAGAAAGAAACATTATTATTCCAACTTATGCTGAAATGAAAAATCCAAATTTAATTCCTGAAGACATTAAAAAACAATTAAAATCGGTAGATTTACAAGAGTTAAACCCTCTAAATTTATATCGTATTAATTGGCATAATGAACCAAATCCAGAAGGTGGTTTATTTGGAGAAGGGAATGTCATTGTTTTACCAAAAGAACTCACAGGTGTCGATGCTAAAATTGTTTGTATTTGTGGGAAATATTTTCCTACAGGATCTCATAAAGTCGGTGCGGCATTTTCATGTTTAGTTCCAAGATTGGTCACTGGTCAATTTGATCCAACAACCACAAAAGCTGTATGGCCTTCAACAGGAAATTATTGTCGTGGAGGTGCTTATGATTCTGCTTTATTAGCGTGTGAGTCAGTAGCGATTCTACCTGAAGGAATGTCACAAGAAAGATTTAGATGGCTTGAAAGAGTTGCTGGTGAAGTTATTGCTACTCCAGGAACTGAATCAAATGTTAAAGAGATTTTTGATAAATGTCATGAGTTAAGAAATTCTGGAGAAGACTTAATGATATTCAATCAATTTGATGAATTTGGAAACTACTTATGGCATTATGAAATTACAGGATCTTTTATTGAAAAAGTTCTTAAAAAAATAGATGGGAAATTCCGTGCATACATTTCAGCTACTGGTTCAGGTGGAACCATCGCAGCTGGAGATTATCTTAAAAAACGATATCCAACGCTAAAAGTTGTTGCTTCAGAAGCACTTCAATGCCCTACAATATATTTGAATGGATTTGGAGAACATAGAATTGAAGGAATTGGTGACAAACATATTCCATGGATTCATAACGTTAAAAATACTGATGCAATTGTAGCTTTAGATGACGAGATTCCAATGAGTTTAATTCGACTATTTAATGAACCTGCTGGAAAAAAATTATTAATAGAAAAAGGAATCGATAAAGATTTAGTAGAAAAACTACAATGGGCTGGAATTAGCGGTGCAGCAAATATTGCTTCAGCGATAAAAGCAGCTAAATACTATGAATTTACTGAAGATGATATTCTTGTAACAGTTTTAACAGATTCAATGGACCTATATGAATCAAGATTAGATGAATTAACGGAACAAAATGGTGAGTTTAATGACTTAGAAGCTTATCGAACATACCATCAATATCTTCAAGGAATTAACACTGATTATATTAAAGAATTAAACTATCGTGAAAGAAGAGCTGTACATAATCTTAAATATTACACATGGGTAGAACAACAAGGAAAAACATATGAAGAAATATGTGCACAGTGGAATAAAGAAGAATATTGGGAATCTATTCCTAAACATATAGAAGCTCTTGATAAATTGATTATCGAGTTTAATAGAAGAGTTAAGGAAGGAAAATAAATTATGGATTTTATTAAAGTTATAAAATTAGCTGAAAGCTATGAAATAGAGATGACTAAATTCCTAAGAGATTTAGTTAAACTTCCAGGTGAATCAACATTCGAAAAACCAACTGCACAAAGAATTAAAGAAGAAATGATAAAACTAGAATTTGATAAAGTAGAAATTGATCCTCAAGGAAATGTTTTAGGATATATGGGAACTGAAGGTCCACTCATTGCTTATGACGGACATATTGACACAGTAGGTGTAGGAAATCTAGAAAACTGGGATTTTGATCCTTTTGAAGGATATGAAAATCATGAAGAAATAGGTGGACGTGGTACGAGCGATCAATTAGGTGGTGTCGTTTCTGCTGTATATGGTGCAAAAATCATGAAAGATCTCGACTTAATTAAAGGATATAGAGTATTGGTAACTGGAACAGTTCAAGAAGAAGACTGTGATGGGCTTTGTTGGCAATACATTATCAAGGAAGATAAAATCAGACCAGAATTTGTAGTTATAACAGAACCTACAAACGGAAATATTTATCGTGGACATCGTGGAAGAATGGAAATAAGAGTAGATGTTTCTGGTATTTCATGTCATGGTTCAGCCCCTGAACGCGGGTCAAATGCAATCTATAAAATGGCTGAAATACTAAAAGAAGTAGAAGCTTTGAACGAAAGATTACATGATGATCCATTCCTAGGAAAAGGAACGCTAGCGGTGTCTGAAATTTTCTTCACATCACCAAGTAGATGTGCTGTAGCTGATTCATGTGCAATCAGTATTGATAGAAGATTAACTGATGGTGAAACATACCTCAGTGCAATAAAAGAAATAGAAGATTTACCTGCAGTTAAAAAATGGGGTGCACAAGTTTCTATGTATAAATATGATAGACCTTCATATACAGGATTAGTCTATCCAACTGATTGTTACTTCCCTACATGGGTGATACCAGAAGATGCAAAACCTACTGAAGCAATGGTAGAAGCTTATAAAGGTATGTATGGAGAACCACTTGTAGATAAATGGACATTTTCTACAAACGGAGTTTCAATCATGGGACGTGAAGGAATCCCTTGTATTGGTTTTGGACCAGGTAAGGAAGAAGAAGCACATGCTCCAAATGAAAAAACTTGGAAAGCTGACTTAGTAAAATGTGCAGCTGTTTATGCTGCATTGCCAACAATGTATATAAAATCCCAATAAGGAGAAACAAATGAAAGATATAAAAAAACTCATCGAAGAATTATCAAAATTAGATAACAAAAACATGTACAACAACGACTTTTTACTAACATGGGAAAAAACTGATGATGAAATCCATTCGATTTATAAGGTGGCTGAGATTTTGCGTGCTATGCGTGAAGAAAATATTTCACCGAAAATATTTGATTCAGGTTTAGGAATATCTCTATTTAGAGATAATTCAACAAGAACAAGATTTTCTTTTTCAAGTGCCTGCAATCTGTTAGGACTTGAAGTACAAGACTTAGAAGAAAAAAAATCTCAAATAACTCATGGTGAAACTGTAAGAGAAACAGCCAATATGATTTCCTTTATGGCAGATGTCATTGGAATTAGAGATGATATGTATATAGGTAAAGGGAATACTTATATGAGAGAAGTATCTAAAAGTGTAAAAATGGGAAACCAAGATGGTGTTTTAGAACAAAGACCTACGCTTGTTAATTTACAATGCGATATCGATCATCCAACTCAATCAATGAGTGATATGCTACATTTGATTAATGAATTTGGTGGAATAGAAAACCTAAAAGGTAAGAAAATAGCTATGACTTGGGCATATTCTCCATCATATGGAAAACCTTTAAGTGTTCCTCAAGGTGTCATAGGATTAATGACTCGCTTTGGAATGGACGTTGTTTTAGCACATCCAGAAGGATATGAAGTCATGGAAGAAGTCGAAGAAATTGCAAAAGAAAATGCAAAAAAATCAGGAGGATCTTTTACAAAGACAAACTCAATGTCTGAAGCTTTTAAAGATGCTGATATTGTATATCCAAAATCTTGGGCTTCATACAAAGCTATGGAAAAACGTACCGAACTATATGGAAATCGTGATTTTGATGGTATTGATAAACTAGAGAAAGAGTTATTAGCAGAAAATGCAAAACATATGGATTGGGAATGCACTGAAGATATGATGAGCCTAACAAAAAATGGTAAAGCCTTATACTTGCATTGCTTGCCAGCTGATATTTCAGATGTGTCTTGTGAACACGGTGAAGTCGCAGCTTCTGTATTCGATAGATACAGAGTTGCTACATATAAAGAAGCTTCATTTAAACCATATATTATAGCTGCAATGATTTTTATGTCTAAAGTTAAAGACCCTACAAAAACACTAACAGAATTATTAAATAAGCGAACAAAAAGACATTTAGGTATTTAAAATGAATTAACTAAAAAGTATCACTACTGCTATGTAGTGATACTTTTTATACAAAAACACTATTTAAATTTGAATGTATTCGTATCTCATGTATAATATGATAGGTGATATAAATGAAAAAATTAATTCTATGCGATATAGATGGAACAATGGTGATAAATGATTCCATTAGTAAAGAAAATAAAGAGACAGTAAAAAGATTACAAGATGAAGGTCATTTTGTTACTTTAGCAACTGGAAGGCATTATACAAGAGCAATTGAAGTTATCAAGGAATTAAATATTAATTTACCTATGATAAGTAGTAATGGCGCTGTCATATACAATCCTAAATTAAACAAAATAATTAAATCACACTTTATTGATAATACATCTCTTAATCTCTGTATAAATCTATGTAAAAGAGAACAAGTTGAATATATTCTATACACAGAAAACACAATGAAGGCATCTCAAGATGCAATGGATGAACTACATAAAATGTACTATGAAACGAATGTAGATATCATCACACCATCAGAAGAAAAGGAACTCCTTAAGCAAGATGACTTAGTTAAAATATTGATTGTAGAATATGATGAAAATAAGCTAAAATACATATTAAGAGAATTGAATCAAATTGACAATTTAGATTGCAACATTTCAGATCCGGGTTTATTAAATGTCGCAACAAAATCAGCCACTAAAGGGAGTGGACTACTTTATCTATTAGACTATTTAAATGTTAATAAAGAAAACAGTATTGCCTTAGGAAATGCTGATAATGATATCTCTATGATTTTAGAAGCTCAAATCGGTGTTTGCGTTGGAAATGATAGTGTATCATTAAGTAAGGTTTCGAATATTAGAATCAAAGAAAATCTTGAAAAAGCTTTTCATCTTGCAATAGAAAAAATAGGAGTGTAAAAATGAAAATAAATATATTACCAATCGTATCTAAATTACATGATGGAGAAACAGTAAATGATGAGACAAGAATGTTACTACACCAAATAGAAGATATAAGTGATTTTGAGTTTGATATAACAAATTCTAAAGAATTATATCATTCTGATTTGTCTCTAATATTAGTTCAAAGTGGTGGTAGTGAAGGCTATTTTTTAGAAATGGAAAAAGACCTAAAACCTCCATATTATCTATTAACTTATGGGTCGAATAATTCTTTAGCCGCATCCATGGAAATATTATCATATTTAAAATCGAAAAATTGTGAAGCTGAAATTCTTCATGGATCAGCTAGTTATATTTCAAACAGATTAAAAAAATTGATAAAAAAAGAAAAAATAGAAATAGTTAGATTAGGAGTCATCGGTAAACCAAGTGATTGGTTAATCGCATCTAATGTAGACTATAAGAAGGTATTAAGCAAAATGAATATAGAGTTAATTGATATTGATATGGAAGAAGTTATCAATCTTTATGACAACATTTTACTTGATGATTATCGTAAAGATTTGGTATTAGATTTTGATTCTGTAGCTGTAGATGATGCTAAAAAACTATCGAAAACATTAGAAATAATAAAAGATAAATACAATTTAAAAGGTCTTACAATACGTTGCTTTGACCTTTTAGATACGGTAAAAACAACAGGGTGTTTAAGTCTAGCTCTTTTAAACTCAGAAGACTCAATCGGAACATGTGAAGGAGATATTCCTGCAATGTTATCGATGTATTTGCTAAAAGAAATTGTAGGAGAACCAGGGTTTCAAGCGAATCCATCTAGAATAGATATAGAGACAAATGAAATGGTATTTGCTCACTGTACTTTACCACTTAATATGGTTAAATCATTTGAGACTATGACGCATTATGAATCCGGAATTGGAGTTGCATTTAGGGGACATCTAAAAGAACAAGACATTACAGTATTCAAACTTAGCAATGATTTACAAAATTATCACGTTCAAGAAGGTGTTATTTTAACTAACTTAAATGAAGATAATTTATGTAGAACTCAAATCAAAGTCAAGCTAGAAGACACAAAGTATTTTCTAAACAATCCATATGGGAATCATCATATAATCATATTTGGAAAACATAAAAACAAGATCATTGAGTATATGAACTTAAGATAAAAGCTATCAAAAACAAGAAGAAACCTCCGCTTCAAATTAACCAAGTGGTGGTTTTTTAATATAATTTTCGTTTGTATACATTAATAGAGTAACTATTTTGTTATAATAATCATAAAGATTCTTGATAACTGGAGGTATATGTATGAAGATAATTAATTGGCTTTTTAGTCATAATGGAAGAAAGAATTTACTGTGGTTTTCAATCATTGCATTGATTGGTATAACTTTGATATACAGTAGATATTTTGGCTTACTTTCTATATCAAATGAAAAAATACTAGATATGTTATTCTTCTATAATCACTCAACTTTTTATGAAACACTAAATTCTTTAACTGATTCTGAAATCCTAGCCTATAAATTAATTCATATTGCTGATTATGTATTTGCGATTGGGTTTTATCCAATCCTAATATTTTTATTAACAAGAACCATAGATATAAATAACAAATATAGACGAATGATTTTACTACCATTATTAGCTGGATTATTTGATTTTCTCGAAAATATTATGATGGATATTCACCTATATTTAAACTTGTCTAGTGAAACTATTTTAGGAAGTTTATCAGGAATATTTACAATCCTTAAATTTGGATTATTGTTTATTTCAATTATTATATTTTTGATATTCTTAATCAAAAGAAGAATTCAAAGAAAATAATTTTTAATATACTAAAACAAAAGCAAGTACGAAGAACTCACATCGCACTTGTTTTTGTATAGATAAATCATTGGTATACCATTGAGAAATATGTTTCTTAATGGTATAATATCATCACATGTTTATATAAAAAAGGAAGTGAATCACATGACATTTGAGCAACATTTAGAGATTGCTGATAGAAGTATTGAGGTCGGCGATTTTGCTGAAGCAAAGGCACATTATGCTTATGCGAGAAGGACGGCTAGTTACGATTGGCGTGTATGGTGGGGATTAGCTCGATCAATCACTAGAAATTTTACTCAACATACTTCTGAAAATTGGTATAAATTCGTAGATAAAGCACTTATGCTATGTAAAGATGAAGAAAGCATTTCTATGATGAAAGAAAAAATTCAAGAATACAGTAAAAATTCACTAGCTATCATAGAAAACAGAAGAAAGAATAGAGAAATCCAAAGAAACTCTGTCTCAGGAGACGCTGGAGATTTAACTTGGTTATGGATTGTATTAGGAGTCATTGTATTGATTATAATTATCGCTGCTATATAAAGGAATAAATTAAATAGTTTCACTAGGAGTCATATATGTCTGCATCAAAATCGTTATTAATGGAATTTAATAGGATAGATACATTATTAAACTCATCTAAAGATTTGAAGTCTTTGTATGAGTTTTCTCTTTTGCGCGGACATTTTAAGGCGAGTATTTATAAACAAGGAAAAAAATTTAAGTTTGATAAGTATTCTGATGTAGCTGTGTATGTTAATTCAACATCAGTTAATATAAAAAATGAATTAAAAGATTTACCAAAAAATTCATATGTGGGTTTCGTGAATCCATCTAATCGTATTTGGCATATTGTTTTCTGGGCAATATTAAAAGCGGGGTTTAGACCAGTTTTAATAAATGAAAGAAACAATGATGAAGAAATTAATAATTTATTAAACTCAAATCATATAAAAAAAGTTATTTCATACAAACAACTTATTTCAAATGATCGTGTTTTATTAGTAGATCATATTTACTCAGAGAAGCCAGTTGAAAACTATGATAATTGGGCTGACGAAGTAGGGTTTTGTACATCAGGGACTGAAGGTAAAACAAAACTTTGTTTTTACAAGGGTGAAAACATCATTTATCAAGTAGCTAGTGCAAAACAATTACCATATATAAATACAGATATTATGTATACAGATTATCAAGGAGTTTATAGAAATTTGGCATTATTACCATTTTCTCACATTTTTGGTTTTGTTGCTGTATACTTATGGTCATTCTTTTTTAATAAAACAATTGTTTATCCGAGTCATATGACATTTGATTCAATAAAAGAGATCGCAAAGAAAACCAAAGTGACACATATCTATACAGTCCCTTTATTTTGGAATCTCATCGCTTCTAAAATTAAAGAAGCTATAGAAAAATTACCTATAGATAAAAGAACAGCTGTCTATCAAATGATTGATTATAATAATGGAAAAGAAATGCCTAAATTTAAAGGGTTTAATTATGCTAAAACTTATCTGAAGATTGTTAGGAGTAGAATCTTTGGTTCTCATATTAGATTCTTAATTTCAGGTGGAGGTTATGTAAAAGACAGTACCATTAAACTAATTAATGGTATTGGCTATAAACTTCACAATGGATATGGACTAACGGAAGCTGGTGTTGTATCTGTTGATTTGTCAAAAACGAGAAAAGAAATGATTTTAAATTCAATAGGAAAGCCCTTCTATGGAATTGAATTTAAAATTAAAGATAATTCAGAGGTAGGAAACCTTTTAATAAAATCTCATATCAATTATGAGTATTATCTAGATCAAGGTGTTATGTTGCCTAATACTAATGAGTGGTTAGATACAAAGGATATTGTCAAGATTGATCATGAAGGAAGATACTATATTCTAGGTAGAAAAAAAGATATACTCATAAATGAGAATGGAGAAAATGTTTCACCTGATGAAATAGAAAATCACTTCTACAAAGAGCTAACTAAAGAAAGTATTTGTTGTGTCACTTTAGATCATAGTCGTATTGTATTGGTTATATTTACAAAAGATGAAATTAATCAAAATTTAATCAGCCATCTTAAAGATGGATTAGATAAACAAAACTATGCTTTATCTAGATATAAAAGAATCAACGATTACTATATTACTAATCAAGAATTACCAGTAGATAGTAGTATGAAAACGAGTCGAGTAGCGGTAGTGAATAAACTAATAAATCAAGAATACATTAGAGTTACAGATATAATTAAAGATGATGTTAAATATCAAAGAAGGTATCCAAAATTAATTACATATCTTGAAGATATAACTCAAATCCTTTCAGATATCTTAAAAATAGATGCTGAAATTTTAGATGTAGAAAAAAATCTATTAGAAAACTATGACTTTGACAGTTTTAAATATTTAGAATTAATCTTAAAATTAGAAAAAGAATACAATATAGAAATTGGAAATGACAAAGCATCTTCATGTAAAAACATTATTGATTATTCTATATTAGTAAGGAAATTATGTTCAGAAAGAGTTGATTGAAGTGCTAAATAAGCTATTTTTATGGTTTAGTGAGATAACAGCTTTCCCATTCCTATTTTTATATTTTAAATTAAAAATTATTGGAAGAGAAAACTTAAAAAAAATAAAAGGTCCATTACTTATCGTAAGTAATCACACATCGTATTGGGACGCAATCTTAATTCATTATGTTATACCATTCAGAAGATTATTCTTTATGACAAATTCACTTACATTAAATAACAAAATAATCTCATCTATTCTAAGTTTATATGGTGCATACCAAATTGATAAAAAAGATCCAAAACTACAAGGCATAGATTTATCAATAGATAAAATTAAGAGGGGAAACATTGTTGTTATGTTTCCTGAAGGGAAAATCTATAAAGAATTACACGAATTCAAAAAAGGGGCTGCTATTATTGCTTCTGAAACAAACGTAGATGTTTTACCAGTATATGTATCTGGTAAATACAGTTTCTTTAAAAGAACTAAAATAACAATAGGAAAAGTAATAAAAATAGACGCATTAAATATTAAAACGGATGATAAAATAGAAAGAATTGATATCATAAATAATATTTTATATACAAAAGTAGCAGAATTAAAAGAACAGGAGAAATAGTCGATGAAATTTTGGGACAGAGTAATGCTTGAACTCACAGAAAGTGATAAAACATTTAAATCCATATACAGCATTATGATAAATAATTTCAAAAATGAGACTTTTTCTCATCGTATTAAAAATGGAATTGATGTCTTAAAAACTTACAGTGATTTAGATGATTATACAAGAAGAATTGCATTTAAGTTGTCTCACGATATTAAAGAAAAAAACACAATTATTGCTATATCTTTAGATAATAGTGAGTTTTTTATAGCAAGTTTCTTTGGAGTATTAATGGCAGGGCATAAGCCTTTATTAATAAATTATCGCCTTTCAGAAGAAAACATCAATTTTGTATATGAGCAAACAGGATGTAAATATACAATAACAGATAATAAATATGTCCCAAAAAATATAATCTTTAAAGAAGAAGATTTCCAAGGATATCCAATAATAGAAGAAAATTGGGCAAACGAATTTATAATCTTAAGTTCAGGAACAACTTTTAGACCTAAAATAGTACTTTATGATGGTATAACTATATACAAACAAATTCTTTGTAGTCAAGAAATAATCAAAACAAATAAAGTTGTTGTTAATTACAATAAACAAGGCGGGGTTGTTACACTTGCATTCTTGCCTTTTTATCATATATTCGGTCTAATCGCAACATTCTTATGGTTAGCATTCTTTGGCTCACAATTTGTTTTTATGGATAATATGGAAGCCAAAACCATCCAATATCTTGTAAAAAGATGTGGGGTCACTCATTTCTTTAGTGTTCCTTTGGTTTGGAATTTAATTGCAAAAAAAATCTACCAAGAAGCTGAAAAAACTAATCAAAGACAAAATTTAGAAAAAGCATTAAACGTCTCTTTGAAAATTCAATCAATCTTTCCTAAATTAGGAAGGTTTATTGCAAGAAGAATTCTGTTCAAGAAAATTATCGAAGAATCATTAGGACTTTCACCTAATTTTTTAATCAGCGGTGGAGGATATATTGACAAAAACACTTTAAAACTATTCAACGGTATAGGATATAGATTGTTTAATGGATATGGTTCAACTGAAACAGGTATTGTTAGTGTAGAATTATCCACAAATGTTTCCGAAGTCATCAAAGGTTCAACAGGAAAAGTATTTGATCAATATGATTACATCGTAGAAAATGATATTTTAAAATTAAATGGACCTGCTTTATTTAAAGGCATGATTGTTGATAAAAAAATAGTCTACAGAGATAAATCGCTATTTTACTCAACGAATGATATTTATAAAGAAGTTGATGGAAAACTCTATATCATATCAAGATGTGATGATGTTATAATAGGGGATAACGGTGAAAATATTACACCTCAACAAATTGAATACAATCTATCAACGACTGATGCAATTAAATACACATGTGTTCTACAACTAGATAAGACTACAACACATCGAATTTTAGCTATAGGATACAAGGATAACACAACAGATTTACAGAAGAAAATAGCTCTAAATGTTTTAGCTAAATCAATCAATAAACTTCCTTTAAATGAGAAAATTAATGATGTGTATGTACTTAAAACCAATTTAGAGATTAATGCAGATAAACTACCAAGAAATAAAATAAAGAATCTTTTAATTGAAAAAGAAAACATTGAAAAAATAAATCTAAAAGAATACTTAAAAATAGATAATACTTATATTGAAGAGGAATTAACCAAAGACATTCAAAGTATGATTTCTCAAGTATTAAATATTGAAAAACATAAGGTTAAAGCAGAAGACGATTTTATGAATGACCTTAACGGATCATCATTAGAATTTTTTGAATTAATCAATCAAATATCAAGTAAATACAATATTGATATTCTATTTGACGAACTTGGGAGTCATATTACATCAATATCAATAAGCAATCTATTAAAGCAAAAGATGGAGAATTAAATGAAGTTTTTATTTCGATTTATTACAAAATTAATTTCATATCATTCAACATTTATAACCTTCTTACCAAGGTATATTTATGAAGATAAAAAAGTTCAAAGACGCTTAGTAAAAAAACCGGCTATCATTGCAATTAATCACAAAAAACCGATTGACTTTGTGCTTATGAAACACGTTTTTGTATTAAATTATTTACACTGTTTAATTGGTGAAACACTTTACAATTCAAGCAAAGCCTTGGGTTTTGTTCTTGATATGTTTGGGTCAATTAAAGTTGAAAGACTTTCTAATGATATGTCTTTTATGTCAAATAGTTTGAACATCTTAAATAAAAAGGGAATCATAGAAATATATCCAGAAGGTCACTTGCCCAAAGATGATAGATTACAACCTTTCTATCACTCTGCAGTGTATTTGTCAATCATGAGTGGGGCTGAAATTATACCCGTATATCATAATGGAAATTATGGGTTATTTAAAAGAGTTACTGTGGTTATTGGGAAACCAATTAAATTTATCAACGCGTCTATAAATCCTTCTTTAGATGAATTAAATGAATACACGAATATTCTAAGAAATAAAATTCTAGAATTAAAGGGAATAGCTGAGGATAAAAATGAGAAGAATTAAAACCTTTTTTAGATTCTTAATATATGATATATCTAGATTATATGTTTTTTTACATATTTTTATATTTATAAGACCAAAGTATATATATGAGGATCATCAAAACAAAACCAGAAGAATACCAAGAGACAAACCTGTTATTATTATATCTAACCATAAACATTGGTTAGATATACCGGTTATGATGACGGTATTTTTAACATCTAGACCAAGGTTTGTGGTGGCGAAAGAAGTTAAAAATAAAGGACTAATCATGAGATTTTTCGTATTCATTTCGGGATGTTTTGTAATTGATAGAGATGTTATTGATTTTGATAATATCAAAACAATTGTTAAAGCAACAAAACAAGGACATAATCTTATGATATTTCCTGAAGGTAGATTAACAATACAACCAAAAACATACAAATTTAAAAAAGGTGTCGCTTTGATGGCTATTCTGTCAGGGGCAGATATCTTACCTGTATATACATCAAATTATGAATGGTTTAAAAGAACCAAAGTAGTTATAGGAAAAACGTTAAATCCTTTAAAGTTATCTGGTGGAAAAATTAACTCGGAGGGTATAGACGATTTAACAAAAGAATTAGAAAATAAATTATTAGAATTGAGGAGAATGAGTTATGATTAAATCAACAAAAAAAGTGAGTGATTATACACATCCAGACATATTAAAAAGAATTCCTAAAATTGAGACAATATCAGAATGTTTAAATTATATTAGTCAATATAATGATAAAATAGCAATTCAAATGGCTGATATTAATTACTCATATAAGACATTATTAGATGATGTTTCTAAAACTAGACATTATTTTTTAGACCAAGGGTTTAAACAAGGAGATCACATCGGTCTTTTACTTAATAACACATATGATTTTGCAAGGTTGTATTTATCGATTACTTCTTTAGGTATGGTGGCTGTTGTTATGCCTCCTCAAGTCTATGGTAAATTAGACTTGTTAGGTATGAAAAATAGTTTAAAATTCGCTGTGATTTCAAGGACGATTGAGAAAAATCCTGAAACTAAGCTACCCTGCGTTTATCCAGATGAAGTTAAATCGACTGAATCAGCTGATGCAGTTTTTGTAGAGCCAAATACAAAATGTACGATTTTACTCAGTAGTGGGACATCTTCTGGAATTCCAAAAAGTGTTTTATTAAGTCATAAAAATATTATGACCGGGACGAATAATGGGGTGCAAGGAATGTCGGAATTAACAGATCACAGGTATTATGTGGTTATTCCTTTCTACCATGTATTTGGTTTAGTAAGAAGTTTCTTAACACCACTGTTAATGGGGCATAGTATGTTATTTCCAACAGATGTTAAGAAGATGTTTGTTGATATGGCAAAGTTTAAACCAACCTTTATTATTTTAGTTCCTGCTTTAGCTGATATGATTGCTAATGTAATGCTAGGAAAAGGTAAAGAAGCGACAGGCGGAGCTTTAGAATATATCTTAACTGGTGGAGCATTCTTGACAAATAAAACAATTGATAAATATCGTAAATTAGGAATTACGTTATTTCATGGGTATGGATTAACTGAGACATCTTTACTTGTGACTGCAAATCCAATTGTTTTTGAAAAACCAAATTCTATAGGAATTCTTTATGAAGGTCAGGAAGCAAAAATTGAAGATGGTGAATTATTAATCAAAGGTGATAATATCATGTTAGGGTATTATAATGATGAAGAAAACAATAAATTAGCTTTTACAGAAGATGGATACTTTAAAACTGGTGATATGATGCACGTTGATGATGAGGGATTCTTATATATTAATGGTCGTAAAGACAACATGATTGTTTTAGATAATGGTGAAAATGTATCTCCTGAGTATTTAGAAGGATTATTAAACAATAGTCAATTTATTCATGCATCAATGGTATATAAAATTAAAACATCAAATAATTTAGATGTTTTAAAAGTCGATATTGTACCAAACATGCAAGTGTTCCAAAAACTAGAAAAAACGTCAGAGGTAGGTCAAATTTTACATGGAGAAGTTGCTAAGCTTAATGAAAGTCTTCCTGCTTATATGAAATTAAATCAAGTTGAAATTATGAAAGAAGATTTCAAACGAACACCATCAATGAAAATGATTAGAAAGAAGTAAGAGATATGGTATATGAAAAATTATTAAGAGTTTTTAAAGAAGTGATTTTTGATATGGATGTAGATATCAGCACAATCACTTTAGAAACAAGAATAGTAGAAGATTTAGCATTCAGTAGTATAAATATGTTACTCATGGCAATTGCTATTGAGTCAAATTTCGAAATAGAAATAGAAACAGCTGACATTGATAGCTTTAAAACAGTCCGTGATGTTGTTAAATACATAGAAGAGAGACAGTAAATGCAAAATTCAAAATGGAAAAACACTGGACCAGTACCCGGAGATCAAATCAGAGTTTTTAGAAATAATTACTATCATCACGGAATCTTTATTAGTAATGATGAAGTAATAGAGTTTGGATCTGAAGTTGTTTTATCTTTAAAAGAGACAAAAAATATTAAAGTAGGTAAAACAACGCTAGCTCAATTTGTTGGGGATGACTTTTTAGAAGTTAGAGTCTATTCATTATCAGAAAAAGTAAAAAAGAATTCACGCAAAAAAGTCATAGAAAAAGCCAGAAGTAGAGTAGGAGAAACAGGATACGACTTCTTAAAAAATAATTGTGAACATTTTTCTTATGAGTGTGTTTTTAATAAAAAATATTCGGAACAAATAGAAGAATATAAAAGGAAATTAAAAATTGATTAATATTTTATATAAAAAGATTACATCGGACATAGATGTATCTAATATTCCAGAAAATGAACTAAATAGAATAGCTAAATATGGTTCAAAGAAAAGAAGAGATGAATCATTAAATGGATTATTTTTATTAGGTAAAGTATTAGAAATGTATGGAATTAATACGTATGAATTGTCATATACGGAAAAGGGAAAGCCATACATTGATAACTTAAAGTATCATTTTAATATATCTCACAGCAATGAGTATGTAGTCTGTGCAGTTTCTGATAAAGAAGTTGGAATAGATATAGAAATGGTAAAAGACAAAATTACTAATATAAAACCTAAGATAACAGACGAAGAGATGGACGATCCAGATAGTTTAACAGAACTATGGACTTTGAAAGAATCTTTTATAAAATATTTAGGGATTGGTATTACCATGGATTTAAAGAAAATAAAAGTGAAAAGAGAGAAAGATTTTTTTGAAATTAACTATTTAAATAACACATGTTATGCTAAAATGTTAAAGATAGATAATTATTATATTAGCGTTTGTCAAGCATCTAAGATAATCGATCATTTAGTCATTAAGAAATACAACTAGGAGGTATTTATGAATAAGAGAAATAGGAAGTTACTTTTATATGCAGCGAGTGGATTTGGTCCAAATCTTTTAATGATTTTAGTTACTGCTTACTTTATAGATGCAGTATACGTTGAAGGATTAGGTGTGAATACAGTTAATGCTTGGAGTATTACAGGAACAACTGTTGTTATAGCTACGCTATTTGGTGTTCTATGGACAATAGCTAAAATAATTGATGGAATTATTGATATTCCATTATCTAATTTATTAGAGAATATGAACTCTAAATGGGGTAAGAGAAAATTAGCAATCTTAATTGGTTTTATTCCAATGGTTATTGCATACATTATGTTATGGGTACAGCCTTTTATAAATAATCCAACTGCAAACACTTGGTGGATTTTCATCTTTGTACTTATCTTTTTTATAGCTTATACATTTACAATGATTTCATATTATTCAACGTTCTCATTAATTACTGAAACTAAAAATGAAAGAGTTAGATTATCAAGTTTTAAAGCATTTTTTGATGTTATTGGCTATTCAATAGCATATGCATTAATTCCTGCATTCTTGAATAATAGTTTTAATATTCGTTCAGTGGTTTATATTTTAATTCCGTTAATGGTAACTATGTTAATTCCATTATTTGTGTTAAAAGATGAAGATGAAACTGAAGAAAGAACTGAGAGAGTTAAATTATGGCAACAAATTAAAACAGCATTTAGTAATATTGATTTTAGAAAATACTTAATAGTCCTATTAGTCATACATATGGGATTACAACTATTCTTAGTATCTCAAAACGTAATTGCTTCAGGAGTATTACAACTTAATACTTGGCAAACAGCATTATTAAACACAGCAGCTTTCGCTCCTGTACCACTTATGTTAATTTTATTTAACTATGTACAAAAAGAAAAAGGGTTAAGATATTCTTATAGAACAGCCTTACTTGCATTTGGTATTGGTATCATGTTCTTCGCAGCTGGATCAGAAGTATTCTTCCCTGGTGCTGCATCTGTTTACACTAGATTAAGTATTGGTATCTTTGGTGGTATCGTAGCTAGTTACGCTATTGGACCATTATTCTCATTTACTTATTTAATGCCTACTCAATTAGCAGCTACAGAAATGGAAAAAACTGGTGTAAATAATACATCTATGTATTTTGCAGTACAAGGTTTAGTTACTCAACTTGCAAGTGCATTAGCTACAGGTGTTATTTATATTCAAATCAAAAAAATTAATTTAGGATTTATTAACTTATCAGTAGAAGGTAGTAATGGTATATTCTTAGTGCCATTCTTGGTTTTAACATTTATGTTAATATCATTTGTATTAACTAAATTATTGCCTTCATCATTTGAAAAAGATTCTGAAGTTGACAGTAGTATCCCAAGAAGAACGATGTTAAGAATGATTCTTGAAGCTTTATATTCTGGAACGTTAGCTTTATTGATTTATCCATTCCTTCACGTTTACGAAACAAACAAACTGCTTAAAAACGGAAAGAAACTTACTTTAGATATTATTTTATCTATTCTAACTGCTGGATTATATATTCTATTTATGTATATCATTCATTCTAAAGATATTAAACAAGCAACTAATAAAAACAGAACAGTATTATTAATTGTTTTAACATTATTGCTTGTTGGAGTAATCGTTAATCCGTTTATTATACAAAATGATTTAAATAAAGTTTCTAAAGCTTAATAAGTTGAAAAGCCACTCTCAATTCGAGCGTGGTTTTTTTTATGAAAAAAGTTGAGCAAAACATTTGTATTAATATACCCTATGGGGTATTATGTATATGCATAAAGGAAGTGATTAATATGAAATGTGACATATCACTAACGAATCGTATTAAAAGAGCTAAAGGTCAAATGCAAGGTGTCCTAAATATGATGGATTCAGAAGCAACTTGCATGGATATATTAACTCAATTAAAAGCGGTAAGATCTAGTATCGATAAGGCTATTGGTATTTTAACAACTAATAATCTTATACAATTAATAGAGGAAAATAACAGTATAAAAATAGACAATGTAGACGATGCTATAAAACTAATCGTAAAAGGTCTAAAATAGGAGGGGGGAGATTCGATGTTTAATTTTAATTTAGAAACAGTTAAAGAAACTTCACTGTTTGACACAACAGATTTATGGGACTTCATCATTATAGGTGGTGGTCCTGCTGGTCTTAATGCCGGATTATATGCGAAAAGAAAAGGGTTGAATGTTGGAATTATATCTGGAGATATAGGTGGACAACTTCACAACACAACAGATGTGGATAACTATCTTGGATTTTCATTGGTTCAAGGAAAAGACTTATCCGATCATTTCTTAAAGCATATAGAGAATTTAGATGTGCCTGTATTAAATAACACAAAAGTTAGACAACTAAACAAAAATGACGATGTCTTTATATTAACTACAGATAATTTTAAAGAAATCAAAGCTAAAACAGTTTTAATAGCTACAGGTGGACAGCCTAGAAAACTACAAGTACCAGGAGAAGAAGTTTACGCAAATAAAGGCGTTTCATACTGTACAATCTGTGATGCACCTTTCTTTAAGGGAAAACATGTCATCGTTGCTGGTGGTGGAAATAGTGCAGCTGAATCAGTTTTAGACTTAGTTCCATGGGCTAGTAAAATAACTGTTGTTCATAGAAGTCAATGGCGAGCAGATAAAATTTTACTGGATAAGCTTAGCACAGTAAAAAATCTTGATATTTTTCTGCAAACTCAGATATTGGAAGTTGTTGGAGAAAACGCAATGACAGGTGTTAAAGTTCTAGATAAATTAACAAACGAAGAAAGAATTATAGAAGCTGATGGATTATTTATAGAAATAGGAACATCGCCTAACAGTTCTTTCCTAGAAGGTTTCGTTGATATGAATAATCAAAAAGAAGTCATTGTAAATTCTGAGCAAATGACGTCAGTAGAAGGATTGTTTGCGGCAGGAGATATTACAAATCAACCATATAAACAAATTATAATTTCTGCAGCTGATGGTGCAAAAGCAGCTTTAGCAGCTACGAAGTATATAAATCAAAAATAAAAGGAGAAAATAGTATGAAAAAATTATTAAATGAAGAAGTATCAAAACAATTAAAAGAATTTTTAAATCAAATGAAAGATGAAGTAACTCTAGTATTATTCACTAATGGAGATGACTGTAATACATGTGCAGAAACTAAAGCATTGTTGGCTGAAGTATCTGAATTAAACAGTAAAATATCATTTGTAGAGAAAGATTTAGTTAAAAATAAAGATGAAGCATCTTTATATGAAATCACATTATCACCAAGCTTTATTATATTAGACAAAGATAATGTATATAAAGGGGTTAAATTTAATGGAATACCTGCAGGGCATGAAATCAATTCTTTCTTATCAGCTATCATCGATATGTCTGGAGTTGATTTAAATTTTGATCCAGCATTATTGGAACGTTTAAGTAAAATTAATAAAAATGTTAACATCAAAGTTTTTGTGACACTAAGTTGTCCTCACTGTCCAGGTGCAGTATCAAAAGCTCATAAATTAGCAATGTTAAATGAACATATTAACGCTGAAATGGTCGAAGCTCAAACTTTCTATGAATTGTCACAAAAATATAATGTTTCAGGAGTTCCAAAAATAATCATTAACGAAACACATGAACTCGTAGGAAACCAACCTTTAGAAGCATTCTTAAATGAATTAGAAAATTTATAAGATATATTTTATAAAACAAAAAAGTCGTATTAGTATCATGAAAATATGACTTTTTAATTTTAAATTAAAATAGACTAAACCTTATAATTAGTGTATAATCACTATGACTAAGAATGAAAAAATGAGGAGAAGTTATGAAAAAAATCAGTTTATTAATAATTACTTTATTAGCAGTATTTGGAATGGTTAGTTGTAATGGATATCAAACTGTAGATTATTCCACATTACCATATCAAGAATATTTAGATGATGATAATCCCATTGTGATTATTTCAGTAAGAGGATATGGTGATATTGTTTTACAGTTATTTCCAAATGTAGCAGAAAATACTGTCAATAACTTCATTCAATATATTGAAGATGGTGATTACTCTAATAGTACATTTCATAGAGTTATAGAAGACTTTATGATTCAAGGTGGGATTGTTGAAGAAACAAATTGCCCTATTGATGGTGAGTTTTCAACAAACGGAGTTGGAAACGGTTTAAGACATTATAGGGGTGTTATCTCTATGGCAAGAACAAGCCTTCCTAATAGTGCCACAAGTCAGTTTTTTATTGTTCATCAAACAAGTTCACATTTAGATGGCAACTACGCAGCTTTTGGTGGAATGATAGCGGGATTTGATGTGTTAGATGCAATAGCTACAGTAAGCACAAATATATATGATATGCCAGAAAACGATATTGTCATATCAAAAGTTACAGTTCAATTAAATGGTTATGTTCCAGCAGATGTCGTTTGCTAGAAGAAGGTGAGTATGAAGAATAGTAATAAAGTTATCAATAAAATTTTAGTTTATACGTTGGGAATTCTTGTTATAGGAATGGCTGTAAGTTTTCTTTTAAGAGCAAGTTTAGGTGTTGGAGCTTGGGACGCAACCAACTTCAATCTTAATGATATGATTACATTGTTAATTAATAATACATTTGAGATAAATGTAAATATAACTTATGGAACAACAGCATTCGCAATTAGTATGATATTACTATTGTTTGTTATTTTGTATAAAGGGTTTCAAAAAAAACATTATTTAGTTTTTGCATCAATATTCTTTATGTCTTTAAGTATTGATCTTTGGAATTTATTAATATTAAGTAATTTTAATCCGGAAGATATCTATATTAGATGGTTATTATTTGTATTAAGTGTTCTAATATTACCATTAGGATTAGCACTTCTTATACACTCAAAACTAGCCGCGTCTGTATATGATGAATTCACAATGGTTGCCGGAGAAATACTTAAAATTAAAAAGTTTTCAATATCAAAAATGGTTATTGAAATCTTAGGAGTTTTATTAGCATTTATATTTAGTGTTATTACATATTTAGTACAAACCGAAGGAGTACATTACTCAATTATGGGTCATCTAAATTTTGGGACTGTCATACTTACTTTAACAATAGGGCCACTGATTGGATTATATATGAATATCTTTGAAAAAAATTACGCGTATCAAAAAAATAGTTAAATTTTTTCAAAAACATTAAATAATTTTTCATGATTGTTATGACAATTTTTTATTCTTATGATATAATTCATAAAAAGGAACAGCTTATATTAGTTTAGATTATTAACTTTTCAGTATTTGTAAATATGTATAAAATGGGGAATTAAGTATTAGATAATTAATACTTTGTATGAATACACTATATAAATATTAAGTAAAAACTTGGAGGAGAGAAAATGAAAGCAAAGAAAAGCGTAGCAATGTTAATTTCGGCAATTATTGCCACAGTTTATTTTATTTACATGATTTATTCAGTATATATTGTTGCAGCTGTTGATCCACTAGCTGGAGCACTTGCAGGAGCAATGGTATTACCACACATGTTATTTATGGGATTAGGTCTAATATTTGCATGGGTAGGATTCGGTGCAAATAAAAGATGGGGAGCTATCACTGCAGGTATTATGTTCTCAGTAGGATTATTGTTCTTATTATTTGGAAACTGGTATTGGATTATTCCTGCACTAGTATTAGCATTCGTTGCAGCAGCCCAAATTAAGAAAAACCTTGCAGCTGTAGCAGCTGAATAAGAAAATTTTTATTTAGAAACAACTTTGAATTGAATGAATAGTGTATTTCAATATTTCATAATAAAAGAGCCTGTAAAGAAATGAAATATTAACGATTTTAAAGTACTTACCAGTTCTTTCTTTATATAACGTACAAAAAAGCAGAT